>Ga0187892_10002326_pt1 | contig 38698 bp, 37 predicted proteins | sample MA1701073metaG_FD_139345 | JGI IMG/M metagenome (GOLD analysis project Ga0187892, IMG submission 139345) | Bio-ooze microbial communities from a basaltic lava cave in the Kipuka Kanohina Cave System on the Island of Hawaii, USA - MA170107-3 metaG ... | reverse complement strand
GGTTCGATCGCGATTTCCTGGCTGCTGATGCATCCGGGCCTGCGTGCCATCGCTATCGAGGAGAATGAAGAGCGCGCAGCGCGCATCCGGCGCAATGCCGACCGCCTCGGCGCGCCCGGGCTCGAAATCGTGCAGGGCCGCGCGCCGCAAGCATTGAACGGCCTCGCAACGCCCGACGCCATCTTCATTGGCGGCGGCGGATCGGATGAGGGTGTGATCGATGCTGCCATCGAAGCGCTGCGCCGTGGCGGAAGGCTCGTCGCCAATGCCGTGACGACGCGGACCGAAGCATCGTTGCTGGCCCTTCAGGCAAGGCGCGGCGGCGAATTGACGCGCATCGCGCTGACGCGCGCGGCGCCGATCGGCGAGACGGTCGGCTGGCGGCCCGCCATGCCGGTCACGCAATGGGTCTGGAGCAAAAAGTGAAAGTCGCGGGTATCGGATGTCGGGCAGGAGTCGATGTCGGCGACGTGCTGGCCGCGATCGATGCCGCGCTCTATGCGCACGCGCTCGGGCGCGGGATGCTGACGGCGATTGCAACCGTGCCACAGAAGGCCGACGAGACGGCCCTGGCGGACGCCGCCCGCGCGCTCGGCCTGAAGCTGATCGTCGCGGATCCCGACCAGCTCGAGCGCGTGCGGCAGAAAATTGTCACCCGCTCGGTCGCCTCGCTGGCGGCGACCGGCTTCGACTCCGCCGCCGAGGCGGCGGCGCTCGCGGTTGCCGGCGCGGAGAGCGCGCTGCTTGGGCCGCGCATCGCCGTCGGCGATGTCACCTGCGCGATCGCGGAGGCCGGCCGATGACGGTCCATTTCATCGGCGCCGGCCCGGGTGCCGCCGATCTCATCACCGTGCGCGGCCGCGACCTGCTCGCGTGTTGCCCGGTCTGTCTCTTTGCCGGCTCGATCGTGCGGCCGGAACTCTTGCAGCACTGCCCGCCGAACGCGCGCGTCATCGACACCGCGCCGATGTCGCTCGACGAGATCGAGGCCGAGTACATCGCCGCCGACAAGGAAGGTCACGACGTGGCGCGGCTGCATTCCGGCGATCTTGCCGTCTGGAGCGCGGTTGCCGAGCAGATGCGTCGGCTCGATGCGCTCGGTATCGGCTACACGCTGACGCCGGGCGTGCCGGCTTTCTCGGCTGCGGCCGCTTCGCTCGGTCGCGAGCTGACGATTCCCGAGATCGCGCAAAGCCTGGTGCTGACGCGCGTCTCCGGTCGTGCCTCCGCAATGCCGGAGGGCGAAACGCTCGCCGCCTTCGGGCGCACGGGTGCGACGCTGGCGATCCATCTCGCCATTCATGCGCTCGGTCGTATCGTCGCCGAACTGACGCCACTCTACGGCGCCGACTGCCCGGTCGCGATCGTGGCGCGGGCGAGCTGGCCCGACGAGCGCATCGTCACCGGCACGCTCGCCACCATCGAGGCGCGCATCGCGGCGAACCCGATCGATCGCACGGCGCTCATCTTCGTCGGGCGCGGTCTCGCCGCCGAAGGCTTCCGCGAGAGCGCGCTTTACGATCCGGACTACCGGCGCCGCTTCCGCGGCCGGGACTCGCCATGAGCCTCGCGGATGCCGTCGCGCGGCTGCCCTATCGGGGACCGGTTTTCGAGCCGGGCCATGTCTGGCTCGCCGGCGCCGGGCCGGGCAGCATCGGCTGCCTGACGCTCGATGTCGTTTACGCGCTCGGTCGGGCCGATGCCGTGGTCTACGACGCGCTCGTCGATCCGCAGGCGCTCGAGGCGGCGCCGCAGGCGAGCCTGCATTTCGCCGGCAAGCGCGGCGGCTCGTGGCGTGTCGCGCAGGACGACACCAACGCGCTGCTGGTCTCGCTGGCACGCGCCGGCAAGCGCGTGCTGCGGCTCAAGGGCGGCGATCCCAACATGTTCGGCCGCGGCGGCGAGGAAGCGCTCGAACTCGCGCGCGCCGGCATCCCGTTCCGCTTCCTGCCCGGCCTGACGGCGGCGCTCGGCGCGCTGGCGGCCGCCAATATTCCGGCGACCATGCGCGGCATGAACAAGGCGATCGTGTTCGCGACCGGTCACGGCGCCGGGCCGGAGGACGAGGTCGACTGGGCCGCGCTCGCGCGCGCCGGCCAGCCGATCGTGGTCTATATGGGCGTCGCCAATCTCGGCCGGATCGCCGGCGCGCTGATGGCGGGCGGCCTGCCGGGCAACACGCCCGCGGCCGTCATCATGTCGGCGACCATGCCGAACGAGCGCGCGGTCTACGGCAACCTTGCGGGCATCGAGCGCGCCGCGCGGGCCGCCGATATCGCGCCGCCGGCGCTGATCGTGATCGGCGAGATCGTGCGCATGCACGACTTGATCGACGCCTCCGCCAGGGCGGAGCAACCGGCGTGACGGCGCGGGCGATCATTGTCGGCGGCGCGCGCTCGGGTTCCGGCAAGACCAGCGTCGCGATCGGGCTGATGCGCGCGCTGCGGCGGTGCGGGCTCGCCGTCGCAGGCGCGAAATCCGGTCCCGACTATATCGACCCGGGATTCCATGCCGCCGCAACCGGTCGCGCCGGTGTCAATCTCGACAGCTGGGCGATGTCGCCGCCGCTCCTCGACGCGCTGATCGCGCAGCAGGCGGCGGATGCCGACGCGCTGGTGATCGAGAGCGCGATGGGGCTTTTCGACGGCGTGCGCGACGAGGCGGGACGCTCCGGCTCGGCGGCCGATCTCGCGTGCCGCTACGGCATTCCGGTGCTGCTCGTGCTCGACGTGTCGGGCCAGTCGCAGACCGCCGCCGCGATCGCGCACGGTTTCGTCAGTTTCGATCCGCAGGTGCGCATCGCGGGAGTGGTGCTCAACCAGGTTGCCAGCGACCGGCACGATTCGCAGGCGCGCGACGGCATCGTCGCGCACGACATCGCGGTGCTGGGATCCGTCCGCCGCAATCCCGACATGGCGCTGCCGGAGCGGCATCTGGGCCTCGTGCAGGCGCGCGAGCATGCGGCGCTGGAAGCCTTCATCGAGCGGCTGGCCGGCATCGTCGAGACCTCGCTCGATCTCGAGGCGATCCTCGAACGCGCGCGGCCGCTCGAAACGGTCGCTGGCGCCACCGACGATCTGCTGCCGCCGCCCGGCCGGCGCATCGCGATTGCCGACGATGCCGCCTTCACCTTCCTCTATCCGCATCTCGCGCGGCACTGGCGCGCGGCCGGCGCCGAGTTGCTGCCCTTTTCACCGTTGGCCGACGAGGGACCGGATGCAAGCTGCGATGTCTGCTGGCTGCCGGGCGGCTATCCCGAATTGCATGCCGGAAAACTGGCGGCCGCACGCAACTTTAAGCAGCTCCTGGCGCAGTTCGCCTCCGCCAAGCCGGTGCATGGCGAATGCGGCGGCTACATGGTGCTCGGCGCCGCGCTCGAGGATGCCGACGGCGTCACGCACGAGATGACGGGCTTGCTCGGTCATGTCACGAGCTTTGCGAAACGCAAGATGAATCTCGGCTACCGTCGCGCGCGCCTCGCGCAGGATTGCGCCTTGGGTCGCGCCGGTGCCGCGGTGCGCGGGCATGAGTTCCACTATTCGCGCCTGACCGATCCGGGACGCGATGCGCCGCTGGCCGAGCTGAGCGATGCCGACGGCCATGCGCTGGGTGCCTCCGGCGGCCGGCGCGGGAGCGTCACAGGCGCCTTCTTTCACGCGATTGCACGGGGATGAAACCATGCTGGATGTGAACTCGATCGAATCGATCCGGGCGCTGTGTCGCAACCTGCCGGCCGGCGATCCGGACGCCGCCGAAGCGGCGCGGGCGCGCCAGGCGCAGCTCACCAAGCCGCCGGGGAGTCTCGGGCGTCTCGAAGAGTTCGCGGCGACGCTGGCGTACTGGCAGGGTCGCGCGATGCCGCGGCTCGATCGCGTCGAGGCTTTGGTCTTCGCCGGCTCGCACGGCATCGCCGCGCGCGGCGTCTCGGCCTTTCCGGCCGACGTCACCGCGCAGATGGTCGCGAACTTCGCGCATGGCGGGGCGGCGATCAACCAGCTCGCCAGGCAGGCCGGCGTCGGTCTCACGGTCGTACCGCTCGATGTCGCGCGCCCGACGGCCGACTTCACGCAAGGACCCGCGATGATCGAGGCCGAGTTTGTTGCGGCCGTGAAGGCTGGCTTCGACGGCGTGCCTCCCGATGCCGATCTCGTCTGCGTTGGCGAAATGGGCATCGCGAACACGACGACGGCCGCGGCGGTCGCGGCGGCGTTGTTCGGCGGCACGGGCGCCGACTGGGTCGGGCGCGGCACCGGCGTCGACGATGCCGGGCTTGCGCGCAAGGCGGCGACGGTCGATGCGGCACTCGCCTGTCACGGCGCGGCGCTCGCCGATCCGCTGGCGGCGCTGCAGCGCGTCGGCGGCCGCGAACTGGCGGCGATCTTCGGCGCCGCGCTCGCCGCCCGCATGCGACGGGTGCCGGTGCTGCTTGACGGATTCGTTGCGACGGCTGCGGCGGCGCCGCTCGGTCGTATCGCCGAAGGCGGGCTGGCGCATGCGTTCGCGGGCCATGTCTCGGCCGAAGCGCAGCACGGCAAACTCCTGGAGAACCTCGGCCTGGCGCCGATCCTCGATCTCGGCATGCGGCTCGGCGAAGCGTCGGGCGCATGCCTTGCGGTCAACGTGCTGCGCGGCGCGCTCGCCTGCCATGTCGGCATGGCGACCTTTGCCGAGGCCGGCGTCTCCGGCGGCTAAGGGGCCGATCGTCGTGCTCACGTTGCGCGTGATCGGCATCGGGTCGGGCGATCCCGACCACATGACGGTCGAGGCGATCGATGCGCTCAACGGCGCCGACATCGTTCTGTTGCCGCGGAAGGGTGCGGAGAAGGCCGATCTCGCCGAGCTGCGGCGTGATATCTGTCGCCGGTTTCTGAGCAACAGGACGACGCGTGTCGTCGAGTTCGATCTGCCGAAACGCAACACGGGCGCCTCCTCGTATTTGTCGTCGGTCGACGACTGGCACGCCGCGATCGCGAAAACCTACAAGGAGCTGCTGGCGGCGGCGCTGCCGAAGGGCGGCGTGGCGGGGTTCCTGATCTGGGGCGATCCGTCGCTCTACGACAGCACGCTCCGGATTCTCGAACGGCTGAAGCGAGACCATGGCATCGATTTTGCGCTCGAGGTGGTGCCGGGCGTTTCGAGTGTGCATGTGCTGGCGGCGCGCCACCGCATCCCGCTCAACACCATCGGCAATTCGATTCTGTTCACGACCGGCCGAAAGTTGCGCGAGGGCGCGCCCGATATCGCCGACACGATCGTGGTGATGCTCGATGGCGAGATGTCGTTCCGCACCGTGCCGCCCGACGATTACGACATCTACTGGGGCGCCTATCTCGGTCTGGACCAGGAAATCCTGCTCGCCGGCCCGTTGCGCGAGATGTCGGACCGGATCGTCGCGGCGCGCAGCCGGGCGCGCGAGGCGAACGGCTGGATCATGGACATCTACATCCTGCGCCGGAAAGGCGCCTGAGCGCGGAGCGTCCGACCCGCTTCCGCCCCCCCGTGATCGGTCCGGCCGGCTGCGTTAGACTGACCCGGGCGGCACGAACGGGAGACGACAGCGTGCCCACGCGAATCCGTCGCTATTTGACCGGCATCGCGGTGCTCGTAACGATCGCCGCCTTCCTGCTCGAGCAGCGGGCGGGCGGGCAGGCGATGGCATGGTTCGTGCTCGTGCTGGGCGCGGCGATGGCCAGCGCCGTCTGGCTGTTTCCGGAGGCGAAGAAGCACGACCGTTCGGCAGCGGCGGGCGATCGGCCATGAACCCGGGCAAGACCTACACGGGCACGCGCGCGATCGACGGCATTGTCGTGCTGGTCGACGGGCGTCGGCTCGACGAGCGTTACGATCTGAAACGCTTCACGCGCGGCGGCTTCGAATGGACCTACCGGGGGCCGGAGCCGCGACAGCTCGCGCTGGCGTTGCTGGCCGACCATCTCGGGAACGACGTGGAGGCCCTCAGGCTCACAGAGCCGTTCATGCGCGCGGTCGTGTCGAACCTCGAGAACGACTGGACGCTGACCGGCGCGGATATCGATGCGGCGCTCAAGTCGGCGCGGGAGATAGAACCACGATGAACGACAGGCAGGCGAACTTCCGCCGCGAATACCGGTCGCGGATCGTCGGCTGGTACAACGGCTACTTCCACGTCGCGGTCATCTATCTGCTGGGCATTGCCGCGCTCATCTATTTCATATCGCACGTGCACGACGTCGCCTGGTGGGAATGGCTGACGATTCCGGTGATGTTCCTGCTCTGCAACCTGTTCGAATGGGGCGTGCATCGCTTCGTCATGCACCGGCCGATCGACAGCAGCGGCACGCGCGCGGTCTACATCCGCCACACCCTCAACCATCACCAGTTCTTCTCGGATACCGAGATGCGCTTCCGCGACCACAAGGACTGGCGCGTCACGGTCTTTCCGCCTTTCGCGCTGGTGACCTTCGTCATGATGTCCACGCCGCCGGCGCTGATCCTGGGCCTCCTCGTCAGTGCGAATGTCGGCTGGCTGATGATCTCGACCTCGGTCGGCATGTACCTGGTCTACGAGTTCATGCATTTCTGCTGCCATGTCGCCGAGAACGGGTTCGTGCGGCATTGCCCGTTCGTGAACACGCTGCGGCGCCACCACTACGCGCATCACAACACGCGGCTGATGATGGAAGTGAACATGAACCTGACCTTCCCGATCGCCGACTGGCTGTTCGGGACGTCAGACCTCGATCGCGGGCTGCTCGGACATCTCTTCAATGGCTACAGCACGCGTCATCTCAAGAAAGATCTGCGCGGCCAGCCGAAGCCGCCCGGCCTGTCGACGGGTGAACCCGCGCTGATCGTCTGAGGACGTCGTCGGCGCTAGCGGACCGGCTCATCCTGCGATGCCTCGTCGGCCGGCATCGTCGCGGCTGAAGCCGTGACGACACGGACTCCGATCTTCTCGAACGGCTCCAGCACCGAGCGCTGGCTGCAATCGGTGATCAGAATATCGATGTCGCGCGCAGCGATCGCCGTGATGCGGTCGCGCTGCAGAAGCTTGCGCGCCGTTGCCAGCACGATCGTCGCGCTGGCCCGCGTGTGCATCAGGCGGGCCAGTGACGAATCCGCCTCGTAGGAATAGGTCAACCCCTCGCCGACGCCGAACCCTTCGGCGGCAATCAGCGCGATGTCGGGATTGAAGGAGTTCAGCATCGCCTCCGCGAACGGACCGGACGTGCCGAGCGTGCGGTGGCGCACGGCGCCGCCGAGCAGGAAGGCGGCGATGGTCGGGCTCTCGGAGAGCGTCACCGCCACGTTGACGCCGACGGTCACGGCGGTGAGCGGCATGCGCGCGGCGACCAGCTCGCGCGCCAGCGCCAGCACGGTCGAGCCGTCGTTCATCACGATCGTCTGGTCGGGCTCTATGAACTGCAGCGCCGTGCGCGCGATGCGCGCCTTGGCTTCGGGGTCGATCTGCTCGCGCAGCTCCATCGCCTGGTCGGCGCCGCGCGGCGGGTGGAACACGGCTCCGCCATGGGTCCGGCGCACCAGCCCCTCCTCCTCGAGCGAGGTCAGGTCGCGCCGGATGGTGGCGACGGAAACGTCGAGGTCGCGTGCGAGCGTTTCGACCGTCACCGTGCCGTCCAGCAGCACCTGGCGCTGGATGGCGAGCCGGCGACCGGCGGGATTCCGCGCTTTCTGGACCATCGTCGTTCCGTGCGGTTTCGCTCAATGATAGGCCAGATTCGATCATTAACAAGAAGATTTTTGATTGATAACGATCGTTTTTGTATTAGGATTGTCCGGTCTGACGGCCCCGCCCGGCACGAACGAGGCGGCCGCGACCGTCGGCCACGCAGGGAGGACAAAGATGACGAGAGGCATTCGATCGCTGGCAGCAGGCGTCGTGCTGTCGCTGTCACTGGTTGCCGGGATGAATCTCACGCCGGCGCAGGCGCAGGTTCCCGAGTCCGACGAACCGATCAAACTCGTGATCATGGGTTACTCGGGCGACAACATCATCATGTACATCTACGGCGGGCTGCTGAAGAAGCTCGGCTACAACGTCGAGTACGTTCCCGCCGACTATCTCGGCCAGTTCGCCGCGATCGCGGAGGGCGATCTGCATATCGGATCGCCGGGTTGGGACACGACGGCGAAGGCGGCGCTTGCAGAAGCGTACGCAACGGGCAACGTGCTCGACATGGGCCACATGGGCATCCCCGTGCATGAAGACTGGTGGTATCCGCTCTACGTGAAGGAGAAGTGCCCGGGCCTGCCCGACTGGCGTGCGCTGCTCGAGCCGGGCTGCGTTACCTCGCTGGCAACGGCCGAGACCTCGCCGAAGGCGCGCTTCCTCAGCGGTCCGATCGAATGGGGCGGGCACGATGCCGAACGGATCGAGGCGCTCGGTCTCGATTTTGAGGTCATCCACGCCGGCAGCGACGGCGCGCTGACCGCCGAGTTCGTCGGCGCCATCCAGCGCAAGGAGCCGATCATCGGGTGGACCTGGGAGCCGTTCTGGCTGCCGGCGCAGTACGAGGGCGAGTTCGTCGAATGGCCGGCCTATGAAGACGCCTGCTACGACGATCCGGCCTGGGGCGAGAATCCCGCCGCCGCGTTCGATTGCGGCCGCCCGACCGGCTTCATGTGGAAGACCGCCTGGGCCGGCGGCGAAGCGATCTGGCCGAAAGCGTACGACGTCTGGCGCAAGTACGAGCTCGATACCCAGACGATGGGCGAACTCGTCTACAAGAGCGACGTCGACGGCGTACCGACCGAACAGGTTGCCGACGAATGGATCGCCGCCAACGAGGCGATCTGGGCCCCCTGGCTTCAGTAGCCGGTACGACGATGGCCTGACGCGGCGGCGGTCGTTGAGGGATCGCCGCCGCGCCGGGCTTCCGGATCGCTCCGGGGATCGAGGCCGGAGATGCCATGACGTCGATCGGCGCGACCGTCATCCAGCAACACGCGTCCCTGCGAATTCGGGCGCTGCTGCCGGGCATCGCTGTGGCGCTGACCGTCCTGATGGCGCTGCTGCGCGACCGGCTGCCGTGGACGAACGTCTATCCCGACGGCTGGGTCGTACGGTTCGACCGGGCGCTGTCGTCCGCCATCGACTGGCTGATCGACGATGCCGATCTCGGTCTTTTCACCGTCAAGGAGCTGACGCGCGCCTTCGGTGCGCTGCTCGACGCACCGCTGCTCGTCATCAAGGGGCTGCTGGCGAACGGCTTCCATTTTGGCGATGCCGAAACGGGCCTCACGCTGCCGCCGCTCTCCTGGGTCGGTATCACACTTTTGTTCGTGCTGATGGCGGCCGGGCTCGGCGACCGGCGGCTGACGATCTTCGTGGCCTTGTCGTTCGCCTATGTCTCTCTCATCGGGCTCTGGCAGAGCACGATGGAAACCTTTGCCTCGATCATCGTCGCGGTCGCGATCGGCGTGGTCGCAGGCGTGCTGCTGGGAGTCGCCGCCTATCGCTCGCCGCGCCTCGACCGGATCCTGACGCCGGTTTTCGATTTCATGCAGACCATGCCGGTCTTCGCCTATCTCGTGCCGGCGCTGATCTTCTTCGGCTACGGCCCGTCGGCGGCGCTGATCGTGACCCTGATCTACGCCATGCCGCCGATGGCGCGGGTGACCAAGCTCGCGCTCGACCAGGTGGCGGACGAAATCGTCGAGTTCGGACGGATGGCCGGCTGCGCCCGGCGCCAGATGATGTGGCGCGTACTGCTGCCCTCGGTCCGGCCGCGCCTGATGGTCGGCGTCAACCAGGTCATCATGCTGACGCTCAACATGGTGATCATCGCCTCGATGATCGGTGCCGGCGGTCTCGGCTACGACGTGTGGGAAGCGTTGAAGGCGCTGCGGATCGGGCAGGGCGCGGAAGCGGGCATTGCGATCACGCTGGTGGCCATCGTGCTCGACCGCCTCAGCCAGCGCTTTGCCGAGCGCCGGCCGCTGCACGAGCTGCGGGCGCGGCGCTGGTACCGGCACTATCGATACCTGCTTGCCGGGGTTACGGCGCTCGTCGCGACCACGTTGCTCGGCATGGGCATCCCGTTCTTCGGGAGCGTGCCGGCGGAATGGATCGTCTCGAGCGGACGCTTCTGGGACAACATCGTCGCCTGGATCAACGTCAATCTCGGGATGACGATCGGCGACGTGAAGGATGCGTTTTTCATCTACCTGCTGAAGCCGATCAAGACCTTCATGCTGGACCTGCCGTGGCTCGGCGTGGTGCTGACGGTTGCGGCGATCGGCTGCCGGTTCGGCGGCTGGCGGCTCGGTCTCAAGGTCGCGGTTCTCATCGCCTTTATCGCGGTCGTCGGCCTCTGGGAGCAGGCGATGATCTCGGTCTATCTCGTCGGCGCCTGCGTGCTGATCGCGAGCGTCGTCGGCATCCCGATCGGGATCGCGGCGGCGCGCAACGATCGTCTGCACCAGATGGTGCAGGTCGTCATCGACACGCTGCAGACACTGCCGTCCTTCGTCTATCTCATCCCGGTCATCATGCTATTCGGCGTCGGCGACTTCTCGGCGATGGTGGCGATCGTCATGTACGCGATCGTACCGGCGATCCGCTACACCGACCACGGCATCCGGCAGGTGCCGGACCGGCTGGTCGAGGCGACGCGCGCGATGGGCGGAACGCGGTTGCAGATACTCAAGCGCGTCCAGCTTCCGCTGGCGATGCCGGAGATCATGCTCGGCATCAACCAGACGCTGATGATGGGGCTCAGCATGCTGGTCATCACGGCCCTGGTCGGCACGCGCGACTTGGGCCAGGAGACGCTCATCGCGCTCTCGAAAGTCGATCCGGGCCGCGGCCTGACGGCAGGCATCTGCGTCGCCTTCATCGCGATCGCGGCCGACCGGATCGTCGGCGCCTGGGCGAACGAGAAGCGGCGGCGCCTCGGCCTGGTGGCGGCCTGACGATGCGGACCGACGGCCCGCATATCGCGGTGATCGGCGGCGGCGCCACCGGCTGCGGCGTCGCGCGCGATCTGGCGCTGCGCGGCTGCCGCGTTACGCTCGTCGAGACCGGCGATCTCGGTTGCGGCACCAGCAGCCGCTTCCACGGCATGCTGCAGAGCGGGGCGCGTTACGCGGTCAGCGACTGGCGCTACGCCGCCGAATGCATGCGCGACCGGCGCATCGTCGCGCGGCTCGCACCCGAGGCGGTCGAGGAAACCGGCGGCCTGTTCGTCAATCTGGACAGCGACCCGTCCGACTATGCCGACAGGTTCGTGGCCGGATGTCGCCGGGCGGAGATCCCGGTCGAGGAACTCGATCCCGATCGCGTCATGGCGGACGAACCGGCGATCAGCCGGCGCGTGCGCCGCGCCTTTGCGGTGCCGGATGCCACGATCCAGCCCTGGCGCTACCTGAACCTGCTTGCGGATGACGTCCGCCGGCGCGGCGGCACGATTCTGACCCGACACTGCGTGACATCGGCGCGGCGCACAGCCGGCCGGGTCGCGGCGCTGACGGTCGAGGGCGACGGCGCGTCGCGCGAGATTGCGGTCGATGCCGTGGTGAATGCGGCGGGCCCCTGGTCGGGCGCGATCGCGCGCCTGCTCGACGCCGAGGTCCCGCTCGAGCTGACCAAGGGCTCGATCCTCGTCTTTGCGCACCGGCTGGTCTCGCGCGCGATCAATCGCTGCCGGCCGCCGAGCAGCCACGACATCATGGTGCCGACCGGCACGGTCAGCCTGTTCGGCACCACCTCGCAGGTCGTCGACGATCCCGCCGCCACGTCGGTGTCGCCGGCCGAGGTGCAGGCCCTGCTCGACGGCGCGGAACCGCTGATACCGAACATTCGCTCCTATCGCGCATTGCGCGCCTGGGCGGGCGTGCGTCCGCTGGTGCGACCGGAGAATTGGCCGGCCGGCCAGGCGTTGTCGCGTCGCCACGCGGTCATCGATCATGCGGCGCAGGGTCTGATGGGTGCGTTCACGGTCTGCGGCGGATCGTTCACCAGCCATCGCACGATGGCGGCCGATACCGCCGATCATGTCTGCCGGCTGTTCGGCATCAACGAACCGTCGCGTGCGGCCGAGACGCCGCTGGCGCGCGCCGGCGGCGCCGCTTTCTGGCGCCCGTCATCGAGCTACGAGCAGGTCGAATCCTCCGGCCGCTACGCGCAGCTGCTCTGCGAGTGTGAGAATGTTCCCTACGACGCGGTCGACCGCTGCGTGGGTGACGCGGGCCTGCGATCGCTGAACGATCTGCGGCGGCGCCTGCGCGTCGGGTTCGGACCGTGCCAGGGCACTTTCTGCGGCGCGCGTCTCGCTTCCATCGTCGCGGCGGCCGGCGGGCACGGGCACGACGAGCTGGAACGTTTCTGGGCCGAGCGCATCAAGGGCGCCGCGCTCACCGGTTGGGGCGCCAACGCGCGCCAACTGATGCTCGGCGATCTGGTCTGTCGCGAGACGCTCGGGCTGGCGCTGCGTCCGTCCGTCGATCCGCGGGTGGATTCGAAATGAGCGCGCCCATCGTCGTGATCGGAGCGGAACTCGACGGGCTGCTGGCGGCAATCCGGCTGCGCGAACTCGGTCGTCCGGTGACGCTCGTCGCCCGCAGCGCGAGTTCTCTGCACTATGCGGCCGGCGGCGTGCACGTGCTGGGGTCGGTCGCGAACGGCACCGGTCGCCACACCGTCACGGCACCGCTGGCGGATATGGCGCGGCTCGACGCGCGACATCCCTATTCGCTGGCGGGAGCGGCGCGCATCCAGTCCGCGCTCGATTGGGCGGGGGCGACACTGACGCGCTGCGGCATCGGCGCCGGCGCGCCGGAGGGCCGCAACGCGAGCGCGGTGACGCCGGCCGGCTTGCGGCAGCCCATTTTCATGCCGACGACACACCAGGCTACGTTCGAGCGGATCGCCGGCAAACGCGTGGCCGTCGTGCAGTTCGCGTTCCATCGCGATTTGCCCGCCGGGTTGCTGGTCTCGGCGCTGCGCGGGGCGGGGATCGCGGTCGATTCCGTCACCGTTCCGTCGCCGTCGGCCAATTACGACAACCTCGGACTGGCGCGGGCTTTCGACCGGCAGGCCGATCCTGCGGCCTGGTTCTCTTCGATCGTGCGGCACCTGCCGGCCGGCAGCGACATCGCGCTGTTCCCCGCGGTGCTCGGACTCGACCGCCACGATGCGGTGGTTGCCGCGGCGACGGCGGCTCTCGGTATCGACGTGCTCGAGATTCCGACGCTGCCGCCGAGCGTGCCGGGCATGCGCTGGGCGCGTGCGCTGGAAACCGATGTCCTCCGCAACGGCTGCAGGTTCCGGCGCGGCGTTCGCATCGTCTCGGCCGAATGTGACGGCGATCGCATCCGTGCGGTCGTCGACGAGAACGGACGCAGCCTGGAGGCCGCCGGTGTCGTCCTCGCGACCGGCGGCGTGCTGATGGGCGGGCTCGACGTCGATACCAGCGGGCAGATCCGCGAGACCGCACTCGGGCTCGAGGTCGTGCAGGCGAACCCGCTCGCGGCGGGCTCGCCGAGCGGTGCGCTGGCGGCGCTGCACGCCGCCGGCATCGAAACCGATTCGTCCCTGCGCCCCACGAGCAACAGTGCAGCGGCGCCGCGCAACGTGTTCGTCACCGGCCGCAACCTCGCGCACTGGCATCCGGCCGAAGAGATTTCGGCCGAAGGCGTTGCCATCGTCACCGGCTGGCTGGCGGCCGAATCCGCGCATGCCGGCATGCGGGGCTGAGCCATGCAGAGCGGGCTCTTCCTCGGCATCGATCACGGCGGCACCACGACGACCGCCCTGCTGCTCGATCTCGAAGGTCGCACGCATCGCGCCGCCTCGGTGCCGATGCCGAAGGCGACGCCGAAGCCGGGCTGGGTCGAGCACGATCCGGAGGATTTCTTCCGCACCAGCATGGCGGCATCGGCAGCGGTGCTCGAGGAGGCCGGCCGAAGCTGGCGCGATGTCATCGGTCTTTGCATCGCCGACCAGGGCGAGACCGGTATGGCCTGGGCGCGCGGCGGCTCCGGCGCACTCGCGCCCGCGATTTCCTGGGAGGATCGCCGTACCGTCGAGATCTGCCAGGCGCTCGCGACGCAGGGGCTCGACCGGCTGGTCCGCGAGCGCACCGGCATCCTGCTCGATCCGTATTTCTCCGCCAGCAAATTTCGCTGGCTGCTCGACAACGTGCCCGCCATCGCCGATGCGGCGAAATCCGGTATCCTGCGCTTCGGCGGCACCGATACCTATGTGATCGACCGGCTGACCGGCGGTGCGATCCATGCATCGGACCGCGCGACCGCCTCGCGCACCGCCCTGCTCAACATTCGCACGGTCGAATGGGACGAGGATCTGGTGCGCGGCTTCGGTCTGCCGCGATCGGCGCTGCCGGCACTGCTGCCGACCTGTGCGGATTACGGCACCATCGACCGCGCGCATACCGGCGTTGCCGGCGTGCGCATCACCGCCAACGCTGTCGATGCCCATGCCGCGTTGTTCGCGCAGGGCTGCCGCGATCCCGGTGTCGTCAAGGCAACCTACGGCACGGGCGCCTTCATCGAGGCGAACACCGGGCCGACCATGGTCGAGCCCGACGGCAAGCTGCCGGTCTTCGTCGCCTGGGAGATCGGTCCCGCCGTCGAATACACGATCGAAGGCGGCGTTTTCGCGGTCGGTGCGGCGATCGACTGGGCCGTGCGCTCGGGCCTGCTGCCCTCGGCGGCGGAATCGGCGGCGCTCGCGCAGAGCGTGCCCGATGCCGCCGGCGTTGTTGTCGTGCCGAGTCTGACCGGTCTTTCGGCGCCGCACTGGAAGCCGACCGCGCGCGCCTGCATCTTCGGCCTCGGGCTCGATACCGGCCGGCCGCATATCGCACGCGCGCTGCTCGACGGCATCGCGTTTCAATGCGCCGAAATCGTGCAGGCGATTGCGGCGCGGCTCGGCCGGACGGTGCACGAGATCCGCGCCGATGGCGGTCCGACCCGCAACGAATTCCTGATGCAGCGCCAGGCCGATCTGCTCGGCGTGCCGGTCGGCGTGTCGCTCGATCCCGACATGACCGCACTCGGCGCCGCTCTGCTCGCGGCATTGGGCGCGGGTGCACTCACGCTCGACGACGTTGTCGCGTTCCAGCCGGCACGTCGCCAGTTCGATCCGGCACTGTCGGCCGATGCGCGCGATTCGCTCTGGCACGACTGGCGGCGGAGCGTTGCTGCCGTCTGCGCGAGGGCCGAAGCATGAACGTTGAGAGGCCCGATCGCGCGACCGCGGCGACTGCCGCGCGAATCGATTCGCGTGCGGTGCGCCAAACGATGGATGCCTGCACGAAATGCGGCATCTGCCAGGCGCATTGTCCCGTCGCCGCGGCGACGGAGGCGTTTCCCGGTCCGAAATATGCCGGTCCGCAGGCGCAGCGCTTCCGCGTCATCGGCGTGCATGACGAGCATTCCGCCGCGCTCTGCAGCGGCTGCGGCGTCTGCACCAGCGTCTGTCCGAACGACGTGGCGATCGCCGACATCATCGCGCTCGCCAAGGCCGATATGGTGCAGCGTCATGGCGTACGGCTGGGTCAGCGCCTGCTCAACCGGCCCGATACGGTCGGCACGATCGGCGGGTACCTGCCGCGGCTGGGAAACTTCCTGCTCTCGAGCAGGGCGGCGCGATTGCTTGCGGAGCGGCTGTTCGGCATCGATCGCGCCGCGCCGTTGCCGCGTTTCGCCGGCCGACGCTTCGACCGCTGGTTCGGATCTTTGTCGCAGCCACAGGGTCCGACGGTCGGCTACTTCCCCGGCTGCGCGGTGACCCGCTACGATCCCGATACCGGCATCGCTGCGGTGAAGCTGCTCAATGCGCTCCGGTATCGCGTCGCGGTGCCGTCCTCGGCCTGCTGTTCGCTGCCGATGCTCTCGAGCGGCGAATGGGGCCCCGCATCGAAGCGCGCAAAGGCCCTGATCGCATCCCTGGCGCCGAGCGCCGGATCGCCGATCCTCGCGACCTCGACCAGTTGCAGCCTGACGCTGCGGTCGAAATATGCCGCCTATCTCGACATGAATGACGGTCCGGCTGCCGCCGTGTCGGATGCGGTGGCCGACATTTGCGGCTTCCTGCTCGACCGGCACGGCGATGCGCTGGCGCGCCGCTTCCGGCCGCTGCGCCGCCGCGTCTTCTATCACGGTCCCTGCCAGTTGCGCGGTCATCGCCTCGGCCTGCCGGCCGCGGAGTTGCTGGCGCTGATCCCCGGCATCGACCTCACGCTGTCGCGGGCCGATTGCTGCGGCGTCGCCGGTACCTACGGCTACAGCCGCGACAAGCAGCCGATCGCGGAAAGCGTCGGCCGCGCGCTCGTGCGACAGATCCACGACTCGAAGCCCGACCTCGTGGTCTGCGACAGCGAAACCTGTCGCTGGAACATCGCGGAAGCGACCGGCGTGCCGTGCGTCCACCCCGTCGCGATCCTGGCCGAGGCGCTCGACCTCTAGGTCGACATCGTTACCGGGCGCACCGCTTCTGCCCGATCAGACCCCCAGGATCGCGAAGAACACCATCAGGCTGCCGACCCAGGACGCCATGAAAGTGAGCGTGCGCGCCCACGGAATCCCCAGCATGTAGACGATCGCATGCGCGACGCGCGACCAGAAGAAGATCGCGCAGCCGAGCGCCGTCAGGTGATTGCTCAGTCCGGCAACGTGAGCCACCAGCACCAGTGCGGTGAACGGCACCAGATTCTCGACCATGTTGCGATGGGCGCGTTCGGCGCGGCCGGCCCAGCCGGGCAGCGTCGGCGGGTTGTCGGGATAGCCCATCGTCTCGACGATGCCCCAGATGCCGAAGCGCGCCATCACGTAGGGTACCCAGAGCACGAGGCACAGCACGGCCGACAGGGCGAGGTAGTAAAGGTCGATTGTCATCGGGATCCCCCATGGCGGCGGCGCTCGATCGCCGCGGAACCGGCGATGCGAATCGCCGGTGAGCCTAGAGCGGATCACGATCGGGTGGAAGCGCTCGCACTTACGCCCGATCGCGTGAATCCGCTTCACTCGTCAATGTTCAGGGCAAATTCGCACGGCCTTGCAGAACCGCCGGCGATTCCGCAAGGCCGTGATTTGCTCTGGCAGACCGGGTGCAACGATGCGCGGCCGGGATCGCTCACCGGTCGATGCCGGTCACCACGATCGCGACCGGCACATCGGGGTCGGGCGAAGCGACGCACTCGACGATCGCCTCGGTCGGAAACAGCAGGCGCGCATAGAAATCGCCGCCGGCGGTCTGCCAGGGTCCGACAAAACGGCCGGCCGCGGCCTCCGGCAGCGACGCCAGCGCCGCCTCGATGCAGGCGAGCCGCGCGCGCTGCGAGCGTTGCGCCAGGTCATAGGGTGCCGGCAGGTTGCGGTTGCCGCGCAGCAGCTGCGCCGGATCGAACCGCCAGTCTTCGACCGGCGACCAGGCAACCGTGCCGTGACGCCAAAGGATGCGGAACAGGCTGCCCGCGGGCTCCTCGCGCAGCAGCACGCCGGTCACGATGGCATTCTCGCCGCTCCAGACCGTGCCGATCAGATGCGATTCGTCGGGATTGGCGAAGACCTCGGCGGGCCCGAAGGCGGCAACCGAGGCGAGGAACGGCGCCAGCGTGCGGCCGTCGGGCACCGGCACGATGCCCGGCGCCTCGGCCGCCTCGGGATCCTTCAGCCGCGTGTCCAGGGTTGCGACGATTTCCGCCTCGATCGCGTAGAGCCGGCCGATCAGCACGATGGCATTGCAGCCGCGTCGCGCGGCATCGTTCGGTTCGAGGGCACATTGCTCCGCGATGATCGAGATCGAGCCCTTCTCGTCCTCCAGCATGTTATCGAAGGACGAGAGGTCCATGATCTGCCGGCCGACCTCGCGCAGGAATTCGATGCGCCGGTCGAGCAGGCTCGACCCGGTCTCGTCGCAAAAGACCGGATTGACCGCGAGTCCGGCGGCACGGCACGTCTCCTCGGCACGCGTCGGCGAGGCGAGCAGCATGGCGACAACCGGCAGCAGAACGACAGCGATCAGGCAACCGGGCAGGGCCGCGACGCATCCCGCGCGCGGCGGTCGAACCGCCCCCGGGGGCCGTTGTCGCAACGCTATCCCGGGCCCGTCATCTACCAGGTTCCCGTGTTCGGCATCGAGGCCCAGGGCTCCTGCGGCGGCAGGCTCTCGCCGTGCTGCAGCAGCTCGATCGAGATGCCGTCGGGCGAGCGGATGAAGGCCATATGCCCGTCGCGCGGCGGCCGGTTGATCGTTACGCCGGCATCCTGCAGCCGCTGGCAGACCGAATAGATGTCGTCGACGCGATAGGCGAGATGGCCGAAATTGCGGCCGCCTTTGTAATCCTCCGGATCCCAGTTGTAGGTCAGCTCGACGACCGGCGCCTGGTCGCGCTCGGCGCGCGCGATGTCGTCGGGCGCGGCGAGAAACACCAGCGTGAAGCGGCCCTTCTCGTTTTCGTAACGCCGCACCTCGGTCAGGCCGAGCTTGCCGCAATAGAAATCGAGCGACTGGTCGAGGTCCCTGACGCGGACCATGGTGTGCAGATACTGCATCCGGCTGAGGCTCCCGGGCTTCTCGGGTGACGAACGGTTTCGGCCAGTCTAGTGCAAATCGTGTTCTTGCGGAATCGCCGGCGATTCCACAAGAACGCGTGAATCTGCTCCAAAGGTCGACGGGGAGCGCGGATTCGCACGATCGGGCGCAGGCGCTTCCACCCGATCGCGATCCGCTCTGGCGCCGATCCGCCGGACGATGATTCGCCCCGGGGTGCTTCCGGTCAGCCGCCCGGCGCCGCCGTTGGCGCCGCGCCGGCGCCGGTTTGCGCTTCGGCCGGCGCCTCCGGCGGAAGCGGTTCCTTGCGCAGCCGGCTCGCCCGCAGCACGCCGTGGGCATCGAGGATCGGATAGGCGACCGAGGTCAGGTGCGAGTTGATGCGCTTCAGGTCGCGCATGATGTCGAGATGCAGCGCCGAGGTTTCGATCGACTGCACGCGGCCGGACCGCAGCCGCTCGAAATGATGCTCGCTGCCGGCGCGTTCGATCTCGCGCAGCTTTTCCTTCTGCGCCAGGAGCTGCCGGGCCGGGTCGACGTCGCCCGACATGAACACGCCGATCGCGAGCTGCATGTTGTCGACCACGCGCGCGTGCATCGCCTCGAGCTCCTGCCAGCCCTCGTCGGAGAAGGACAGGCGATTGCGCGCCTTTTTCTGCGCCAGCTCGAGCAGATTCTTGTCGATGATGTCGCCGACATGCTCGAGATTGGTCGTAAAGGTGATGGCATCGACGATGCGCTTGCTCTCCTCCTCGGTAGTGCCGGCGCGGCTCGCCTCGGTCAGGTAGAGCTTGATCGCCTCGTAGAGCGTGTCGACGTCGTTGTCGAGGTCCGACAGGCGCTGCATCAGCTTCTGGTCGTTGGTGCGGAAGACTTCGATCAGGTCGCGCAGCATGGTCTCGATGATGTCCGCCATGCGCAGCACCTCGCGCGAGGCGGCCGCCAGCGCGAGCGTCGGCTTCTTGACGACCGACGGATCGAGATAGCGCGGCTTGACCTGGCCCTCGGCCTCCCGGTTGTCGGGCAGCAGTCTCTCGACCAGTCGCGCGACCGGGCCGGTCAGCGGCAGGAACAGGATCGCGAGCGCCAGGTTGAAGGCGGTGTGCAGATTGGCGATCTGGCGCGGGCCGCCGCCGTTGAGTTGCGCGAGCCAGGGCGAAACATAGCTGAGCGCGCCGAGCGCGATCAGCGCACCGACCGCCCGAAACAGCAAATTGCCGAGCGGAATGCGCCGCGCCGCCGGCCCTTCGGACAGCGACAGCACGAACGGCACGATGCCGGCGCCGGCGTTGGCGCCCAGCACCAGCACGAAGCCCAGCTCGAGCGGAATCGCGCCGCTGCCGACCAGCGACATGAAGAAGAGGATGGTCGCGACGCTGGAATGGGCGAGCCAGGTCAGCAGGACCGCCAGCAGGAAGGCGATGATCGGTTCGCGGCCGATTGCGCCCAGCACCGTCTGCAGCGCCGCGCTGTCGCGCAGCGGTTCGGAGGCGCCGACGATCAGCGTCAGCGACAGCAGCACGAGGCCCAGCCCGATCAGCGCCCGGCCGAGATGGCGCGTCACGCCGCTCTCGGTCGCGAGGAACGCGACGACGCCGACCAGGATCAGCGCCGGCGACAGGAAATGCACCCCGAAGGAGAGCAGCTGCACCACCAGCGTCGATCCGAGATCGGCGCCCAGCATGAGGGCAAGGCCCGCGCTGGTAGTGAGCAGTCCCTTCGAGGCGAACGACACCGCGAGCGTCGCCGTTGCGGTCGAACTCTGCAGCACCGCCGTCACGCCGAGCCCGGCCAGCCAGGCGGTCAGCCGGTTGTGCAGCGAACCGGCCAGCACGCGCCGGAACTCGCTGCCCCAGGCGCGCAGGATGCCGGTGCGTACCATCCGTACGCCCCAGAGCAGCAGGGCGACCCCGCCCGCAATGTTCAACAGCAGCTCGGCACCATTCATGTCGTTTCGCATCCGGCGGCGCCGGCGGGCCCGTCAGCCGGGCCGCCGCGCCGTTCGATCGGTCGGGTGGCGACGAAGGCGCGGCGGCCGGCGCCATGGGCGGCGCTCCGATCCGCGACTCGGTTCTTGTAACATATCCTTAACAATTGGGGAGGCGGGGCCGGTATCGCCAGAGCGACGCGGCTCGCTCTGTTTGAGTCCTCCCGCGGTCGGGCCGGCGCCCGAACGACCCTGTCCGCTCGCGGACGCGCGACATCAGTAGTAGTCCTCGCTCGCGCCCTTGTATTCCTGGATCGTGTTGCCGCCGTCGACCACGAACAGCTGACCGGTCACGTAGCTCGCGCCTTCGGAGGCGAGGAACGCGCAGACTTCGCCGACCTCGGCTGCCGTGCCGGGCCGCCCGACCGGCGTGTTCGCGCCGGCGATGACCTCCTCGCGGCGCGACGAGGCGGTCCTGATCCAGCCCGGTCCCACTGCGTTGACCGTGACGCCTTTCGGCCCCGCCTCGATCGCGAGGGAGCGCGTCATGCCGAGCATTGCCGCCTTCGAGGCGGAATAGGCCGTCGATTTCGGATTGCTGACGACCGGGCCGGTCACCGACGAGACATGCACGATGCGCCCGTACTTGCGACGGTACATCGACGGCAGCACGGCGCGCGTCAGGCGGAAGGCGGTCATCAGGTTGCGCGACAGCGCGGTCTCGAGCTCGGCATCGTCCATCCGGTCGAGCGTCGAGGAACGCTCCTCCTTGCCGACCTGGGTCATGCCGGCATTGTTGACGAGGATCTCGACCGGTCCGAGCGCCTTGACCACCTTCGCGATCAGCGCATCGGCAGCCTTCGGTCGCATCAGGTCGGCGACCAGGCAGTATTTGTCCGGGCTCCTGCTCGGGAGCTCGGCCAGCCGCTCGCGGATGCGCACCGTCGTCGAGGTGATCGCGACCCGCGCGCCGCGTTCGGCGAGGATGCGCGCCGTCGCGAAGCCGATGCCTTCCGCGCTGCCCGCACCGGTCACCAGCGCCACCCGTCCCGCCACGCCCGCCATAGCCGGCCTCCTCTGGACCGCAGCCGGCATCGTGACAGGCGCCGGGAACAGCCGACAAGCCGCTCTTTTCCTTGCCTTTCAGTACCTTGACGGGGGCCGGCGGACGTCCCACATAGCGTATCGTGCGGCGCCGGCAACGGGCCGCATCGGGGTCGTCGCCAGGACTGCGCCAGAGCGGGCGTCCGGTGCCGGGACCTCGCCGGAGCTCGCTCGACCGGAGGAGCCGCAGGACCGATGAGCCGCATCAGCTATTTCAATCACCCGCTTTTGCTCGGCTTCGACGAGCTGGAGCGCACGCTCGACCGCATCTCGAAGCAGGCGGATAATTATCCGCCCTACAATATCGAGGAGCGCGCCAACGGCCGGCTGCGCATCACCCTCGCGGTTGCGGGCTTTGCGGCCGACGATCTCGACATCCGTCTCGAAGAGAACCAGCTCGTCGTGCGCGGCCGCCAGGCCGAGAACGGCGAACGCGTCTTCGTCCATCGCGGCATCGCCGCGCGCCAGTTCCAGAAAGCGTTCGTCCTGGCCGAGGGCGTCGAAGTCGAGGGTGCCTCGCTCGAGAACGGGCTGCTGCATGTCGATCTCCTGAAACGGCCGGTCGCCAGTCAGGAACGCCGCATCGAGATCCGCCGGGCGTAACGGCGACGCGACACTTCACCAGCGGATCCAGGAAAGGGAGCGCGGGGCGAAAGCCGCGCTCGGGAGCATGACGATGAACGATGCCACCAAGGTCCAGACCGAACGCCTGCAGCCGATGACGGCGCCGGAGTTCTCCCAGCTCGGCATCGGCCAGGTCGCCTATATCCGCCCGCTTGTCGTGAACGGCATGCCGGCCTTCGGCATCTACTCCGCCGCCGGTCAGCAGCTCGCGGTCGTGCCGACGCGCGATTCGGCCGTCGGCATCGTCCGGCAGAACGAGATGGAGCCCGCCAGCCTGCACTGAGGCGGCGTCAGGTCGGCGGCGACCCGGCGGCGCTACTCGCCGCCCGCGGCAAACTTCAGATAATCGTCGGCGAGGCCCGGCAGCACGGTGTCGTAAATCCGCTTGCCCGCCTCGACCGAGGCGCGGCCGGGGTTCGAGCCCATGCGACCGTCGGGATAGCGCCGCCGGAAATCTTCGGCATCGAAGATCGGGCCTTCCGGCGCGCGCTCGTCGAAGCGGATGCCGGTCCTCGCCCGCTCCGGATAGGCATACCAGGTGAGCGACACTTCCGAGCAGGTCGCGTGGCTGCCCTCGTCGGCGCCGAACAGCTCGCCGCTCAGCCGCTTGAGACCGGGCGCTTCCCACCAGTTGCGCAGCTTGCACTGCAGGCCGGGCCGGTTGCTGCCCGACATATTCAGGCTGCTTTGCGCGTAAAGCTCGGAGAAGGCGGCGGTCAGCGTCGCGACGTTGCCGCCGTGCCCGTTCAGGAAATAGAAGCGCGTGAACCCGTGCCGCGCCAACGAATTGAGCCAGTCGAGTACGACCGAGATCAGCGTCGACGGTCTGAGCGTGATCGAGCCGGGAAATCCCAGATGATGCTGCGCCATCCCGACCGAGATCGTCGGCGCGACCAGCACGTCATGCTCTTCCGACAGGCCGTTCGCGAGGATTTCGGGGCAGAGCGCATCGGTCCCGATGAAGCCGCTGGGCCCGTGCTGCTCGGTCGAGCCGACCGGGACCAGGATCGCGGTCGAACGCTGGAGATAGGCCTCGATGTCCTGCCAGGTCGCGAGTTGCAGCTTCATGGCGCGGTCGCGGCCGGAGTCAGGCGGCGTGACTCTGGGCGGACGAAGTCAGAACGGCATAGAGCGCATCCGCACCGTCGGCGCCGCGCAGCTTCTCGCACATGTTGCGGTCGCGCAGCAGGCGCGACACGCGCGCCAGCGCCTTGAGGTGATCGGCGCCCGCCGTCTCGGGCGCCAGCAGCAGGAAGACCAGGTCGACGGGATGATCGTCGACCGCATCGAAATCGACCGGCGTCTCGAGCCGTGCGAAAAGACCGTAGATCGTGCTGAGCGCCGCGAACCGTCCGTGCGGGATGGCGATGCCGTTGCCGACGCCGGTGGTGCCGAGCCGCTCGCGTTCGAGCAGCGCATCGAATACCGCGCGCTCGTGCAAGCCCGTGTCCTGCGCGGCGCGGCGTGCCAGCTCCTGCAGAACCTGCTTCTTGCTGGTGGCCCGCAGGGCGGGCGCGACGCGCGACGGCGTGATCAGATCTTCGATTTCCATGAATGTTCCATTGCCGGGCTGCGGTCGGCGCCGGAGTCCTGCGGCGCGCCCCGCTCCCGTCCTTGTTTAGTTCACTCGTTCGGGACGCCGATGCGTGCGGCCGGGCGCGGATTCCGGGTCGATCGCCGCGCGCCCGTCTTGGGCGCCGGCGCAGCAAATTCCGATGTGCGTGCGCAATGCCTCGCCGATCTCCAGCTGCCTGCCGATGATGTCGATCTGCATGGAATCCGTGGTGCGCAGGGCCGGCGTCACATTCCGAACCGTGGCCGGCGATCGCGAGGCGCGGACCATAGGTAGACCCCTCCGGGCTGTCAAGTTTGCCCCCCGGGCGCCGATTCTGGCGTCCTAGCGGCTATCTGGGTTGCCGCTGCCGCGACGCAACCCGGCTTTTCTGCGACGGTTGTGGACAGGCGGAATCCGCAGCGTGGCCCGGTACTTGGCCACCGTCCGGCGGGCGACCGGCATGCCTTCGGCTGCCAGCAGCCCGGCCAGCGCCGCATCGTCGAGCGGCTGCGATTCGTCGGCCAGCAGCGCTGCCAGCCGCGCCCGCACGCGCGCCGGCGCAATCGCCTGGCTGCGGTCGCCCGGCAGGGCGCGCAGGAAAAAGAATTCGAAGCCGAAAAGGCCGCGCGGCGTTTCGGCGCTCTTGCCGGCAACCGCGCGGCTGATCGTGCTCTCGTCGAGTTCGAGCTCGCCGGCGATGCGCCGGCGCGTCAGCGGCCGCAACGCCGTCAGGCCGCTGTCGAGAAACGCGCGCTGGTGCCGGACGATCGTCTCCGCGATCGCCAGCAGCAGGCTGCCGCGCCATTCCAGCGCACCCAGCAGGCTGCGCGCACCGTCGTATTGCGCCCGCAGGTTCGACTTCTCGCGCCGGTCGCGCAGCGATGCCGCCAGGCGCCGATAGGCGGCCGCATCGAGGTCGCAGCCGGGCAGCGATCCGCTGTTCAGCCGGACGCGATAGCCGGTATCCGACGAACCGTCGCGCTCGATCAGCACGTCCGGCACGGTCCAGACCGCCACCTCCGACCGGAACCGCAGGCCCGGTTTCGGATCGAGCCCGCGAATGCGGCGGATCATCCGGTCGAGTTGCGCGCCGTCGACGCCGCAGAGCGTCGCCAGGTGCGCCCGCTCGTTCGCCGCCAGCAGCTTCAGATTGCCGAGCAGCGTCCGTATCGCCTTGTCGCTGCGCTCGGCCGGTTCGAGCTGGAGCGCAAGGCAGTCGGCGAGATCGCGCGCGAACACGCCGGCCGGCTCGAATTCGCGTACGCGGTCGAGCACCTGCCGGACGCGCGCCGGCTCGACGCCGAGCAGTGTCGGCAACTCGCCGGGATCGCCCTCCAGGTATCCGGTATCGGCCACCATATCGATCAGGTGCAGCGCGATCGTGCGGTCGGCCGGATCGGCGATCTCGAGCCGAAGCTGCCCGACGAGATGCGCCTGCAGGCTGGTGGCGCCGGGATCGGCGATGCGCGCCGCCGCATCGTCGCCGGCAAGCGCCGTGGCCGGCAGCGCCAGGAAGGGCAGGCCGCCGCGCCCGATCGCGGTGCCGCGCCGGCGCACCGGTGGGGCGCCGTCGGCATCCTCGCGCCGCGTCAGCAGCGGGTTCTCCGCCAGCGCCGCCTCGACGAGGGCGGCGAGCGCCGCGCCCGGAAGCTGCAGCAGGGCGAGCGCCTGCTGCTGCGCGGGTGCGAGTTTCTGCGTCTGGCGCTGGACGAGGGCGGGGCCGCGGCGAACCATCGTCCGTGCGACGTATCAGAAGGTGAAGCGCTCGCCCAGGTAGACCCGGCGCACGTCCGGATCGAGCACCACGTCGGCCGGCCGTCCTTCGCGCAGCACGACGCCCTCGTGGAGGATGTAGGCGCGGTCGACGATGTCGAGCGTGTCGCGGACGTTGTGATCGGTGATCAGCACGCCGATACCGCGATCCTTGAGGTGCGCGACCAGTTCGCGAATGTCGGCGACCGAAATCGGATCGATGCCGGCGAACGGCTCGTCGAGCAGGATGAAGCTGGGATCGGTCGCCAGCGCCCGCGCGATCTCGACGCGCCGCCGCTCGCCGCCCGAGAGCGCCGCTGCCGAAGCGTCGCGCAGATGGCTGATCGTGAACTCGTCGAGCAGCCTGTCGATCCGCGCCTCGCGCCGCTCGCGCGCCGGCTCGACGACTTCCAGCACCGCGCGGATGTTCTCGGCCACGGTCAGGCCGCGGAAGATCGAGGCTTCCTGCGGCAGGTAGCCGACGCCGAGCTTGGCACGCCGGTACATCGGCAGGGTGGTGATCTCCGTCCCGTCGATGACGACGGCGCCGGTATCGCTCTCGATCAGGCCGGTGATGATGTAGAAACAGGTCGTCTTGCCGGCGCCGTTCGGTCCGAGCAGGCCGACGACTTCGCCGCGCTGCAGCGTTATGGTGACGTCGCGCAGCACGGGGCGCTTGCGGAACGACTTGCCGACGCGCCATGCGACCAGTCCCTTGTTGGGCAGCACCGCCAGCGCCGGCGGCGCGTTGCGCGCGGGATCGCGGTTCGTCGCGGGATGTTTCACAACTTGCGGGTTCTTGGCGTCCATCGGGCCATGGGGGTCGGTGGTTTCGGTTACGGAGCGTCGGTGCCGGGCACGATCAGCGTCTGTACGCGCCCGTCGTCGGTGCCGCTGCCGAGCAGGCGGCTGATGCCGGTGCGAAGGTTGAACTCGGCATACTCGCCGTTGAGCTGGTTCTGCCCCTGCGTGATCTTGACACCGCCGCTGAGGGTCGCGATTTCGGTATCGAGATTGTAAACCGCCTTGGCGGCACGGGCGACTTCCTGGCCGCGCTCGATCCGGACATTGCCCGCGGCCTCGACCTGGAACAGCGCCACTTCGCCGTCCTCGTTCTCGCGGAAGAAACCGGTCAGCGTCTCGGCGCGGACGTTGCGGCCGTGGTCCGGCTGCACGACCTGCGCGGCGCCGCGGGCCACCACGACCATCTGCTCCTGCCAGTATTCGAGACTGTCCTTTGCGGTCACGATCTCGCTGTCGGTCTCGACCTTGAGATTGCCGCCGGTCACCACGAGCACCTTGCGCTCGACGTCGTAAACGGCGTACTCGCCGTAGACGGTTTCGCCCGGCGATACCATGCGCACGTTTCCGGTTGCCTCGACGCGATAGATCTCGCTCGCGCTCGACCCGTCGCCGCGATAGTAGGCTTTGAGCACGTCGGCATGGACCGCGATGTCGCCGCGTGCGACCATCGCATTGCCGCGCGCGATATAGACCTGCTCGTCGCGCCGCCATTCGATGCCTTCCTCGGCCTCGATTACGATCGGCGCATTCGGCTGGTCGAGATCGAAACTGCCGATTTCCTGCGCGCCGGCGCGATCCGCGCCCGCCGTCGCCAGCGCGAGTGCGCCGAGCGCCGCGAGTGCTGCGATTCGGAACGAGCCTGGCGCGACCGTCATTCGGCGACCGGCTCCCCGCCGTTCGGGGCGGGCTTCTCGGCCGGCACGAAAATGCCGGCACCCGGCGTTTCGGTGCCGGCGGCGGACCCTTGCTCCCCGGCGGCATAGAGATTGAGCCGTGCCGGCCCCGTCAGGAACACGCGCTTGCCGTCATTCTCGACCCGGAAGCCTGCCGCATTGAGATAGCCGGCCGGCCCCTGGCCGCTGGTCGCCGTACTGCTGACCGTCGTTCCGGATTCGAGATCGACGTCGGCGGTCTCGGTGCTCATCTCGAAACCTTCGTCATGGAACACGTTGACGCCGCCCCCGAGCGAGAGCCCTTCGCCGTCGCGATCGTAGTGCCCGTCACCCGCCATCAGCGCGACCCAGGCGCCGTCCGACAGCGTGATGTCCGCGCGCGGCTCGACCAGGTCGATGACGCCTTCGAGATCCCTGTTCTGGCTCGCGACGTCGGCGGTGATGGAGAACGGGCGGTTCTGCTTGTCCATGCCGTCGAACCGCAGGTTCACCATCTTCATGTTGTCGATATCTTCGGGCGCAAGCTCGGTGACGCCGATGCGGAAGCGCGATTCCTGCAGGTTGGTCTGCGACCAGAAGATCAGCAGCAGGATGACGAGCGTCGCAACCGTCGGCAGCACCAGCTTGGCGGTGCGCCACAGTCGCGTGCCGCCCGGACGCCGAAGCTTGAGCCGGACGTGGGTCTCGTTCTGCGCGGGATTGTGCGCCTCGGCCATTCTCGTTCCTCAGGCCACGCCGGCGCGCAGGCAATCGTGGATGTGAAGAATGCCGACCGGCTTGCCGTCCGCGGTCACGAACAGGCTGGTGATCGAACGCTCGTTCATCAGGTTGAGCGCCTCGGCGGCGAGCGCCTCGGGCCGGATGGTGCGCGGCGCCGGCGTCATGACGGCGCCCGCGGTCTGCCGCAGCATGCCGTCCGCCATGTGCCGGCGCAGGTCGCCGTCGGTGATGATGCCGACCAACCGGCCCGCATCGTCGGCGATGCCGACGCAGCCGAACCGCTTCGCCGTCATGACGAGGATCGCCTCGTCCATCCGGGTCTCGGGCGCGGCGAGCGGGATTTCGTCGCCGCCATGCATCAGGTCGCCGACGCGCAGCAGCCTCCGTCCGAGCTTGCCGCCCGGATGCAGCACGCGATAATCGTCGGCGGAGAAGCCGCGCCGCTCCAGCAGCGCGACCGCGAGCGCATCGCCGAGCGCCATCATCAGCGTCGTCGAGGTCGTGGGCGCGAGGCCGAGCGGGCAGGCCTCCCTGAAGGGCGGCAGCAGCAGCGCCGCATCCGCCGCCGCGGCGAGCGTGCTCGGCGCGCGCGCGGTGATGCCGATCAGCGGAATCGAGAAGCGCTTGCAGTGCGCGAGAATGTCGGCAAGCTCCGGCGTCTCGCCGGAATTCGACAGCGCGATCAGCACGTCGTCCCGGGTCAGCATGCCGAGATCGCCGTGGCTCGCTTCGGCGGGATGGACGAAGAGGGCGGGCGAACCGGTCGAGGCGAGGGTCGCGGCGATCTTGCGGGCGACATGGCCCGACTTGCCCATGCCCGTCGCGACGATCCGGCCCCTGGCGGCGAACAGCAGGTCGACCGCCCGGTCGAACCGGGCATCGATGCCGTCGGCCAGCGCCGCCAGCGCCTGCGATTCGGACCGCAGGACCTCCCGGGCGGTCCCGATCGTGCGGGAGGCGGCCTCGGCGGCCGGTTTGCGGGCGAGAGTCATGGGGTTGAGTTTACACCCGGCGAACCGATTGTTGCGACTGCGGGACAGGACGGCATGTCGGCCCCGGACCGGCCCGGTTCAATGCGCAAACACGTCCGGATCGGCCCAGCCGCCGGCATCGAGCGCCGCCCGGGTTGGCAGGAAGGCGAAGCAGGCGGCCGCCAGGCCGGTCCGGCCGGACCGTTCCAGCATGGCATCGAGCCGTGCGCGGAGCGCGTGCAGGTACGCCACGTCCGCGGCGGCATACCGCAGCTGCTCCTGGCTCAGCTCGTCGGCGCCCCAGTCCGAACTCTGCTGCTGCTTCGAAATCTCGATGCCGAGCAGATCCTTGCACAGATCCTTGAGCCCGTGCCGGTCGGTGAACGTGCGCGTCAGCTTCGAGGCGATCTTGGTGCAGTAGACCGGCTGCGTGTCGACACCGAGATAGCGCTTGAGCACCGCAATGTCGAAACGCGCATAGTGGAAAATCTTCGTGACCTTTCGGTCGCCGAGCAGCCGCGCGAGATTCGGCGCCCGATGCGGGTCGCCATTCGCGACCGCCGGGATCTGCACCAGATGGCAGACGCCGTCGCCGGCCGAGAGCTGCACGAGGCAGAGCCGGTCGCGCTCGAGCATCAGCCCCATCGTCTCGGTATCGACCGCCACGGTCGGTCCCAGATCGAGGCCGGCGGGCAGGTCTTGGCGATGGAGCTCGACGCGCAGATCGTTCATCGGATGTCCGGTCGGTGACGGTCACGCCGGTCGCCCGGCCCGTTCGCGCGACCGCCGCCGCGTGCGAACGAATGCCGCGAATGGTGCCCAGGAGAAGACTCGAACTTCCACGACCTTTCGGCCACAGGTACCTGAAACCTGCGCGTCTACCAATTCCGCCACCTGGGCGTTTCGGGGTGGCATGTCGGGCGGCAAAGCGGGCGGGTCCGCCGAGGGGCGCGATTTTCGCCAAGCACCCCCGCTTGTCAACCGGTATCGGGCCTTTTCTGCGGCCTCTCCGACGCTATATTGGCGCGCGTTCGTGCGGCGCCAGGCGCCCGTTCCGGCAGTTCCGCCGGGCTTGCGGGCGGCGCAGCCGGAGGGACCATGACGGATCGCTCGATCACGATTTTCGGCGGCTCCGGTTTCATCGGGCGCTACGTCGTGCAGCGGCTGGCACGGCGCGGCTGGACCATCCGCGTTGCCGTGCGCCGGCCGGACCGGGCGCTGTTCCTGAAGCCGCTCGGCCAGGTCGGCCAGATCACGCCGGTCATGGCGAACATCCGCGACGATGCGTCGGTCGGCGCGGCGCTCGCCGGCGCCGATGCCGCGGTCAACCTCGTGGGCATTCTGTACCGGCAGGGACGGCAGACTTTTGATGCCGTGCATGTCGAGGGCGCGCGGCGCGTCGCCCGGGCGGCGCGCGCGGCGGGCGCCACGCGGCTCGTGCAGATGTCGGCGCTCGGCGCCGATCCGCAGTCGCCGTCCGACTACGCGCGGTCGAAGGCGGCCGGCGAGGCGGCGGTGCGCGAGGCATTTCCGGCCGCGACGATCGTGCGCCCGTCGATCGTGTTCGGGCCCGAGGACGATTTCTTCAACCGCTTCGCCGGGATGGCGCGGCTGCTGCCGGCGCTGCCGCTGGTCGGCGGCGGCAGGACCAGGTTCCAGCCGGTCTATGTCGGCGACGTGGCCAACGCCTTCGACCGCATCCTCGAAACGCCGGAAACCGCCGGCCGGACCTACGAGCTCGGCGGACCTGCCGTCCACAGCTTCCGCGAGCTGATGGAGATTCTGCTGCGCCAGATCGGCCGCAAGCGCCTGCTGCTGCCGCTGCCCTTCTTCGCCGCCAGCATCCAGGCCGGGCTCTTCGAACTGTTGCCGGTGCCGCCGCCGCTGACGCGCGACCAGGTCCGGCTGCTGCGCCAGGACAATGTCGTCGATCCGGCCGTGCCGGGACTTTCGGCGCTCGGCATCGAGCCGACCGCGCTGGCTGCGATCCTGCCGACCTATCTCACGCGCTATCGTCGCGCCGGCCGCGCCTAGTTTCTGTCGAACTGCGGGCGCCGGTCAGATGTCTTGGATGACCGGGCGCCATCCCTCGACATAGACGAGATAGAGGATGAGCCCGCCGAGCAGCAGGCGGTAAACCACGAAGATCGTGAAGTTCGCGCGTTTCAGCCACGCCATCATGAACGCGATCGCGAGCAGGCCGATGATCGCGCAGAGCCCGGCCGTCAGCACCGCCGCCTGGATTTGCTCGGCGGCGCCGGTTTCGTAAAGCTGATAGCCCTTCCAGAGGCCTGCGGCCGAGATCGCCGGGATCGACAGCAGGAACGCGAAGCGCGCGGCTTCCGCGCGCTCGTAGCCGACAAGGCGCGCGGCCGTCATCGTGATGCCGGCGCGGCTGGTGCCGGGAATGAAGGCGAGCGCCTGCGCGAAACCGACGAACAGCGCCTGGCCGACGGTCATGTGCTCGACGCGCCGGATCGTCAGCCCGATCCGGTCGGCGATCCAGAGCAGGATGCCGAAGCCGATCAGCGTCCAGCCGATGATCGCAACATGGCGGATCGCCTCGCTGAGATACCGGTCGATCAGGTAGCCGGCGATCAGCGCCGGGATGGTCCCGATCAGAAGCAGGCCGGCGAGCCTGGCGCCGGGGTCGAAGCGGCCCGTCAGCAGGCGAACGATGCCGCCCAGCATCCGGCCGACATCGCGCCAGAAATAGATCAGGACCGCGACCAGCGTCCCGACATGGGCGGCCACGTCGATTGCCAGCCCCTGGTCCGGCCAGCCGGTTACGGCCGGCACCAGGATCAGGTGGCCCGAGGAGCTGACAGGCAGAAACTCGGTCAGGCCCTGGATGATCGCCAGAACCAGAATCTGGATGAACGGCACGCTGGAACCCCTGAAAACCCCGCGCTTCCTTATACCATTCCGGCCGCCGGGGCGCCCACAAGAGGATTAGTACAGCTTTGTTGACTGAATTTGGACAAAACCGGGTTGCGCTCGTCCGGGCCAACGGGCGGCATGGGGCGGTTCGATGAAAAATTAGTCAACATATGCGACCTATCGCCCATTTTTTGTTCGAAATCCGCGGCGGTCTGGCGTATAGCCATTTTCCCCAGTCCGCCTGACCGGCTCCAGGCCGCCGGTGCGCACCTGGGCCAGCATTGCCGGGGAGACGTGCGCGCCGATGCCGAATCGCCTGCTGAAATTCGTCTCGGTCGAGAAGGCGATGCCGGAGAAGCGTCGCGCGGGCGTGCGGCGCAGCGACTTCGACGAGATTTTCGACGAGTTCGCGCCGGACGCGGCGGCCGAACAGGCCGGGCGCTGCTCGCAATGCGGCGTGCCCTTCTGTCAGGTGCATTGTCCGCTGCACAACAACATTCCCGACTGGCTGAAGCTGACGGCCGAGGGGCGTCTCGAGGAGGCCTACGAGATGGCCGCCTCGACCAACAATTTTCCGGAGATCTGCGGGCGCATCTGTCCGCAGGATCGCCTGTGCGAAGGCAGCTGCGTCATCGAACAATCCGGCCACGGCACGGTGACGATCGGGGCGATCGAAAAATTCATCACCGACAATGCCTGGGCGAACGGCTGGGTGAAACCGCGCAAGCCGGCGCGCGAACGGCGCGAAAGCATCGGCATCGTCGGCGCCGGACCCGGCGGGCTCGCGGCGGCGGAGCAGCTTCGCCGGCGCGGCTATCGCGTCACGGTTTACGACCGCTATGACCGGGTCGGCGGCCTGCTGATCTACGGCATTCCGAACTTCAAGCTCGAGAAAGACGTCGTCGCGCGCCGCGCGCAGCTCCTGACCGAAAGCGGCATCGAGTTCCGGCTCAATTGCGAGATCGGGCGCGATCTCTCCTTCGCCGACCTGCGCACACGCCATGATTCGGTGCTGGTCGCGACCGGCGTCTACCGGCCGCGCGATCTCGCAGGCCCCGGCAGCGGTTCCGACGGCATCGTGCAGGCGATCGACTATCTGACGGCATCGAATCGCAAGGGTCTCGGCGATCGCGTACCGGATTTCGAGAACGGTCTGCTCGATGCGCGCGGCCGCCGCGTGGTGGTGATCGGCGGCGGCGACACCGCGATGGATTGCGTGCGCACCGCCGTGCGGCAGGGCGCCGTCTCGGTTTCGTGCCTCTATCGCCGCGACCGGCAGAACATGCCGGGATCGTTGCGCGAGGTGGCGCACGCCGAGGAGGAGGGCGTCGAGTTTATCTGGCTCGCCCAGCCCGAAGCGTTCGGTGCGAATGGCCGACACGTCGCGCAGGTGCGTGCGCAGCGCATCCATCTCGGCGTGCCGGATGCGACGGGCCGCCAGGTGCCGCGTCCGATCGAGGGCGACGGTTTCGCGCTCGATGCCGACCTGGTGGTGAAGGCGCTCGGCTTCGATCCCGAGGATCTGCCGCAGATGCTCGGCGTCGCCGATTTAGAAGTGACGCGCTGGCGCACGCTCAAGATCCATCACCGCAGCATGATGACCTCGCTCGACGGCGTGTTCGCCGCCGGCGACATCGTGCGCGGCGCCTCGCTGGTGGTCTGGGCGGTGCGCGACGGGCGCGACGCGGCCGAGCAGATTCATTCCTGGCTGCAGGCGAAGGCTGCGCCTGCCGCGGTGGCGGCGGAGTAGGCGCGATGCTGACGCTCTACGACTATCTGCCCTCCGGCAACGGCTACAAGGTGCGATTGCTGCTGCACAAGCTCGCGATCCCGTTCAGGCTGGTCGAGCTCGAGATCTGGCAGGGCGAGACGCGCACGCCGGAGTTTCTTGCGAAGAATCCCGCCGGCCAGATTCCGTTGCTGGAATTCGAGGACGGCAGCCATCTCGCGCAGTCGGGCGCCATGCTCTGGTATGTCGCCGAGGACACGGGCTTCGCGCCGAAGGACCGGCTGGAGCGCGCGCTGACCCTGCAGTGGATGTTCTTCGAACAATACAGCCACGAGCCCAACGTCGCGGTCGCACGCGCCTGGATGCATGTCGTGCCGGGCTCGCTGACCGAGCAGCAGAAGGCCGAGCTGCCGAACCGGATCGCCAAGGGCTACAGGGCGCTCGATGCGATGGAATCGCATCTGGCGAACCGTCGCTTCTTCGTCGGCGAGCGTTTCGGCCTCGCCGACATCGCGCTCTACGCTTACACCCATGTCGCCGACGAGGGCGGCTTCGATCTGGCGAAGTATCCGGCGATCCGTGGCTGGATCGGTCGCGTCGCCGCCGAGCCGCGTCACGTCCCGATTACCTGGCGACCGGGAGGCACGGCATGAGGCGCAACCGCCGCGATGCCGAAACCGAGATCGCACGCTTCCGCCGCAATGCGGCGCATCTCGCCGCGACCGGTCTTTACGATCCGGCCGACGAGCACGATGCCTGCGGCGTCGGTCTCGTCGCGTCGCTCGACGGCAAGCCGCGCCGCGAGGTGGTCGAGGCCGCGATAGCGGCTCTGAAGGCGGTCTGGCATCGCGGCGCCGTCGATGCCGACGGCAAGACCGGCGACGGCGCCGGCATCCACGTGCAGATACCGCAGGATTTCTTCCGCGAGCATGTCCGGCAGTCGGGCCAGGTTGCCGGCAGCGCGCGCATCGCCGTCGGCATGGTGTTCCTGCCGCGCACCGATCTCTCGGCGCAGGAGCGCTGCCGCGTCATCGTCGAGCGCGAGATTCTCGGTTACGGCTACACGATCTTCGGCTGGCGCCAGGTGCCGGTGAACATCGAGGTGATCGGCGAGAAGGCCAACGCCACGCGGCCCGAGATCGAGCAGATCATGATCTCGAACAGCCGGGGCGCCGACGAGGAGACATTCGAGAACGACCTCTACATCATCCGCCGGCGCATCGAGAAATCGGCGATCGAGGAGCAGATCAAGGAACTCTACGTCTGCTCGATGTCGTGCCGGTCGCTGATCTACAAGGGCATGTTCCTCGCCGAGCAGTTGACCGCCTTCTATCCCGACCTGCTCGATCCGCGCTTCGTCTCGAACTTCGCGATCTACCACCAGCGCTATTCGACAAACACGTTCCCGACCTGGCCGCTCGCGCAGCCGTTCCGCGTCATCGCGCATAACGGCGAGATCAACACGCTCAAGGGCAATCTCAACTGGATGAAGGCGCACGAGACGCGCATGGCGACGCCGACCTATGGCGGCAACATGGCGGACGTGAAACCGGTCATCCAGCCGGGCGGTTCGGATTCGGCGATGCTCGACAACGTGTTCGAGGCCTTGGTCGGCGTCGGCCGCAACCTGCCGATGGTGAAGACGCTGATGATCCCCGATGCCTGGGCGGGCCGCGCCACCATGCCCGAGGCGCATCGCAACCTTTATTCCTACTGCAACTCGGTGATGGAACCGTGGGACGGGCCGGCGGCGATCTGCGCCTTCGGCGGCAACTGGGCGCTCGCCGGCATGGACCGCAACGGTCTCCGCCCGATGCGCTACGCGATCACGCAGGACGGGCTGCTGGTCGCCGGCTCCGAGGCCGGCATGGTGCGGCTCAACGAGGCCGAGATCGTCGAGAAGGGCCGCGTCGGGCCCGGGCAGATGATCGCGATCGATCTCGCCAACGGCCGCTTCTACAAGCACCGCGAGATCATGGACGCGCTCGCCGCGACGGCGCCGTTCGACGAGTGGGTGCGCCAGATCGCCGTGCTCGACACGCTGATCGCGGCCAAGCCGGGCAAGCCCGCGCGCTTCGAGCGCGAGGCGCTGCGCCGCCGGCAGGTGTCGGTCGGCACCACGATGGAGGATCTCGAGCTGATCCTGCATCCGATGGTCGAGGACGCGAAGGAAGCCGTCGGCTCGATGGGCGACGACACGCCGCTCGCCGTGCTGTCGGAACAGTATCGCGGCCTGCAGCATTTCTTCCGGCAGAATTTCAGCCAGGTCACCAATCCGCCGATCGACAGTCTGCGCGAGGCGCGCGTTATGACGCTCAAGACGCGCCTCGGCAATCTCGGCAACATCATGGACCAGGCGGAAGGCCAGTGCCGCCTGCTGCAGCTCGAATCGCCGGTGCTGCTGACGGCCGAGTTCGAGGCGATGCACCACTACATGGGCGAAACCGTCGTGGTGGTCGATTGCAGCTTCGATCCGGCAGACGGCGAACACGCGCTGCGCGACGCGATCCAGCGTATCCGGCGCCAGGCCGAGGATGCCGTGCGCGGCGGCGCCGAGCATGTCGTGCTGACCGACGAGCAGGTCGGCGCCGCGCGCGCGCAGATCCCGATGATCCTTGCGACCGGCGCGGTGCACATCCATTTGCTGCGCCAGCAGCTTCGCACCTTCACCTCGCTCAACGTGCGCACGGCCGAGTGTTTCGACGTGCATCATTTCGCGGTGCTGATCGGCGTCGGCGCGACGACGGTCAACGCCTATCTCGCCGAAGCCTCGATCGCCGACCGCCACGCGCGCGGCCTGTTCGGCGACCTGGCGCTCGATCGATGCCTCGCCCGCTACAAGGAGGCGATCGACCAGGGGCTGCTCAAGATCATGTCGAAAATGGGCATCTCGGTGATCAGCTCCTATCGCGGCGGCGCACTGTTCGAGGCGGTCGGGCTCTCGCGCACGCTGGTCGCGGAATATTTCCCGAACATGCCCTCGCGCATTTCCGGCATCGGCATGGTCGGCATCCAGCAGAAGATTCTCGAGCTGCACCGCCGCGCCTTTTCGGACGAGTTCGCGGCGCTGCCGGTCGGCGGCTTCTATCGCTATCGCCGCGGCGGCGAATCGCACGGCTGGGAGGCGGGGCTGATCCACATGCTGCAGGCCGCGGTCTCGTCCGAGTCCTACCAGACCTACAGGAAATTCAGCGACGGCATCCATGCGCTGCCGCCGGTCGCGCTGCGCGACCTGCTCGGCTTCCGGCCGCGCCGCGATCCCGTCTCGATCGACGAAATCGAATCGATCACCGAAATCCGCAAGCGTTTCGTCACGCCCGGCATGTCGCTCGGCGCGCTCTCGCCGGAGGCGCATGGCGCGCTCAACATTGCGATGAACCGCATCGGCGCGAAATCGGACTCGGGCGAGGGCGGCGAGGATCCGGCGCGCTTCCGGCCGCGGCCGAACGGCGACAACGCCAACTCGGCGATCAAGCAGGTCGCGTCGGGCCGCTTCGGCGTGACGGCGGAATATCTCAACAATTGTCGCGAGCTCGAGATCAAGGTGGCGCAGGGCGCCAAGCCGGGCGAGGGCGGCCAGCTGCCCGGCTTCAAGGTCACGGTCGAGATCGCGAAACTGCGCCATGCGACGCCGGGCGTCTCGCTGATCTCGCCGCCGCCGCATCACGACATCTATTCGATCGAGGATCTGGCGCAGCTCATCTACGATCTGAAGCAGATCAACCCCGACGCCAAGGTCTGCGTGAAGCTGGTCGCGCGCTCCGGCATCGGCACCATCGCCGCCGGCGTCGCCAAGGCCAAGGCGGATGTGATCCTGATCTCCGGCCATGTCGGCGGCACCGGCGCCAGCCCGCAGACCTCGATCAAGTTCGCCGGCGTGCCGTGGGAGATGGGGCTCTCCGAGTCGCACCAGGTGCTGACGCTCAACCGGCTGCGCCATCGCGTGACCTTGCGCGTCGACGGCGGCATCAAGACCGGCCGCGACGTGGTGATCGCCGCCATGCTCGGCGCCGAGGAGTTCGGCGTCGGCACCGCCTCGCTGGTCGCGATGGGCTGCATCATGGTGCGGCAGTGCCATTCCAACACCTGCCCGGTCGGCGTCTGCACGCAGGATCCCAGGCTGCGGCAGAAATTCGGCGGCTCGCCCGAGAAGGTCGTCAACCTGTTCAGCTTCATCGCCGAAGAAGTGCGCGAGATCCTTGCCTCGCTCGGCATGCGCTCGCTCAACGAGGTGATCGGCCGCACCGACCTCCTGCAGCAGGTGAGCCGGGGCGCCGCCCATCTCGACGATCTCGATCTCAACCCGCTGCTGGCGCAGGCCGATCCGGGCGATGCGCCGCGCTACTGCACGCTCGAGGGTCGCAACGAGGTGCCCGACACGCTCGATGCGCAGATGCTGCAGGATGCGCGCCGCCTGTTCGCCGACGGCGAGAAGATGCAGCTCCAGTACAATATCCGGAACACGCATCGCGCGGTCGGCACGCGGCTCTCCTCGATGATCGTGCGCCGCTTCGGCATGACCGGCCTCAAGCCCGGCCATGTCACGGTTCGGCTGCGCGGTTCGGCCGGCCAGTCGCTCGGCGCCTTTGCGGTGCAGGGTCTCAAGCTCGAGGTGCTCGGCGACGCCAACGACTATGTCGGCAAGGGTCTCTCCGGCGGCACGATCGTGGTGCGTCCGCTGCCCTCGTCGCCGCTCGCGACCAACGAGAACACCATCATCGGCAACACCGTGCTGTACGGCGCGACATCGGGGAAACTGTTCGCCGCCGGCCAGGCAGGCGAGCGTTTCGCGGTGCGCAACTCGGGCGCCGACGCGGTGGTCGAAGGCTGCGGCTCGAACGGCTGCGAGTACATGACCGGCGGCACCGCCGTGCTGCTCGGTCCGGTCGGCGAGAATTTCGCCGCCGGCATGTCAGGCGGCATGGCCTTCGTCTACGACGCGGACGGTTCGTTCCGGCTCGCGGTCAATCCCGAAAGCGTCGTCCATCGGCGGCTCGCTTCCGCCTACTGGGAAGACCGGCTGCGCGCGCTGATCGGGGAGCATGTCGCCGAGACGCAGTCGCGATTTGCCGCCCGGCTGCTCAACGACTGGCCGCTCGAGCGCGACCGGTTCTGGCAGGTGGTGCCGCGCGAGCTGATCGGACGCCTGGAACAGCCGCTCGACGATCATCCCGCCGCCGCGGCGCGCCCGGCGGAGTAGCCGCTTACTGCCCGCTCAGGCG
>Ga0187892_10002325_pt1 | contig 38716 bp, 30 predicted proteins | sample MA1701073metaG_FD_139345 | JGI IMG/M metagenome (GOLD analysis project Ga0187892, IMG submission 139345) | Bio-ooze microbial communities from a basaltic lava cave in the Kipuka Kanohina Cave System on the Island of Hawaii, USA - MA170107-3 metaG ... | reverse complement strand
GACTTCATCTCGGGACCAAGGATCGGATCGGCCTCGGGGAACTTCCCGAACGGGAACACGGCTTCCTTCACGGAGAAGTAGCCCGGGATCTTTTCCTCCGTCAGGCCCAGCTCGCGCAGTTTCCTGCCGGTCATCACGCGCGCGGCCACCTTGGCCAGTGGCACGCCGGTCGCCTTCGAGACGAACGGAACCGTGCGCGAAGCGCGCGGGTTCACCTCGAGGATGTAGACCACGCCGCTCTGGATGGCGAACTGGATGTTCATGAGGCCGACGACGTTCAGTGCCCGGGCAAGCTTGCGGGTCTGCACCCGCAACTCGTCCTGGATCTCCTTGCTGAGACCGTTCGGCGGCAGCGAGCAGCCCGAGTCGCCAGAGTGCACGCCCGCCTGCTCGATGTGCTCCATGATCCCACCGATCAGGACTTCCTCGCCGTCGCAAGCGGCATCGACGTCCACCTCGATCGCGAGATCGAGAAAACGGTCCAGCAGCACGGGGCTGTCGTTCGAGACTTTCACTGCATCCGTCATGTACGCGCGCAGGTCGTCCTCGTTGAAGACGACTTCCATCGCGCGCCCGCCCAGCACGTACGACGGCCGCACCACCAGCGGGAAACCGACCTCACGCGCCAGCACCACAGCCTGCTCTTCGTTGCGAGCCGTGGCGTTGGCAGGTTGCTTGAGACCGAGCCGCTGCACCAGTTGCTGGAAGCGCTCACGGTCCTCGGCCACGTCGATGGAATCGGGACTGGTGCCGATAATGGGCGCTCCCGCCGCTGCGAGCGAGCGAGACAGTTTCAACGGCGTCTGGCCACCGTACTGCACGATCACGCCGTAGGGTTTCTCACGCGCGATGATCTCGGTGACGTCCTCGAACGTCAGGGGTTCGAAGTACAGGCGGTCGGAGGTGTCGTAGTCGGTTGAGACGGTCTCCGGATTGCAGTTGACCATGATGGTCTCGTAGCCATCCTCGCGCAGCGCAAGCGCTGCGTGCACGCAGCAATAGTCGAACTCGATCCCCTGCCCGATGCGGTTCGGGCCCCCACCGAGGATCATGATCTTCTTGCGATCGGTGGGAGCGGCCTCGCACTCCTCTTCGTACGTCGAGTACAGGTACGCGGTGGCGGTTGCGAACTCGGCCGCGCAGGTATCGACGCGCTTGTAGACCGGGTGCAGACCGAACTTGTGGCGCCGGCGGCGAATCGTCAGCTCGTCGCTGCCCGTGAGCGTCGCGAGGCGGCTGTCCGCGAAACCCTTGCGTTTCAACGTGCGCATCCGTGCCGCGTCCAGGCTCTCGAGCCCGCCCGCCTTCACCTTCTTCTCTTCCTCGACCAGGTCCTGGACCTGCGCGAGGAACCACGGATCGATGCGCGACAGCTGCTGGATTTTCTCGAGCGGCCAGCCCGCGCGGAATCCGTCCGCCACGTAGAGCAGGCGGTTCGGACCGGCCGAGCCGATCTCGTACGCGAGCGCGTTCAGGGCTTCCTCGCCCAGCGGCGGGCTCACCTGCTCGTTGAGTCCATCGCAACCGGTCTCGAGGCTGCGCAAGGCTTTCTGCAGCGACTCCTGGAACGTACGCCCGATGGCCATCGCCTCGCCGACGGACTTCATCTGCGTCGTGAGCCGGTTGTTGGCGCCAGGGAACTTCTCGAACGTGAAGCGCGGGATCTTGGTGACGACGTAATCGATGCTGGGCTCGAACGACGCCGGCGTGGCGCCGCCCGTGATGTCGTTCTTCAGTTCATCGAGCGTGTAGCCGACGGCGAGCTTCGCCGCCACCTTGGCAATCGGAAAGCCGGTCGCCTTCGACGCCAGCGCCGAAGAGCGCGACACGCGCGGGTTCATCTCGATGATCAGCAGCCGGCCGTCCTGCGGGTTGATCGCGAACTGCACGTTCGATCCGCCGGTGTCGACTCCGATCTTGCGCAGGACCGCGATCGAGGCATCGCGCATGCGCTGGTATTCCTTGTCGGTGAGCGTGAGAGCCGGTGCGACGGTGATGGAGTCGCCCGTGTGCACGCCCATCGGGTCGAGGTTCTCGATGGAGCAGACGATGATGCAGTTGTCGTTGCGATCCCGCACCACCTCCATCTCGAATTCTTTCCAGCCGATCACCGCCTCTTCGAGCAACACCTCGTTGGTCGGCGACGCATCGAGCCCGCGCTCCACGATCTCCTCGAACTCGTCGCGGTTGTAGGCGATGCCGCCACCGCTGCCGCCGAGAGTGAACGAGGGACGAATGACGGTCGGATAGCCGATCTCGGCCTGGACGGCGAGCGCCTCTTCCATGCTGTGCGCGATGCGCGAGCGCGGCGTCTCGAGCCCGATCTCGCGCATGGCGTTACGGAAGAGCTCGCGATCCTCGGCCATGTCGATCGCTTCACGCGACGCCGCGATCAGCTCGACATTGAATTCCTTCAGGACGCCCTCGCGTACGAGATCGAGCGCGCAGTTGAGCGCAGTCTGACCGCCCATCGTCGGCAACAGTGCGTCGGGCCGTTCCTTCTCGATGATGCGCGCCACGGTGCGCCAGTTGACCGGCTCGATGTAGATGGCGTCCGCCATCTCGGGATCGGTCATGATCGTGGCCGGGTTGGAATTCACGAGGATGACGCGATAGCCTTCCTCGCGCAGCGCCTTGCACGCCTGGGCGCCGGAATAGTCGAACTCGCACGCCTGACCGATGACGATCGGGCCCGCGCCGATGATCAGGACGCTCTTGAGATCAGTTCGCTTCGGCATGAGCGTGCCGCTTGCCGTCGTTCTTGCTCTGGGTCTTGAGCGTGCGCGACAGGCTTTGCAGGCGTTTCACCATCAGGTACAGGAACTGTTCGAACAGCGGACGCAGGTCGTGAGGGCCGGGGCTGGCTTCGGGGTGGCCCTGGAAACTGAAGGCGGGCCGGTCCGTGCGCGCGATTCCCTGCAGCGACCCGTCGAACAGCGACCGGTGTGTCGCCTTGACCACGGGCGGCAGCGTGCTTTCGTCGACCGCGAAACCGTGGTTCTGGCTGGTGATGAGCACGCGCCGGCTGTCCAGGTCCTGCACCGGGTGATTCGCCCCGTGGTGGCCGAACTTCATCTTGACGGTACGCGCGCCGCTCGCGAGTCCGAGCAGCTGGTGGCCGAGGCAGATGCCGAACACCGGCATGTCGGTCTCGAGGAACTGGCGGATCGCGTTGATCGCGTAGTCGCACGGTTCCGGATCGCCGGGACCGTTGGACAGGAAGATGCCGTCCGGACTGAGCGCGAGCACATCTTCGGCCGGTGTCTGCGCGGGCACGACGGTGATACGGCAACCGTAGTCGGCGAGCAGGCGCAGGATGTTGCGCTTCACACCGAAGTCGTACGCCACGACGTGCAGGCGCGCGGCGGGACGCGGCAGTTGCACGTCACCGCGCCAGAGGCTGCCTTCGTTCCACTGGTACTTGCGACGCGTGCTGACGACCTTCGCGAGATCCATGCCCTTGAGGCCGGGGAACTTGCGTGCCGCATGAACCGCGGCCGCCTCGTCGATCGAATCGCCGGTCATGATGCAGCCGGACTGCGCGCCCTTGTCGCGCAGGATGCGCGTCAGCCTGCGCGTGTCGATCTCGGCGATCGCCACGATCTTGCCGCGCTGGAGAAAACTGGACAGCGATTCCGAGGCCCGCCAGTTGCTCATCGTTGACGGCAGGTCGCGGATGACGAGTCCCGCCGCGTAAATGGCGGACGACTCGAGGTCTTCGGGATTGGCGCCGGTGTTGCCGACGTGCGGATGCGTGAGAGTGACGATCTGCCGGCAGTAGGACGGGTCGGTGAGAATTTCCTGGTAGCCCGTGATCGCCGTATTGAAAACGACTTCGCCGGTGGTATTCCCCTTGGCGCCGATCGAAATTCCCCGGAAGACGCTGCCGTCTTCCAGTGCGAGCACAGCCGGTACGGTCAATTCTCCGTTTCCCCTTTCGTGGATGGTTGCTCTGTCAAACCCCGGGTGTCCGTGTCCGTTGCAAGGCCACCCCGAGCGCAGCGAGGGGCCTGACCAATAATTTCCGGGAGGCCCATGTGCAAAGCGGGAGGAGCTCTTCATCAGAACTCCGCCCGCTTTGACAGACTACCCGACTGGCAACGACGCGAATTTTACGGTCGGGCGCCGACCCTGTCCACGTCAAAAAGGGCCAATGCGGGCGCCTCGGGCAGCGTGTCATCGCGATGTAGGAGCGACCTCGAAATCACTGCATGAGGCGCCGCTAAGTGGATGGAGTCCAGACACTAACCTTCGCTTCCTGGCAAGGCTAGAGACCGAACACGTCGGTCATCGAATACAGCCCCGGTGGGCGAGTCGTCAGCCACTGGGCGGCGCGCAAGGCCCCGCGCGCAAAACAGAGCCGATCGCCGGCCGCGTGAGAAACGGTCAGGGTTTCCCCGGGACCCGCAAAAGTCAGTGAATGTTCGCCGGGATTGTCACCGCCGCGCTGGGCAGAAAATCCGATCTGCCCCTTGTCGCGCGGACCGGCGGCGCCCTGGCGCGCCAGCACCGCGTGCGAACGGAAGTCGACGCCACGAGCGCGTGCAACTGCTTCACCCAGTCGCAAAGCAGTGCCCGAAGGCGCGTCGATCTTGTTGCGATGGTGGATATCCAGGATCTCGGCGTCGTAGTCATCGCCGAGAATGCCCGCGGCGAGCTCGGCGATCCGGAACATCAGGTTCACGCCGATGCTCATGTTGGGCGAATACAGGAGCGGGATCGTCCTGCTCGCAGCCCGCAGTCCGTTCATCGCCTCGTCGCTCAGGCCCGTCGTGCCGACGACCATCGGACAGCGCCGCTCCACGCACGCGGCCACGTTCGCCGCGACAGCGGCGGGCAAACTGAAATCGATCGCGACGTCCGCGCGTTCGAGGACGGCGTTGCGATCCGACTGGATCGCGACACCGAGCGAAGGCGCGCCCGCATTCTCGCCCGCGTCACGGCCGACCATGCTGCTGGTGGGCGAAGCGAGTGCGCCCACGAGCCGCAAGTCCGCGCGTTCCGCGAGAGCACGCACGACAGTGCGGCCCATCCGACCGGTTGCGCCGAGAACTGCGACTCGCGTGCTCATGGTCCCGCGGCGGTCACGACGCGCGCCGCGCGATGTTCTCGAAGAATTTCTTCACGCCGTCGAGCCACGTCTGCTCGCGCGGGTTGTGCCGCTGGCTATCGCGAGCGAGCGACTCCTCGAGCCTGCGGATCAGCTCGCGCTGCTCGGACGAGAGATTGACGGGAGTTTCCACGACTACGCGGCAGAACAGGTCGCCGGTGGGGCCACCGCGCACGGGCTTCACGCCTTTCTCGCGCAAGCGGAACACGCGGCCCGACTGTGTCTCGGTGGGAATCCTGAGTTTCACGTGCCCGTCGAGGGTCGGCACTTCGATCTCGCCTCCGAGTGCCGCGTGCGCGAAACTCACCGGCACTTCGCAGGACAGATGCGCCCCATCGCGCTCGAAGATCGGATGCTCGCGGACATGGATCTCGACATAGAGATCGCCGGGCGGACCGCCGTTGCGTCCCGCCTCGCCCTCGCCGCCCAGGCGGATGCGGTCGCCAATGTCGACGCCCGCGGGAATCTTGACGTTCAGCGTCTTTGGCCGTCGCATGCGGCCCTGGCCGTGACAATCCTCGCACGGAGCGGTGATGACTTTGCCGCGGCCTTTGCAGCGCGGACAGGTCTGCTGGATGCTGAAGAATCCCTGGCTGATGCGAACCTGTCCCTGCCCGGCGCAGGCTTCGCACGTGGTGGAGGCTGAACCCTGCGCCGCGCCGGAGCCGGAGCACGTCCCGCACTCGCCCAGCGTCTGGATATCGATGTCGAGCGTGTCCCCGAACACCGCCTGGTCGAGCGCGAGTTCGACCTGGTAGCGCAAATCCGCACCACGGAATACCTGGGTGCGCCCGCGGCGCCCCCCACCAAAGATGTCGCCGAAGACATCGCCGAAAATATCGCCGAACGCATCAGCGGCCGTGAATCCGGCGCCACCTCGCGAAGCATCGAGCCCGGCGTGACCGAACTGGTCGTAGGCCGCGCGCTTCTGCGCATCGCAGAGGACCTCGTAGGCCTCCTTCGCTTCCTTGAATTTCTCTTCCGCCTCGTGATCGTCGGGATTGCGGTCGGGATGGAATTTCATCGCGAGGCGTCGATACGCCTTCTTGATTTCGGCCTCGGTGGCGTTGCGCGCCACGTCCAGCACCTTGTAGTAATCGCGTTTCGACATCGCGGACCTGGGGCAGCTCTGCACAGGTGAACCGGGGCGCGCGCACTATTGCACACCTCGCCCGGGGCGCAAACGTGCGCAGGTCGCGGCGACGACGCGCCGCGCCCGGATCAACCCTTCTGGGACTTGTCGCGCTTCACTTCCTCGAACTCGGCATCCACCACGTCGCCTTCGGGGCCGGGCTGCGAACCGCCTGCACCTGCCGCACCCCCAGGTCCGGCTCCGCTGCCTTCACCGGCGGGACCCGCTCCTGGCTGGCCGCCCGCTCCGTAGATGCGCTCGGCGACGCGAGAGGCGATCTGCTCGAGTTCCTGCGTGCGACGGTCGATCGCATCCTTCTCGTCGCCCGAAAGCGCCTTCTTGAGCGCGGCGACCGCCGACTCGATCTGCGAGCGTTCCTCGCTGGCGACCTTGTCACCCAGGTCCTTGAGCATCTTCTCGGTCAGGTGCACGCGTGCGTCCGCGCGGTTGCGCGACTCGACGAGCTCGCGGAAGCGCTTGTCCTCGTCAGCGTGCGCCTCAGCCTCGGCGACCATTCGCTTGATCTCGTCCTCGGAGAGTCCGCTGGACGCCTTGATTACGATGCGCTGTTCCTTGTTCGTCGCCTTGTCCTTCGCCGACACGTTGAGAATACCGTTCGCATCGATGTCGAAAGTGACCTCGATCTGCGGCACGCCGCGCGGCGCCGACGGAATGTCCGCCAGGTCGAACTGGCCGAGCAGCTTGTTGTCGGCCGCGCGCTGGCGTTCGCCCTGCAGCACGCGGATGGTCACCGCGGGCTGGTTGTCGTCCGCCGTCGAGTACACCTTCGTCGCCTTGGTCGGGATCGTGGTGTTCTTCTCGATCACCTTGTCGACGACGCCGCCGAGGGTCTCGATGCCCAGCGAGAGCGGGGTCACGTCGAGCAGCAGCACGTCTTTCACTTCGCCGGACAGCACGCCCGCCTGGATCGCGGCACCCACGGCCACGGCCTCGTCGGGGTTGACGTCCTTGCGCGCCTCCTTGCCGAAGAAATCGCGCACCGTCTTCTGCACCAGCGGCATGCGCGTCTGGCCACCGACCAGGATCGTCTCGCTGATTTCCTGCATCGACTGGCCCGCGTCCTTGAGCGCGATCCGGCACGGCTCGATCGTCCTCTGCACGAGGTTCTCGACCAGCGACTCCAGCTTGGCGCGCGTCAGGCGGATGTTCAGGTGCTTCGGGCCGCTCGCGTCCGCCGTGATGTACGGCAGGTTCACGTCGGTCTGCTGCGCCGAGGACAGCTCGATCTTCGCGCGCTCGGCGGCTTCCTTGAGGCGCTGCATCGCGAGGGGATCCTTGCGAACGTCGACGCCGCTTTCCTTGAGGAACTCCTCTCCGAGGTAGTTGATGATGCGCAGGTCGAAATCTTCGCCGCCGAGGAACGTGTCGCCGTTGGTCGAGAGCACTTCGAACTGGCGCTCCCCGTCGACTGCCGCGATCTCGATGACCGAGATGTCGAACGTGCCGCCACCGAGGTCGTACACGCCGATCTTGCGATCAGCGCCCTGCTTGTCGAGGCCATAGGCCAGCGCAGCCGCCGTCGGCTCGTTGATGATGCGCTTGACGGTCAGCCCCGCGATGCGGCCGGCGTCCTTGGTCGCCTGGCGCTGCGAGTCGTTGAAGTACGCAGGAACCGTAATGACGGCTTCCATGACCGTTTCGCCGAGATAGTCCTCGGCCGTCTTCTTCATCTTCTGCAGGATGCGCGCGGAAACTTCCTGGGGCGAGAGCTTCTTGCCCTGGACTTCCACCCAGGCATCGCCGTTGTCGGCCCGCACGATCTGGTACGGGACCATCTTGATGTCCTTCTGCACCACGTCGTCATCGAACTTGCGGCCGATGAGGCGCTTGATGGCAAACAACGTGTTCTGCGGGTTGGTCACGGCCTGCCGCTTGGCGGTGGCGCCGACCAGCACTTCGCCGTCCTTGGTGAATGCCACGACCGACGGGGTCGTGCGCTCGCCCTCGCTGTTCTCGATGACGCGGGGCTTCCCGCCTTCCATGACGGCGACGCAGGAATTGGTGGTTCCCAGGTCGATCCCGATGACTTTGGCCATGACTGTTCAGCTCCTGGAGAGATTGAGGGGTCACACCGCGGTGTGACGCCGGCTGTGCGCGAAAATGGGGCGAGGCTCGCCTAATTCAAGCAGGGCCGCGTCCGGAAGAGGCATTCGGGGGTGTTCCGGACGGCGCGGCATCTCAGGACTCGCGGCGGGGTGCCTTGGCGACGATGACGCGGGCCGCGCGCAGTAGCCGGCCATTGAGCTGGTAACCCTTCTGCACGACCTGCAACACGGAATCGGGCTCGGCAGTGCTGGATTCCTGCGCGGCCATGGCTTCGTGCAACTGCGGGTCGAAGGGCTCGCCCTGGGGATTGATCTCCGAAACGTTGAAACGCTCGAGGGCCCGGGACAGGAGTCTCAGGGTCGCTTCCTTGCCGGCCAGCAGGGTCTTGGCATCGGCATTCGCGCCCGCCTCGACACCCATCTCGAGACTGTCCTTCACCGGCAGCAGCTCGCTGGCAAGTTTTTCCACTGCATAGCGATGGGCATTCTCCACATCGCGCTGCGCCCGCTTGCGGATATTCTCGAGCTCGGCGACGGCCCTGAGATAGCTGCTCCAGTTCTCAGCCGCCTTGGCTTCGGCCACTGCCAAGGGGTCTTCTCCCTCCTGCGGCGACGGTCGGTCGGCGTCCTGGAGCACGGCGGTCGCGTCGTGATCCGGCTGCTCGTTGCGGCCCGGGGAGTCCGGGCTCCCGGGATCCAGGTTGTTCCGGGGATCCATGTCGATAATTCTCCGTGCAAGCGGGACAACGTCGGGTGCGAACCAGCCTTTTCGGTTGGTGTGTGCCGCCCCCCAAAAAAAGACGAGCGATAGTGATCGGCACCCTGGCTTTGAGGCAGGGCGGGCTATGTGGGCTACCTGCGTGAATTCAAGGCGGCGCCAAGGAGGCGCGCCGTGATGTCGACGATCGGGATGATCCGTTCGTACGCCATGCGCGTGGGGCCGATGACGCCCAGGACGCCGACCACTTCGTTGTCGAGCGTGTACGGCGCCGCCACCACGCTGCAGTCGTCGAGGATGGTGTAACCGGACTCCTGCCCGATGAAGATCTGAACGCCTTCGGCCCTGAGGCTCTGGTCGAGCAGGTGCAGGATGTCGCGCTTCTCGTTGAAGGCCTCGAACAGCCGCCGGAGCCTTTCGACGTTGGACAGCTCGGCAAAGTCCATCAGGTTGGTCTCGCCGGCGATCACGTAGCCGGGCTCGTTCCGCTGCCCGGCCTCCACCACCTGCTGCGCGATCTGGATCGCATCCAGCATGAGCCGGCTCATGTGCTGGTGAGTTTCCTTGAGCTGGACCAGCAGCTCCTCGCGCACGTCTGCCAGCGTGCGTCCCCGCAGCTGGTCGTTGAGGAAGTTGGCGGCGCGGCGCAGCTCGTCGGGCGAGAAATAGCGTTCGAGCTGCAGGATGCGGTTCTGGACTTCGCGGCCGTTGACCACCAGCACCGTGAGCACACGGTTGCCCGAGAGTGCGAGGAACTCGATCTGGCTGACCGCCGCCTGCGGCTGACGCGGCAGTGTCACGACACCGGCCAGGTGCGTGACATTGGATAGGAGCCTGGAAGCGGTCGTTACCAGCGACCGCGGCTCATCCGGCACGTCCCCCAGCGCACGTCTCAGCTCCCGCAGCTCGGGTTCCTGGAGCGGCTTGAGCTTCAACAGCGAGTCGACGAAGAGACGGTATCCCTTGTCGGTGGGAATCCGGCCCGCGGAGGTGTGGGGCGAAGTGACGAAGCCCAGCTCGTCCAGGTCGGCCATGACGTTGCGGATGGTGGCGGAGCTGAGCGCCAAACCCGACTCGCGGGACAACGTTCGAGAACCCACCGGCTGTCCATCGCGGATGTAGCTCTCGATAAGTGCCTTGAGGAGCAGCTGCGCGCGCTCACTCAGGGGTTCGTCTGCGGCCTCCACTGTCATCCATTGGATAACTACCAGCGGGGTTCGCCCCAAGTCAAGCTGCCAGTCCTGGACAACTGGAGTGCTTTTTGACGTTCCCCACATCGCCTCCGCGTGCTAAAACGCCAGCACCTCCCGGAACGCGTCCCGTAGCGCACTCGGATGCCATTCAACCCCATCGCTCTCGTCGGACGCCACGCGGATGCGCGCGTCGCGGAATGCATGCTCACGCTGGTGCAGCACCTGCAAGCCCGTGGGATCCAGGTTCTCGCGGACGGCGCAGTGGTCCAGTCGCTCGCGCGGCCCGGGTTGCAACCCGCGGACGAGAAGGAGATCGTCGCCCGCGCCCGGCTCGTCATCGCGATCGGCGGTGACGGCACCCTGCTCTACGCGGCGCGCCTGGTGGCGGAGCATGGAATACCCCTGCTCGGCGTGAATCGCGGTCGTCTCGGCTTTCTCACGGACGTCTCGCCCGAAAACATGCTCGAGCGCCTCGACGAAGTCCTGGCGGGACGCTTCACCGAAGACCCGCGGACCCTGCTGGAAGCAACCGTCGCGCGCCCGTCCGGTCCGGAAGCCTCGCTGACTGCTCTCAACGACGTCGTGCTCCAGAAGTGGGCGACGGGGCGCATGCTCGATTTCGAGACCTGGATCGACGGGCGTTACGTCAACTCGCACGGCGGTGACGGTCTCGTCGTGGCCACGGCGACCGGCTCCACCGCGTATGCCCTTTCGTGCGGGGGGCCGATCGTCCAGCCCGATGTCGGTGTCCTCGTGATGGCGCCGATCTGCCCGCACACGCTGAGCGATCGTCCGATCATCGTGCCCGCCGGCTCGAGCGTCGAGGTACGACTGATGCAGCGCCACGAAACCCGTGCCCAGGTCGTCTGCGACGGCGTGCTGCTCGGCGAACTGGAGCCAGGCGACAAGTTGCTCATCGCACCGTCGACACATCGCGTGATGCTCTTGCATCCCCCCGGCTACGACTACTACCGGCTGCTGCGGTCGAAGCTCCACTGGGGGCGTGGCTCAGCGGACGCTCCGCCCGGCCCAGCGTCCCTGCCGGAACGCTGACCCGTGCTCTCGTTCCTGCGGATCCAGGATTTCGCAATCATCGAGGGGCTCGAGATCGAGCTCGCCTCGGGGCTGACCGCACTGACCGGTGAAACCGGCGCGGGCAAGTCCATCGTCGTGGACGCACTCGCGCTCGCAGTGGGCGCACGCGCGGGCAGCGAAGTCGTCCGGCACGGAGCCGAGCGTGCGGAGGTCCACGCCACGTTCGACGTCGAGCGCATACCCGCCGCGCGGGAATGGCTGCGCGCGCAGGAAATCGAGTGCGACGGCGAATGCATCCTGCGGCGAGTCGTCGGTCGCGACGGTCGCTCTCGCGCCTTCGTCAATGGCCAGGTCGTTCCGTTGCAAGGCCTGCGCGAGTTGGGCGAGATGCTGGTCGATATTCACGGACAGCACGAGTTCCAGGCGCTGGTGCGTCGCGCTTCGCAACGCACACTGCTCGATGAGCATGGAGGTCATGCGACGGCGGTGAGCGATGTTCATGCGGCGTGCACTGCCTGGTCCACGCTTCGCGAGCAGCGAGAAGAACTCGCGGCGAGCGGGCGCGACCGGGACGCCCGCCTCGAGCTGCTGCGCTACCAGGTCCGCGAACTGGAAGCACTCGGGCTCAAGCCCGGAGAAGTCGCTGAACTGATGGCGGAGCAGCGACGCCTCGCGAACGCCGGCAAACTCGCCGCAGGCGCGCGGGGAGCGCTCGATCTCATCTACGACTCGGAATCCTTCAGCGCCCACCAGGCGGTGGCGCGGGCCGTCGGACAGATTCGTCCGCTGGCTGCCGTGGATGGCACTCTCGAATCGCCACGCGAGTTGCTCGAGCAAGCTACGATCGCGCTGCGCGAGGCCGCCGACTCTTTGCGGCACTACCTGGACTCGATGGACGTCGATCCGGAGCGCCGCGACGCGGTGGAGCGACGCGTCGCCACGATCGAGGAGCTGGCCCGTAAGCACCGGGCAACGCCGGAAGAACTGGCGGAACTCCTCGGCCGATTGCAGGAGGAGTTGCGCGCGCTCGAGCGCCATGCCACGTCACTCGAGGAAATTGAACGTCGCCTGGCCGAAGCTCGGGAGCACTACGCTCGCTGCGCAGGCGTGCTCACGCAGGCACGCGAGAAAGCAGCGCGAGCGCTCACGAAGCACGTCACCCAGCTGCTGCAAACACTCGGCCTGCAGGGTGGCAAGTTCGAAGCGCGAGTCGCTCCGGCTGAGGCTGGCGATCCGCGGCCGGACGGCGATGACGAGGTGGAATTCCTCGTGAGTGCGAACCCGGGGCAGCCGCTCAGGCCCATTGCCAAAGTGGCTTCGGGCGGCGAGTTGTCGCGGATCAGTCTCGCGGTGCAGGTCGCATCGGCGGGCCAGGCACTGAGCTCGTGCATGATCTTCGACGAAGTCGATGCGGGCGTGGGCGGTGCCGTCGCGGAGATGGTCGGCCGACAGCTGGCCTCGCTCGGATCACGGACGCAGGTGTTGTGCGTGACTCACCTGCCGCAGGTCGCAAGCCAGGCGAGCGAACACCTGCGCGTCAGCAAGCTTACCGACGGACGCACCACGCGCACCAGCGTCGCGCAGCTGCGCGGTCCGGAGCGCGTCGAGGAGCTGGCACGCATGCTGGGCGGTGTCGAAGTCAGTCAGAAGGCGCGCGATCACGCACGCGAGATGTTGAAGGTCGCGCAGCAGACGGCGCGCGCGCGCTCGTAGTCGATCGGGCTGGTCGCTTGGGCTGATCAGTCGGACTTGCGGTTCGGGCAGTTGGTGCGCCGGCAGCGCCCGTACAGGATCAGCGAGTGGTCGTGCACGTCGAAGCCGAGCTTGCGCGCCACTGCCGTCTGCCGTTCCTCGATGCCACTGTCGAGGAATTCCTCCACGCGTCCGCAGTCGATACACACGATGTGGTCGTGGTGCGTGCCCTGGTTGAGCTCGAAGACGGCCATGCCGTCCTCGAAGTGATGCCGGGTCACGAGACCCGCGGCCTCGAACTGGGTGAGGACCCGGTAGACGGTGGCCAGGCCGATGTCCTGGTTGGATTCCAGCAGGATCTTGTAGATGTCTTCGGCGCTGACGTGCCTCGTGGTCCCGGATTCCAGGATCTCGAGGATTTTCAGCCTCGGCAGCGTGACCTTGAGGCCCGCCTTGCGCAGATCCTTGCCTTCCAAAACCCGTCCTCCGGGCCGACGCTGCCGGCCTCGAGCGAATTCGCTATGATGCGCCGCCATTATCCACTCGCCCCCCGCTCTTCTCCAGCCATCGACAGACAGGCCACGCACGCCATGCAGCATTCCGTTCCGCTCTCCTTCGCACGTCGCGTGCTGCCGGTGCTCCTCGTTCTTGCGACGCTGGGCGCCGCGGGCTGCGTGTATCGCATCAACATCCAGCAGGGCAATTTCCTGGACCCGAAAGCGGTCGACCAGGTCGTGCCGGGGATGGCCCGCAGCCAGGTGCGCTTCCTTCTCGGGACGCCGATGGTCGGCTCGCCGTTCGACAGCGATCGCTGGGACTACGTCCTGTACATCAAGCGCGGGCGGATCCGGGAGCCGGAACAGCGCAAGGTCACGGTTTTCTTCGACGGCGACAAGGTGACGCGCGTGGAGCGCCCGGCGGATGCAAGCGTGGCCAAGGCCGACGTGCCACCGGCCCCGGCCTCCACGCCAGCTGCCGAGGCGCCCGAAGAAAAGAAAGACAACTAGTTGCTCGATCCCGGGCCGCGCGGTCCGCGTGGCTTGCGAGCGCGTTCGCGCCGCGCCGTGCGCGGGTCCACCTGTAGCGCCCGATAGATCTCCACGCGATCACCGTCCTGCAGTACCCGCTCCGGTGCGACGAGCGCGCCGAAGATCCCGAGCACCAGGCGTTCGCGATCGAGTTCCGGGTAAGTGGCGAGCAGGCCCGACGCGGTCACCGCGTCTGCGACGGTTGCGCCCTCCGCCAGCGTCACTTCCACTACCGACTGACGCCCCGGCAGCGCGTAAGCCACTTCACACCGGAGCGGCTTTACGTTCGTCATGGATTTCACGCGCTCGCCGAACGAAAGCATCCACGAGAGTCCGGGACACATGCTCGAACACTGGTTCGAGCACGAGGGCGTTCAGGGAATTCGCAAATGCGAACTGCAGCTGCAGCCGCACTTTCGAGCCGCGGTCCGCGATGGGCTCGAAGGACCATTCTCCCTTCAGTTCCCGAAAAGGCCCGTTCGCCAGCTCGAGCTCGATTCGCCGCGGCGGGTACAGGCGGTTGCGTGTCGTGAACCTCGTGTGCAGTGGCCCCGTGCTCACGTCCAGGCTCGCAACGGTTTCCGCCGGTGAGCAGCTGACCACGTGGGAAGACTTGCACCACGGGAGGAAACGGCAATAGTTCTCGACGTCCTCGACGACGGCGTACATCTGCTCGGCGGTGAAAGGCACGAGGGCCTGGCGATCGATCTTGCGCACGGCTCATTGTCGGGCATGCGAGCCGCGGCGCACAACGCCATCCGGGTACAATGACGCTCCTGCCACTGCGCGAATTGCTTCATGCCTGCCGACCCCAAACCCGCCGCGACGCCGCCCATCGCCGAGAACCGCAAGGCGCGTCACGACTATTTCATCGAGGACAGCTACGAAGCGGGCCTCGCGCTCGCAGGCTGGGAAGTGAAAAGCCTGCGAGCCGGGCGCGCGCAGCTCAAGGAAGCGTACGTGTATCTCAAGAATGGCGAGGCCTGGCTGTTCGGCGCGCATTTCTCGCCGCTCACGTCCGCCTCTACGCACGTGCATGCGGATCCGACGCGTACGCGCAAGCTCCTCCTGCATCGTCACCAGCTCGATCATCTCGTCGGCGCAGTCGAGCGACGCGGCTACACGCTCGTGCCACTGACTCTCTACTGGAAGGCCGGCCGCGCGAAGCTGGGCGTCGGTCTCGCCAAGGGCAAGAAGCAGCACGACAAGCGCGCGGTGGACAAGGATCGCGACTGGCAGCGCGACAAGGCGCGCCTGATGAAGTCGCGAGGCCGTTGACCGGGGGACGCCGGATCGGGAAGCCAGCGTTGGGCGCTCGTTTCCGGTAACGCTTGCGATATCGCGCGTCGCCCCTACAATGTGCCGCGTGAATCGTTGATGTTCCTGGGGGCGATCGGCTTCGACGTGGGTCGCGAAACTTCAGGTGCGTACCGAGGTGCAGTACATCTCGTTAAACATGCTGCAAACTCTTAGTTGCCAACGACGACAACTACGCTCTGGCGGCTTAATCCCGCCTAACCTCCGACTGGCATGTGCTTGTGCATCCAAATCGGGGGACGCGCTCACAAGATCGCGGTCCAGGTGTGCTGAGGGCCTGAATCGCTAAAACGTTCCTGAGCTGGTCGCACGTCTTCCCTGCCCCTCGGGTAGCGTGCGACGAGAACAATGAGCGGGCTACGTACGTAGTGTCCTGAAGCGTAGGGCTTGCGGACGCGGGTTCGATCAAACTGGTCGCTCCTGCTCGCAAGAGCAGGATGAAAACGGGGCTCACATCGGCGAACCCCGCCGGCATTCGCGATGAGTGCCAGGGCAACGCCGAGGGGTAGGTAGACGGCCAACGTCAGGCCTGCCCTGTAGAGACTCATAGACTGGCTGGTCCGTGAAAGCGGGTGAGCCGGCACTAGGATGGATGTCCGAAACTCACGCGCCGTCTCTTTTGGGGGGCGTGAGGGACGTCCATAAGACGCTCCGCAACCTGGGCAAAGCGCAGGTTGAAGGCATAGTCCGGCCCGCTTCGAAAGAAGTGGAACAGCCGTCCCGCCGCCTCCACCAAATGCCCCGGCCGCAAGGCCGGGGCGCCATGGTCATTCGCGCTTCTTTGCGGAAAAGCCTGAAACGACCCGTAGTGGCTTCCCGCATCACGCCGCTGACGCGTGTGATGCATCCCCCACAAACGCCGCGATTCCTCGCAACTGTTAAACGCAGCCGGCATTCCGTTTCAAGGGTTTGACGTTCGCGGTCGATACGCCCAGCAGGTCCGCCCATGGGTTCGGGCGGTGCAGGTGGAATCGTCATGCGAAGCAAACTCGGGCATGGAACTGTTCGCATACTGCTCCTCACGGGCAGCGCCCTCCTTTCCGCGTGCGGCGGTGGTGGCGGCAGTGAGAGCGAGAGCGCATCGCAACCGTCGCAATCGCCCTCGCCGGCACGAGCCGTTGCCCAGACGGACGCGCAGATCGCGAGCCTCGTCTATGCGGACGAGCGAACACCGGATGGTTTTTACGAGGACACGACCGTCCCCGTCACGGGCTACGTCGCGACTTCGCATCTGAAGAACCTGGATATCGTCGCCACGGCCACGGGTTCCGCCGCGCACGAGCTGTGCACGGACGACTGGAACCAGGCGATGGAATGGTCCGAAGCAGTGGCTGCGGCAGCGCCGACGTATGCCGATCTCGTTGCGACCGACAGCAACGCGCGTTTCTTCGAATTCGGCCGCGTGCCCCGCGGACAGGTGGGCGCATACCTGCGGGCTCGCGTCTACAAGTGCGAGTACCTGGACCGCGCGGCCGTGAACCTGCAGGCGCTGGAAGGCGCGGCTGGTCGATTCAACCGCCGCCCCTTCTCTGCCGCCGATCTTCGCGAACTCAGCGAGTACCTGTGGCTGTTCTCGACGTTCAACAACTTCGGCAACGCGGTATTGAAGAGCAGCGGCAGCGGCAGCACCGGCACTGCGATGTCCCACACGCTTCACATCGCCGCCCTGGCGCGCGCGCCCGGCACGGGCGGCTGCGATCGCATCGACGTGATCGAGTGGACGCACTCAGCCCATTCGCAGACCGGCGAACTGCAGCGCTCGCGTCGCACACTCTGGAGCTTTGGCGCGCGCCAGGTGGGTTCTGCCGTGGCGACTTGCGCGCTCTGACGCGCGAGTTGCTCAGGCCGGTGGCGTGAAGGGCTGGCCAGCCACCTGCTCGGAAATACGGATCGCGGTCTCGAGCGCCCGCAATCCATCTTCTCCCGAGACGATCGGTCGCCTGCCGGACGCCACGCAGCCCAGGAACGACTCGATCTGCGTCCGCAGGGCATCGCCCTGCTCGAAGCTCTGTTCCTCGATGCTCACCTGCGGCAGATCCGCAACGGGCGGCTGATCGCTCTTGCGAACGACGGTCAGGATCTTCTGTTGCAGGTCGACCGACATGTACGCGTCGTCCTGGAAGATGCGCAGCTTTCTCTCCGTCTTCAGGCTCACGCGGCTGGCCGTCGTGTTGGCGACGCAGCCGTCGGTGAAGCGAATGCGCGCGTTTGCGATGTCGAGGCCACCGGAAAACACCGAGGCGCCGACCGCATCCAGGCTCGCGATCGGGGCGCCCACGATGTTCTGGATGATGTCGATGTCGTGAATCATCAGGTCGAGCACGACGTTGACGTCGGTGCCACGCTGCTTGAACGGCGCCAGCCGGTGAGACTCGATGAAGCGAGGAACCTTCAGCACGCGGTCGAGCGCCAGGATGCCCGGGTTGAATCGCTCCAGGTGTCCCACCTGCAGAATGCGTTCATGGCGAGCAGCGAGATCGATGAGCCTGCGCGCTTCGTCCACGGTTACGGTGATCGGCTTTTCCACGAGCACGTGTGCGCCCTTCTCGAGGAACGCACTCGCGATCTCGAAATGCAGTGGCGTCGGCGTCGCGATGCTCACCGCGTCGACACGCCCGAGCAGTTCGCGATAGTCAGCGATCGCCCGGATGCCCAGCTCGCGCGCCAGTCGTTCGCGCGATCCGGCCGAGACGTCCGCGATGGCGACCAGCTCTGAATTCGGCAGGTCGGCGTACTTCTGTGCGTGAAACCGGCCGAGATAGCCCGCTCCAACCACCGCAGTACGCAGCCGAACGCCGCTCGAGCTGTTCATGATTGACTCCTTGGATGGCGCGCCCGGAAAACGAGCGACGAGTATAACGGCGCGTCCTCGGTCGCCGGACGTGTCTGCGCCAGCCTTGCCACGAAGCCAACCACGCCGCGACAATGGCGCGAATGTCGTCCCCCATTCCTGCGCACACCCAGGCCCGCACCGGCGCCATCGCCTTGTGGCGTCAACGCCTGGCCGATGGAATCGAACAGCGTCCGCGCCTGCGCCGCGAGCTGTATTTCGCGGGCGGTTCCCTGTTCGTGGGGCTGATCGTGGTTCCGATCATGATCTACATCGCGGGCGCGGCGACGCTGGGCGGTTACGCGTCTGGAGGTTTCTGGTCGTTTCTCGGTGACTTCTACGTCAACCTCTTCACGGGCTCGCCCGCCGCGTGGACGGTCGCACTGGGTCCGTACGCCCTCGTGCTCCTGCTGCGCGGTACGCGGTTTGTCATGAGGCGTTTTCTCGCCGACCCGCCGCCACCCTGAGCGCCGGACGGGTGCCGTTCACACCGCAGCCCGAGGCCAATAAACCCACACGGCAGCAGCCAGTCCCAGCACGAGTGCCGCCTGGGCCACCCTGCGCCACGGCCGTGAGCGCAGCTCACCGACGAAGCTCGCGATCGCCGCGCCCGCCAGCAAAGTAAAAAGGACAGTGCTGCGCAGGAGCGGCCCGTACTCGGCCCGCAGCTCCGCGTGCTCATCTGACAGAATGAGGAAGATAATCAGCACCATGGCCAGACCCAGCGCGATAGCCGCGGTCGAACCCATGACGATGCCGAGCAGGACGGTCAGCGGACGCATGTCGCAGACCCAGAAATCGGAAGAGCATTCGCGACAACGTGCACTTGCTATGGAGCCCTGAGCCTTCTAGCCTTGTCTTTAAGACATAGGTCGCGAGCATATCAGGGAATTTTGTACGTCCAGGCCCGGTCTAGGAAACGCATGCCTATCACCGCACTGACAGCTGCCCGCCGCAGACTTTTTCTCGTCGCCGCCGCCGTGCTGCTCGTTGCCGCCGTCGGCAGTACCGTCCAGCCCTCACCCGCAAGCGCCCCGCAGGCTGCCACAACGGCAGCGGCCGAGCTGTCGCCTTCGGAGCGTCATCGGAGCATCGCCCGGCGCGTCTACGACAACCTGGACAAGGCGCACTACGCGCAGGCCTCGCTGGACGATCGCCTGTCCTCGCAGATATTCGACCTTTATCTCGATTCCCTCGACGGCGCGCGCAGCTACTTCCTGGCGAGCGACATCGCCGATTTCGAACGGCTGCGCCTGCGCCTCGACGACAGCATCAAGTCCGGCGCGCTCGAGCCCGCCTTCTCGATCTTCTCGCGCTTCCGCGAGCGCAATCGCGAGCGCATGACCTACGCGATCGCGTTGCTGGACAAGGAACCCGACTTCACGCAGGAGGAGACCTTCCTTTTCGATCGCGAGCACGCGCCCTGGCCGGCCAGCAATGCCGAGATGAACGAGCTGTGGCGCAAGCGCGTGAAGAACGACGCGCTCAGCCTGATGCTCACGGGCAAGACCTGGCCGCAGGCGGTGGACACGCTGCACAAGCGCTATGAGCGCGTGATCAAGCGCATCGACCAGATTTCCGCCGACGACGTGTTCGAGTCGTTCATGAACGCGTACGCGCGCGCCTACGATCCGCATTCGAGCTACTTTTCACCGCGCAACTCCGAGGAATACCGCATCGCGATGAGCCTCTCGTACGAGGGCATCGGCGCTTCACTGCAGCTCGTCGATGATTACGTCACCGTGCTCAACGTGCTGCCGGGTGGCCCAGCCGCGCTGAGCCAGCAGCTGAATACCAACGACCGCATCACCGCCGTTGGCCAGGGTCGCAATGGCGCGCTCACCGATGTGATCGGCTGGCGCCTGGACGACGTGGTGCAGCTCATCCGCGGCCCCGTCAACACTGTGGTGCGCCTGCAGGTGCTTCCGGGCGGTGCGGCCCCCGGCTCTGGCGAAAAGGTCCTCGAGTTCACGCGCAACAAAGTGACGCTCGAAGCGCAGGCCGCGAGCAAAGAGCTGCGCAAGGTGAAGCGCGGTGAGCGCGAACTCTCGATTGGCGTGATCACTGTTCCGAGCTTCTACCAGGACTACAACGCGCGGGCGGCGGGCGATCGCAACTACCGCAGCACCACGCGCGACGTGCGCAAACTGATCAACGAACTCAGGACCGCCGGCGTCGACGGCATGATCGTGGACCTGCGCGGCAACGGCGGCGGTTCGCTGCCTGAAGCCACAGGACTGACCGGCCTCTTCATCGAGGGCGGCCCGGTCGTGCAGCTGCGCGAGACCGATGGCACAGTCGAAGTGCTCGACGATCCGGAGCCCGAGCTGGCCTACACCGGACCGCTCGCGGTGCTCGTCGACCGCTTCAGCGCGTCCGCCTCGGAAATTTTTGCAGCGGCGATCCAGGACTATGGCCGCGGCGTCGTGATCGGCCAGCAGACCTACGGCAAGGGCACGGTGCAGAACCTGATCCCGCTGGATCGCTTCGCGCTCGGCCCGCGCCCGGAATACGGGCAGCTCACGGTGACGATCGGCAAGTTCTACCGCGTCACCGGCGACAGCACGCAGAACCGTGGCGTGACCCCGGACATTTCCCTGCCCTCGCTCATCAGCCCCGAAGATGTCGGCGAGAGCACGCGCGAAAGCGCGCTGCCGTGGGATCGCATCGCCGGCATCCAGTTCGACAGCGAAGGAGCCCTCGCCTCTGCGGTCAACACGCTCGCGCGCAACCAGGATCGCCGCTCCGCGGCGGATCCCGACTATCGCTCGCTGCTCGGTGACGTCGCCGCATTCGACAAGCTGCGCCAGCAGAAGTCCGTCTCGCTCAGTCTCAAGACGCGCAAGCTCGAGCGCGAACAACTCGACCAGGACCGCCTCGCCCGCGAGAACTCGCGTCGCGTCGCGCATGGCCTGAAGCCGCTCGCCAACGTTGAAGAGCTGAACAACACGGAAGCCGTCGACACGGTGCTGGGCCAGGCCAGCGAGATCGTGGCCGACATGACCGTGTTGCCCGTCGTAGCGAAGGCTGCGCGCCGCTCCTGAGCGGAATTGCGGCCTCGGACTGCGTAAAGCGGGTCGGGCCGCTTTGTCCCTACTGTTATACTTGACTACAACACCAGATTACCTTTAGAGTCCGCTCCGCACCGAACGGCTCCGAGCGCATCCATCCCCGGATGTATTGCTTACAAGCCGTTGACCGGCAACAATTTTTCGCCGGAACGAAGGGGGGAGGAGTCATGAAGGCGTATTCGGCGGGTCCTGTCGTCGCTTCGGCAATAATTTCGGCCAGCCTGCTGCTCGCGGGCTGCGGCGAAAAAGCCAACGGCAAGAGCGAGGACCCTGAAAAGAAGGAAGAGGTTGCCGCGATCCCGGTCGAGGTCCGCACGCCGATGCGTGCCGAGATGCTCGCCGTGTACAGCGGCACCGCTGCTCTGGAAGCGGACCAGGAAGCCGCCGTGGTCGCCAAGGTCGGCGGCGAGATTCGCCAGCTCCATGTCGAGGAAGGCCAGGTCGTTCGCGAGGGCCAGATCCTCGCGCGCCTCGATGGCGACCAGATGCGCTTCGAAGCTGAGAAGGCGCGCGCGTCCCTCGCCAAGCTCGAACACGACTACAAGCGCAACGTCGAGTTGCACCAGAAGGGCATGATGTCGCCCGGTGCCATCGACAACCTCAAGTACGAAGTCGAAGCACTGCGTGCCGCGTATGACCTCGCCCGCTTGCAGTACTCCTACACCGAGATTCGCGCGCCCATCGACGGCGTCGTCGCCGAGCGGCACATCAAGATCGGCAATACGATCAAGCCGAACGACGTGCTGTTCCGCGTAACCGATCTCAAGCCCCTGCTCGCCTACGTGCATGTTCCGGAGCGTGAGCTGGGCCGGTTGCAGCCTGGCCAGCCCGCCAGCGTGCAGGTGGATGCGGTGCCGGGGCAGCAGTTCCCCGGTCGCATCGCGCGCCTGAGCCCGGTGGTCGATCCGTCGACCGCGACTTTCAAGACGACCATCGAGATCGACGACCCGAGCAACCAGCTGAAGCCCGGCATGTTCGCGCGCGTCGGAATCGTGTACGAGCGCCGCCAGAATGCATTGCAGATTCCGCGCACGGCCATCGTCGATGAGGAAGGCCGGCCGACGGTGTTCATCGTGGAAGCCGGCAAGGCGCAGCAGAAGCCGATCCAGGTCGGCCTGTCCTCCGCGGGCTACGTCGAAGTCACCGCGGGCCTCGCGGGTGCCGAGCAGGTCGTCGTCGTGGGCCAGGGAGCGCTGAAGAGTGGCAACACGGTGCGCGTCGTCCAGCTGGAAGCGGTGCAGGCGAAGCGCTGACGGGACTGGTCGGTCGCACGTGTAATCCAGACCCGAAATAAAGAAACTTCAAACGCAGCGCCCAGGCGCTGGCAGGCCAGGCAACCATGCAACTCGTCGATTTCGCCACCCGTCGACGCGTGACGGTCGTGATGTGCATCGTGGCGCTCTGCATGTTCGGCTTCGTGTCGCTGTCGCGACTGAAGGTGAACCTGCTGCCGGATCTCTCCTACCCGACGCTCACGGTGCGCACGGAGCTCACCGGCGCGGCGCCGCTCGAGATCGAGAATCTCATCACGCGGCCCATCGAAGAGGCCGTTGGCATCATCCGCAACGTGCGCAACGTGCGCTCGGTGTCGCGCTCCGGCCAGTCCGACGTGATCCTCGAGTTCGTGTGGGGCACCGACATGGACCTCGCGGGTATCGAGGTGCGCGAGAAGCTCGATCTCCTGCAACTGCCGCTCGAGGCCACGCGCCCGCTCCTGCTGCGTTTCGATCCTTCGAGCGAGCCCGTCCTGCGCCTGGCGCTGCTCGACCAGGAAAAACCCGGCGCGAGCCTCGCCGCCACTCCGCAAGAGCGGCTGAAGTACCTGCGCCGGTTCGCCGAGGACCGGCTCAAGCCTGATCTCGAAGCCGTGGAAGGCTCCGCGGCGGTGAAGGTGAGCGGCGGCTTCGAGGACGAAATCCAGGTCTTCGTCGACCAGCAGAAAGTCGCACAGCTCGGGCTCTCCATCGAGACCATCGCGCGGCGCCTGCGCGCCGAGAACGTGAATCTCTCCGGCGGCCGCCTCGAGCAGGGCGCACAGCGCTTCCTGGTCCGCACGCTGAACGAGTTCAAGACGGTCGAGGAGATGGCCGACGCCATCGTCGCCGCCGTTGCAGGCCAGCCGGTGTACCTCAAGGACGTTGCGACGGTGACGCGCGGCTACAAGGAACGCGAAGCCGTCACGCGCGTGAACGGCCGCGAGTCAGTTGAACTGGCCGTCTACAAGGAAGGTGACGCGAATACGGTGCTGCTCGCCGAGAGCGTGCAGGCGCGCGTCGAGGCCCTGGAGAAGACGCTGCCGCGCGACGTGTCGCTCTCCACCGTCTACGACCAGTCGAAGTTCATCTCCTCCGCCATCGACGAGGTCAGCAACAACGCGGTGATCGGCGGCCTGCTCTCGATCATGGTGCTGTACTTCTTCCTGCGCGATGCCCGCGCCACGTTCGTGACCGCGGTCGTCATCCCGGTTTCCGTGATCGGCACGTTCATGCTGATGTACAGCTCCGACGTGACTCTCAACATCATGTCGCTCGGCGGCATCGCGCTCTCGGTCGGCATGCTCATCGACAACTCCATCGTCGTGCTCGAGAGCATTGCCAAGAAGCGGGAGGCTGGTCTGGGGGCCATGGATGCCGCTCGCGAGGGAACCAGCGAAGTCGCGATGGCCGTGACGGCATCGACGCTGACGTCGATCGCGGTGTTCTTCCCGATGGTGTTCATCAGCGGCGTGGCCGGGCAGCTGTTCCGCGACCAGGCTCTCACGGTCACCTACGGCCAGGTGCTCTCACTGCTGGTCGGTCTCACCGTCGTGCCGATGATGGCTGCCGGACGCGCCGCCCTTGCCGACTCGGCGCATTCCGGACGTCCGGCCGGTCGCTTCACCCGCTGGATCACGGCGTTCGTCCGTTTCATTCGCTGGTGCGCACGCGGCATTTCGAATGCGTTGCGGCTGATTTTCAGCCCGTTCGTCAAGGTGACGCAGGGCGGATACGATCGCCTCGAGCGCAGATACGTTCCATTGTTGCACTGGGCGCTCGCGCATCGTGGCAAGGTTGTCGCGTCGGCCGTGGCACTCTTCCTCATCACGCTGGCGCTGTATCCACGGCTCGGGACCGAACTGATCCCGCAGCTTTCGCAGGGTGAGTTCATTGTCGACCTGCGCCTGCCGCCGGGCACGCCGCTGGGTGAAACGGATCGCGTCGTCGAGCGCGCGCAACGTGCCAGCATGCAGCTCGACGGCGTCGCCCTCTCCTATTCCGTGTCGGGCACGGGCAACCGGCTCGACGCGAACCCGGTGGATGCCGGCGACAACACGGGCAAGCTCAGCATCACGATGGCAACGAGCGCCAGCCGCGCGCAGGAAGCCGCTGCGATGGCGGCTCTGCGCGCCGAACTCGACCAGATCCCGGGATTGCAGTACCAGTTCAGCCGGCCTTCGCTCTTCAGCTTCAGCACGCCGCTCGAAGTGGTGGTGAGCGGCTACGACCTCGACCGCCTGCGCGCGGTCGCCAGCCAGGTGCGCGCCCGCATGGAGACCGCGGGCTCGTTCACCGACATCCGCTCCACCGTCGAAGCCGGCAACCCCGAGATCCAGATCGTGTTCGACCAGGACCGCGCGACGCGGCTGGGTCTCGCGGTGCGCGACCTCGCGGACCGCGTCGTCACCAGCATCCGCGGCGACGTCGCGACCCGCTACCGGCTGCACGACAAGCAGATCGACGTGCTGGTGCGCAGTGTCGATTCGCGCGCCGCCTCCATCGAGGAAGTGCGCAATCTCATCGTGAATCCCGGCAGCGAGCGCCCGGTGCCCCTCAGCGCCGTCGCCGAAGTGACCCTCGCCATCGGGCCGGCCGAAGTGCGGCGCTCGGGGCAGGAGCGCGTGGCCGTCATCTCCGCCGGCTACTCCGGCAAGGATCTCGGCGCTGCCGTGGAATCGTTGCGCGAGGTACTCGCCGGAGTCGCGTTGCCACCCGGTGTGACGGCGTACCTGTCCGGCCAGAGCGAGGAGATGCAGGACAGCTTCCGCTCGCTCACCTTCACGCTGGTGCTGGCGGTGCTGCTCGTCTACCTGGTGATGGCGTCCCAGTTCGAGTCGCTCATCCAGCCGTTCGTCATCCTGTTCACCATTCCGCTCGGCCTCGTCGGCGTCGTCTGGGCGTTGTTCCTCACGGGCACCACCGTCAACGTCGTGGCGCTGATCGGCGTGATCATGCTGGCGGGCATCGTGGTCAACAACGCCATCGTGCTCATCGACGCGGTGAACCAGAACCGCGAACGCGGCATGAGCAATCGCCAGGCGATCGCCGAGGCCGGTCGCGCGCGCCTGCGGCCGATTCTCATCACGACTGTCAGCACGGTGCTCGGCCTGTTCCCCATGGCCCTCGGTTTCGGCGAAGGCGCAGAAGTGCGAACACCGATGGCGATCACCGTCATCGGTGGCATTGCGGTTGCCACCCTGCTGACGCTGGTGGTGATCCCGGTGGTTTACTCGTTGATGGTGCGTGAAAAGGTGCAGGAGGCGGTTGCACCGAAGACCGCTGTGCCGACGCCTGCGGGTGCAAATGCCATAGAGCTGAGCAACCCATGATCCACACCGACATTGCGCTGCGCCGGCCCGTCACGACGGTGATGGTGTTCCTGGCGCTGACGCTCATCGGCCTCATCGGTGCCAGGCTCCTGCCGCTCGAACAGTTCCCGGACATCGCTTTCCCCGGCATGGGCGTCACGATTCCGTACCCGGGATCGACGCCCGAGGAAATCGAGCAGCTGATCACCCGACCCGTCGAAGAAGCGTTGTCCACGTTGTCCGGCATCGAAGAGCTCGAGTCCACCTCCACGGAGAACGAGGCCCAGTTCGGGATTTCTTTCGGCTGGGGAACCGACGTCAACGCGGTCGGCTTCGAAGTGCGCACCAAGCTCGATTCCATCCGCGACCAGCTGCCGAAGGGTGCGGATCGCATGCTGATCTTCGCGGGATCGCTGGGCGACCTGCCGATCCTGCAGATTCGTATCGCCGGCGACCAGGACCTCTCCGACGCCTACGACACCCTGGAACGCTTCCTCAAACGGCCGGTGGAACGGCTCGATGGCGTGGCGCGCGTGGAACTGGCGGGCGTCGAGCCGCGCGAAGTCCGCATCTTCGTCGACGCGGGCCGGGTCGCCGCGCACGGCATCGACATCGCGAAACTGCGCGAGCTCCTGGAACGCAGCAACTTTTCCGTGAGCGCGGGCGAAATCACCGAGCATGGCCAGCGCCTCAACGTGCGACCCATCGGTGAATTCCGCACGCTGGAGGATATCCGTGACCTGCGCGTGCGGGCTGACGTGCGGCTCTCGGACATCGCGACCATCGAGCTCCTGAGCCCCGAGCTGACCATCGGACGTCACCTCAACGGCAGGCCCGCCGTGGGCCTCGAGGTCTTCAAGACCACGCAGGCGAACATCGTCGACGTGGTCGACCGCGTCATGAAGGTCGTCGAAGCGGCGAAGGAGACGCCGCAGATGCAGGGCATCGAGCTCTTCATCATCGAGAACCAGGCGCAGAGCATCATCTCCTCGCTGGAGGAGTTGCGCACCGCGGGCCTCATCGGTGCCGCCTTCGCCTTCGTCGTGTTGTTCCTCTTCCTGCGCGACTGGCCCACCACGCTGATCGTGGCGCTGGCGGTGCCGTTTTCGCTCGTCATCACGCTCGCCGTGATGTACTTCATCGGGCTGACCATCAACATCCTGTCGATGATGGGCATGCTGCTCGCCATCGGCATGCTGGTCGACAACGCCGTTGTCGTGACGGAAAGCATTTATCGCCACCGGCAGCTCTTGCCCGGCGATCCGTTGCGTGCCACGTTCACGGGCGTCCGCGATGTGGGTGTCGCGGTGATGGCGGGCACGGCCAGCTCCGTCGCCGTGTTCCTGCCGCTGCTCTTCGGCGAGCGCACGGAAGCCACGATCTTTCTCGCGCACGTGGCGATTCCGATCGTCGTGGCGATGATCGCTTCGCTGATCGTCGCCCAGACGATCATCCCGATGCTGCTGGCCCGCTTCCCCTCTCCGCCGCCGATTGCACACGGTTCGCTCCTGGGCAGGATGCAGGATCTGTATGCGCGGCTGCTCGGCTGGTCGCTGCGGCACAAGTGGGCCACCGCGGGCGTCGTCGTGCTGACGCTGGGCTCGGTCGCAGTCCCCATCATGTTCGTAAAGTCGGACATGTTCCCGCAGGGCGTCGGTCGCGACCTGTTCCTCGCCTATCACATCGAAGGCAACTACCCGCTCGAGCGCGTCGAATCGGCGGTGAACTCGGTCGAGGCGTTCCTCGACAAGAACCGCGAGCGCTTCGAGATCGAGAGCGTCTACTCGTTTTTCCGGCCGGAGGAAGCCGGCACCATCATCATCCTCTGGCCGGAGGAGCGCGCGACCAGGGACGCCGCCGAGATCATGGAGCTGATCAAGCCCGAGCTCCCCGAGATCATCATCGGCAAGCCGAGCTTCCAGTTCGACAACCAGACGAGCGAGGGTTTCAGCATCCAGCTCGCCGGCGACTCGACCGAGCGCCTGGCGGAGCTCAGCACCGAGCTGGTGCGCCAGCTGAAGAGCGTTCCGGGACTGGAGAGCGTGCGCTCGGAGGCGCGCGACGGCGAAGAGGAAGTGCAGATCACCGTCGACCGGCAGCGTGCCTCGCAGATCGGCCTGACCACGGAGGCCGTCGCTGCAACCGTGGCGGTGGCCATGCGCGGCGACAAGCTCAAGGAGTTCCGGGGACCCGAGCGCGAGATCGACATGCGGCTGACCTTCCGCGCCTCGGACCGCCAGAATGTCGAAGACCTCGCCCGCCTGCCTCTCTTTCTCCCGAGCGGCGAGAAAATCACGCTCGGCGCGGTCGCGGATTTCCGGCTCACCCGCGGTCCGCGCGCCATCCAGCGCGTGAACCGCCTGACCGCCGTCATCGTATCGGCGAACCTCGCCAGGGACGTCACGCTCGATGAAGTGAAGAAGCATGTCGAGCCAATGATGGAGTCCTTCGCTCTGCCGCCGGGCTACAGCTGGAAGTTCGGACGCGGTTTCGAAACCAACGACCGCACCGGCCAGGTCATGATGATCAGCATCGCGCTCGGCATCGCGATGATCTTCATCGTGATGGCCGCGCTGTTCGAGTCCGCGCTCTACCCGATCTCGATCATCACCTCGATCGTGTTCGCGTTCGTGGGCGTGTACTGGTTCTTCTTCGTGACGCAGACCACGTTCACGTTCATGGCGATGGTCGGGATCATGATCCTGGTCGGCGTGGTGGTGAACATAGGCATCGTGCTGGTGGCGCACATCAACAATCTGCGAGCCGCGGGCATGCCGCGCAACGAGGCTATCATTCAAGGCGGACGCGATCGCCTCCGTCCCATCCTCATGACGACCCTGACGACGTTGCTGGCGATGTCACCGCTGGCAGTCGGCGAAGCCCAGGTCGGCGGCGGCGGACCGCCGTACTTCCCGATGGCACGCGCAATCATTGGCGGGCTGGCTTTCTCCGCCGTGCTGTCGCTGTTCGTCGTGCCCGCGTTCTACGAGTGGTTCGACGACTTCAACGAGTGGCGGCGCCGCATCGGCCGCGAATCGGGCGCACGCGGGGTTGCGACTGCCACGGCGCCCTGACGCGCCTGCGTGGGTCAAACGGTTTTCCCCTTCTTGCCGGGCCCCGCGAAAGTATTGCCGTCTTCGGCAAACTTTCGCGGGTGGCTCACCTTAGCAAGACGCGATAGATGTTCCAGTAGTCGTCGGCCAGCACTTGCGGTCCGGACAGCGCCAGCATCGCCTTGCCGCTGGTATTGGGCGGGATCACGGCGCCCAGCGAGTCGGCCAGGGGAATGGTGTCGCCCGGCGAGCGATACTGGGAATGCTCGCGCAGGAGTTCGACGCAGACCTTGATGTCGCCCGCGACATCCTTGCGCTGCCTGACCGCGTTGAGCGCCTGCGCGATCGCGACCATCAACGCATCGCAATCGGCACGCGATCCATAGGAAGCTTCCTGCACGCGCCGCTGCATGCATTCCCTGGCGCGCGTCGCCAGGGCATGCGTGCTCAGCTTGGCCCCGAGCACCAGCGCATAAGCGATCGTGGCAAGGTTGATGGCGCGCCGGCCCTCGACAGAAAGACCGGGGAACGGCTCGCATTGCTCCGCGGACTTCGCCGCGTGTTCCTCGCGAATTCCCTGGCCGGCTTGCTGTGCCTCGGCCAACGGCGCCTGCGAGTGCGCGAGCTCGTGCCGCAGGCGCCGGCGCTTGAAATAGTTCCAGAAGCCCTTCAGCGTCGCGAGACGCCGTTCCAGGTCGGTGCGCGCCGCCTGTTTTTCCTCGAGTGCGCGCTCCGCCGCGGCCAGCCGCGCATCGATCTCCTCCAGGCGCGCGCGCTGCGCCTGGTTGAACTCGAACATCTGCTTCTTGCGCTCGCGCTCTTCCTGCTGGCGTTCAAGCTCGGCACCGAAGACCTCGAGCTGGTGGTGGCAGGCACGCCATAGCGCGCGCAGCTGGAAGAACACCAGCGCGTTGAAGCCCGCATCCGGCGTACCGAGCAATCCCTCGAGATTGTCGAGCTGCTCCTGCGTGCGCGAATGCGACGTATCCTGCTGCTTGATGCGTTCCTTGAGCTCGTACACTTCGTCCTGGAGCGCGGTGTGGACTTTCTTGAGGTCCGCGCGATTGCGGAACAGCTGCACGAGTCGCTCGTCCTCGTCGGGACGGGGACGCGACTTGAAGAAGGGGAGCCAACCGAAGCCGAGTTTCTCGACCAGTGCCACCGGAGCCTCCGCAGGTTCCAGCCGGTGCGTTTTTCTGAATGCCGTCGTGTACGGGACGTCGCTAAGGAATCCGTGGCGCCGGGAAGCGGTGACCGCGCTCGGCGCAGTACTCCAACCACTTGTTGAGCAGCACGTTGCGAGCCCAACGTTCGTTCAGCTCCTGGCGCAGGCTGGCGTGCAGGCGCCGTAGTTGCTCGTGACGCGGCAGCGGCGCGCCATCGCAGGCCTCCGCCAGGCGAGCGTCATGATAAACGCGCACTCGCAGATCGGGAGTCACTACGGGACCCGCGTCGCAGGCGAGCACGTAACTCAGGTTCAGTGTCGTGGTGTAACGGCAGCGCTCGGTGACTTCGAGGTGCAGAGCGAGGTCATCGGCAGCCAGGGAAACGTGGCGGCCTTCGATCGCGCGCACGTCGGGCAACAACCAGCCGAGCCGGATGTAGTTGCTCTCGTACAGGGTCATCAGGCTGACGAAGCTTCCCGGCCTCGCGCGCCACGAGATGGCGCAGAGGTGATCGGACAATGTCAACGGCGATGAATCCATGGCCTGACTATAGCACACGCATTTACGGCTTCTGACGCGTGGCTGCGACGCAGATCACAGCTCACGAACGGTGCGTGGATCGGATCTTCCTGCAGCATGCGTGCCATCACGTACGGACCCGGCGCTCGAGCCCGCTGCGATCGAGAAGGCGACTGGATATTTCCTCGATGGAGCATTCCGTGGTATCGAGGTAAGGTATGCCGAGGCGGTCGAACAGCGATTCGGCCGCACGGATCTCGTACTGCACCTGCTGTGCCGAAGCATAGCGGCTGTCTGGCCTTCGCTCGTGACGAATCTGCTGCAGGCGGTCGGGCTTGATCGTGAGCCCGAACAGCTTGCGCTGGTGCGGCCGCAACAGCGACGGCAGGTTTCCACTCTCCAGCTCGTCCTCGGTGAGCGGGAAATTCGCCGCGAAAATCCCGTACTGCAGCGCCATGTACAGGCACGTGGGCGTCTTGCCGGAGCGCGAAACGCCGACGAGAATCGTGTCGGCGCGTTCGTAGTCGCGCGAGCCCGCCCCGTCGTCGTTCGCCAGCGCGAAGTTCGTCGCGTTGATGCGCATCGTGTACGCGTTGAGGTCGGCCATGCTGTGCGCGCGGCCGCTGGCATGCGACGAGCGCTGCGCCAGCTCGGTCTCCAGCGGGCCGAGGAACGCGTCGAAGAAATCCAGGAACAGGCCGTGCGACTGTTTCACCACGGCACGCACGTCGTCCTGCACCAGTGTCGAGAATACAATCGGGCGCGCACTTTCCTGCTCGGCCACCAGGTTGATGCGGCGCGCGGCTTCCGCCGCCTTGTCAAGGGTCGAGATAAATGGCAAAGTCACCGGCCGAAATTCCAGCCCGTCGAACTGCGTCAGCAGGCTGTGCCCCATCGTTTCGGCGGTCACGCCGGTCTGGTCGGAAACGAAGAAGACCGTCCTGCGATTCATCCGGGTTCCCCTGCGACTGTTCCTGCTGCGGCCCGATGCGCGGAGTTTTCCACCGGCGCGGCCTCCCGTACAAGAGGACAATACCAGAGCACAATACGGGAGAGCCCGGCAAGACGACGAGACGACTGCCCGATAAGGAGCAGCATTGAGCGCGTACATTCGCCCGTTCGCCGAACTGGGCCTGCACGACGTCGAGAGCGTCGGCGGCAAGAATGCCTCCATCGGCGAAATGATCCGCAGCCTCGCGCAGCTCGGTGTGCGTGTACCGGATGGCTTCGCCACCACGTCGCAGGCCTATCGCGAGTTCCTTCGGCAGGACCAGCTCGACCGGCGCATCGCGCAGGCGCTCGCCAGTCTCGACGTCGACGACGTGGAGAAACTCGCGCACACGGGCGCGCAGATCCGCTCGTGGATCCTCGCGACGCCCTTTCCCGCCAGGCTGCAGCAGGAAGTCCTGCAAGCCTGGGAAAAGATGAATGCAGCCGGCGGCGGTGACATCGCGGTCGCCGTGCGTTCGTCCGCCACCGCGGAAGACCTCCCCGAGGCGTCGTTCGCCGGCCAGCAGGAAACTTTCCTCAACGTGCGCGGGCGCGACAGCCTACTCGCCACGATGCACGAAGTGTTTGCCTCGCTCTTCAACGATCGTGCGATTGCCTACCGCGTGCACCAGAACTTCGATCACTCGCAGGTGGCACTCTCCGCGGGCGTGCAGTACATGGTGCGCAGCGACCTCGGCGCGAGCGGCGTGATGTTTACGCTCGATACCGACTCGGGTTTTCGCGACGTCGTGTTCATCACGTCTTCCTACGGGCTCGGCGAAACGGTGGTGCAGGGGGCCGTCAATCCTGACGAGATCTACGTCTACAAGCCCGCGCTGCGCGCGGGACGTTCGCCCGTTCTGCGCCGCAATCTCGGCGGCAAGGCGATCAAGATGATCTACGCCGCGCCGGGTTCCGGACAGCGCGTGCAGACGGTCGACGTACCTGCGGCAGATCGCGCACGCTTCTCGATCGCGGAGGAGGATGTCATCGCGCTTGCGAAGCAGGCTCTCACCATCGAAGAGCACTACCAGTGCCCGATGGACATCGAGTGGGGCAAGGACGGCAGCACCGGTCAGATCTACATCCTGCAGGCACGGCCCGAAACCGTGCAGAGCCGGGCAGGACGTTCCATTCAGCGCTTCACGCTCAAGTCGCGTTCGCGTGTGCTCGCCACGGGACGCAGTATCGGTCAGCGCATCGGCGCAGGCCCTGCCCGCGTCATTCGCGAAGTGCGCGAGATGGCGCGTGTGCAGAATGGTGACGTGCTCGTCGCGGACATGACAGACCCGGACTGGGAGCCGGTGATGAAGCGGGCCTCCGCAATCGTCACTAACCGGGGCGGACGCACCTGTCACGCAGCGATCATCGCGCGCGAGCTGGGCATCCCGGCCGTGGTGGGCTGCGGCAACGCCACCGACGTGCTGCGCGAGGCGCAGGAAGTCACTGTGTCCTGCGCCGAAGGCGACACCGGTTACATTTACGATGGGCTGCTCAGCTTCGAGCAGCGGCAGATCGAGCTGGATCGCCTGCCGCCCTCCCCCGTCAGGATCATGATGAACGTCGGCAACCCGGACCGCGCCTTCGGTTTCGCCGGCATTCCTCACAAGGGGGTTGGCCTCGCACGCCTCGAGTTCATCATCAATCGCATGATCGGCGTGCACCCGCGCGCCCTGCTCGAGTTCGACAGCCTGAACCCGGAGCTCAAGGACACGATTCGCCGGCAGATGGCGGGTTATTGCCCCCAGATGGGAGATCCCGTGAGCTTCTACGTGGCCAAGCTGACGGAAGGCATCGCCCAGATCGCCGCGGCTTTCGCGCCGGAGCCGGTGATCGTGCGACTTTCGGATTTCAAGTCCAACGAGTATGCCAATCTCATCGGCGGGCGACAGTACGAGCCGCATGAAGAGAACCCGATGCTCGGGTTCCGCGGAGCCTCACGCTACGTCGATGAAACCTTCCGGCCCTGCTTCGAACTGGAATGCCGCGCACTGCGGCGCGTGCGGGACGACATGGGCCTCACCAACGTACAGGTGATGGTGCCGTTCGTACGGACGCTGAAAGAGGCAGCGCAGGTGACCGAGCTGCTGGCAGCCAATGGGCTCAAGCGCGGTACGAACGACCTCAAGGTCATCATGATGTGCGAGTTGCCCACCAACGCGGTGCTCGCCGAGAAGTACCTCGAATTCTTCGACGGCATGTCCATCGGCTCGAACGACATGACCCAGCTCACGCTTGGCCTGGATCGCGATTCGGGGATCGTGGCGAAAGCTTTCGACGAACGCGACGAAGCCGTAAAGGCGCTGTTGTCGATGGCGATCAAGGCTTGCCGCAAGGCAGGCAAGTACGTGGGAATCTGCGGCCAGGGCCCGTCGGATCACCCCGAGTTCGCACGCTGGCTCGTCGACCAGGGTATCGACAGCATCTCGTTGAACCCCGACACGGTGGTCGAGACCTGGTTGTTCCTCGCCGGCGACAAGGTCGCCTGAGCGCAGCACCAGGATTTATCGCCGCCTGTTCAGCGTCGCCGGCTCGACGGCCGCACTGAGGCTTGTGGCAACTGCGCGATGCGGTCGTCGTCGCGCCGGAACGGCTCCGGGTCGGCGAGATAGTCCAGCACCATCGGCGTCGCGTCGTTGCCCCAGAACGTCTTCCCGGGCCCTGTCGTCGTCGGCACCACCAGAGTCGGGACGCCGAAAACACCGGCGGCGATTGCATCCTCGGTGTTCTTGCGCAGCGCCGCCTTGATCTCGGGTCGCCCAATCGCAGCTTCCGCATCGATCACGTCGAGCTCTCCGACGAGATCGCGCCAGGCCGCCTCGTTCTCCGGGATGTGGCCGTCCTGCCACACGAACGCGAACAGGCGCGCGACCACGTCGTGAGTGGTCCCGAGATGCAACGCAAGGCGCAGGAGCTTCAGCGGATTGAACGGATGCGCCTCCGGAACGTTCAGCGTCACGCCCTGGCGCCGCGCCAGCCAACTGACCTGCGCATAGGTGAACGCTCGCTTGGGTGCGATCTCCGCAGGTCCCAGCTGGCCCCAGTGATCGAGCAGTGCCGCAAATAGAATCGGCTTCAGCGTGACGTCGAGCCTGGAATCGAGCTCGCGCAGGCGTGCGAACTGCAGGTAGGCATAGGGTGAGATGAAATCGAAGTACCAGTCGGCCTTCACCGCTCGTCTCCGGTGAGCCAGGTCGCGGCCCCGAGGTCGATGTTGCCGCCCGACAGGATCACGCCGATGCGCCTGCCCTTGATCTCCATCCGACGCTCGACGAGTGCCGCCACCGCAACCGCCGCGGACGGTTCGATCAACAGCTTCAGCCGTTGCAACACCAGCCGGACGGACTGGACGATGCCGCCCTCAGTCACGCGCACGATATTATCGACCTGGCGGCGGATGATCGCGAAGTTGCGCACACCCAGGGATGCACGCAGGCCGTCGGCGATGGTCTCGGGTGCATCGAGCAGCACACGCTCGCCGGAATGGAAGGAACGATAAGCGTCGTCGGCCTGCGCCGGTTCGACGCCAATGACTTCGATATCCGGCTTCACACCCTTGACGGCTATGGCCGTTCCGCTGATGAGGCCGCCACCACCGACAGGCGCCATCACCACATCGAGTTTCGGTTGCGCCTCCAGCAATTCCAGGGCCGCGGTTCCCTGTCCGCAGATGACGCGGTCGTCATCGTACGGATGCACGACCTCGAGCGATCGTTCGCTGAGCAGCCTCTCGAGCGCCGCCTCCCGCGCGATGCGCCCCGGCTTGCAGAACACGATCTCCGCGCCGCACTGCCGCACGGCTTCGATCTTTACGGCCGCTGAATTCTCCGGCATCACGACATATGCCGGCGTCCCGCGCAGGCGCGCGGCCAGGGCCAGGGCCGCGCCATGATTGCCCGATGAATGTGTCGCGACGCCCCGCGCGGCTACGTCATCCGCGAGTGAGCGCACCGCGTTGCTCGCGCCGCGCAGCTTGAACGAACCGCCCCGCTGGAGGTTCTCGCACTTGAAATAGACTTCGGCACCGAGCAGCTCGTTGAGCTGCTCGTCGGTGATCACGGGCGTGCGGCGTACGAAGGGAGCGATGCGCCCAGCCGCCGCGCGCACGTCCGCGATGGTGAGTGGCACGTAGTTCATGGTTCATCGCCTGGCGTTGCAACCTGCGGCGCAAACAGGTGCTCGCGGTAGTACTGCAGCTCACGTACGGACTCGCGCACGTCATCGAGGGCGAGATGCGTGGAATTCTTCTGGTATGCCGCGGCCACCTGCGGTGCCCAGCGTCGTGCCAGTTCCTTCAACGTGCTCACGTCGAGGTTGCGGTAGTGAAAAAACCTCTCGAGCTCGGGCATCTGCCGCGCGAGAAAGCGGCGATCCTGGCAGATGCCGTTGCCGCACATGGGCGACTGGTTCGGGTCGATGTAAGCCTGCAGGAAGTCGATCGTGGCGCGCTGCGCCTGCGCGATCGTCACGTTGCTGCTGCGCACCCGCTCGATGAGCCCCGACGCACCGTGCTGACGGCGGTTCCAGTCGTCCATGAGTTCCAGCACCGGTTCCGGCTGGTGGACGGCGAACACAGGGCCTTCGGCCAGGGTTTGCAGGTTCCTGTCCGTCACGAGCGTGGCGATCTCGATGATATGGTCCACGTCCGGGCGCAATCCCGTCATCTCGAGGTCGATCCAGACGAGGTTGTCGGCCGCCTTCATCTCACGAGCCTTGTCATCCGTATTGTCGTCCACTTGGGTCCACTGCTGCTTGCCCTGAATCTTACCAACGATACTATTTGAAGACCTAGCGGCCGCGGGGGCGGCCGCCGCCCGGAGTCCGACGGAAGCAACCATGCAAGCACTCTCGCTGACAGCGCTCATCCTGCTCGTACTTGCGCTTGGTTGCCGTGTCTGGCTGCTTTTCCGGCAGATGCAGAGCGTGCGTCGTGCCCGCGCGCAGGTCCCGGAAGCGTTCGCGGATGCTGTGCCGCTTGCAGCGCACGAGAAAGCCAGCGACTACACGGTCGCGCATGCGCGCCTCGGTATTTTCGACGCAATCCTGGATGCCGCTCTGCTGGTGCTGCTGGTCTGGGGTGGCTTGATCGCCTGGATCGACGCCAGCTGGCGTTCGACCGGACTGGAGGGCGTGGCACTCGGCCTCGCGGTAGTCGTCAGCGTCTACCTGCTCGGTGCGATCGTGGGTTGGCCGTTGTCCCTCTATCGCGTGTTCGGCATCGAGACGCGGTTTGGCTTCAACCGCATGACGTGCGTGCTCTACGTCGTCGACCTGCTGAAAGGATTGCTGCTCGCCAGCATCCTGGGTCTGCCGCTACTCGCTGCCGTGCTGTGGTTGATGGAAAACTCGGGCCGATGGTGGTGGTTGTATGCGTGGCTCGTGTGGGCCGGGTTCAGCCTGGTGCTCACCTGGGCCTACCCCGCCCTGATCGCTCCTCTCTTCAATCGATTCCAGCCCATTCCGGACCCGGAACTGGCGAAGCGCATCGAGTCGCTGCTGCAACGCTGCGGTTTCACGAGTCGTGGCGTGTTCGTGATGGATGGGTCACGGCGCTCGGCGCATGGCAATGCGTACTTCACCGGCGTTGGCAGGCACAAGCGCATCGTGCTGTTCGACACGCTGGTGGAGCGCCTGGCACCACCGGAGATCGAAGCCGTGCTGGCGCACGAGCTCGGACACTTTCGGCTGCACCACATCCGCCGGCGGTTGCTGGTGACTCTCGGTACCGGGCTGGCCGGACTCGCGTTGCTCGCCTGGCTGGCCAGGCAACCCTCCTTCTATGAAACGCTCGGTGGAGGACAGCCGTCTGCTCACGTCGCGCTACTGCTTTTCTTCCTGGTCGTGCCCGTGTTCTCGTTCTGGCTGGCGCCGCTCGCCGCCGCCTGGTCGCGCCGGCACGAGTTCGAGGCGGATCGTTTCGCACGCGAGCACGCCGCGGCCAATGACCTCGCCTCCGCGCTCGTGAAACTCTACAAGGACAATGCGACCACGCTGACGCCGGATTTCCTCTACTCGGCGTTCTTCGATTCCCATCCACCGGCGCCCGTGCGGATCGCGCGGTTGCGCGCCGGCTCCTCATGACGGGCTCCGGCACACCAGGTACGACGCGACGCCCTGGGCGCGTCATCGCGAGTCACGGGCGCCACGTGGTCGTGGAAGCGCAGACGGGCGAACGCATCCCCTGCACTGTCCGCGGACGCCGCTTGCAGATCGTGTGTGGCGATGACGTCGAGTGGGAACCGGATACCATGCCCGACAAAGGCATCGTGCTGGAAAGATTGCCGCGCCGCTCGGCGCTGGCGCGTACGAACTCGGCCGGCGCCGCGGAGACGCTGGTCGCCAACATCACGCAAGTCGTGGTGCTGTGCGCGCCGCAACCCGCGCCCGACTTCTTCATCGTGGATCGCTATCTTGCCGCCGCCGAGCTGCTGGACCTGAAGAGTGCGATCGTGTGGAACAAGTGCGAGCTCTCACCAAGCGATGATCCTGCGCGCGTGGAGCTGGAGGCGTACGCCCGCGCCGGCTACCGGGTGCTCGAGTGCTCGACACGCACGGGCGCTGGAATCGATCGCGTCCAGGAACTCCTGGGCGACGAGATCAGCGTGCTCGTCGGCCAGTCGGGCGTGGGCAAGTCCTCACTCGCAAACCGGCTCATGCCAGGGCTGGAAGTGGCGACGGCAGAGCTTTCGCGAGCGACAGAAGAAGGCCGTCACGCCACCAGCGTATCCACGTTGCATCACCTGCCCGGCGGAGGCGATCTGCTGGATTCCCCCGGCGTGCGCGATTTCGCGCCGGCAATCGAGCTGCTAGGCGACCCGGCGCGGGCGTTTCGCGAAATCACAGCCGTAGCGCCGGCGTGCCGCTTCTCGGACTGCAAACACCAGCGTGAGCCGGCCTGCGCGGTACAGGCCGCAGTAGCCGCGGGCGGGATCTCGCCACGGCGCTATGAAAGTTATCGACGATTGAAACGCCTCAGCGAGGAACTCGCGCCCGACCCGGGCCGCGCTCGACGCGACCGCGATCGTTGAAGCGCGCCGCACCGGCGTGTTGGCCGGGGTGGTGTGACGGCGGAACAAGAACAAGAAGCGTGTCGCGACGGGGTGATGGACTGACAGCGCGAGAGTTCCGGCGCAATGTCATTTGCGGCACAGCCCTGCCGCAAAATGACATGCGGGACCTCAGCGCGGGCTACAAATTCGTCCATGTTGACCTGCAGTGCCTTGTGAGTCCTG
>Ga0187892_10002324_pt1 | contig 38727 bp, 37 predicted proteins | sample MA1701073metaG_FD_139345 | JGI IMG/M metagenome (GOLD analysis project Ga0187892, IMG submission 139345) | Bio-ooze microbial communities from a basaltic lava cave in the Kipuka Kanohina Cave System on the Island of Hawaii, USA - MA170107-3 metaG ... | reverse complement strand
CAAACACGGCAGCATGATCACTCAGCTCAGTTGGCAACCGGAATGCTTTCGCCAAAGCCAGAATCTGTCGCAGGTGAGACAGAAGCTGAACGCAAAAATATTACTCTCATCAAAAGGAGGAGAGCCCATGAAGAATCAATTCTGGTTTGCACTACTGGCAACAATCACTCTGACCTTATCCCCGGGTGCTGCTTCCATCAAAGCTGCGCAGCACGAGCACGGCGCGGGAGTGAGCCAGATAGACCGAGGGAGTTCCGTCGAACAGACGCGTGCTGTGAAAGTGGGAAAAAAAGGCGAGATCGAGTTTAGCTCCGACACCCAACTGGGTGACATCAGCTTAAGGCGAGGCCGTTATCAATTCCAGCATCGCGTGGAAGGCTCGGATCACTTTGTTCACTTCACAGAACTTACAAAGAGCATCCCGTATTCCTCCTATAGCGGCGCTAAAGCCCATCCTGGCGAAGTGAAGTGCAGAGTGGAACCTCTGGAAAAGAAGGTCTCCCGGACAACCGTCTACTCTAAGAAAGAAGACGGTGTCTATCGCCTAACCAGGATCGAAGTTGCCGGAGAAAACGTCGCGCACTTATTTTAGATCCTCCACCTGCGTTGCTGACGCCCGTCCCTAACCGGGCGTCAGCATCTTTCCCGCTCACATTAATTATTCTCAGTTTTCAAGCTCTAACCGATATGTGACGCCGATCACAACTGAACGTGATCCAGGCCATAGTTTTGAGCACTCCGTCATTTGTAAAGTGTCGGGCATGTCAGGAGCCGTCGTAGCTGCGAGCGCCAGCCAGAGAGCAGCCAAGTCCGTCACCTTCTTAGATCTGTTCCCGATGCGAACGAGGTGAATAATGAAGAACGGGTTCAAATCCTTCTTGATGATATGGATTCTGTTTCTTACGGCACCTGTCTGGATGGGGATCGGAACAAAGGTCGACTTCCAGTTGCAGGCCGAACCTTCCTGGGCCCGCAAGTACAATGCGCAATGCACCCTTTGCCACACGACTTATCCAAGACTCAACCGCACGGGCTATGAGTTCAAGCGGCTGGGCTACCGGCTGCCGCAGGAACTGCAGGCCAAAGCTGCGCTCCCGCCGAACGCAGCCACCTTACAGGCGGCTCATGAGCCTGTTGTGATCAAACCTACAGGCTACAAGCCGAAGCCTGTATCCCAAGAGAGCCAGCAGGGGCAAGCCACCTACGAGAAGATGAACTGCGCCGGCTGCCATTCCGTTAACGATCGCGGAGGTCATATTGGACCGCCACTCGATGGCATCGGCGGACGCCGCGATTCCCAGTTCTTGACAGGGCACATCACCAATCCGGAGGAGCATGCCACGAAGTTTCCGGAACTCCATGCCGGGCAGGCCAACCGCATGCCCCATCCTCACGCCACTCCTGAAGAGGTCAAGCTCATTGTGGCTTACCTGCTCGCACTTCCCGAACCTGCGGCAGGGTTTCGGGTGAGTCCGCATACGCATGGGCAGTTGTCGGACTCACCCATGGCAGCTTCCGACTACGCTCCGGCGCCTGCGACCGAGTCGAGCGGCGCAGGCCAAAAGCTGTATTACGAGCAAGGCTGCCCGGCTTGTCATGCTATCGGCAAAGTGGGCGGCCAGTTTGGGCCCCGCGTCGATGGAGTTGGCGCCCGGCGAGGCCGCAGATTCATCCTCGCCCACATCACCAACGCGCAGCTGCACGCCGAACAGTTTCCGGGGGAACACGCTGGAGGATCGGCGACGATGCCTCCCACCAGCCTGGCACCAGAAGAAATGGACAAGATTGTCGATTTCTTGATGACACTGCCCGAAGAGACAGATTTCCGAGTGCCCAAGACCCGGGTCCAGGACTACTTCGCTGTGTCGTATGTACCCGCCATTGAAATCGAGCAGGAAGGCGGTGAGACCAACACCACCTATGAGCGGCGCGAGTTGATTCTTTATGCTGCCGGACCGCTCGGCCGAAACTTCTCCTTCTTTGTTCAGCCGCTGCCCCTTTCGGAAGAGAAAGGTTTCGGCGGGAAATTCGAGATGACCCAGGGGCTTTTCAATTACGGCAACGCGCACAACTTCACACAGGTTCGTTTCGGCCAGTTATTTAATCTGCGCAATGCGGGCTTTGGCGGTGCCGACCGCGGCTTGACCGAAACGCTGCCTCTCGTCTTTCAACCGGTCAACGGGTTCAGTCCTGCCGGGCTGGGGCGTGGCGTTTCTCTGGAATATACCTTGCGGGGATCCACAACCTTTAAGGTCTTCGGTAACTACAACGAAGTCCCGGAACTCGAAGAAGAGGAGGAAGAGGAAGAAACAGTGGAAGGAGCCGCCCCTCTTCGACAGGAGTTCCGCTCGATCCGGGCCAAGCTGTCGGCCCCCATTGCTCAGCAAGAAGAAGAGGCCTTACCCCAAGAGTTACTTCGTTCACGCAGCTACGGGTTTGTCTTCGAGCAGGTCTTGGGGAAGAAAGGCCTCAACGGGGTCCAGTTTGAGTTCGCAGGCGGCTACACACCTCTTTCTATCGGCGAGTTTCGCCAGCCAGCCCTGCGCTTTCAACGCTACTCCTTTTTTGCCAATAAGACATTCCAGGACGGCAAAAACTTCGAACGACTCAATGCCATCTTCGGGCTTTCTTTGCTGCGCGATAATCGCTTTCTGGGAATCGAATCGGAACAGCGCAGCCGCGGATACGGCTACTTCTTCGAGATCGATACTATTCCCGTAGTCAACCATCTAAGTTTCTTCGGCCGCTACGACCAGCTTCGCCCAACGACCTTGATCTCTGACAACACAATCCGGGCCGGGACCTTCGGAGTGATTTACGATGTCGTGAAGTATGCCCGCGTCCTGTTTGAATATCAGCGCCTCAGCGGAATTGAGACAGCCAACGGTTTTCGCATCGGTTGGCAATTGAACTTTTGATTTTGAATTCAAAGGAGGAGTAAAGGAATGGATCGATCCATCACGATAGACAAACGGGCCATCACTGTACTCGCGATCTCAGCACTCGCCATGGTTGTCTTTTTCTCGCAGCTGGCAGCAGCAACCGGCATGTCCCAGGATGACACCGGGAATATCTATAAAGCCAGGTGTGCGATGTGCCACAGCGCGGATGGAAGCGGGAATTCGCCGATGGGAAAAAACCTGAAGATCCGCGACCTGCGCTCGGCTGACGTGCAAAAACAGTCAGACGCTCAACTGTCCGAGATCATTGCGAAAGGGAAAGGCAAAATGCCGGGGTTTGAAAAGAGCCTGAGCAAGGAGCAAATTGGCGAGCTGGTAGGTTATCTCCGCGAGCTGGGCAAAAAGCGTTGATAAGGAGGGCAACAACAATGAAGGCAGCCGTCGTTCACGAATTCAAGAAACCGCTTACTATTGAAAATGTCGCCAAACCTGATCCCGGTGCTGGCGAGGTTGTGGTGAAGATCGAGGCATCGGGACTTTGTCATACGGACATCCACGCCGCCCACGGCGATTGGCCAATCAAACCAAAACTCCCGTTCATCCCCGGCCATGAAGGTGTCGGGATTGTGGAAAGCGTCGGACCGGGCGTGATCGAGGTTAAGGAAGGAGACCGCGTCGCTATACCCTGGCTTGGGTATGCCTGCGGGGCGTGCGAGTACTGTGCCTCAGGCTGGGAGACCTTATGCGAGAAGCAGCTTAATACCGGGTATTTCATAGACGGAGCTTATGCTGAGTACGCCAAAGCCTTTGCCAAATATGTCGCCAAAGTCCCGACGAGCGTTAATCCCGTGCAGGCGGCTCCATTGACCTGCGCCGGCGTGACCACCTACAAAGCCGTGAAGGTGGCGGGCGTGCGACCTTCGGATCTGGTGGCCATCTTCGGCGTTGGGGGCTTGGGACATCTGGCTCTGCAATACGCCAAGATTGCTGGAGCTTTTGTAGCCGCTGTGGATCTGGTGGACGAGAAGTTGAAGTTGGCCAGGGACCTGGGCGCAGACTACACCATTAATGCCAAGAACGAGAATCCGGTGGAAGCCATTAAGAAACTGGGCGGAGCGGATTCGGCTATCGTTCTGGCGGTTTCACCTAAGGCTTTCGAGCAAGCCTATCAATCGCTGCGGCGCGGGGGCACGCTCGTCTTTGTGGCGCTTCCAGCGGACAACTACGTGCAGCTTCCCATCTTCGAGACGGTGCTCAACGGGATCAAGATTATCGGCTCGATTGTTGGCACGCGCGTAGATCTGGCGGAAGCCTTCGAGTTGCACGCCGCCGGCAGAACCCAGGGTGATGTACGAGACGAGGAAGCTGGAGCAGGTCAACGAGGCGTTTGAAGAAGTGGAGCAAGCCCGCGTGGCGGCTCGAATCGTTCTGCAGATGTAAATGAGCACAAATGAACTGATTGACTGATGGCCGTCAGTGTCTTCCAACTAGTTAGTCAATCCGTGTTCTCTTCTCGGGAGAGCCAATGAATGAAACAAGTCCGCTGCTGGGGGGACGACGGCGGTTCATTAATTACCTGCTGAGTACGAGCCTCGGTGCTACGTTAGTAGCAATCGTCTATCCCATTATTGAATTCCTCATCCCGCCCCAGGTCGCAGAGGCTCCCCAGAACAACGTCGTAGCCGGGAAGATAAATGAGCTGAAGCCCAATTCGGGGAAGATTTTCAAGTTCGGCACCCAACCCGGCATCCTGGTCCGGACGTCCAGCGGAGAGTTGCGGGCCTTTTCCGCCATCTGCACGCACTTGAATTGCACCGTGCAATATCGAGAGGACCAGCAACACATCTGGTGCGCCTGTCACAATGGGCATTACGACTTGAACGGAAAAAACATCGCCGGCCCACCGCCCCGGCCGTTGGAACAATACACCGTGAATGTTCGTGGCGATGAGATCATCGTTTCGAAAGGCTGACCGATGAAAGCCATGCGACTCCAGGGACTGTGGGAATGGTTCGACGGACGGCTGGGCCTGGAATCCCTTCGTGAGCTCGCCCAGGAGAAAGAGGTCCCGCTGCATCGCCATACCGTTTGGTATTACTTCGGCGGGATGACCTTGTTCCTGTTCGTGGTGCAGGTGATTACGGGCGCCTTGTTGCTGCTCTACTATCGCCCCAGCGCTGAGACTGCGTTTGAGAGCGTACAGTTCATTATGGCGGAAGTCCGTTTTGGCTGGTTGGTCCGCTCCATTCACAGTTGGTCGGCCAACCTGATGATCGCCACGTTGTTCATCCACATGTTCAGTGTCTATCTACTCAAGGCCTATCGGCCACCGCGCGAGCTGACGTGGGTCACCGGCGTGCTCTTATTATTCATTGCGATGGCCTTTGGTTTCAGTGGATACCTGCTTCCTTGGAATACGCTGGCATTCTTTGCTACCAAGGTGGGCACGGAGATCGCTGGGGTAGTCCCGGTCATCGGGAGTTTCCTGGTGCGGTTCTTACGTGGCGGCGATGACGTGACTGGAGCTACCTTGACCCGTTTCTTTGGCTTCCATGTGGCCATCCTGCCGGCACTGACTACAGCCCTCTTGCTCGTTCACCTGTTGCTGGTGCAACGGCATGGTATGAGTTTGCCAGCGTCCCTGGAAGGGGAAAATGTGAAGAAGATGAAATTCGTCCCGAATTTCTTGCTGCGAGACCTCATGGGCTGGCTGCTGGCACTGGGGGCGTTGGCAGCATTGTCGGCGCTTTTTCCCTGGGAATTGGGGGAGAAAGCCGATCCCTTCGCGTCGGCTCCGGCGGGCATCCGGCCCGAATGGTTTTTCATGTTCATGTTTCAAACGCTCAAACTGCTGCCGGCCAAGATCCTCTTCGTTGATGGCGAGGTCTTAGGCATCCTGGCTTTCGGCCTGGGCGGGATCTTTTGGCTGTTGGTTCCTTTCCTGGATAAGAACTCGGCCCGGAATGAAAAAAGCCCGGTGTTTACCTTCATTGGTCTGGTGGTGCTCCTGTACATTTTAGGGATGACCGTTGTCGGATATCTCGTTTAGAGGAGTCTTCATGCCAGAAGATCGGGTTGACAGCATCCCTCAGAGAAAGGTAGTTGGACGGAAAAGGTGGTTCGCCGTCCTGGTGCTACTTTTCTCCTGTCTGGCGCCCTGGTCCCTAGCCCAGCCGGCCAATCCTCCTGTCACCCAGATGACGGAACCTCCACCAAAGGTCCAACCCAGTCCCAGTGGTTCCGCTGCCTCGGCCGCCCTTCAGAAACCGGATACTTGCGTGGCCTGCCATACTCAAATGGAAGGCGCTCTGGCTGCCCCAGTTCCTCAGATGCAGGACGACATTCACCATCAGCGGGGGCTTTCTTGCGTTGATTGTCACGGAGGCGATGCGAGCCAAACCGATCCTGTGCTGGCTATGGACCCGCGGAAAAGTTTCGTCGGGAAACCCAAACCGAAGGCCGTGCAGTCCTTTTGTGGCAAGTGTCATAGCAACGCCGCATTTATGAAGAACTACAACCCCTCACTGCGGGTGGACCAGGAAGCTGAATACAGAACCAGCGTTCACGGGAAGCTGGTGGCCAAAGGGGATGGAAAGGTAGCCACTTGCACCAGTTGCCATGGATATCATGGCGTCCGGGCCGTCAAGGACCCCAATGCACCGGTCTATCCCACCAAAGTTGCCGATACCTGTGGGCGCTGTCACGCCAACCCTGACTATATGCGCGCCTATTCCATTCCCTCCGACCAGGTGGCCAAGTATCACACCAGCGTTCACGCCGAGGCATTGCTGAAGAAACAAGACCTTTCGGCGCCAACTTGTAATGATTGCCACGGCAACCATGGCGCCGCACCACCCGGCCTTACTTCCGTAGCCAACGTTTGTGGTACCTGTCACACGCGCCAAGCAGAACTGTTCCAGACCAGCCCGCACAAGCCTGTCTTCGATGCCATGCAGCTAGGCGAATGTCTGGCCTGCCACAGCAACCATGACATCCGACCTCCCACAGATGAGATGTTGGGCGCGAGTGAGCAAGCCACCTGCGTACGTTGTCACAGCCCTGGCGATGCCGGATATCAGTCAGCCCAGAGCATGCGGCAAGGCATTGATGAATTGGTCCAACACCTCCACGAAGCGGAATCTCTTCTTGATCGCGCCGCCCGGGCCGGCATGGAGGTGAGTCGAGCCAAATTCGAACTCAATGATGCCCATGACAAACTGGTGAACGCCAGAGTTGTTGTCCATAACCTTTCCCTGGCTAAACTCCAAGAAGTCGTCAAACCTGGGATGGACGTGGCCAAGAAGGCCCATCAGTCAGGCGTTGATGCGATGGATGAGCTTCAGTTCAGACGGAAAGGGCTGGCAGGCTCGCTGCTGGTCATCTTATTAGCCGTCGCAGCTATCTATTTCAAGGTCCGACAAATCGAGAGCCGCAGCCAGTGATAGGACGAGAGGGCTATAACTTGAGGTCTCCGACATGCTCCCATTTGAACTCCATGGCCAGATGATTTTGCGATTGCTGATCGCCGTGGTCCTCGGCGCCGTGGTGGGATACGAGCGCGAGCGCACGGGAAAGCCCGCCGGGGTGCGGACGCACGGCATGGTCAGCCTGGGATCGGCGCTGTTCACGATGGTTTCGATGTACGGGTTTGGTGCCGCGGGTGATCCGAGCCGCGTGGCCGCCCAAATTGTGACTGGTATCGGTTTCCTTGGCGCAGGCGCTATCTTGCACGAACGCGGCAACGTCCATGGATTGACGACTGCGGCCAGCCTGTGGGTCACAGCGGCGATTGGGCTGGCTGTTGGAGTGGGCATGGTGATGATGACCCTCGTCACAACCATTCTCGTCTTTCTCTTGTTGCGATTTGGCCCTCGGCTCGGACACAAAACCTCGCCAGGGGCGGCGGAGTGAGTCCACACGGATCCGCGGAAGATGAGGTTCTCAAAAGTATGAAAAACGAAATCAGAACCCAAAGCTGGCTGCGGCTGTTATTAATCCTCGCCTGTCTTCTGCCGTTGACCATTCTTTTCCTGTTGCCTGGCGGTGGATTGATGGCGGGAGGACTTTGGTTCTGGATGCTCTTGCTGCTTTGCCTTTGGATGTTGTTTGTGATGCTTGGAACATCTTCGGAGCAAGTGGAGGAAACCAGCGTGGCGGAGCCACGGGCCTTGCCCGACAGAGAGCCCCAGCCGATCACAGAGGTGATGGAAGTAAAAGCAGCCACGGAGCAGGCAGGCATAAGAGTGTTTCGCGGTCGATTGCGCGAGCCGGCAGAGGCTGTTTATGAAAAGCTCAAGCAGGCCTTTTCTGATCAGACCGCGCTGTTGGTGCAGGAGGACGAACAGTTTGGGGCGGCGATCACGCTGGTGCCCAAATCTCTCAGGCCGACAGCGCTGGAGCAGCCGGTACGCCCCTGGGTCCACTGGCTGTTATTTGGCCTGACGGTTCTCACAACAACCTGGGCGGGGGCCGCTCATCGGGGTGTGAATCTGCTGCGTGAGCCAGATCGATTTTCAGTCGGTCTGCCTTATTCCTTAGGCCTGATGGCCATCCTTGGAGCCCACGAATTGGCTCACTTCTTTACGGCCCGACGACATGGCATGCAGGTCACGCCTCCCTATTTCATTCCAGTTCCTTTTGCGCTCGGCACTTTCGGCGCGTTCATTCAGATGCGCTCGCCTTCCGAAAACCGCCGGGCGCTGTTCGACGTGGCTGTGGCCGGTCCTCTAGCGGGGTTGTTGATAGCGATTCCCGCACTCCTGACGGGTCTCCAATCGTCAGCTCCCGTTCCTGGAGATCTCACTTTAGGCCCGAGCAGCGTCGGCGGCACGTCGGTGGGTTCGTCAGTGCTGTTCGCGCTGATTTCCAAGCTGTCGCTGGGCGAGACACTCCAATATGGGCACGCGGTGAGACTGAGCCCACTGGCATTTGCTGGCTGGCTGGCTGGGATTGCTGGTCACGGCACTTAACCTATTGCCCATTGGCCAGCTCGATGGCGGGCACATATCTCGTGCGATGTTTGGTGGCCGCATCGGCAACACGATCAGCATCGTTGCCATGTGGTCCCTGTTTCTACTGGCTCTCTTTGTCTGGCCGGGTTTAATGATGTGGGCGATTATCGTTTTTTTTATTGCAGGGAAGAACGTGCCTCCGCTTGACGACATGACGCCACTTACTCCAGGACGGCGCTGGCTAGGCTATGCCACCTTTGTGATTCTAGGATTAATTCTAGCTCCGTTACCGCATTCGCTCTGGTCGGCGGCAAGGATCCACTGCCCATACTTATGACCTGTTTTCGTCAGAAGAATATCTCAAGACAGCAACACAAAATTGGCAGGAGGCAAGGGCAGGTGCGGGCATGCGATCACAGAGCGGCGAACCTGGGGGCATGCTGTTCATCGCCGTCCTGATCAAGTAAGGAGGGCTCTGATGAGTGATAGTCAGAAAGATCCAGTTTGTGGGATGGTGGTCTTGCCGGAACGAGGACTGTCAACCGTCCACAATGGCCAAACCATCTATTTTTGTTCGGACTACTGTAAGAACAAGTTTCTCCAGCAACCGGAGAAGTATTTCAAGGAACTGCCTCGTCCCGGCCTGGACGAGACCGAGGAACTGAGACGAATCGCGTATTTTTCCATGGAGGTGGCCATTGATTCCAGCATACCGACCTACTCTGGCGGGCTCGGTGTGCTAGCTGGCGATACCTTAAGATCCTGTGCTGATTTGCGAGTCCCCGTCGTGGGGCTCACTCTTCTCTGTCGGAAGGGTTATTTCGATCAGAAATTAGATGAGTGGGGAGGACAACAGGAGCACCCGGTACAGTGGAGTCCTGAGCATGTGCTCAAACCTTTGCCCCACACCGTTACGGTCGAAATAGAGCAAAGACCCGTCCGGGTCCGGGCTTGGCAATACGACATTGTTGGGCTCAGCAGCTACGTCGTGCCGTTGATTCTGCTGGATTCGAACCTTGACGGCAACACGGACTATGACCGCACGCTGACTGACTCCCTCTATGGTGGGGATGAGAGATATCGCTTGGGCCAAGAGACCCTTCTGGGAATCGGAGGGGTCAAGATGCTCGGTGCGTTGGGATACGCCGGAATCCAGAAATTTCACATGAACGAAGGTCACGCCAGTTTACTGGTCTTGGAGCTCTTGCGCAGGCGCTCCGGAGCCCAGCCGCCAGAGTGGGATTTCAATGCTGTCAGAACCCAATGTGTCTTTACGACTCATACCCCAGTACCTGCAGGACATGATCGGTTTGGATACGACTTGGTCCAGCACGTTTTGGGGCCGGTCATACCCTTGGAGATCCTTCAAATGCTTGGCGACCGCAACTGCCTCAATATGACACTGCTCGGGTTAAACCTCAGTCAATACGTCAATGGCGTTGCCAAGCGCCACGAGGAAGTGTCGCGAGAGATGTTCCCTGGGTATCCCATCCACCACATCACCAATGGAGTCCATTCCTGGACGTGGACCTCTGATAGTTTCAGGGCTCTCTACGACCAACAGATTCCGGGTTGGGGTAACGATCCAGCGATGCTTCGGTATGCCGTCAGTATTCCTAAGGACGAGATTTGGGCTGCCCACACACTGGCCAAAGCCCGCCTCCTGGAGCACATCAAAGGGCGAACTGGACTTTCGCTGTCTGCTCAGACTCTCACCATTGGATTCGCTCGGCGAGCGACCCAATATAAACGCGCCGACTTGATCTTCTCAGACGTGAACCGCCTTCTGGAAATGACCAGCCACGCAGGCCCCTTGCAGTTTGTCTTTGCCGGCAAAGCGCATCCCCGAGACCAAGGTGGCAAGGAACTCATTCGCCGCATCGTAGCCGTATCGCGTCAGCTGCGCGATCAGATCCGCATTGTTTACCTGGAGAATTATGACATGAAGCTCGCCAAGCTCCTGGTTTCAGGCGTTGATCTCTGGCTCAACACGCCAGAGCGACCGCTGGAGGCTTCTGGCACATCCGGCATGAAAGCCGCACACAACGGTGTTCCGAGCTTCAGCACTCTCGACGGCTGGTGGGTGGAAGGGCACATCGAAGGGCTCACCGGCTGGTCTATCGGGTCAAGAGAAACAGGTTCTTCAGCGCACGGTTCTGCCAGCCAAAAGGATGCAGACGACCTCTACCAGAAGCTGAAAGACCTGATTATCCCGATGTTTTATAAAGATCGTGAGCAGTGGATTGAGGTAATGCGACACTCGATAGCGCTGAACGCCTCTTTTTTCAACACACATCGAATGGTGCAACAATATGTCACGAATGCCTACTTGTCGTGAGGTGTTTAACGGACGAATTTCTCCAGGGAGCACGGCAGCCGGGGAGCTCAAATGAATCGGTGTCAAGCTTGCGGTAGACCGATCATGGAAAGTCAGGCCTTCGCACGGATAGCATTGGGGGGTGAAACCTATCTTTTTTGCTGTCCCATGTGTATGAGCGCCTTCGAGGCAAGACCTCTGCAGCGAAGAATGATTCCCCAGTCTTTTTCGGACCACCGTGTCTCAGTATTCGTCGAATATCTGCCGGCCTTGCAGGTTGGTGGAGATTACGCTTGCATTCGTTCTGTGGGAGAGGATCGGCTGTATCTCATCGTCGGAGATATCTCCGGGCACGGCATCACCTCAGCGCTGCTCATGAGCCGGACCAGCACTGAGATCGAGCGCCTAGTCGAGGCTGGGCAAGACTTAGCCACCACTGCCGAATTCTTAAATAATTCGATCAACTCAATGCTTGGCGAAGACTGGTTCTACTTAACTCTCTTTGGTGCGGCGATCGATTTCCCTTCTCAAACCGTCAGCTATATCAATTGTGGCCATCCAGGACAATTGCTGTGGTCGCAGCGCGAGCAAGCGGTGGTTCGGCTGGATTCGCAGAACCTGCCGGTGGGTTTGTTTAGTTCTCAAGTCTTTGGAACGGCGATCCAGAAAACTGTTCAGATGCAATCAGGGGATAAGCTCCTGTTATTTACTGATGGCATTTCCGAACTGGAACGCGAGGATGGTTCAGAGCTTGGGCAGACAGGACTCATCGAGATATTCCACCAGCTTATCGAAGCGCCCCACGAGGAGACTCAACGAAAAGTCGTGGAGCAGGTCCATGCTCTTCAAAAGGGTCATCCGAACGACGACGTACTCTTCATCTTTGTTGATCTGAGGGAGACTTAGAAAATCGATGAAAAGGAGAACTGTGAACCACCTTTTCTAGGGAGGGGTCTATGGGAGATCAGGGTAGTACACCGTCAAAACAAAGGAGCTGGTTCGCCATTTTGTTGGGACTGGCAGTATTGGCTGTCGTCGCATTTGCGGCTTACTTCGTTTGGAGCGGCCGCGCTGAGGCGATCAAGGCTCTTTGCTCTGTTTGTAGCCGGCCGTTGCATAAGCCGTTGGCTTACGTAGTGGCATCACGAAGTGGCGCCCGGTCTCTCACTTGTTGTCCGCGCTGCGGCCTGCGTTTTGCAATTGAAGAAGACGGCAAACCCATGCAGGCCACCGACCTTAGCAGCGAAAAACTCATCCCTGCTGAAGATGCAATTTATGTCGAAGGTTCGAATTTTATGAAGTGCTGCACTACGACGCCCTTACGACCCGACATGAGGACGCTCTGCGAGCTCCATTTTGATCGCTGCCTGCCCAGCCTGGTGACTTTCTCTAAGATTGAAGATGCCCAGGAGTTCCAGCGCCAGCACGAAGGACACCTTCGCACTTTTGCTGAGGCCCGAATGAGTGTGGCCCGGCAAATCGGACGCACAATAGATCAGAGCCCAAAGTAAAGTAAGGTGTGAGATCTTCCTTCCATGAGACAACCGTCAAACGTAGCCCGATAGATGAGGTTCGAGGATGAACGGCAAAGAGCATGGGCACGATGCCCTCAACAAGGGTACTCCCAACCGAGACAGAGGCGGGTTAACCGTAAAGGATCCGGTCTGTGGCATGGATGTGGATCCTCTGACCGCAGCTGGCTCCTTTGAGCACGCTGGACAGGATTATTTTTTTTGCAGCCCTCACTGCCTTTCGAAATTTCGAGCCGAGCCTGCCAAGTACATTGTCCAGTCGGAGGATCTCGTCCTTCATGAATCCAGCGCCCAGGAAACCGCATCACAGCCCGAAGCAATGGGGAGTGAGTACACCTGTCCCATGCATCCGGAAATCCGGCAACAAAAAGCAGGCTCCTGCCCAGAGTGCGGCATGGCGTTAGAACTGGTGAGTCCTGCAGCTGCGGCTACCACGACGGAATACGTCTGCCCGATGCATCCGCAGATTGTACGCAATCAACCAGGTTCTTGCCCCATCTGTGGAATGGCGCTAGAACCCCGCACTGTAACAGGAGAGGACGGGAGCAGTCCCGAACTGGCAAGCATGACCCGCCGGTTTTGGGTCAGCCTCGTCCTGACGGCCCCCATTTTCTTGGTGGCCATGTCCGAAATGATCCCTGGCCAGCCCATGCAACACCTGTTCTCCGGACGTGTTCTTGCCGGGCTTCAATTGGCTCTTGCCACGCCGGTGGTGCTCTGGGGCGGTTGGCCTTTCTTCCAGCGCGGCTGGGCATCCATTGTCAATCGCAGCTTGAATATGTTTACCCTGATCGCCATCGGCACTGGGACTGCCTATTTCTACAGCCTGGTCGCCACTCTGTTCCCCCATCTGTTCCCAGCATCGTTCCAGGGTCACAGCGGTCAAGCGGCGGTCTACTTTGAAGCTGCGGCCGTCATCACTGTGCTGGTCCTCTTAGGTCAGGTGCTGGAGCTGCGTGCCCGCAGTCAGACCAGCAGTGCGATCAAGGCCCTCTTGGGGCTTGCGCCAAAGACCGCGCGTGTACTGCGCGATGACGGCAGCGAAGAGGACGTTCCCCTGGACCACGTTAAACCGGGAGATCGTCTGCGCGTGCGCCCCGGCGAGAAGGTCCCCGTGGATGGGGTGTTGCTCGAAGGCGCCAGTTCGGTGGACGAATCGATGGTTACCGGGGAGCCGATTCCTGTCGAGAAGACCTCAAACGGCCCGGTGACCGGCGGTACCCTCAACCAAACGGGAAGCTTTGTGATGCGGGCCGAACGAGTGGGCAGCGATACGCTGCTATCCCAGATTGTGCGCCTGGTGAGCGAAGCCCAGCGCAGCCGCGCTCCAATCCAGCGCCTGGCAGATACCGTCTCCTCGTACTTTGTCCCGTCGGTGTTGCTGGTGGCCGCGCTCACTTTCCTCATTTGGGGTTGGGCTGGCCCGGAGCCGCGCCTCGCCTATGCTCTCGTGAACTCTGTGGCTGTGCTCATTATTGCCTGTCCCTGCGCCCTCGGTTTAGCGACTCCGATGTCGATCATGGTCGGGACCGGGCGTGGAGCCACTGCGGGTGTGCTGATCAAGAACGCCGAGGCTCTCGAAGTATTGGAGAAGGTCAATACTCTGGTGGTGGATAAGACCGGTACGCTCACCGAGGGCAAGCCTCACCTCACCTCTGTAGTCGCCTTGGTGGAGCAGGGCGAAATGGAACTCCTCGGCTTGGCTGCGAGTCTGGAAAGAGGAAGCGAGCATCCCCTGGCGGCAGCGATCGTGGCCGGAGCTCAGGATATGAGCGTGGAACTTTCTGAGGCAAGGGACTTCCGGTCGCTCACGGGTAAGGGTGTGGTGGGCGTGTTAGAGGGTCGAGCGGTTGCTCTTGGCAATCACAAACTCCTCAAAGAACTGAACGTCGATCCTGGTGCTCTGCTCAAGCGGGCTGAAGCCATGCGCTCGGATGGACAAACGGTGATGTTTGTCGCGGTCGATGGCCGTATCGCCGGGTTACTGGGTGTGTCCGATCCCATCAAGGAGTCAACCTTTGAGGCCATTAAGATCCTGCACAGGGAGCGGATTCGTATCGTGGTCGTGACCGGGGATAGCCGCACTACCGCCGAAGCCGTAGCACACCGCTTGGAGCTGGATGAAGTGGAGGCCGAGGTCCTGCCAGAGCAGAAGAGCGAGATAGTAAAGCGCCTTCAGTCTGAAGGCCGCGTGGTGGCCATGGCCGGAGATGGGATTAATGATGCCCCGGCGCTCGCCCAGGCCCAGGTCGGAATCGCGATGGGTACTGGCACGGAAGTAGCCATGGAGAGCGCCGGGGTGACTCTGGTGAAAGGCGACCTGCGAGGCATCGCCCGGGCTCTTCGACTGAGCCGAGCCACCATGCGTAATATCCGCCAGAACCTCTTCTTCGCTTTCATTTACAACGGGCTTGGAGTCCCCATAGCGGCGGGAGTGCTCTATCCAGCGTTCGGATTGCTGCTGAGCCCTATGATCGCTGCCGCAGCGATGACTTTCAGCTCCGTGTGCGTCATCACCAACGCACTGCGATTGCGCAAGGTGGCACTCTAACTAACTATGAGGAGATCAGCAGCCCACCTTGAACTTTTGGTTCCGCTTTCGAGAATTGGGTGCCAACAGGTGACCGCACCAGGACAAACCGGGTGCCCCAAATGAGACAGCGCTGTCTGAAATCAGCCATGCCCGGGGATCTTCACCTCCGTAATTAATAAGGACAGATTGATCAACGGTTCCTGTGATTGATCCGATACTGGGGCTTTGGTGTGGGGATTTTCATCAGGCTAGGTGAAATGCCCCACAGTCTCCCTTCATCGTTTCAGTGCAAGTCGTGAATCAAACTTCTGCAACACTCTGAATTTCAAGGCATAGCGGGTACATTGCTGAAGTGGCAGCCCGGTTGCTAAAGTAGCGACAGTAACTCTAAAGGGGAGGTCAGGCCTTGGTAACCGGCGGAAAACGGAATCGGCTAAGTCAAAGTTTAGTTCTCCCAATATCCTTGGCCTTCTCCTTTGCTACGGGTAACACGCTGAGGCGACTTGCTGCCATCCTAGTAGGGTTCCTTGTGACGGATGGACTCCCAGCAACGGCCGCGGCGCTCTGCGCTCCTTCAATGTGCCCCATGAAGGCTAAGGTTTGCTGCTGCCATCAATCCAGTGCAACAGCGAACTCGACTCACAGCCCAGCCTTACAGAAAACCCGATCAAGTTGCTGTGAGGTTTCTTCGTCGACCCATCGGCTGCCCGGTGAAGTATTGCCTAAACTCTCTGTCGAGACCTTCAAGCTTCAGTTTGACTTTCATGCTTCAGATCTGGTCCTGGTTGCTCCGGAATTTCCGCCCTATCCATCAACTTCTCGCGTAATCGCACTTGATTGTCAGCTGGATCGTTCCGACACATATCTTCATTCCTCCCTTCTTCGTATCTAAATCCTCATCAAAAGCCGCTCAGCCTAGGATCTAACGGGCCTATTTGGGCGACAGACTGCAAGCAGCTCGGCAAGTGTCTCAGGAAATTTCACCGCTCCTCGGTGCTGTTACGGCATCGGGTGAGTCTTTCAGACCACAAGTCTTCCCGATCGGCTCCGAACTTCTGAGAACCACCCGAGAGGCTTACATTCCTCCATCAACTGTCTTGTTGAACTTACAACTTTGAAAGGAAAAGCACATGTTCATCTCAAGAGTCAGTAGCAAACACCTCACTTATCTCATCTCAGTTGTCGCGGTGGGGCTAGCCATCTTCGCGGGGAGCCTTTTTGCGGCAGACACTGCCAGGAAAGTCTCGAAGCGGGCCTTGAAAGAGATGATCGCAGGAGCCAAGAGCGCCGCGGATCACAAGGCGATTGCGGATTACTACTACGAGGAGGCAGCCAAGGCACGAGCCAGCGCCGTCGAGCATGATGAAATGGCTGCGTGGTATCGAAAGGCAGGCGAGGGAACCAAAAAAACCCCTTATGCCCCAGGCACAATCGATCACTGTGAGAGGCTGGTCAAAAACTACAAAGCGTCAGCCGATGACCTCACTGCTCTGGCCAAAGAGCATGAGGCCATGGCCGCCAAGGCAAAATGACCAACGGGCCCCTGTTGAAAACATCAGAGTCTCGGTGCCCGAGACTCTGACGCGCAATTGACATTAGTTTAAGGAGATTTCACATGAGCAAACACAAACATCGGCATCACCACTCAACTTCTCGCCAAGGGAAGCAGTCGCAATTTCAAAAAGCAGATTCCAACGCATTGCCCCGATCTGTTCTTGTCGCAGGCATTGGTCTCATTGTCGTGCTTGGCATCGCGGCGGTCTATGTCACTAATAGTCTGTCAGGCAGTCAAAATCCCTCAATCCAGACAGTCAGCGCTGCGGGTCAGGACGTGCAGATTCCCCTGGCGGGGCTGAGCAACGGCCAGGCGAAATACTATCGATACCAGCTCCCCAACAACCAACAAGTTGAATTCTTTGCGATGAGGTCTTCGGATGGTGTTTACCGCGCCGCCTTCAATTCCTGCGACGTCTGTTATCAGGCCAGGCGGGGCTATCGGGAAGAGGGCGACAACATGGTCTGCAACAAATGCGGTCAGAGATTTCCCTCGCAGTACATCAACGTGGTGAAAGGTGGATGCAACCCAGTGCCGCTGGAAAGAACGGTGTCCGGCGATTATCTGACCGTTCGCGTTACTGATTTGCAAGCCGGAGCATTCTACTTTTGATGAGAACACCAAGGACTGATGTTTTAAGCGGGCTTCCGGATCGTTGTCATTCGCGGTTTGAAGGAGGTTTTCATATGAGGTTAAGCAGAATTGCACTTGGCAATCTGCGCCGGCGAAAAGGTCGCACCGCATTTCTCGTCCTGGGATTTGCCATCGGAGTTGGCACAGTGATCGCACTCTATACGCTGAGTATGGCCATCAAGGAGGAGATAGGTCATCAACTCGATCAATATGGCGCCAATATTGTCGTCGTCCCCAAGGCGAACACTCTGGCCCTGAACTACGGTGGCATTTCTGTGTCCGGTGTGTCGTTTGATGTGGGGCAACTCAGCATCTCCGACATCGAGAAAATCAAAGGGATCCCTTACAAGAATCGGTTGAGTACGGTGGCTCCCAAATTGTTAGGCGCGGCCAGCATCGAGGGGCACGACTATTTGCTCGCGGGTGTGCGTTTCCCCGAGGAACTGCGGATGAAGCAATGGTGGCGTCTGATGGGGAAGAAACCCAGTGAGCCCGATGAACTGCTCCTTGGGTTCGAGGTGGCTCGAGAGCTCGGGGTAACCGACATTTCACCCACTCCCCCTCTTCCCGACAGCGATGAGCATGTGGCGCATGCGGCGCCCAGCCTGCCTCAATCACCCGCTTTCCGGCGAAATAGTATTCGCATTTCGGGGCAGGAGTTCCGGATCGCGGGTGTGTTGGCCGAAACAGGCGGGCGAGACGATCAGATGATCTTTGCCGACCTGAGGCGGGTTCAGGAGATCGTGCGCAAGCCCGAAGAGTTGAGCCTCGTTGAAGTGAGTGCGCTCTGCAAAGATTGCCCGATCGATGCGATCGTCGCTCAAATACAGCAAAACCTACCAATGGCTAAAGTCTCAGCCATCCAGCAAGCAGTGCGTGCCCGGACGGTGACGGTAGAGCGCCTCACCCGCTTCTCTGGCGTGATCGCCGTCATTGTACTCGCGATCGGGGGATTGATGATCACGGGCACACTCACTGCATCAGTGGTCGAACGGACTCAGGAGATCGGAGTGTTGCGTGCCATTGGATTTCGCAAACGGCACATCATGCAGATGCTGTTCACGGAAGTCAGCGTCCTCAGTCTACTGGGCGGACTTATTGGATGGCTAGCAGGCACGGCGGCAAGTGCGGTGGCCGTTCCCTATTTTACGGATACCGGCATTGGAGTGGCACCCAAGTTAGAGCTTGCAATAGCGTCAATGCTCGTGGCGCTGATGCTCGGCATGACTGGCAGTATTATCCCGGCGCGCCGAGCCGCTGCCCTCGATCCTACCGAAGCATTGCGCCACATTTGAGGAGGAAACAGATGGGATTCCTGCAACTTGAAAAAGTCGGAAAAGTCTATCAACCGAACGGACCAGCCAGTGTGACCACAGTCCTTAACGAGATCAATCTGATCATTGCGGAAGGTCAGTTCGCTGCTGTCATGGGACCTTCAGGATCAGGCAAGAGCACCCTGCTCAGTGTGGTTGGAGCGATGAATCGGCCAAGCCGGGGACGAGTCATCATTGATGACATCGACATCTACTCATTACCTGAAGAACGGCAGGCCGATTTCCGCCGGGAGTACATTGGGTTTGTCTTCCAGCAGCATCATCTGCTGGGCTTCTTGACAGCCTTGGAAAACGTGGCACTGCCACTGGCAGTGGCGTGCATCAGCCAGCAGGAGAAACGTCAGCGTGCCCTGGAAGCCCTCCGTCGAGTGGGACTCGTCGAAAAAGCAGGCCGTCTCCCGGCTCAGCTTTCCGGAGGCGAACAAGGGCGAGTTGCAATCGCCCGGGCTCTGGTCAACGAGCCACCGCTGCTCTTGGCTGACGAGCCCACAGGAAACCTCGATTCGCATACGGGGAATGAGGTCATGGCGCTTTTCACGGATCTGAACCGGCAAGGTCAAACCATCATCATGGTCACGCACAACGGTGATAATGCACGCCTGGCCCATCGGGTCATTCGAATGCGCGATGGGGAAATCGAACCAGAATCTCGCGGTGTGATGCAGGTCACAGCGGTTGGTGACATGAATCATCGCTGCCAAAGCGAACAACCTCTAGGATTCAGCGGTGAGCAGCGTTAGAACCACCGAGGGGAGCTAACAGCCATGGAGAACAACATCTGGCGGCAAGAAAACGCGCAAAGACATCGCGGACGCCAATGCGTCATGGCTCAAACTGCCGAACGATCGGAGCTGGGCATGGCCCAGAGAGATTTGGACGAAACACCCAACACACGAAAAGACCGATACCGTTTGCTCGTCGTCGATGCTAATGCAGACGTGAGGAAAATAGTTTCTGAGATTCTTGAACCCGAAGACTGCGATGTTTTCCATCAAGAATCGCTAGGTGAACTTGCCAATAGGCTTTCTCTGGACCCACCCTTCGATGCCATCTTGATCGACATCTATCACCCGGTTGAGAAATTTTTGGAGATGATCCCTTTGATAAAAAGGCTTTTTCCAATGACAGAGCTTGTTTTCATGTCGAGGGTTGACGACGAGCGCCTCTGGATTGAGTCCATCCAGCGCGGGGCCTACGACCTGTTGCCCAAGCCCCTGGACAAAAGAGAGCTAAGGAGAATTGTGATCAATGCGATTGAGAAGAACCGAACTGCCTAACCCGCAAACTATGAATACGAGTCCAGGCCAGGCCTTCGCGATGGAGAGAGTGATCATGCTGAATAGATTCGAGCGTACTGTCCCCCTTCTGCTTTCGAGTGTGTTTTTGATTTGGACCTGCACAAGCGTAGACGCTCTTGCCCAAAACCAGCCGATGTCGACTTCTTGGACGTCTGAAGAAAGAGCCCAAGAACATGGGTCGACCCCCATCGCTCTTTCTAACGTCAAACTCAAGTCGGCCCTCGAGCAGCTTCAAAGAGAAGGGAGTTCCAGCGAAAAGGTTCGAATGGATCCGGCACAACCCTCAGGCAATCGCCGCAGCATTCAACCGAGTGCGTTGAAGTTGATTGCCGGTGCGACTCCGAACACTAACCAGGAGGCTTCCAATCAAGCACGCGCGGTGACGCTTGATGAATTGGTCCAAGAGGCACTGGAACGCAACCCATCCATTCAAGCCGCGCGACGAGCTGTCGAAGCCAAACGGGCCATGATCTTGCCGGCCACAACGCTCCCCGAACCGATGATTGGCTTTCAAACCATGGGGAACCTCATTCCTCCAACCCTGCAGCGCGGCGACCCTTCCAGTGCCCGGACGCTCGGCATCACACAGGACATTCCCTTTCCTGGCAAATTGGCGCTGAAAGGGAAAATTGCATCGATGGAAGCAGAAGGTGAGTTGTGGAACTACGAACAAACACGCCGGCAGGTAGTAAGCGATCTCAAGCTGGCTTATTACGACCTCTTCCTGATCAACAAGTCCATCGAGATTGTTCAAAAAGACAAGGACCTGCTCCAGAAGTTCGAGCAGATTGCTGAGGCCAAGTTTCGCGTCGGTCAAGGGATTCAGCAAGATGTGCTCAAGGCCCAGGTGGAAATCTCCAGGCTAATCGATCGCCTGACAGTGCTGGAGCAGCGCCAGGGCATCGCCGAAGCAATGATGACCAGCCTCCTTTATCGCCCGCCGGAGACGCCGATTGGCAAACCGGCGCCAGTTCAGAAGGCTGAGCTGAGCCAATCACTGGAGCAGCTTTTCCAGACTGCGCGCTCCAACTTCCCCGGCCTAAAGATGCAGGAACGGGAGATTGATCGTAACCAATTCGCCGTGCAACTGGCCCAAAAGGAGTTCTACCCGGATTTCTCGGTCGGCTACAACTATGTGAATCGCACGGCTTCGCCAGAGATGTATGGATTAGCAGTCAACGTGAAAGTGCCGCTGTACTTCTGGCGCAAGCAGCGCCCTGAGCTGGAAAGCGCTTCCTCGAGTTTGGCGAGCGCAAAGAAACAGCGCGACAACACCACCTCATTGCTCTATTTCAAATTGAAGGACAGCTACCTTGTAGCGACCACCTCGGAGCGGCTGATCAATCTGTACGGTACCGGTGTGATTCCTCAGGCGACTCTCTCGCTGGAATCGGCGACTGCCGGCTATCAAGTGGGCAGCGTGGATTTCCTTACGCTCATAGACAACCTCGTGACACTGCTGGAATACGAGCTGAAGTATTACGAGGTCCTGACTGATTTTCAGAAGGCGTTAGCCCAGCTGGAACCCCTGGTCGGCGTGGAACTGACTCGATAATTGGAGGAAACAATGATTTCGGATGATCAACCCACTTCACCCCAGGAGACCAAAGGCTCAGGCGAGCCCAAGGCAGAACCACCCGCTGGCACGAATGAACATAAATTGACTCCCCACTCCACACCACCCGCAGCCAAGTCAGCTTTCAGGCGAGGGTTTCGGCGGATGGCATTGTTGGCGATCCTGCTTGGAGGATGGGTTGCTGCCGCTTATCTCTACTTCCGAGAACCTCAAGTCGGTCCTCCCCCGCTTGAGCCCACGGGGTCCACTCAGGTTTTTGCCCAAGGCGGCCACGCTGGGATGAACATGGGGCAACCAGCCAGTGAAAAAAGTGAGAAGAAAGTTCTTTACTGGCAAGATCCGATGCATCCGGCCTACAAGTCCGACAAACCGGGAAAAGCACCGGACTGTGGAATGGACCTTGTCCCGATTTATGAGGGTGGAAGCGCAGCCGCCGAGAATTTACCGGAGGGCGCGTTCAATATTACTCCCAATAAGCAACAGCTGATTGGCGTGCAGTATGGAAACATTGCCTACGAAACTGTCTCAAAGACGCTACGCACGGTCGGCCGTCTCATGTATGACGAAACCAAGATCACACGGATTCACACCAAAATCGAAGGCTGGATCGATAAGGTCTTTGTGGATTTCACCGGCAAGCTGGTGCAAAAGGACCAGCCGCTGATCACGCTTTATAGCCCTCAACTGGTCTCCACCCAGCAGGAGTTCATCATCGCCAAAAAGGCCAAGGAATACCTGGGCGGTAACCCCATTAAAGAGATCAGCTCCAGCGCTTTGTCACTGTACGACTCATCTCGGGAGCGCTTGCGGCTATGGGACATTTCTGAAGAGCAAATCAAGGAAATTGAAGAGCGCGGTACACCGACCAAGAACCTAACTCTGTACGCCCCCTACGACGGTTTTGTGCTGGCCCGTAACGCTTATCCGAAACAACGCGTCACACCTGAGACAGAACTTTACTCTATCGCCGACCTCTCCACGGTTTGGGTCCTAGCCGACGTGTACGAGTTCGAAGCTCCACAGATCCGGCTCGGACAGACCGCTGCGATGACACTTGCCTATTATCCAGGGCGCAGCTTTAAGGGCAAAGTGACTTACATCTATCCCCAGCTCGACAATACGACCAGGACACTGAAAGTACGAGTGGAATTCGCTAACCCCGATTTTGCGCTCAAACCCGATATGTACGCCAACGTGGAGCTGAAAATTGATTACGGCAAGCAAATTATCGTGCCCCAAGAAGCCGTCCTCGACTCCGGCTCAGAACAGTTGGTCTTTATTGCCCACGACGGCGGATATTTCGAACCACGCAAAGTGCAGTTGGGCGCCAAGCTGGACAACAAGATCGTCGTGCTTGCTGGTCTGAAGGCGGGAGAGCGCGTCGTGACCTCTGCCAACTTCCTTATCGACTCTGAAAGCAAGCTGAAGTCGGCTGCGGGAGGAATGGGCATGCCCGGGATGAGTCATGGAGGAGGCGCTCCGCCAGGAGGCAAGAGTGGCCAGTCTTCCCCCTCGGCTAAACCGGAAGATCACTCGCAACACCCAGGTGGACAGACACCGTCCCAGCCTAAACCGGAAGACCATTCCCAGCATCAGCAGCCGGGAGCAGGTGCCGATCATAAAAAGCACCAGTGAGTGTCGCGAAGCAGGCCGAGGAATGGAGCCAGGAGCTAGAAGATGATTAACAAAATTATTGAAGCATGCGCCCACAACAAGTTTATGGTCCTCCTTTTTATTGGAGTGGCGACGCTCATTGGCCTTTGGTCTATAAAAAACATCACGTTGGATGCGATCCCTGACCTTTCCGACACCCAGGTCATTATCTACTCGCGCTGGGATCGCAGCCCGGACATTATGGAAGACCAGGTCACCTACCCCATCATCTCAGCGATGCTGGGCGTGCCCAAGGTGAGAGACATCCGCGGCTTTTCCGACTTTGGTTTTTCTTACGTCTACATCATTTTCGAGGATGGCACCGACATCTATTGGGCGCGCTCGAGAGCGCTGGAGTATTTGAGCAACATCCTGCCGCGCTTGCCGCAAGGCGTCAAAGTTGAACTGGCGCGCGACGAGACAGCGGTAGGGTGGGTCTTCGAGTACGCCCTGGTGGACAGGACCGGCCAGAACAACCTGGCCCAACTGCGCACCTTTCAAGACTGGTATTTGCGCTACGCACTTCAGGCTGTTCCCGGAGTAGCTGAAGTGGCGCCCCTCGGCGGCTTTGTCAAGCAGTACCAGGTGAATGTCGATCCCAATGCGCTGCTGGCTTACGACATCCCCCTTGACCGGATTGTCCAGTCCATCCGCGCGGGGAACAATGATGTCGGCGGGCGATTGGTCGAGTTCAATGGCCGCGAATACATGGTGCGGGGACGCGGCTACATCAAGCAACTTTCGGATGTGTCAAACCTTGTCGTGGGCACGAATAAAGATGGAGGCACGCCCATCCTAGTTAAGAATCTTGCCACTGTGACGCTCGGCCCCGACATCCGGCGCGGTATCGCCGAACTGGATGGAGAGGGAGAGGCAGTGGGCGCCATCGTTATCATGCGCTACGGTGAGAACGCCTTGAAAGTGATCCAGCGGGTACGGGCCAAGCTGGAAGAAATGAAGGCCTCGCTGCCTCAGGGCGTGGAGATCGTGACGACCTACGACCGGGCTGAACTCATCGACCGGGCCATCGAGACACTCAAGGGCACACTCATCGAGGAACTAATCATTGTCAGCATTATTATCATGATTTTTTTGTGGCACATCCCCTCTGCGCTGGTCCCCATTGTCACCATTCCAATCACGATCATCATTTCCTTCATCCCCATGTACATGATGGGCCTGACCGCCAACATCATGAGCCTGGGTGGCATCGCCATCGCCATTGGCGCCATGGTGGATGCAGCGATCGTCGTTGTCGAACAGACCCACAAAAAGCTGGAGCACTGGGATGCTGAAGGCCGGCATGGCAGTTATAAGGATGTGGTCATTAGTGCTGTCAAAGAAGTGGGCGGTCCCAGCTTCTTTGCCTTGTTGGTGATTTCCGTCTCTTTCATACCTGTTTTCACGCTGGAAGGGCAGGAAGGCCGGCTATTCAAACCGCTGGCCTACACGAAGAATTTCTCCATGGCCATTGCTGCGTTTTTGGCCATCACGCTGGATCCCGCCATCCGGCTGCTCTTCACCCACATGGATCCCTACAATTTCCGGCCACGCTTTCTGGCACGTATCGTCAATGCTGTGCTGGTTGGCAAGATCCATAGTGAAGAAACCCATCCCATCAGCCGCCCGCTGATGAAGCTCTATCATCCAGTTTGCGAACTCGTGCTGCGCTTCAAGTGGATCACGGTGGGTTTAGCGGTGCTCGTGGTGGTGCTGACGGTGCCCATCTTCGAGAAGCTCGGCTCCGAATTCATGCCCCCGTTGGACGAAGGCGTGCTGCTTTACATGCCGACGACGTTGCCCGGAATTTCCGTGACACAAACCGAGCGGCTGCTTCAGGTGATGGACAAAGTCCTTAAGAGCTTTCCCGAAGTCGCACGTGTCTTTGGTAAAGCAGGCCGAGCGGAAACAGCCACTGATCCGGCTCCGTTTTCAATGATGGAAACGGTCGTGGAGCTAAAACCCCCGTCCAAATGGCCCAAGGTACCGCGTTGGTATTCTTCCTGGGCACCCTCCTGGTTGCAGGACATTTTGCGCAGGGCTTGGCCGGACCACAAGAGTGTGCAGGACCTCATCTATGGCCCGGGCGGGATGAACGAAGCCATGCAGTTTCCGGGCGTCTCCAATGCCTGGACCATGCCGATCAAAGCTCGCGTGGACATGCTCACCACAGGTGTACGCACGCCCATTGGCATCAAGGTCATGGGCGCCGATCTGGCGAAGGTTCAAGAGATCGGAATCCACATTGAAATGGTGCTCCAGAAGGTACCAGGGTCGAAGAGTGTCTTTGCCGAGCGCACGGCAGGCGGCTACTTCCTCGACTTCGAACTCAAACGCGAGGAACTGGCACGCTATGGAATGACCATTGATGAAGCGAATGACGTCGTCATGTCGGCCGTGGGCGGGGAAAACATCTCGACGACGGTCGAAGGACGTGAACGCTATCCGGTCAACGTGCGCTACCTGCGGGATTATCGCAGTGATGTTGACCGATTGACGCGCACCTTTGTCATGGCCCGCAATGGCACGCAAATTCCCATCGCACAAATCGCCGACATCAAGCTAGTCACTGGACCGGCGATGATCCGTGATGAGAACGGGCGGCTGTCCGGTTATGTCTACGTGGACCTGGACACCACAAAGCGTGACATCGGGGGCTATGTCGCCGATGCCAAAAAAGCCATCCGGGCAGAGGTGCCACTGCCGCCGGGCTATCAACTGATCTGGAGCGGACAATTTGAATACATGGAACGCGTCAAAGAGCGCCTTTTCATCGTAGTGCCGATCACCATCTTCGTGATCTTCCTGCTGCTCTACTTGAACACCCGCTCGGTGACCAAGACCATGATCATCTTCCTGGCCGTACCGTTCTCAGCCGTTGGCGCGATTTGGTTCCTTTATTTCTTGGGCTACAACATGAGCATTGCCGTCTGGGTAGGCCTAATTGCACTAATGGGCGTGGATGCAGAAACGGGCATGTTTATGCTTTTGTATCTCGAAATCGCCTATCACGATGCCAGAGCGAAGGGGTTGATGCGAAACGCGGAAGACCTGAAGGAAGCCATTCTACACGGCGCGGTCAAGCGGTTGCGGCCCAAAGTGATGACGGTGGGTGTGATGTTTACGGGATTGGTGCCCATCATGTGGTCAACGGGCAGCGGAGCCGACGTCATGAAGCGCATCGCGGCACCCATGATCGGCGGCATTTTTACTTCGTTCATCATGGAGTTGGCGGTCTATCCAGCGATCTATGAGATTTGGAAATCCTTCGAAGTGAGGAGGAACCCCACGGTAGGCCCAGAAGCGCCACATTCTGCGACCTAAGAGAAGGAGAGTTCATGGTGCTCATGGCAGTGCTTATCTTTGCAGCTTTACTGCTTTTGTCCAGTGCGCAATGGGCGAGACGGCTAGGACTGCCCGAGGCAGTTGGCTTCAGCACGGCACTCTGTGCGCTGGCCCTTGCGGGTGTGCTGGTCCCGGAGAATTGGCGTGCCTGGCTGGCAGGGGGTGGATTGGGCGACCGCACCCTTGGGTTCCTTCGGGAGGTCGGCTTGACGGGGCTTTTATTCCTTGCGGGGGCAGGCTTCCCTGGCATCAGCGCGTCGAAGCTCTGGCGGATGTCCTGTGCTTCTGCGGGAGCAGGCCTTTTCTTTGGCGTGGTCGTGATGGTCTTGTTGGCCACATTCGGCCATCAGAGCAGCGGGCCGGCCATCGTCGCGGCTGCAGCCATTGCCAGTTCCAGTCTCTGGCTTCCGAGCGAGCTTACGCGCCACCTGATCGAGAAAGATGAAATTGTGCCAGCTTCAGCCAAGTGTGTTGCAACCGTTCTGACATTGGTTTCTCTGTTGGCCGTGCATTTTTTCTCCGTCTTTCAAGGTCTTGCCTCCAGACATCCATCGAAGTCTGTGTACACGGTGGTCGCTCTTTACGAACTGGTGAAATGGATCGTCTTCTTTTCCTTCGCCTATGGGGCCGCCACTCGGTTTCTGTTTCGGGCCCAATCCCGTACCTCGCCGTTCCGCCTGTCCGTCGGCTATCTGCTCATCGCCGGGTTGGTTTTCGTGCTTGCGCTATCAGCGATTGGCCAGCTTGGGGCCTTCGTCTGGGCGTTTGTGGCGGGTGCGCTATTGAGTCGCAGCGAGGGCGGAAAGATGCTGGCCAGAAGCCACAGGCCTGTGGCCATTGCCCTACTTCTGTCATTCGCTCTGTTGTCGATCTTGCTCCAGACACACGGGCGAAGTCTGGCAGGAACTTCGACGGTATGGTTTCTGGTCGCTATCGCGATAGTCGGCAAATTCCTGGCTCTGTGGACAGGCGCCAGGCTGGGAGGCGCTTCAGGCAACCAGGCAACTCTGGTCGCAGGTGCCGCCTTGGCCTCCGGAGAAACAGCCATCCTGTTTTTGGGATTTGGAGTGACGAAGTGGTTGATCGAAGCCCCGTCCTACTTCGGAATACTGGTATTCGCATTCCTATCGACTGTGTTGGGCTCAATCGTATGGCACTGGGCACGTCCGAAGACGGGTGCCCTGAAACCCTCGGTGAACCTCTCGGCCTCCAAATTAGAGCGAACCGGAAAAAGGCAGAACCTGAAAGCACAGCTCCTTGTCGTGTGCCTGAGCGCAGGCTTGCTGGCTGGGGAGCTTCAGGCGGAACCCAATAGAGCCTTGCCTCCAACTGGCACAGCATCCTGGCAAGTGAGACCAAGCGGCTTGCCGAGAGAAGTCGAGGCCATGCTGGATGGATTGGGAGCCAAGGTGAAGCGTCAGGCTGAACTGGCGACGAGACTGATTCAAGCCCAGAGCTTCTATCGCCAAGCGGAGGAATCGTACAAGAAGGGTGACCTTGCGAATGCCGACGCAGACTTTGTCAGAGCACGGCAGATTCTCCTTTCCACCGAGGAAGAGCTGTTCTACGAGCCGAGCCTGCATACTCAATTCCTGGAAATCGAGCGCCGGATTGCTGCTCTTAAAGGAGTTGTCACTCCAGGCTTGATCGCCAAGGGTGGCCGTTTCTCAATACAAGCAAACGAGCAGATCCAGGCCTACCTGCGATATTTTCAGGGCAAAGGCCAAAACGTCGTCCGCACTGCGTTGAGCAGACTCCCCCAGTACGAACCGATGATGCGAAAGATCTTCCGCGAGGAGAGCGTGCCGGAAGAACTGATCTACGTTGGCTTGGTTGAAAGTGCCTACAACCCCTACGCTCACTCGCAGGCGGGCGCTTCCGGCATCTGGCAGTTTGTGCCCGATACCGGCAAGCGCTATGGACTGAAGCGGGTGGGGACGTTCGACGAACGACATGATCCCGAGAAATCTACCCGAGCTGCGGCCCGTTACCTGCGAGACCTCTATGCGATGTTTGGTGATTGGCCCTTGGCCCTGGCCGCTTACAACGCTGGAGAGTACCGCGTTCTCCGGATCGTGAAAAAAACCGAAAGCAAGGACTTTTGGCAGATGAGTTCAAAAGGCCTCTTGCCAGAAGAAACAGCCAACTATGTCCCCGCCGTATTGGCTGCAGTCCTCATAGGGAAGCAAGGAGTTCAGCAAAAACTGGCCATGCCGGGTTCCGAGGCGAGAGCCCTTCAGGTGGTGACGCCAGTCCGAGTTGGAAATGAAAACTAGAGGGGGAGGAAATATGAGGAAATTGTTTCTAGGGATGTTTGTGGCAGCGCTTGTCACGGTGCCCAGGGTAGGAGTCGCTCAAGCGTTTGATTTCGCAGTAGAGCATCAGCACACCTTTCGCAACTGCCGCGGCACCTTGAGCATCACCGCGGACACGATCGAGTACAAGACGAATCATAAGGAGGACTCGCGCTCCTGGAAATACGTGGATATCCGCCAGATCAAGATTGATTCACCAACCAGTCTTGAAATTGTCGGCTACGAGGACCAAAAGCGAATGCTCGGACGCGACCGGATTTTTAAGTTCAAACTGGTGCAAGGGCAGATATCTCAGGAGGTCAGTGCCTTGTTGATGGCCAACGCCACTCGGCCCGTGGCGACCAGCGTGCTGCCCGAGACTGCCGGATCGCCAGTCTTTGAAATTCCCGTCAAGCATCTCCACACCCTCGGTGGCTGTGCCGGCGTGCTGAAGATCTATCCCGACCGCGTGACTTATGAGTCTTCCGACGAACCTTCGGAGTCGCGTTACTGGCGCTATACCGACATCCAGAACTTTGGCCGCTCCAGCCGCTATCGATTCGAGATTACGACCTTTGAGGACAAAACCGGTGGGCCGACCCGAGCCTTCAACTTTCAATTGAAGCAAGATTTTCCGGAAACGGCCTACGACTACCTTTGGCTGCGTCTCAATCCCACTGATTATTACCCTCAACAGAAAACCGCAACGCAACCTGAGACACCACCGCCTTCCCGTCCGTCGGCGGCGACAGCCACTGTGTTGTGAATTATAAGGAGGAAAACCCGATGCAACGGTTCATTGTTTTCGTAGCGGTACTGGCAGTCAGTGGCGGCCTGATGTTTGCCCAGCAAAAGCCGCGCACTCAGACACCCAGGCCACACATTCAATTGGGACGCGGTATGAACCTGATCACTCCGGGTCTCATGCAAATTGGCTTGGATACGAATTTCTTCCTGCTGATCGGCGATCAAGTCCGCCTGACAGAGGAGCAACGGCCAGCACTGGAGGAACTCGTCTTCGAATTTCAAAAGTACAGCGTTCAAAAGCTAGCCGATCTCAATGTGGTCGACGCGGAACTGGAGCGGCTTCTGACCCGCGACAATATTGATCTCGACGCCGTGCGGGCCAAGGTAAAAGAGAGCGAAGCCATCAATACGGACATCAAGACAAGACAAATTGAGTCCCTTCTGAAAGCCATCAACACACTGACCCATGAGCAACACTTAAGGATCCTCACTCTGGTTCAAAAGCTCCAGACCACCAAGAAAGCGCCGCAACCCGAATCCCTGTAATTGCGGAACACGCGCTCTCGATTAGGGAACATTAGGAGCGTGCTATGAAATCGCCAAATCTTATTCGAATTGTAGCCGTAACGCTGGCCATAACCTTTCTGCCCGACCTGGGATTGTTGGCCATGCAGCACGAGCATGGACCCAACCAGCAGGATCCCGCTCTGAAGGTGGAGGTCGATCTAGTCTCCCTCAGCGTCTTGGTCACGGATCAAGATGGGCAAGCGGTGACGGGCCTCAAGAAGGAAGATTTCAAGGTTTACGAAAACAAGGTCGAGCAGCCCGTCAGCTTCTTCAGTTCAGACGAGGCCCCGGTCAGTTGGGGGCTGGTCCTGGACCGCAGCGGCAGCATGATGCTGATGATGCGGGATGTCTACCAGGCTGCAGTGCACGTCATTGATCAAGGGACTGAGCACGACGAAATGTTCATCATGACATTCAGTGATGTGACGCAACTCGTCCGTGACTTCACCTCAGACCGGTACCAGTTAGAGAAATCCCTTGTAGGCCTGGAGGCGGGCGGGACGACGGCTCTATATGATGCCGTTTTCTCTGGGCTCAATCATATGCACCATGGCAAGCATTCAAAGAAGGTGCTGGTCGTGTTAACTGATGGCGAGGATAACGACAGCCGCATTAAGTTCCCCAAGCTGATTGACCGAGCCGAGGAAGCAGACGTGCTCATCTATACCGTGGGGATGTTCGAATCTTCTCTCGACTTGGGACGTTTTAGCATCATGGGAACAGGCTTTACTAAACGCGAGTTGGAGAAGCTCGCGGAGGTGACAGGTGCCAGCTCCCATTTCCCGACGAATTTGGAACAGTGCAAAGAGACCATGAAGGCGATTGCCCGGGAGGTCAGCCAACAATATAGCCTTGGGTATTATCCGAGCAATCCGGCGCGGGACGGCCAGTGGCGCAAGATTAAAGTGGTCGTTAGTCGCCCAGGAGACAAGCAGGCAAAGTACGTGGCCCGGACACGCACCGGCTACTACGCGCCCAAAGGGAATGAAGGAAAGCACCCATGAACCGTCCATTTGCTCTTGGACTCTGCTGGAAACTGAATCTCTTGATCGGGACCATCTTGGTCGTCACGATGGGTCTGTTTGTCGCCCTCGACCTTTACCACGAGCGGCAAGCCCTCATCACATCACGCGAACAGCAACTGGAAGAAATGGTCCAACACTTCGCCTGGTTAGTTCAGAGCACCGGCAGCTCGGATTCGCAGGGCCTGGTCATCAACTATGAGCACTCCATCAATAGCCACGGAAGGAGCGACTACCGTGTATTCCTGCTGAACGAGCGTTCGGAGGTTACGGCCAGCACGAACCCGCGGTTGAAGGGCACAGTAATGGATGAGCGCAGCCTCCTGCAACGCTTCGACAAAAAAGTTAGCGATACCCCGATCAAGATATTCATTGAGGACACAGCGCAGATGGTGGTGACGCTCCCCGTTGCTGCTCCGTCTCCCGACCATGATGAGACACGCGCAACTTTCACCATCCTCATCTCAGCCTCGCTAGAGGATATCCAAAAGAGCCTGAGAGTTTCCCTGATCACCCATACCTTTCATCTGTTAATCACGGCTTTGGGCATGGTTTTAGCCATTAACTTGGCGCTTTCCCGAATGATCTTGCAGCCAATCCGAAACTTGCTGGCCGGTATGAAGCGAATGCAACAGGGCGAATGGGCAAGTGATCTCCCCGTCAAGACCAGAGATGAAATCGGCGAGTTTACTCGAGGGTACAACGCTTTGGGGCGGAATTTGGAACAGACAGTCCACCAGCTGGTGAGAGCAGAAAAACTGGCTTCGGTAGCGCTAGTAGCTATTTGCCTCAGCCGGGATCTGAAAAAGCCGATTCGCAAGATTCGCGACAGCATTCAGTTCCTGTCTCGCCGCATCGCCTTCGATGTCGAGACAGCTCGGACAGTAGGCTGCTTGCTTGACCAGACCGACCAGATGTATGCCATCTGTGAGAAGTTCAACCAGGATTTTTCAGAACAGGTTGAAGCCTCAGCGCTCAGCGGCTCAGCTGCAAGTCTCCAAGATCCAGCTCCTGCGACCACGAGATGAGGGAGGAAATCTGCCATGAACGAGCAAGTCAATAAGCGCCTTTCGAAGAAGCTTTTGCAACAAGCCCAGGAGTTCTTGAAGTTTATAAGGCAGCGAAGGGCAAAGACATCTTAGTTTGGTCGCTGCAGATGCGAGCCGATGAACATTGCAGGGTTATGGAGATTATCAAATGGTGTCAGGAGAGACTTGGGAAGAGATGGAGCCTCTAAAACAACTCGTCACAGAGCACCAGGTCTGTTACGAAGTTTGGCCGGAGTATTTGATGGCCCAGGGAAAGAAAGTGAAGGTTGGGTTTGGCCTGGAACTCTGTGGTACCCATGGACACGAAAGCAGCCGGCCATTACCTGCATGCCCACAGTGTTATCAGGTTTTCAAAAACCTGGAGAAAATTGCCGACTGGATCAAGCCCCGAGAGAATCGTCCTTCCTACTACGAAATTCAGCCTTACGATCGTGCCCTCCATGAAGCGCCAAAACGTGACTTTCGGCCAGAAGTAGCTCTCGTCCTGAAGATTTTGCATCGCCAGGGCTTCGATCAGCCAGTAGACGATTGCGAAGAGTTATGCCTGAAAGAAATGCGCACGAAGCTAGCCGAACTGGGAGTATTGGAGGGGCGCTGGCGTTCAACTTCGAGCCAGGTTGAGTGACCACTGCGGAGGAATTGAGAGCAGGAAGAGACTTCGCTCTCTTGCTGGACAGCTTATCGCGTAGCATCACGGACAATACTGAACTCATACAAAAGGAGAAGAGAAATGAAGAGAGCACTACTCGTGGTTAGCTTCGTTTTAGCGGCGTCACTGGGCAGAGGAGACGCCCAGCATCTGCAGCACAACGTAACCAGCAAAGATGTCACTGTGATTGGCGAGGTGATCGATCCAGTCTGTTATTTAGGTCATGACAACTGGGGGAAGGAACATGTCGCTTGCGCAAAAGAATGCCTGACGAAGGAAATCAACTTGGGCATTCTGGAGGACAAGACAGATCAGTTGTACATCTCCCTGCCGGTTGATCACACAAATCCCAATGCCAAGCTAAAGAACTTCATCGCTGCAAAGGTGAAGGTGACTGGAACCGTTTACTCGAAAGGAGGGCTCCAGGGAATTTACGTGAAGAATGTTGAACCGCTGGAAGAATGACCATATCAGCGGGAAATATTGGCTAATGCCAAGGGAACGTACAGGAAGCAATGAATCTGTAGCACCACCACGCATGTTCTCAGAAACCGAGGCTCGGAGCTTGGATCCGAGCGAAGGGGCCGCGCTTGGCGTAGACGGAACAGTAATTCTGTCGAGAATGAAGAGCTCACCTGTAATTATAAGTTGTTCTGTGGAGGAACCATCATGCGAGAACTAGGGAGAAGAAAATTTCTGAAAACAGCAGGCATAAGTAGTTTGCTTTTTGCTACGGGAGAACGCCTTTTCCCAAGTGGTTTCGGTGGCCACGTTGATCTTGAATATAGCCGTTTGGAGCAGCACGAGCTGGACCCAACAAATGCCTCTGGTTTTGCTCATCCTCTTTTGTTGCCCTTGGATCGTGGCCAGCTTGGGATCTTCGGAGCTTCGTCGAATTTCACAATGACGGCGAAGGAGATCGATCATGAGATCCTCCCGGGCCGAATGACGAAGCTCTGGGCATACGAGATAGAACAGGCAGGAAAACGTTACATAAACCCTATCCTTAAGCTGAGAAGAGGAGATGGTTTCAGCACAACGCTAAGAAACGAGCTCCCGGACGAGACCGTCATCCACTGGCACGGATTCAGGGTAGACGGGAGAAACGATGCCCATCCTTCTTACGTCATTCCGCCTGGAGGTGAGGACCAGTACGCCTTTGAAGTGTTAAACAGGGCGGCAGCCTACTGGTATCATCCTCACCCGAGTGACATCACGGGGCGGCAGGTTTATCTCGGCTTGGCCAGTTTCTTTTTGGTTGATGATGACCAGGACGAGTACCTCAAGAACTCTCTTGATCTGAATCTAGGCGAAACGGACATTCCTCTGCTTCTTCAGGATCGACAGTTTGATAGCGATGGGGCCCTAATTTACAACCCTACAATGATGGAGCGTTTTATGGGATTTCTCGGAGATATCATCCTTGTGAATCACACGGTGAAGCCATATTTGGATGTGAGCACACGGACTTACAGGTTCCGGGTGCTCAACGGCTCCAATGCCAGGATTTACAGGCTTGCCTTCATGGCCGGTTCCAACCGAATGCCTTTTGCCTTAGTTGGAAACGACGGAGGTCTGCTAGAGAAGCCCTATCAGACTGACGAAGTATTCCTGGCTCCTGGTGAAAGAGTCGATGTTCTCTTGGACTTAAGCAACCTTGAAGTGGGAGATGTGGTTTTCTTGAAGAGCCTTGCCTTTGACGCTATGGAAAACGAAATGATGAGGGGAATGGGGCGCACCATGGATGGCATGGGAGGAAGCATGACAGACGTGGGAGACATGGGCCGGGCCATGGGAGATGGGCAAGGTTCAGGACTTGAGAGCGGAGAGGAATTTTACATCCTGACGTTAAAGGTACAGAAGCATCTGGCCTATGATAGGCCAATTCCCGCAAGGCTCTCGGAGATCAGGACCGTTGACTTAAAGAGTGCAAATCGAAGACGGTTTCTGCTTTCCAATCGCATGATGCAGTGGTTCATCAACGGCTGGACATTTCAGATGAACGAATATCCCGTCGTCGTAGCCAGGGATAGTGTTGAAATATGGGAGATTCAGAACTCCCAAATGAGCATGCCTCACCCGATGCATATTCACGGGTTTCCATTTCAGGTCCTGAAAAGAACGGGTAGCCCCAGGCAGACGGGGCGTCTGGCTGTCGATAACAAAGGCTTACTCGCAACTGATCAAGGTTGGAAAGACACACTTCTTGTCTGGCCTGGCGAGAAGGTCTGGCTAGCCGTTGATTTCTCACACGACTTTCTGGGTGAGCAGAGCTATCTTTGTCACTGCCACAATCTCGAACATGAGGACCAGGGGATGATGATCAACTACAAAGTGATTTAAGAACAGACAGGTTTCCAGGGGGGCGACACAACATGAGGCGGCGGCAGGTCTGGGCTTTGTATGTTTCGATGGCTGCGGGAGTTCTGAGTGTGGTCGCGCTCATACGCGGCGATCTACGCTGGGCTGTCGCATCGGTGGTGCTCACCGTCGGCGCGGGTAAGGCCGCCCGCGTCTGGAGCCGCAAGGACCCCGGCCCCATGCCTCGTTTCATGCGGGGGCGCACCCTGGGGACCCGCACTCGCCTCGAAACCTCAAGGGAATCCGTGAGCCCTTTCACCTCCGGGGGGCAAATAGGTGCTCGCAAGGCTTTACCGCCGCCAGTTAGTCTGCCACTGAGTTTCTACTTTCCGGCTGAATGCCCTCGGTGATTTTCTCGATGACCAAGGCGCGAGATTCCGCCGCGGGTGAATAGCTTCTCCCTCACCGTTACGCGCTTCCCCGTAACTGCGGGCATGGACTCGAAAATCCGCCGGTAAATGATCTCGTCGTCTTTGCGGATCACCAGTGGCGAAGCATTGTTGGTACAGGCAATCGCACACTTCCTGGCTGATGGGTTTGCTTAGACCCTTAGTGAAGGCGCCTCCCTTCAGACCCGGCTGAGCAAGCCGCTGTTCTCCTCTTTAATTCCGGAACTGCCTCAGTATCACCTTCCCGTGAAGCACCAGCACGCTCTAGGCGGCTGCCAGGGCACGCTGAAGTTCGGAGAGCAGTATGTCGTATACGAGACGCCGCACAAGTCAGACTCACGGATCTGGCGTTACGAAGACCTGTCATGTCATCGGTCGGTAGCACCGGGCCGTTCCAGCTAAACCTGCGCAGCATGGAAAGAACCAGCGGCGAATATGGAGCAGAGAAAAACTTCGTCTTTGACCCGAAGCGCCGCCTCGATCCTGAGATCTATGATTTTCTCTGGAGAAACATCAACCTGCCCAGGATCAGCTCCAGGTAACCGAATGGAAAAGCCTTGTGGGCCTTCCTTTGTTCCACACTAGAAAGTCCTTGAATCGCGCGGACGAAGCCGTTAGCATTTCGCCGGTATCTTTCACTATGTCAGTTCATGGCCTATTGAACTGCCATTATCAGACAGAATGCAGATTGCCGTTGTCCTCGAAGTAAGAACCGAATCGATGCCGAAGGCGTTCTTACGGCAACATCGGAGTTGCCACCACTCGTTGAAAGAGTTGTTCCCTCGATATTCCAGCTTCCTGAACCCCTGCCACGACGCAGTCAGCTAAAATCCGCTCCGTGCATTACCGGTGTTGGTATCCCTCGACTTGCTTCCGCCCCCTTGAGCCGGAAGAATTCACCCTTAACTCACAGGAGATAAATATGATTCCTTCGCAAAACAACCGAAAGCATTCCGGAACTGTCGTTGCTGTCCTGATGCTGGGTCTGGCATTAGGTGCTGCAAGCCTCACCCAAGGTGTTCCGCCTGACAAAGCAACCAAAACCAAAATGATCAAGATGATCGAGACCGCGAAGACGCCGGCCGACCACAAAGCTATCGCGGATCACTACAAGGCGGAGGCTGCCCTGGCTGCGGCTAAAGCTGCAGAGCATGAACAGATGGCAGCTGCGTACAAGAAGTCGGGGTTTGGGACTGTCGCCAAAACGCCCAACGCTCCGGGAACGATTGAGCACTGCAACAACCTGGCAAAGAGTTACAAGGCTATGGCAGAAGACTTGACCGCACTGGCCAAGGAGCATGAAGCCATGGCAGCTAAGGCAAAATAGCAAATAAGAACGGACAGGACGGCCTCCGTCAGACGAAGCATTGGCGGAGGCTTCCTTCCTCTGTAAGGATCAGCTGCGCTTCGCAGCCCTTCGCAAAGCCCCGGTCTCTTCCCGATTCACTCTCCAATTCACCGTCTATCGCGATCTCTCGGCCTCAAACTGAGACGCGTTTTCACTGTTTTGCAGCGAAATCACCCGCACGCACACGGGTCAAATACCCCTTCCTGTCCAACCACCCAGCACCTGCTGAAAATAACAACTCTTAACCTTACGACCTTCAGCACTTCCTGAATATCCAACTGGCTCTTGGATTGCACTGTGGACAAGTGCATTGACATTTATGTCTGAGGAGGGCTTATGAATTTTTCGGCATACAAACTAGGTCGTACAATGAATGCCGCTCTGCTGGTGCTGTCTCTTACTCTTCCGGTGTCCGCTCAGATGGGTGGTGGCGGCATGCATGGCGGTGGAAACAACAATCCAATGGGGAACTCGGGATCGATGGGTGACGGTCCAACGAACGGTGAGGATATGCCTCGCTCAGCGACCGAGATGACCGGCAATGATATGGCGATGGGAATGAACGTGGCTCCCTTTGTGAACAACAACGCCGTCTACACGCTGAGTCGAGAAAGACGTTCCGAAGGAGCGGACCGTACCGATCTTCCTTACTGGGATTGGGTGCTGGCGGCATTCAACCTTTCCGGAGTGCAGCAGTGGAAGGTGAGTCTCAACAGCGACCAGCTTTCGGCTCCGGCCTTTGGACCCGATGGAAGGATCTTCTTGGTTGGCCGCAACGGCATGAGAGCCTGGAGAAATCAGTCCGGCCTTGGCTGGCCGACAGAGAATATGGAGAATCTGCAAAGGTCCAGCATCCTCTACATCGTTTCACCCGGTGCTCCATCGGCGGTGGTCAAGGAATTGAAGATCGATGGTGAATGGGCCTCCACTCCAGTAGTTGCCACTAGCGCGTCGTCCTACTCGATTTTTCTGACGACGACGGCCATTGACTTTGAGCATGCGATCCCCGGACAAGGGCCGATGCATGACTCCGACGATCTTCCAGTGCAGCGCTTTCTCTATGTCTTCAGTCCCGATGGAGTGAACACCGCGAAGACAGAACTGAAATAGTAACTGGGAGTCTCTTACCAATGTCTGGCGGTACTCCAGAGTCCACGCCATCGATGAAGCAAGGAGTGGTCTCCAAGAGCTTCGCAACCCAAACCGGCTACCAGCCCACGGCAAGAGCGTTGAACGGTTGATCAGTCGTGTCTGTCGACGTCCGTCCGGTCGGTCTTCATTTTTATCTTTCCGACACGCTACCGGGTGAGGAGCTGTTTGACTTTTTGCTCGATCAAGTCCCGAACGGAGCGAAACTCATCGGACGACATTTGTTTCGGATCTGGGATAATCCAGTCTTCGCGGTACCTCGCTCGCACAAATGGACACTCGTCCCCGCAACCCATCGTGATCGCATAGTCGTATTCGATGTCAGGAATCTCGGATAGCCCTTTCGACCGGTGCTGGCTGAGGTCATAACCCAGCTCGCGCATGGCCTCGATAGCTTTCAGGTTGACCCGTCCTGAAGGGCGCGAACCGGCGCTGTACGCTTCAACAAAGCCCTTGGCGTGTATCCTGGCAAAGGCCTCAGCCATCTGGCTGCGATTGGAATTCTCCACACAGACAAACAGGACT
>Ga0187892_10002323_pt1 | contig 38741 bp, 36 predicted proteins | sample MA1701073metaG_FD_139345 | JGI IMG/M metagenome (GOLD analysis project Ga0187892, IMG submission 139345) | Bio-ooze microbial communities from a basaltic lava cave in the Kipuka Kanohina Cave System on the Island of Hawaii, USA - MA170107-3 metaG ... | reverse complement strand
GAGGGGATCGCGAAGCTCCCGCCGGGCCATGCGCTGACGTACGACAGAAAGCTGCGCGTGCGCCGGTGGTGGAGCCCGGCGGCGGAGGTCACGCGGCGCGACGCGGGCGCGGCGGTCGAGGAGATGAAACCGCTCCTGCGCGAGTGTGTGACGAGCCACACCGTCGCGGACGTGCCGGTCGGCGTCTTCCTGAGCGGCGGCATCGACTCGACGTCGGTTGTCGCGCACCTCGAGCGGCCGCGCACGTTCTCCGTCGGGTTCGACCGCGAGGAGCACAGCGAACTGCCCTACGCGAGGGAGGTCGCAAAGTACTTCTCGACGGAGCATGTCGAGGAGACGGTGGGCGCGGTGAACGTCGACGAGGCGCTCGCGGCGCTCCCGGGGATGTACGACGAGCCGTTCGGAGACAGCTCGGCGTGGGCGACGCACGTGGTGTCGCGCGCGGCGCGCCGGCACGTCAAGGTCGCGCTTTCAGGCGAGGGGGGCGACGAGGTGTTCTCGGGCTACGGCTGGTACGGCAAGTGGCTGGGGACGAAGCGGTCGCGGTCGGCGCGGATCGCGTCGCGGCTGCTGCCGTCGTTCTCGTCGGCCGGCCGGTCGCTGCACCGGCGCGGGGCGGACGAGCTCGAGCGGTACGCGGCGCTCGTCGGGCTCTTCACGCCGCCGCAGCTCACGAAGCTGCTCGTGCCCGACCTGCTGCGCGCGCATCCCGATCCGCTCGCGTGGATTCGGGGGCACTGGCGCGCGGACCTCGACCCGGTGAAGCGGATGCAGTGGGTGGACCTGCACACGTTCCTGCCGGAGGACATCCTGGTGAAGGTGGACCGCGCGAGCATGGCAGTGGGGCTGGAGGTGCGTCCGCCGCTGCTCGACCACCGGCTCGTCGAGTTCGCGCTGACGCTCGACGCGGCGCTGCTGCGGGACGGGAAGACGGGCAAGCTGCCGCTGAGGCGGGCGATGGAGGGGCGCGTGCCTCCGTCGGTGCTCTCGCGGCCGAAGAAGGGGTTCAGCATGCCGGTGCGGCGGTGGATGGAGTCGGCGCCGGGGCCGCTGAAGGAGGCGTTCAAGAGGCTGGCGAAGGCGGGGATCTTCCGCGGCGCGCGCGTGCCGCGCCTGGAGGGGGAGCAGATGTGGGCGGTGCTCATGCTCGACCGCTGGGGGACGCATGCGCGGGCCTGGTGAGATCCTCTATCTGCTGCCGTTCCGTTTTCCGTCGGCGACGGCGCACTCGATCCAGGTGCTCCGCACGTGCCGCGCGCTCGCGGAGGAGGGGGCCCGCGTGCGGCTGATGGTGAAGCGCAATCCCGCCCAGCGCGTGAAGAGCGCGGCGGAGGGGCTGGCGCACTACGGGATCGACCCGCACCCGGGTCTCGAGATCGAGATCCAGCCGGCGAGCAACCCCATCGGCTCGCTGCTCTCGCGGTGGAAGGTGCGGCGCGCGGCGAAGGGGACGGTGTTCTACGCGCGGCACCTGCGGCTGGCGATCGGCGCCGCGAAGCGCGGCCCCACGGTGGTCGAGCTCCACGCGATCGAGAAGGACACGGCGAGGGCGGTGAAGGCGGCGCACGGCGTCGTGACGATCACGTCGGCGCTGCGCGATGCGCTCAAGACGGACAAGCCGGTGGAGGTGATTCCGGACGGCGTCGATCCGTCGCTCTTCGCGCCGGTCGAGGGGTCGAGCGATCCGCGGCTCGTGTACACGGGGCAGTTCCACGAGTGGAAGGGCGTGGACGTGATGATCCGCGCGCTGCGGGAGCTGCGGGGGGTGACGGCGCTCGTCATCGGCGGACAGCCGGGGAAGGACGAGCGGCGCGACGCGCTGCAGAAGCTCGCGGTGGAGGAGGGAGTGGCGGACCGCGTCGAGTGGGCGGGGTTCGTGCCGCAGCGCGAAGTGCGGGTGCGGCTGCGGGGCGGGGACATCGGCGTGATGCCGACGCGCGCGCAGAACGGGCAGGAGATCGCGGCGAGCCCGCTGAAGCTCTTCGAGTACATGTCGCTCGGCCTGCCGATCGTGGCGACCGACCTGCCGTCGGTGCGCGACGTGGTGCGCGACGGCGGGAACGGGCTGCTATTCCCGGACGGCGACGCGGGGGCGCTGGCGGGCGCGGTGCGGCGGCTGCTGGAGCGGCCGGAGGAGCGGTCGCGGATCGCGGCGCGGGCGCGGGAGGACGCGCAGCAATATTCGTGGCGGGGCCGCGCGCGTCGTATCCTCTCGTTCCTGGAGCGCGTATGCCCCGCGTGAGCGTCATCCTGTCGATCTTCGACCAGCCGAACGCGTTCACGTTCGCGCTCCTCGGCTACCAGCGGCAGACGTACCGCGACTTCGAGCTCTGCATTGCCGACGACGGCAGCGACGAGGAGACGAAGGCGATCGTGGAGCGCTTCCGCAAGTCGAGCGACTTCCCGATCAAGCACGTGTGGCAGGAGAACAAGGGGTACCGGCGGGCGAAGATCGCCAACACGGCCGTGAAGGGGGCGACCGGGGAGATCATCCTGCTGTCGGACGGCGACACGATTCCGCACCGCGACTTCGTGCGGCTGCACGCGGAGAACGCGGGGCCGAAGAAGTTCTGCGTGGGCGGGTGGGTGCGGCTCTCGGCGGAGTACTGCCGGACGATGACCGAGGAGAGCGTGCGGGCCGGGGAGTACGAGGAGCAGATCACGGCGCGGGACCGGCGGCACTTCATGATCACGCACTGGAAGAGTCTGTGGGGCGTGATGTGGGGGAAGGCGACGAAGCCGAAGGTGTACGGCTGCAACATCTCGTGCGGGCGCGATGTGTACACCGGCGTGAACGGGTACGACGAGAACTACGACGGGTTCGGAAAGGAGGATTCGGACCTGCGCAACCGGATGCGGCGGTACAAGGCGAAGCCGGTGTCGCTCTGGGGGAAGGCGTGGGTGTACCACGTGGACGACGTGATCGACGAGAAGATCCGGCGGCGGCGGATCCCGCGCCGGAAGAACCTGGAGTATTACCGGCGGAAGGACACGCCGGTGAGGTGCGTGAACGGGTTGGAGAAGCTCTAAGGGGCAGTATCCGGTATCACGCATCACGTTTCAGGTCGTCGGCGGTCGTCCGACAGCCGTCGTTGGCCGTCGACGTCTACAGCAGCCCGCCCTTCCACGCGCGCCACGGACAGCAGTAACCGCTCTCCTGGCTCGGATAGCTGTCGGATGGAAAGGCAGCAAACGCGATGCCGCCGCGGAATGCGCGCCAGCGAGGGGGGTGTGCAGGCGGATGCACAACGACGCCCCCAAACGGGGCGTTCGCGCTGGCACGCGGCTTGCGGCTCGACGGACGTGACCTGCGTAAGAAGCGACGGATGGGGAAGGGCGGGCCGTGGATTGCGGGCGCTCATCGTGTTTGGGCTGTCCGACGGCCGCCTTCCCTTCCGCGCGAGGAGAACGATATGCGGCTTCCACGGCTCGACAGTCGCGGCGTGCGGATCCGCGCGATCCGCAGCGCCGTCCAGGAAGTCCTCTACCGCGCGCGCCGGCGCGGCCGTGTGCGGGCGCGCACGCTCAACTAGGGACACACGCCCCAAAGCCGCCGCGGCCGGCTACTCCCCGGCCGCGGCGGCCCTCCCCATGCGGAGGAATCGATGACGCTCGCCGCCGCGCAGGACGGCTTCGACGCGGAGGCGGAGGGACACGCGCTCGAAGTCGGATCGAACCAGACCGTGTTCGCGCTGGCGGGCGCGGGCGACCACGTGCTCGCGCTCCTCGGCGCCGCGCCGAAGCTCGTGATCGCGGCCGACCCGCGGCCCGAGCAGGCGCACCTCGTCGAGCTGAAGCTGGCGGGACTCAAGGCGCTCGCGCACGGCGAGTACCTCGAGCTCGTCGGCGCGAAGGAGTCGCGCCGGCGCCGGGGCCTCTACCAGCGCGTGCGATGGCTCCTGAGCGCCGAGGCGGACGCGCACTGGATGGCGAACCTCGCGCCGCTCGATCGCGGACTGCTGTCGCAGGGAGCGCGCGAGCGGGCGCTCGCGGGCTTCCGCCGGTTCGTATCGCTCGTGGTCGGCGCAGGGCGCGTCGACGCCTTTCTGGCTCTCGCCGAGCCGGAGGCCCAGGCGGAGTCGCTGCGCCGCGAGTGGAACGGATTCCTCTGGCGGAAGTTCGCGGGCCGGGTGCTCGCGGGCGCCCTGCGACGGGCGGACCCGGCGGCCTGCCTGCGGCGACTCGAGACTGTCATGACAGCGACGCCGGCGCGCGACAATCCGCTCCTGGCGTGGCTGCTGGCGGGGCGGTACGGAAAGGCGCGGCCGTTTCATCTGCGCGAGGACGCGTTCGACGCGCTCAAGGTGATCGCCAACCGCGTGATCGTCGTCTGCGACAGGCCGGAGCGGGCGCTCGCGGCCATGCCGGACAGGTCGGTGGATGCCTTCGCGATCGGCGACGCGTTCGGAGCGATCGAGAACCTGGATGCGTTCATGCGGGAGGTCGCGCGGACGGGCGCGGCCGGGGCGCGCCTCGCCGTCCGTGCGGATGGTCCGCCCGAGGGCGCGGTGCGCGCCGACGGGATCGACCGGACGGTCGCGCCCGGGGCGTTCTGGGTGCGTGCGGCGTGACTGGAGGGCGAGATGAGACGAATCAAACGCTGGCTGAAGCGGCTGCTGTGCCCGGGGAACCACGAGCTCGGAAAGGAGTGGGCGCAGGGCAACGGCGACTAGGAGCGCGTCGGGATAAGCAGGGGCGACGCGCGGTCTCAAGCATCATGTTCCAAGTCGTCCTCCGTCCTCGGTGGACGGTCGGCGTCGTCCTCTGCGTCGGTCGACGAGCTGTGAGGGCCGAGTTGGGACCGCGGCGGTACGGCCCGGTGGAACCGAGACTACGCGATCTGCTCGATGAGTACTCGGCTGCGGAATCACGCACGGAGCGCGGGCGCGCACGGCGGCCACGACATGAAACGTGATGCTTGATACGTGGAACGGCAGGCTGCTGGAACAGCAGCTTGCTAGTGTCCGTCGCCCTTGGCTTCCGCCGCCTTCGCCGCCGGCTTGTGCTCCTCCTTCTTCGGCTCGACGAGATGGAGGAAGTCGTCGAACGTCTCCAGGAGCTTCCCGTGGAAATCGAGCGCCAGCTTCTTGTCGAAGAAGCGCTTGAGCACCGGCTGGACGAGCACGCGCCGCTTGCCGCGGTCGTCGGTCTCCTCGACGTTCACCTCCCAGTTGGGGAACTCGGGGGGCGGCTGCTTGTCGTAGAGCTGCACCGTCAGCACCTTGTAGTGCTTGCCGTCGCGCCCCTGCACGTACGTGTGCCGCAGGACGCGCTCCCACTCCGGCTTCAGCTCCTCGAGGATTTTCACCGGGGCATTTGAGCAGGCGGCCGGACGAGCGTCAAGGATGCTAGGATCAGGACGATGGTCCTCGCCGTACTTCTTGCGGCGCTCGCGCAGGACGCCGACCTCCGGAAGTTCGAGGAGCTCTCCGCCCTCGCCGGGCACAACAGCGCCGTCACCGCGGTGCAGTGGTGCCCCGACAGCCGCGGGCTCATCTCGTCCAGCGGCGAGAGCATCCGGCTCTGGGATCCCCTCGCGTCGACCGAGTCGCGCGCCATCGGCAAGCACGTCGCGGTCTGGTGCGTGGCGCTGTCGGCCGACGGCAAGACGGTCTTCTCCGGCGCGGCCGACGGCGTCATCCGTGTCTGGGATCTCGCGTCCGGCGCCGAGGTGCGCCAGCTCGCCGGACATGCCAACGGCGTCTCGGCGCTCGCGCTGAGCGCGGACGGCAAGGGGCGCGTGCTGGCGGGCGCGTACAACCGGATACGCCTGTGGGATCCCGCGACCGGAAAGGAGACGGGTTTCATGCGCACCGATTCCCGCGCCATCGTCTTCTCGCGTGACGGCAAGGTGCTGGTGTCGGCGAGCGAGGGGGGCGTCTCGCTCTGGGACGCCGCCACGGGGAACATGATGAAGGCGATCCAACTGACGCCCCAGAGGTCCGTCGCTCTGAGTCCCGACGGGAAGCTCTTCGCCCTCGGGGGCGACAACGGGGTCGTACGCATCTTCGGCGTGCGAGGGACGGCCGCTGTCGCGGTGGCTCTGCTCCCGGCGATGAAGGAGGGCCGCCCCGCCGGATCGTCTCCCGCCGCGCCGGTGGACGGGTTCGACTACAAGACCGGCATGGCGGCGGCTTTCAGCCCGGACGGGAGGCTGCTGGCGTGCGTGAGGCGCGAGGAGGGCCTGAAGCCGGACGAGGGTGCGAAGATCACCGTCTTCGACGTGCAGACAGGCCGCGAGGAGTGCGTCGTCCAGGGGCACAAGGAGCGGCGCATCGAGTCGCTCGTGTTCGCGCGCGACCGGATGCTGGTCGCCGCCGATCGCAAGGAGATCAGGGTCTGGAACGTCGCGGGCGTGCCCGGACTCCTGAGGACGTTCACCGGCCACTCCGAAATGTACCCGTGCGTCGCCGCGAGCCCGGACGCCCGCACCTTTGCGTTCGCGGCGGAGCCGGCAGGCGGGAAGTACGGCATCCGCCTGCACGAGTCCGAGGTGCCGGTGCCGCGCACGCTGCCGGGACACGGCAATCACGCACGCGCGATCGCGTTCCGGGACGACGGCAAGCTCCTCGCGTCGGCCGGACTGGACCGCTGCGTGAAGATCTGGGAGGTCGCCAGCGGCCGCGAGCTGCGCTCGCTGGGCGATCACCCCGGCGGCGCCACGACCATCAGCTGGGGGGCGGACGGACGCACGCTCGCGGTCGGGTGCGGCGACGGGAGGATCAAGATCTGGGACGCCGACTCGTCGAAGGAACTGCGCTCGATCCAGGCCCACCGCAGCGAGCCGTGGCTCGCCGCCCTGTCGCCCGACGGCAAGACGGTGACGTCCGGATCGTCCGACGGCTCGCTGATCGTCTGGGACGCCGCGACGGGTGCGTCGCTGTGCTCCATCCCGGGAGGGCGCGTGCGAGCCGTGAGCTGGGACGGCAGACTGGCGGCGGCGACGAGCATGGACGAGAAGCGCATGCTCGTGTGGAGCGTCGGACGCACGCTCTCCGAATCGCGCAGCGTGCGCACGCTGACAGGCCATTCGGATGCCGTCAAGTCGGTCGCGATCAGCCCCGACGGGAGAACGATCGCTTCGACGGGCGGCGACGGGGTCATCCGCGTGTGGCTGAAGGACGGCGTCAAGGAGCTGCGCGGCAAGGACGCGCCGAGCAATCCGTGGAAGTGGATCGCGTTCGCGCCTGACGGACGTCATCTCGCGGGGCTCCAGTACGGCGTCGCGACCGTCGTCCTGTGGGAGGCGGCGACGTGGGCGGAGAAGCTCGTCCTGCACCACCGCGAACTCGTCTCGGCGGCGGCCTACAGCGGGGACGGGAAGCTCCTGGCGACGGTGTCGCGCGCGGAGGGGCTGCAGATCTGGGACACGGCCGTGTACCGCGTGCTGCGCGGCTCGGGGCCCACGACGCTGGAGTCGGCCGCGGCGCTGTGCGTCAGTCCCGACGGTGCGACGGTCGCGGCGGCGGAAGGAGGCGGGACCGTTTCGCTGTGGGACGTCGCGACGGCGAAGAAGAGGCTGTCGTTCGCGACGCAGCATCCGCAGCTGAGATGCGTCGCGTTCAGCGGCGACGGCAGGCTGATCGCGACGGGCGGGCATCCCGAGGAGGTGCGGCTCTGGTCGGCGGAGACCGGCAAGATGCACGCGGTGCTGGCGGGCCACACGAGCCTGGTGACGTCGATGGCGATCGCGCCCGACGGAAGGGTGATTTCCGCGAGCGAGGATCGCTCGATCCGGTTCTGGGATGTCGCGACGCTGAAGTCGGTCCGAGCGCTCCACGGGCACGACGGGGCGGTGGAGTGCGTCGCGGTGAGCCGCGACGGGACGCAGGTGGTGTCGGCGGGCGCGGACAAGACGGTGAGGATCTGGACGGCCGGGCCCTGAACGTCACTCCTCCTCGAAGAAGCCGTCGAGCGCGTCCAGGTCGCGGTGCACGGTCACCGGAGGAAGCGCCGCGAGGATGCCCTGCCCGTAGCGCGCCGTGAAGAGGCGGTTGTCGAAGATGACGACGGCGCCGCGGTCGGTCTTCGTCCGGATCAGCCTCCCGAAGCCCTGCCGCAGGAGCATGGTCGCCTTCGGGAGCGACCAGTTCGTGAAGCTCTCGCGGTCGCGCTCCGCGAGCGCCGAGAGCAGCGGGTCGTCCGGATGGACGAACGGGATCTTGTCGATCACGAGACACGAGAGCGCCTCGCCGGGGATGTCGACGCCCTGCCAGAAGCTCGCCGTCGCGAAGAGCGCCGTCCCGCGGTCCTCGCGGAAGGCGTCGAGGAGCTTCGACCGCGGCGCGTCCCCCTGCTTGAGGATCTCGACGCCGGTCTCCTTCGCCGCCTGCGCGCAGAAGTCCAGGTTGCGGTACGACGTGAAGAGCGCCATCGTGCGTCCGCCGAGGCGCTTCACGATGCGGTTGATGTGCGCCGACATCTCCGCGGCGAACGCGGGGTCGTTCGGCCCCGCCTTCATGCGCGGCACGACGAGGATGGCCTGCCGGGGGAGGTCGAACGGCGACGCGACGACCTTCTCGCCCGCGGCGTCGGCGCCCGTCTCCCGCTTGACGAAGGAGAAGTCCTTGTCGGCGGCGAGCGTGGCGGAGGTCAGGATGACGCTCGGGGTCTGGGCGAAGAGCTGGTCGCGCAGGATCGGGCTCACGTCGATGACGCGCGACTCGAGGCGCGTCGCGCGCGGGTCGTCGTCGATCCAGTAGACCTTGTTCTCGTCGTTGACGGCGAGGAACGAGTGGAGCGTGTCGAGGTACCGGACGGCGGCGGCCTCGAACTTCGCGACCTTGTCGGCCGTCTCCTCGTCCTCTGAGGTCCCCTTCGCGTCGGCGAGCGCCGCCCGGTACTCGCCGACGGCGGCGACGAGGTCGGTCGCGTCGGCGAAGCCGGGTTCGCGGAGGCGCTTTCCGTAGCGGGGCGAGCGGCGGTAGTCGCTCACGCGGCGGAAGAACTCGCGCGACTCGAGGCGCAGGCGGTCGCCGGTCCGCCCGAGGCGAAGGAGGTTCGCGCCGCGCACGAGCGAGTTGACGGAGTATGGGGAGAGGCGCATCCCGAAGAAGTCGCGCGCGATGTCGGCCATGTCCTGGGCCTCGTCGCAGATGACGACGCTGTAGGCGGGCAGGATGACGTCGCGCTCGGCGGCCACGCGGACGGCGAGGTGGGCGAAGAAGAGGTGGTAGTTCGTGACGATGATCTGCGCGTTCTTGAGGCGGCGGCGCGCCTCCATGGCGAAGCAATCCTCGAAGAAGCGGCACTGCGCGCCGTTGCAGAGGTCGGTCTGTCCGTTGACGCGGTTCCAGAGGGAGTCGAGCGGCGTGAAGGAGAGGTCGCTCACGTCGCCCGTCTTCGTGCGGCCCTTCCAGCGGACGAGCTTCTTCCACTGCGCCGACTCGTCCTCGTCGAACGTCAGGCTGCGCAGCTCGTTCTCGACGTCCTCGGTGCGGTCGAGGCAGAGGTAGTTGCCGATCCCCTTGATGAGCTCGTAGCGGAACGGTTTTAGCATCGCCTTGGCGAGGAGCGGGAGGTCCTTCTCGATGAGCTGCTCCTGGAGGGCGATGTTGGCGGTGCAGACGACGACGCGGGTCTCGGTCGCCAGCGCGTGGCGGATGGCGGGAACGAGGTAGGCGAAGGTCTTGCCGACGCCGCAGGGGGCCTCGATCGCGAGGTGCTTCTTCCGGGCGAGCGCCTCCTCGACGGCCGCGGCCATCTCCGCCTGGCCGGAGCGGTGCTCGTAGCCGGGGATGGTCTTCGCCAGCGCTCCAGCCGGCCCGAAGATGTCGATCACGGGCCGCGCATTATAGCGCTAATGGTCGTGGGTGTGCGTGCCGGGCGGCGCGGGCGACGTGCCCGGTCCGAGCGGCGGCGGGTCGGAGACCTTGCGGGGCTCCGCGGGCTTGTTGATGTGGTGGATGTACGGGTGCAGGATGTCGTGCAGCTCGGGCGGCCAGACGGGATGGAGGACGTCCATCGTGCGGGCCATGAGCCAGCCCGTCCGCGTCTTGAGGACGGGATCCCGCAGGCTGCCGGAGAGCGTGATCGAGAAGAAGACGAGCATGAGCGCGAAGAGGTAGCCCTTGATCGCGCCGAAGACGCCGCCGAGGTGCTTGTCCCATTCCTTCATCTGGCAGGCCTCGATCGTCTTGCGATGGACGAGCGCCAGCACGTAGACGCCGAGGCTGACGAGGAAGTAGGCGACCGCGAGGGCGACGAAGCGGTTGAATGGCGCCGTTGAGCCGAAGAGCGGCGCGAGCGGCTTCGAGAGCGGGATGGCGACGGCCCAGCCCGCCAGCAGCGACACGATCGCCGCGAGCTGCCAGGCGAAGCCCTTCCACACGCCGAGGGCGGCGCCCGCCAGGATCACGATCACGACGAGAAGATCGAAGATCACCCCGTTAGACTCCACCTGTTCATTACGGTACGCTTTGGCAGCTTGAGCGGGAGGACTCCATGATCCCTTTCTTCAGCGAGTCCAACGGGGATCATGTCGTCCCATATATATTATGACCGCTTTTCTCGTGCTTGCGTTGCTGCAACCCGCCAAGATGGCCGAGGCGATCGAAAAGGCGGACCTGGGAGCGGCGCGGGCGGCGATCGCGGCGACGGTCGCGAAGGACGACGCGGCGTCTGCGCGCGCGCTCCTCGGCGCCTTCCCGAAGCTGCGGGATCGCTTCCGCCTGATGGACCGTGCGCTCGCGGACGCGCGCAAGGCGCTCTACCGCTACGAGACGCAGCCCGCCATCACGGCCGCTGACCGCAAGGAGCAGAAGGAGGGGATCGAGGCGGCGAAGACGCGCCTGAAAGCGGTCGCCGCCATGATGCGCGAGACGGAGGACATCCACAACGCGGTTCGCGCCGCCTTCCGGTCGCTCAAGAGCGACGAGGCGCTCGCGGCGGTGGGCGACGAGATGGAGAAGTCGGCCTTCTGGCTGGCGCGCTGCGAGATGGCGGAGGCGCTCGGCACGATGTCGCAGGCGGACGGCGAGCGGCGGCTGCGCGAGCGGCTCGCGCGCGAGAAGGAGCCGACGGTCGCCGCGGCGATCATCGACGCACTGGGGGCGAAGGGGACGCTCGAGGCGTCGACCGTCGCGGCCGTGGCGGAGCAGTTGACGAGCAAGGGGTGGACGGTGCAGATGACCGTCGCGCGTGCGCTGGCCGCGTCGGGCGCGAAGGAGGGGGTCGGGCCGCTCGTCGAGGCGGTGCAGAAGACGGACGGGCGCATCCGCAACGAGATGCTCGCGGCGCTCCGTACGCTCACGCGCACCGACATGGGGGGCGACGTCGGGGAGTGGGCGTCGTGGTGGAAGGCGAACAAGGACGACTTCCTCGCGGGGACGTACCGGCCGGACAAGCCGAAGCGCGAGCCCGGACCGTCGCGCACGACGTTCTTCGAAGTGCCGGTGATCTCGCGGCGGATCGTGCTCGTGGTCGACCGGTCGCGGAGCATGCGCGACCCGCTCGGGAAGGGCCCGACGCGCAAGATCGACGCGGTGCGGGCGGAGATCAAGGCGCTCCTCACCGCGCTGCCGGACGGCACGCGGTTCAACCTGATCTTCTTCAACGACGAGACGGCGGAGTTCGCGCAGTCGACGCGCGTGCTCGACGCGCGGGTGCGTCAGGCGGCGATCGACTGGACGTGGCGTATGGACCCCGACGGGCCGACGAATCTGCACGACGCGCTCGACAAGGCGGCGGCGCTGGTGGGGTCGTCCGAAACCGGGCTGCTGCGCGAGGAGGGGGTGGACACGCTCTTCGTGCTGTCGGACGGGGAGCCGACGACGGGGCCGATTGTGGATCCGGACGTGATCGTGAAGCGGTTCACGCGCGAGAACCGATGGATGCGGGCGGCGGTCTACACCGTCGCGGTGGGCGACGTGGGAACGCTGATGTCGCGGCTCGCCGAGTTCAACGACGGGACGAGCACGCAGAAGTAGGCTATCTCCTCTCGATCACGTACATGTGGCTGGCGGACGCGCTGCCGCCCTGGTCGCCCACCTCGATGTAGAACGTGCCGGTGGTGGCGGCGACGAAGGAGACCTCGACCGTCGCGAGGGCGTTCGTGACGCTCTCGGCGAACGTGTTGCCCGCGGCGGGCGTGTAGCGGGCGCGCGCGAGTTCCGTCGTCCCGTCGCTGTCGAGGATGCGGACGAGCGGCTGGAGCGTCGAGCCGAAGCCGCCGACGTCGAGGAAGCCGGTGCCGGCGCGGAGCTGGGCGTACGTCGAGATGACGACGAGGTCGCCGGCGGTCGCGGCGAGCGAGTAGATGTCGAGGTTGGCCGCGGTGGAGATGACGCCCGAGGCGCGTCCGCCGGCGTCGAGGGTGCCTGCGGTTGCGGAGGTGTCGTTCGGCTCCGTCTCGAAGGCGGCGGCCTTGAGGAGGCCGGGCACGATGGCGTAATCGAAGGGGAAGGTGCCGGGGCCGGACTTGGCGCATCGGATGAAGTAAGTGCCGCTGGCCGGCAGGATCGTGCGGATGTACTCGATGCCGACGTTGTCGCCCTGGCTTGACGGGACGACGGTGACACCGTCGCTGGCGTAGATGACGATGCTGATGTCCTTGCCGTTGCCGACGCCAAGGGACGACTGGAAGTTGTTGTTGTCGTAGCGGCGGATGCTCACCATGTCGCCGGCGATGCCGGAGAACGAGAAGTAGTCGTGGTGGGCCGGGCTGTTGCCCGACATGACGGGGCGCAGGACGGTGCCATAGGCGATCGGGCCGTTGAAGCTGCCCGGCGCCGGCTGGTTGGGCTCGGTCTCGAGCGTGGCCGTGGAGATGTCGACGATCGAGTACGTCAGGAAGTAGTCGCCGGTGGCGGTGCCGCTGCCGGTGCCGACTTCGAGCGTGCAGAACGGAGCCGACGTGGCGGCCGTCGTGAAGACGAAGCTGAGGGTCGGGTCGCGGAAGAGGAGGTTGTCGACGGTCATGAGCACGGTCACTCCGTCGGTGCCGAAGAGGCGCAGGCGGGGGTCCCAGTTGGCGACGTTCGCGCCGTACATGCCGTTGCGGTAGGACTTCAGCTCGAACGTCACGAGGCTGTTCGCCGGAACGCTGAACGATTAGAAGTCGAGGTCCGCCGCGGAGCCGTGCGTGGCGTGGACGGTGCCGGGCGTGATCGCGTTTGCGGTGGCCGGCGTTTCGTTCGCTTCGGTTTCCGACTGCAGCGCCGCGGCGGGCAGGGTGACGATGCGGAACGCGTAGTTGCCGCCGGCGGCGGCGGCGTTGTTGGCGGCGACGCGCAGGTAGTGCGTGCCGGTGGTGGCGATGCGGAACGAGGGGATGTCCTGGTCCTGCCGCGAGAAGTTCCAGGCGGCGAACGTGTGGGTGAGGAGCGGCGTCTCGGTCACGCCGTCCCAGGTGAGGATGCGGATCGTCGCGGAGTTGACGTTGGTGTCCCAGGCGACCTGGTTGTGGCGGGCGCCGAAGAACTCGACCATGATGACGTCGCCCGCGGTCGCGGTGAACGACCAGTAGTCGAGGTCGCCGACGCCGATGGCGCCGGTGCCGGCCGATCCGGACGGGATCGGAGTGCCGGTACCCGGGCCGTCGTTGGGCTCGGCTTCGGGGGTGGTGGGCGTGGCCGGTGGGGGTGGGGGCGGGGCGCCGCCGCCTCCTCCTCCGCCGCCACCGCAGCCGATGACGAGGTACGCGGCGAGGGCGAAGCCAAGGACGTGGAGGGGGAGCCGGCGCATAGGGTGTCTCCGAGAAGGTGGGGTGAATGTGACCAGGGTGATCAGCGAGAAACTATGCACCGCCGGGGCCGCGCTTGTGGAACATTTTTTATGTGCCCTCGACAAGGGCCGGGGCGCGCGCTATCCTCGCCGCGATGATCACGCTTCGGGACATCAAGGCGGCGCGGGAACGCGTCGGGAAGATCGCGATCCGCACGCCGCTGCTGCCGCTGAAGTTCGGGCCGGCGGACACGTATGTGAAGTGCGAGAACCTGCAGCGGGGGGGCGCGTTCAAGTGCCGCGGCGCGGCGAACAAGATCCTGTCGCTATCACCGAAAGTGCGGGCGCGGGGCGTGGTCGCGTATTCGAGCGGGAACCACGCGCAGGCGGTGGCGCTCTGCGCGCAGCAGCTCGGAATCCCGGCCTGCATCGTGATGCTCGACCAGTCGGTGGCGCACAAGGTGGAGGGGACGAAGTCGTACGGGGCGGAGGTGGTCCTGGGGGGAACGTCGAGCGAGGCGATCCGGAAGCGCGCGGAGGAGATCGCGGCGGAGCGCGGGTACACCGTCGTGCCTCCGTTCAACGACGAGCTGATCATGGCGGGGCAGGGGACGGTGGGGCTGGAGATCCTGGAGGACCTGCCGGACGTGAAGGCGGTCGTGGTGCAGATCGGCGGGGGCGGGTTGTCGAGCGGCGTGGCGACGGCGATCAAGGAGTCGAAGCCGCGGGTGAAGGTGTTCGGGGTGGAGCCGGAGGGGGCGGCGAAGATGCACGCGTCGCTGGCGAAGGGGGAGCTGGTGACGCTGGCGGGGACCGACACGATCGCGGACGGGCTCAAGCCGGTCCGGGCGGGGGAGCTGACGTTCGCTCAGGTGCGGAAGTACGTGGACGAGGTCGTGCTGGTGTCGGACGAGGAGATGCTGGAGGCGACGCGGCGGCTGATCCTGAAGGAGAAGCTCGTGGTCGAGCCGTCGGGAGCGGCGTCGCTGGCGGCGATCCTGGCGGGGAAGCTGAAGCTGCCGAAGGGGAAGGTGTGCGCCGTGCTGTCGGGCGGCAACGCGGACCTCGCGGCGATCCTGGAGGGGAAGTTCGCGGGGACGGCGACGGGGACCGTTCAACCGTCGAGCCGTTGAACCGGTCGACGTCAGGCGATCGCGGCCGGTTCCGGCAAGGGGGCGGAGGCGCTCTTGTCGCGCCAGCGGCGGTGCATCCACGCCCACTGCTCGGGGTGTTCGCGTATCCGCTCTTCGAGGATGCGGTTCCAGCGCCGGGTAACCTCCTCGAGGGAGCCTTCGGCGGAGACCGGGCCTTCGAAGCGCGCGACGTTGCGGCCGCGGGCGTCGGTCGTGATGCTGGCGACGACGATGGGCGCCTTGTAGCGCTTGGCGAAGATCGTCGGCCCCGCCGCGACCATCGCGGGTCGTGAGAGGAACGTATCGCTGAACCCGCCTCCGGAGGGGCGCTGGTCGGCGAAGAGGATGATGAGGTATCCGCGCCGGAGGAATTCCGGAATCAGCTTCGGGGCGTCCGGCTTGAGGACCATCTCGACGCCGAGTTGATCCAGGAGGACGCGGGAGACCCAGCCGAGCAGGCGGCGGTTCTTCTGGCGCTTCAGGACCACGACGGTGCGGAGGTTCAGGTGGCGCGGGATCAGGTTGAAGAGGCCGAACGGTCCGAGGTGCGCGGTGACGATGACGACTCCGCGGCCGAGCGCGTAGGCGTTGAGAAGGGTGTCGGCGCCCTGGAGCGTCGGAAGAAGGAGGCGGCGCCGGCGGACCATGTGGATGACCTGGCAGACATGTCGAACGATGGTCTCGAAGACGCCGTGGGCCATGGCCTCCACCTGGCGGTTATCGAGCGCGTCCGGGTAGGCGAGCCGGATGTGTTCCATCGCGCGCCGATGGTGGGGCCGGTCCACGCGGGATGCGAGCCGCGAGAGGGCGCGCGACATGCGAAGCGCCGCCTCGAGGGGGAGGGCCTGCAGGCCGCAGAGGGCGAAGCGGACGAGGAGGTACCAGAGCACCCGTTCAGGGTATCGTCATAGGGCCGCCAAAGCCACGGGACCGCGACCGGCGTGCGGCCGCGGCCCCCTCGACTCAGCCTCCGGCTTCGCTCGGGGCGGGCCCCCGGCGTAGGCCGCGCGGCTACTTGCCCGACTTGGCGCCGAAGAAGCTCTTGCCCCTGCCGACGACGTCCTCCGCCCGATAATCCTCGAGCGGGATGAGCGCGTGGCCCGCCATGTAGTCGTGCTCGCGCTTCTTCGCGTGCTTCTCCCACCACTTCGACTCGGCCGGTCCCTGACCGTCCTCGCTCAGTGCAAGCACCCTGGCGAGCTCGCGGTGCGCGGCGGCGAGCGCCTCCTCGTCCGACTTCAGGTGCTTCTTCACGAACTCGATCTGCGAGACGAGTTCCTTCGGCCCGCACCAGCCCGCCAGCACGTGCACGAGCTTTCCCTCCGGCGTGAGGAAGAGCATCTGCGTGTTGTGCTCGCCGTTCCCCCGCAGGAGCGGGGATGCCGGATCGCCCGGCTTGTGCTCGTACGACTCGCCGCACGTCGGATCGTCGGAGTTGTTCTTCCACACCAGGGCGAAGTCGCGCAGCGCCTTCTTCGCCTTCGTGTCCGCGAACGTAACCGTCCGCAGCGCGTGGCCGGCGCTTCACATCCTTCCCTTCATGTCCCCGAGGACGCGGAGGAAGACGACCGGCTTCTTCGTCTTCTTCGCCTCTTCCACCGACGCCAGCCACTCCAGGTCCTGCGCCCTCGCGGCGCCGCACAGCGCGAGCGTCGCCACCACCGTCAGCACGCTTCTCATGCCGCCTCCACAGTACGCCCGCTCCGTCATTTCGTCCGGACCGTCGTCGTGATCTCGACGGAACAGTCGCCGCTCCTGCCCCCGTCCTTCTCGGTGCCGGAGAGCCTGAGAGACATCAGAAGACCGCGCTCGATCCAGAGCACGGCCTCCCCGTCGAGCGCATACTCGCGCCCCGCCGCGTCGGCCGCCTGCACCTTGACGGCGGCGACCGCGCAGCGGCGCCCGTCGATGTCCTTCGTCTCCTTGAGCGTGAGCGTCGCGCCGCCGCTCTTGAGCACGCCGGTCGCCCAGGGGGCGGGCAGCGCGTCGTGCGCGACTCTCCACTCCGCGACCGTGCCGTCGGGCGGCAGGAGGGCGGCGAAGAGCTCGGGGTCGAGGTTGAACGCATGGTCGTTCATGCGCGCGGTCGTGTGGACCTTGCGGAGCCCTCCGTCGACCTCGCGGAACTCGTACGTTTGTGAGCCCGAATTCTGTCGCTGGCTGTGGCCGCCGCCGCCCTCCAGCACGCTCTTCACGGCGATGCGGAGCGTAATGCTGTCGCCCGCGCGCGGACGCCACCCCTTCCGCGCGAGGTGCTTGTCCGCGAGCGCGCGGATGGCCTCGACGATCTCCTTCTGCGCCTGGTCGTGGTCGTCGTGCGAGTGGCGGAAGGCGAACGCATGGGACGCCGCGCCCTCGCGTGCGGTCACCTTGAACTGCGGCGCGTCGCACCGGCAGGGCGCCGAGTCGGGGACCGTGAAGAGGCCGCGCTTCTTCAGGTCGGTCAGCGCCTCGAGGAGCGTGTCGGCCGCGAGGCTGCCCTCCCATCCGACCGTCTCCTTGTCGAGCGCCAGCGTGCGCCGGACCGCCGCCGTCTTCGCGTCCTTGTCGAGGCGGATCTCCCACGCGCCGGACGACCAGGTCTTGCCGGCGCCGTCGCGGTAGAAGTTGGTGACTTCGACGCGGAGTTCCACGGGCTCGCGATCCTGGCCCTTCGCGGGGGCCTCGACCGCCGGGCGCGGCATGAGGATCGCGACAAGCGCGGCGGCGCAGCCGAGAAGGGCGGCCGCCATCGCCACGAAGCCCCAGCGCTGCGGACGGGCGCGGCGCGCCGCCTCGCGCACCACGCGCTCCTCGAGCGCGGCGGGAGGCGCCGGGGGCGCGACCTTGAGCAGCAGGCTTTCGATGTCGTTCATGGCTTCCTCAGCAGCGACGCGAGCTTCTCCAGCGCATAGCGGTAGCGCGACATGACCGTCGGGGCGGGCGCGCCCGCCACCTTCGCGATCTCCTCGAACGTCAGGCCGGCGTACGTCTTGAGCACGACCGCCTCGCGCTGGTCGTCGGGCAGCCGGTCGAGCGCGGCCGATACGGCTTCGGGATCGACGTCGGGCTCGACGCGGACCAGCGCCGGGACCGCCCGCCGCCGCACGGCCGCCTTGCGCTTCTCGTCGAGCACGAGGTTGCGCACGGTCGTGTAGAGGAAGGCCTGCGCCGACGCGCTGACGGCCGGGTCGTGGCGGTCGAGGAGGCGGACGAACGCCTCCTGGACGGCGTCCTCGTCGCCCCGCGCGTAGAAGAGCAGGGCGCGCGCGTACCGCTGGTAGAGCTCGCGGAACGCCTCGACGTTCCCCGCGCGGTACCGGGCGAGAAGCTCGGCGTCGGTCACGTCGGGTCCGGCCGCGAGTGCCACAGTCACACCGATGCTACGTGCGACCCCGCCGGATTCATCTACAAAAGCGAAACCGGCCCGACCCTGCCGCGCTAATGGAGAGTATGAAGAGACTCGCAGTCTGCGCGATCGCGCTGACCATGATCATCGGGTGCCTGTCGCACGTCGCGCCCGATTCGCAGCCCGACCACCTGCAGCTTGCGTGGGCGCCGGACTTCGGCGCGGCGGTCAAGCGGGCGGCCGACGAGAAGCGCCCGATCCTGCTCTGCATGATCGCGGGGGACGTCGAGAAGCGCTGCTGAATCGGCGGCGCGATGCTCCGGGACGGAGCGCTGTCGGACAAGCGGGTCGTCGAGCTCGTGAGGGAGCGGTTCGTGCCGGTGTGGATCGACATCCGCACGACGCCGATCCCGGACGTGCCGGCGCTGCACGGGTCGCTGGTGCTGAAGCGGTCGGAGGTGGACGCCGAGGGGCGCGTGAGCAACGCGTGGAGCAAGGGCTTCTTCGTGCGCAGCATCGTGCTGGCGCCGGACGGGCGGACGCTGCTCAACTCCGAGAGCGCGTACTGGGGGGGCGGGAACTTCCCCTTCGCGCAGACGAAGGCGGACGACTATCTGCCGATGCTCAGCGCCGCGCTGGCGCGCCATGAGCAGGTCTCAGGCATCAAGTAGCACGTTCCAGGTCGTCTTCCGCTGCCGGTTAGGCCGTTGCACCGTTCGCCGAACGATCGAACGGGGAACGAGCGCGTCAGCCCTATTCCGACGCGCTCCTACGGGGCCGGCGGGCCGTAGCGCCCCGACATCGCGTCGTCCTCCCCCGGCTGGTCGCGCCACTCGTGGCCCTCGCTGTCGTGCCGCTCGACCGCCTCGATGAAGGCCTTCGCGTGCTCGACCCACGAGCGCGCGATGTCGAGGCGCGCCAGCGACTGCGGGGCGGGAGGGTGCTTCGCCACGCGGTCGAGGAAGAACTTGTAGAGCCGCGTCGACTCCGCGGCGTCGCCGCGCGTCTCCGCGATGAGCGCCGTTCCGTACGTCGTGACCGGCGACTTCGGGAAGAGCTTCGCGTAGATCGACATCTCGGTGCGCGCGGCGTCGAGCTCGCCCGCGCGCATGTGCGCCATCGCGATGTCGTAGTGCGCCTCGTGGAGGTCGGGGGCTGCGGCGAGCGCGGCGCGGTAGAGCGGAATCGCCTCCGCGGGGCGGCCCGTGTTCGCCAGCATCAGGCCGTGATGCATGCAGGCGGCGGCGCGGATCCAGGCGGGCCCGCCCCCGCCCGCCAGCTCGCGGAAGTACGCCTCCGCGTCGGCCACGAGCTGCTGCTCGAGGGCGAGGTTGCGGATCGCGATGAGCGGGAGCTCGCGCGGGAAGGCCAGCGACTCGAACGCCGCCGCGCGTGCGGGGTCGGCGAGCTGCTCCAGCATGCGGGAGACCGCCCGCTTCTCCGCCTCGAGCCCCGCCTTCGGCAGCCGCTGGCCGTAGTAGACCGCCTGCGCGTGCAGGATGTCGACGCGGTCAGGCCCGCGCTTGAGCGCCTCGTGGAACAGCTCGTCGGCGCGGGCGGTGTCGCGCAGTTCGAGGCAGACCGACGCAAGATGGAACCAGGCGTCGGCGTTCTCCGGCATCAGCTTGACCGCCTCGTCGAGGAGCTGGCGCGCGGCCGTCAGCTCGTTCAGGCGCGAGGAGAGCGCGCCCGCGCGCAAGAGGGCCGGCCCCGTGCCGATCGCGCGGTAGGCGTCCCGCGCCTCGCGCACGCGCCCCGCCTCCTCGTGCGCCACGGCGTCGTTCCAGGCCCGCCGCTGGGCGAGGCGCTTCAAGAGGCCCATCGTCCCGCCTCGTGATGCGCCGCGCGAATCGGTTCCGGCAGCCGGAAGCGCGTCGCGGTGCGCAGGATCCACCGGATGGCGGTGCGCAGCGTCACGCGGTGGCCGATCGACGCGTAGACGACGTTCACGTCGTCCTGCGTGCGCACGGCCGCGCCGACCGTCTCGCCGCCATGCGTGAGCGGCTCCCACGATCCGCGCCTGCGGGCCGGCTCGTCGTGCGTGCCGATGAAGAGAGACTTGCCGCACCCGATCGTCGGCAGGCCGAGCAGCACGCCGAGGTGGCACGCGAGCCCGAACCGGCGCGGATGCGCGAGCCCCATGCCGTCGACGATCGCGAGGTCCGGACGCGCCCGCAGCCTGCGGAAAGCCGGGAGGATCACGGGAATCTCGCGGAACGACAGCAGGCCCGGGATGTACGGGAACGGCGTCTTCCGCTCGGCCGTCCGCGCCTCGACCGGCGCCAGCGTCTTCGCGTCGAGCACGACCACCGCCGCACGCGAGCGGTCGCCGCGCACGCTGACGTCGATGCCCGCGACGAGCCGGACGCGGTCGAGGTCGTCGCGCCGCACGACGCGGCGGCGCAGCCGCTCCTGGAGCGCGACTACTCTATCGTAAACCCGTCGCCGCGATACCACGATCCGTCGTCCTTGAGCATCATGACGTCGACCACGATCCGCTTCGGCTCGACCGTGAACAGGCAGTACTGGAACGGGCGCGTCTCCGGCCCTTCGAACTGGTCCTTGAACCTCGGCGATGCGACGTTGACCTTCGTCTTCGGCGCGCCGCCGCCGCCCGCGACGACGTGGTGCGTTCCGTCGATGAGGAAGCGCTCGTAATTGTGCACGTGGCCGGTGATCGAGGCGCGCACCTTCGTCGATCGCTTCCCGCGCTCGAGGAAGGCTTTCTGCGCCTCCTCGTTGGGGTTGTGGACGCTTGAGTTCGTGTACGGGGCGTGGTGGAAGACGAGGAGGACCACGCCGACCGTATCGTCGGCCTGCGCGGCGGCGATCGCCCGCGCGAGCCAGGCCTCCTGGCGCGCGCAGTTGGCGCTGTCGGCGTCGCGCAACTCCTCGAAATTGGAGTCGAGCACGGCGATGAGGACGCGGTCGTAGCGGATGCCGTACCAGTGCTCCCCGTTGAGGTGCGGGAAGCGGGAGTGGATGTGCCGCGCCGCCTCGCCGGGGTCGGCGAAGTACTCGTGGTTGCCCCACGCCATGAAGAGAGGCACCTTCGCGTCGACGAGCGGCCGCATCGCGGCGTCCCACTCGTCACGCCACTGCGCGCCGCTGGAGCCGCGGCCGACGAGATCGCCGCTGTGGAGGACGAAGTCGGGCTTCTCGACGAGCAGGCGCGCGGCGACCGCCTGCCGTTCGCGGTCGAACTGGGTCGCGCGCAGGACCCCCTCGAACGGCATGCCGCGGCGCGTGTCGCCGTAGACGATGAAGCGGCCGGTGGCGCGCTCGACGCGATGCTCCTGCGGGTCTGGGATCGGGGGCAGGTCGGTGCAGCCGGCGGAAAGGACGATCCCCGCGAACGCCAGCGCCGCGAGCGCGCAGAGGATTGCGCGGGGCCGCTTCATGTGCAGAATGTAGCAGGTGAGCGGACCCGGGCGGACCTACTATCTGCTGGCGCTGATCCCGCCGGTGGTGGGCGTCACGCTCTTCATTCTCGTGCTTTTCAGCGGCATCTCCGGCGCGTCGGACACGCTGAAACGCTTCGTGGCGCCGGGCGAGATGGAGGTGGACCTCCGGCCGGGGACGCACGGCGTCTACTACGAGCACCAGAGCACGGTGGGCGACCGGGTGTTCTCGACGGGAGAGGCGGTGCCGAGCCTGCGGATCGCGGTGCTCGACGATGAGGGCGGGGAGATCGCGCTGCGCACGCCCCGGGTCAACACGAGCTACTCGATCCCCGGACACGCAGGGAAGGCGGTGCTGGAATTCGACATCGCGCGCGCCGGGAAGTACACGGTGAAGGCGTGGGCGCCGGAGGGCGCCGAAGAGGCGGAAGTCGTGCTGGCGGTGGGGAAGGGCGTGACGGAGCGCGTGTGCGTCACGGTGTTCGCGGGGTTCGGCCTGGTCTTCGGATCGCTCGCGCTGAGCCTGGTCCTCTTTATCATGGTCTACAGGCGCCGGAGCCGCGCCTGACCGGAGGGAACGATGCAGAAGTCGATCGAGGCGCTGCTCAAAGAAGACCGGAAGTTCAAGCCGCCCGCATCGTTCGTGAAGGCGGCGCACGTGCGCGACGCGAAGGCGTACAAGGCGGCGGAGAAGAACCGCCTGAAGTACTGGGCCGGGTGGGCGGAGCAGCTCGCGTGGTCGAAGAAGTGGACGAAGGTGCTCGACTGGCAGCTGCCGTTCGCGAAGTGGTTCGTCGGCGGGAAGCTCAACGTCTCGGTCAACTGCGTCGACCGGCACGTGGAGGGCGGGCGGCGCAACAAGGCGGCGATCGTGTGGGAGGGGGAGCCGGGCGACGAGCGCACGCTGACGTACGCCGACCTGCACCGCGCGGTCTGCCGGTTCGCCAACGGCCTGCGGTCGCTCGGCGTCGCGAAGGGGGACCGCGTGACGCTCTACATGCCGATGATCCCCGAGCTCGCGATCGCGATGCTGGCGTGCGCGCGCGTCGGAGCGGTCCACAGCGTCGTCTTCGGCGGCTTCAGCGCTGAGGCGCTGCGCGACCGGATCAACGACTCGAAGTCGAAGGTGGTCGTGACGGCGGACGGCGGATGGCGGCGCGGGCAGGTCGTGGCGCTCAAGAAGGCGGTGGACGAGGCGCTCGTCGGCACGAGCTGCGTCGAGAAGGTGGTCGTCTTCAAGCGGACGGGGCAGACGTGCGACATGTGGTCGCCGCGCGACGTGTGGTGGGACGACGTGGTGAAGGACCAGCTGTACACGTGCGCGCCGGAGCCGATGGACTCGGAGGACATGCTCTACCTGCTCTACACGAGCGGCTCGACCGGCAAGCCGAAGGGGATCAAGCACACGACGGGCGGATACCTCGTCGGATGCCTGGCGACGATGAAATGGATCTTCGACATCAAGGACGAAGACGTCTTCTGGTGCACGGCGGACATCGGCTGGGTGACGGGGCACAGCTACGTCGTGTACGGGCCGCTCGTCAACGGCGCGACGGTGCTGATGTACGAGGGGGCGCCCGACTGGCCGGGGAAGGACCGCTTCTGGGCGACGATCGCGAAGCATCGCGTGAGCATCTTCTACACGGCGCCGACGGCGATCCGCGCGTTCATGAAGTGGGGAGACGACTTTCCGAAGAAGCACGACCTCACGAGCCTGCGGCTGCTCGGGTCGGTCGGAGAGCCGATCAATCCGGAGGCGTGGGTGTGGTACCAGCGGACGATCGGCGGCGGGCGCTGTCCGGTGGTCGACACGTGGTGGCAGACGGAGACGGGGCACATCCTGATCTCGCCGCTGCCGGGCGTGACGACGCTCAAGCCGGGGTCGGCGACGCGGCCGTTCCCGGGGATCGAGGCCGACGTCGTCAACGAGAAGGGGGAGTCGGTCGAGAGCGGCTATCTCGTCATCCAGTCGCCGTGGCCGGGGATGCTGCGGGGGATCTACGGGGACGACGCCCGCTACAGGGAGGTGTACTGGTCGAAATACCCGAAGTGGTATTTCACGGGGGACGGCTGCAAGCGGGACAAGGACGGGTATTTCTGGCTGCTGGGGCGCGTGGACGACGTGCTGAAGGTGAGCGGGCACCGGCTGTCGACGATGGAGATCGAGAGCGCGCTCGTGGACCACAAGGCGGTCGCGGAGGCGGCGGTGATCGGCAAGCACCACGAGATCAAGGAGAACGCGGTTGTGGCGTTCGTGTCGCTGCGGGCGGGGCACACGTCGAGCGACCAGCTGATGAAGGAGATCAAGGAGCACGTGGTGAAGAAGATCGGGTCGCTGGCGCGGCCGGACGACGTGATCTTCACGGCGGAGCTGCCGAAGACGCGGTCGGGGAAGATCATGCGGCGGCTGCTGCGGGACATCGCGGAGGGGCGGGCGATGGGGGACACGACGACGCTGGCGGATGGGGCGGTGGTGCGGTCGCTGAAGGAGAAGTACGAGGCGCAGGAGGGGTAGTCAGGGCGAATCTCGAATCGCGAATCTCGAATCTCGGGAACGCTCGGGCGACGGTGATCCGCCGAGATTCGAGATTCGCGATTCGAGATTCGGCGTCTACGCCGGCTTCTCCACGAGCCGCACCTCGTCGAGGTGGAGCTCGATCGGCAACTGGTCGGCGCTGGCGAGCGACGCGTGCGCGACGCGGTCCCACCCGGGAGCGCCCTGCTGTTCGAAGAGCCCGAGCGGGAGCTTGACCTGCGTCCAGCGCGTCTCGGAGAGCGCGGCCTCGAAGAAGAAGAAGTCCTGGGAGTCGCCGACGCCGAACGTGAAGGCGGCGCCCTCGCCCCCCACGCGCTGCGCCCAGAAGCTGATCTCGCTGAAGGAGGTCCAGTCGCTCGGCACGTCGAGGAGCAGGATGCGCGCGCCCGCGCCGGGGAGCGACACGCGCGCGTACCCGCCGCGCACGAAGTGCTCGCCGGGGAGCACGAATCCGATCGTCGCCCCGGACTCCGCGCGGCAGAACTGGCGCACCTCGAGCGGGCAGTCGAAGCCGTAGAGGAGGTGGCCCGCCGGGTCCCGGAGCCCCATCAGGAGCCGGCGCATGCGCCCCGCCAGGTGCGCGTCGTCGCAGCCGAGCATCGCGTGGAAGCAGACCTCGCGCGCCTCGCGGTGCATCCCCTGCGCCGCGAGCTTGATGGCCGCCTGCAGGAGCCCGTTGTTCTGCTCCTCCTTGCGGCAGCGGTTCAGCTCGCGCACGAGCAGCTCGCACTCCTCGCGCGCCGCCGGCGTCAGCAGCTTGCCGTGCTCGCGCACGACGTCGAAGATCCCCTCCGCGACGGTCCAGCGGCCGGTGGCGATCTCGCGGGCCGCGAGCTTCTTGAGGCGGTCGAGCGTCTCCTGGATGCGGTCGCTCACGCTGTCGCTGACGACGTTCACCTTCGACAGCGCCTCGATCGCGCGCACGTAGTCCCCCTCCGCGAGGAACTTGTCGGCGATGTGCTTGTGCGTGTCGCGCGGGTTCATGACGCGGCCTCCGGCGCGGCCGCCGGCCGCGAAAGATCAAAGATCAGAGAAGAAAGAGCAGAGGGGCGGAGCAGCCCGCCTCTGATCTTCGATCTTCGATCTGTGATCTTTCGCGCCAGCTTCATGGCTTCCTCGCGGAGGCGGGCCGCGCGCGCCCCTCCTGCCACTGCCGCAGGAACGCGATGTCCTCCTTCATGGTCACCGAGAGGGGGACCGAGCGCTTCATGACCTCCATGATCAGGTCCGTCGTGCATTCCCGACTGTCGGCGAACGCCGTCTCGGCGGCCTCCTTGACGGCGGCCTCGATGTCGGCGCCGGTGTAGCCTTCGGACGCGGTGGCGAGCTTGTCGAGGTCGAACTTCGTCGGATCCTTCTTGCGCTTCGCGATGTGGATCGCGGCGATGTCGCGCCGCTCCGGCGGCATCGGCAGGTCGACGTAGAAGATCTCGTCGAAGCGCCCCTTGCGCATGAACTCGGGCGGGAGGCGGCGCACCTGGTTGGCGGTGGCGACGACGAAAACGGTCTGCTTCTTCTCCTGCATCCACGTCAGGAAGGTCGACAGCACGCGCGCGGTGACGCCGCCGTCGGCGGAGTCGCTGGCGCCGAGGCCGCTGAAGCCCTTCTCGATCTCGTCGATCCAGAGGATGCATGGCGCGAGGCACTCCGAGAGCTTGATCGCCCCGCGCATGTTCTCCTCGCTCTGGCCGATCCACTTGGAGAAGACGCGGCCGACGTCGAAGCGCAGGAGCGGCAGGCGCCAGAGGCTGGAGATGGCCTTCGCGGTGAGACTCTTGCCGCATCCCGGCACGCCGATCAGCAGGAGGCCGCGCGGGGCGTCGACGCCCGCGGCGCGCGCCTCCGAGCTGAACGCCCGGTGCTTCACGCGCAGCCACTGCTTGAGCAGCTCGAGGCCGCCGACGTGGTCGAGCGTCTCCTGCGGCGGGTAGAACTCGAGCGCGCCGGACTTCTTCACGATCTGGCCTTTCTCGGCCAGGATGTTGGAGAGGTCGTGCGCATCGAGCTTGTTGTCCTTGAAGGCAGACTTGCGGACGGCGTGCTCCGCCTCGTCGAGCGTGAGCCCCTGGAGCGACCGCACGATCTCGTCGATCTCCTTGTCGCTGAGCTTGACCGAGATGCCCTCCATGCGGATGTCCGTGTCCTTGTCGCCGCCGCCGGCGTCGGTGACGATCTCGGAGCGCAGCTTCGGGATGATGCGCGTCTTCACGTGCTCGAAGAGCTCGTTGTAGCAGGGGACGGGGAACTCGACGACGGTTGCGGCCTTGTCGATCTCCTGGGGGAGGATGAGGCTCGGCGAGAGGATGATGAGGGCGCGGTCGGAGCCGGAAATCGCGTTGAGCACGTCGCGCATCTTGCGGATGACGACGTACGAGCCGTCGACGTCCTCGCGGAGGAACGTGTGGAAGTCGCAGAGGACGGAGATGGAAGCGCCGGGGGCGGAGGCGACGGAATCGAGCGCGGCGGTGGCGACCTGGGTGGGGACGCCGTCGGCCTTCTGGCCGGCGAAGCCCTTGGTGGAAGTCCAGACGCGGACGGTGCGGGCGAGGCGGCGCGCGATGCCCTGGAGCGCCTCAAGGACGCGCTTCTCCTCGTGCGAGACGATGTAGAGGAGCGGGTACCCGGACTTGATGTAGAGCTCGATCTCCGCGCAGGTCTCGTCGATCGCCTTCTTCGACGAGGGGGCGAAGAACTCGCGCTTGCACTTGGGGCAGACGGCGAGGCGGCCCTCCTGGTCGGCCGGGATCTCGGCCTTGTTCCCGCACTCGCACTGGTAGGCGCCCATCCCGATGCTAATGTAACCGAAAAGGGCGGGAGGGCGTTACAACTCGTCCGAGTCGAGCTGCGGGAACTCCGCGACGAGCGACTTCAGGCGGTCGGCGGTGATGACCGCGAGCACGCCGTCGGCGGCCATGCGGATCGTCGCCTCGGCGGGGGCGGCCGCGCGCGACGACGGCGTGAGGCCGAAGACGCGCCCCGGGCCCGCGCGCTCACGCTCACCCGAGACCAGCAGGCCGCCGCGCACGACCATGAAGAGCGCGGACGGGCGCTCGCCCTTTCGCACGAGCGTGAGCCCGGCCCGGACCTGGGCGAGCCGGACGTAGGCGAGGATCTTCGCGTAGCTCGCGGGGGGCAGCACGCAGAAGACCGGGCTGCGCGAGATGGCCGCCAGGACCGTGTGCGCCTCGTCCTGGGGGACCTCGCGGACCTCCACTCCGGCGACTCCGATGTGGATTTTCTCCATCGCGGTTAAGCTATGATCTCCGACATGTTCGAGAAAGTCACGGAGGACGTCGTCGCCCGCCTGCGCGCCATCGTCGGGGCGGAGCACGTCGCCGTTGCGGACATCGAGAAGTACGGGCACGACGAGACGGAGGACTTCTGGTTTCCTCCCGAGGCGGTCGTGCGTCCCCGCACGGCGGCGGAGGTGTCGCAGGTGATGCGGCTGGCGACCGAGCGGCGGATTCCCGTGACCCCGCAGGCGGCGCGCACGAGCCTGTCGGGCGGGGCTCTGCCGGTGCACGGCGGGATCGCGCTCTCGGTCGAGCGGATGAACCGCATCCTGGAGGTCGACGCGGAGAACCTCTTCGTGGTGACCGAGCCCGGAGTCATCACGCAGGTTTTACAAGAAGAGGTGGAGAAACGCGGGCTCTTCTACGGGCCGGACCCGGCGAGCCGCGGCTCGTGCATGATCGGCGGCAACATCGCGCACAACGCGGGCGGACCGCGCGCGCTGAAGTACGGCGTCACGAAGGACTGGGTCTACGGGCTGCAGGTGGTGCTGCCGGGCGGCGACGTGATCCGCACCGGCGGGAAGCTGCTGAAAAACGTCACCGGCTACAACCTGACGCAGCTCATCGTCGGCAGCGAGGGGACGCTCGGAATCGTAACGGAGGCGATCCTCAAGCTCATCCCGAAGCCGCGGTTCAACAAGACGATGCTCGCGCCGTTCGGCAGCGTGGTGGCGGCGGCCACCGCGGTGACGAGGATCTTCCAGGCGCAGATCATCCCGTGCGCGTGCGAGTACATGGAGCGCTCGGCGGTCGAGGCGGCGGAGCGGCGAAAGGGGCAGCAGTTCCCCGGCAGCGCCGGCGCGGCGGCGATGCTGCTCGTCGAGGTGGACGGCAACGACGAGGGGCTCTGCGAGAAGGACATCGAGCGCATCGCGGAGATCTGCATGGAGTGCGGCGCGCCCGACGTGTTCCTCGCGACGGACGAGGAGAAGCGCGCGAGCATCTGGGCGATGCGGCGCTCGATCGGCGAGGCGGTGAAGGCGCTCTCGGCGTACCGCGAGGAAGACACGGTCGTGCCGCGCGTGAAGCTCCCGGCCCTGATCGAGGCGATCCACGACGTGTCGAAGCGGCACGGCATCCAGGCGATCAGCTACGGGCACATCGGGGACGGCAACATCCACGTGAACCTGCTCAGGATGGGGCTGTCGGACGACGAGTGGGCGCGCAAGCTCGACCCGGCGGTGAAGGAACTCTTCGAGCGGACGCTGGCGCTCGGCGGGCAGATCACGGGGGAGCACGGCGTGGGATTCGTGCAGCGGAACTACCTGAAGATGGCGTACCCGCCGCACCAGATCGAGCTGATGCGGCAGCTCAAGCGCGTGTTCGATCCCGCGGGGATCCTGAATCCGGGCAAGGTGCTGCCCGACGAAGCGGGCGTGTCGATCGCGGAGCGGCACCGCCATCGCGCGACGGTCGGCGGCGGCGCATAGCGCGCCGAAAGAGCAAAGATCGAAAAATGAAAGACCGAAGTGGACGCCCCCCGGCCCCCCTGGCGGGAGCGGGGGGACCCTCTCTGATCTTTGATCTTCGATCTTCGATCTCTCCGCGGGAGCGGCCATGAAGCAGCGCGCGCTGGGAAAGACCGGCCTCACGGTCGGCGAGATCGGGTTCGGCGCGTGGGCGATCGGCGGCGAGGCGTACGGGCCGACGGACGACGCGACGTCGCTCGCGGCGCTGCGGCGCGCGGTGGAAGTCGGCGTCACGTTCTTCGACACGGCGGACGTGTACGGGAAGGGGCGCAGCGAGGAGCTGCTCGGGAAGGCGCTTGCGCGCGAGAAGGTCGTGATCGCGACCAAGGTCGGCTGGGACTGGTCGGGCGCCGAGCGCGTGCAGAACTTCACGCCGGAGCACATCAAACGCGCGCACGAGGCGTCGATGCGGCGGCTCGGGAGGATCGACCTCTACCAGCTGCATAATCCGCCCGCGGCGGTGATGCGCGACGCGGTGGCGGTGATGCGGAAGCTGGCGCGCTTCGTCGGCGCGTCGGTGCGCGGTCCGGAGGAGGCGATGGCGGCGATCGACGCGGGCGTCGACACGCTGCAGCTCGTTTACAGCTATCTCGACCGCAGGCACGAAGGCGCGGTGATGCGGCGGGCGCGCGAAGCGGGCGTCGGCGTGATCGCGCGCGAGCCGCTGGCGCGCGGGCTGATGGCCGGCAAGTTCAGGGCGGATGCGCCGCCGAAGGACGACGCGCGCGGCGTCTGGAAGGGCGCGGAGTGGACGCGCCGCATCGCGGAGGTGGAGGAGTTCCGCTCGCTCGTGCGGCCGGGCCTTCCGCTCGCGCAGGCGGCGCTCAAGTACGTGCTCGCGCAGCCGGCCGTCTCGGTCGCGATCCCCGGCGCGAAGACGCCGGCGCAGGTGGAGGACAACGCCGCGGCGAGCGATGGATGGTACGATGTGTTCGAGGGCGCGGGAGGTGACGCATGAAGGTCGGGATCTTCGTCGAGGAGCTCTACCAGGAGATGGAGGTCTGGTATCCCGCGTACCGGCTGCGCGAGGCGGGACTGCAGACGGTCTTCGTCGGCACGGGGAAGGCCGAGTACAGGAGCAAGACCGGCTATCCCGTGAAGCCGGAAGCGAGCATCGAAGAGGTGCAGGTGCGCGACTTCGACGGCGTCGTAGTGCCGGGGGGCTACGCGCCGGACCACCTGCGGCGGTTCAACCGGGTCAACCAGTTCGTGGCCGACATGGACAAGGCGAACAAGTACGTGGGATCCATCTGCCACGGGCTGTGGGTGCTGGTCTCCGCCGGGATCCTCAAGGGCCGCACGGTGACGTGCTTCTTCGCGATCTGCGACGACGTCGTGAACGCGGGCGCGAAGTACGTCGACAAGGAGGTCGTCGTCGACAGGAACATCGTCACGTCGCGCGTGCCGGACGACCTGCCCGCGTTCATGCGCGAGTCGCTCAAGGTGCTGGAGGCCAGGTGAGACGCGCGATCGCCCTGGTGCTGCTGCTCGGCTGCTCGCAGTCGGAGCCGCCGATCTTGCTCGCGACGACGACGAGCGTGCAGGACTCGGGGCTGCTCGACGCGCTGCTGCCGGAGTTCACGCGCCGCACGGGCGTGCGGGTCAAGCCGGTCGCCGTCGGATCGGGCGAGGCGCTCGCGATGGCGCGGCGCGGCGCGGCGGACGTGGTGATCGCGCACTCGCCGGAGGCGGAGCTGAAGCTGATGGCGGAGGGGAAGGCGATCGAGCGCCGCACGGTGATGACGAACACGTTCCTCATCGTCGGGCCGCCGGAGGACCCGGCCGGCGTGCAGGGCGCGTCGTCCGCCCGCGACGCGTTCGCGCGGATCGCAAAGCACACGTTCGTGTCGCGCGGCGACAAGTCGGGGACGCACGCGCGCGAGCTGTCGCTCTGGAAGGAGAAGCCCGCGTCCTACGTCGAGACGGGCGCGGGGATGGGGGAGACGCTGCTGATCGCCGACCAGAAGGGCGCGTACACGCTGAGCGATCTGGCGACGTTCCTCGCACTGCGCGCGCGGCTGCGGCTGGTCGTGCTCTTCGAGGGAGGCGAGGATCTGGTGAACCGGTACTCGGTCATCCTCGTGCGGCCGTCCGCCCGCCGGTTCCTCGACTTCATGACGGGCGACGCGGTGCCGATCATCCGGGACTTCGGACGCGACAAGCACGGGCGGCCGCTTTTCGTTCCGGAGACGAAGTGATCGAGATCACGATCCGGTCGATCGGGGTGTCGGGCGTCGCGACGCTGATCGCGGCCGCGCTGGGCGTGCCGCTTGGTCTGAAGCTCGCGCTGTCGAACGGCCGCGCGGCGCGCGCGGGGCTGGTGCTGGCGAACGCCGGCATGGCGCTGCCGCCCGTGCTCGTCGGCCTCATCGTGGCGCTCGCGCTCTGGCGGGGCGGGCCGTTCGGCGGACTCGATCTCATCTACACGCCGACGGCGATGGTGATCGCGCAGACGATCATCGCGCTTCCGCTCGTGGTGGCCTTGACGGCGGCCGCGGTGCGGGCGCTGGAGCCGGACCTGTGGACGCAGACGATGGCGCTCGGCGCGACGCGCGCGCAGGCGGCGCGGATGCTGCTGCGCGAGGCGCGGCCGGGGCTCCTGGCGGCGGTGCTGGCGGCGTTCGGCGCGGCGCTCTCGGAGGTGGGCGCGGTGATGATGGTCGGCGGCAACATCGCGGGGCAGACGCGGGTGCTGACGACGTCGGTGCTCCAGGCGACGCGAATGGGGGAGTTCGAGCGGGCGGTCGGGCTGGGGGCGGCGCTGCTGGGGCTCTCGATCGCGGTGTCGGCGTGCGTGACGGCGGCTCAGGGGGCGGCATGGCGACGCAGTCCGGCACGCTGACGCCGTTCGTGGAGGTCGCGGGCCTCCGCTTCGCATACCTGTCCGGATGGGCGCTGCGGGCGGACGCGCTCGCGGTCGGGCGCGGCGAGGCGGTGGGGCTCGTCGGCCCGAACGGCGCGGGCAAGAGCACGTTCCTGCGGCTGCTGGCCGGGCTCGAGGCGCCGCAGGAGGGGGCGGTGCGGCTGGACGGCGCGCCCGTCGACCGCCGCCGGATCGGGTTCGTCTTCCAGCGGCCCGTGCTTTATCGAGGGAGCGTTCTTGAGAACGCGGCGATCGGACTGCGTCTCCGCGGCCGGCGCGACGCCCGCGAGCGCGCGCTGGAGTGGCTGGAGCGGCTCGAGATCGCGCGATTCGCGGACGACGACATCCGGACGCTGTCGGGCGGGCAGGTGCAGCGCGCGGCGCTGGCGCGGGCCCTGGTAACGGAGCCGGAGCTCCTCCTGCTGGACGAGCCGTTCGCGAACCTCGCCGGGGCGGCGCGCCGGCGGTGGCGGGACGAACTGGCGCGTTGCGCGGCGGGGCGCGCGACGGTGGTGGTGTCGCACGACGCGGGCGACCTGGCGTCGCTCGCGTCGCGCGTCGAGGTGATGGTCGACGGGACGCTGCTGCCGCGCGACCATGCGCTGGCCGCGCGCTGGCGCGCCTAAAGGCGGCGCGGCGGCTCCTGTACGGGACCGCATGAGGTGCGCGGTCCTGGTCCTGGCGCTCGGCGTCCTCTCGTGGGTGGACGACGTCCAGGTGGCGGACGGACGGAAGCTCGTCGGCCGCATCGTCGGTGAGAAGAACGACTTCGTAACGGTGCTCACGTACAAGGACGGCCCGATCGCCGTGCGCGCGCGCGATGCGAAGAAGATCGTCCGCGGCGCGAATCTCTACGACGAGTACGACAAGGTCAAAGGGGACTACGAAGACACGGCCGAGGGACATTTCAAGCTCGGCGAGTGGTGCAAGGGGAAGGGGCTTCTCTGGCAGGCGCGGATCGAGTGGAGAAAGACCGTCGAGAAGGACCCCGACCACGAGGCGGCTCGCAAGGCGCTCGGCGACAGGAAGGCGAAGGACGGCTGGACCACGTACGAGGACCAGCAGAAGGCAGCGGGGCTTGAGTTCTTCGAGGGGAAGTGGCTCAAGCCGGACGCGATCGCGAGGATCAAGCGCGCGCGCTGGCCCGCGCACGGCTGGATCCTGACGGCGACGTACAAGGACGACGCGGACAAGTCCTTCCTCGAGTCGTGGGGCGAGCGCGCGAAGGAAGCCTCGAAGTTCATGTGGGAGCTGACCGAGGGGCAGATGTACGTCGAGGAGATCGCGGTCACCGACCGGGGCGGGCGCGCGGACTTCACGATCATCAACAAGGACAGCATGAAGATCCGCCAGGGGGTCTACGCGGAGGCGGGGGCCGACACGATCACGGCGCCCGGGCTGATCCTCGCGTACACGTTCTTCCACGAGCTGATCCACTTCAAGTACGCGCGGCCGGACCACTGCGACAACTGCCGGCACTGCATCATGAGCAGCGACCCGACGGCGAGCCAGATCTGCGACGACGCCGACCACAGGGCGCCGCCGGGGCCGTCGTGCTGGGGCGCGATCCGCAAGCACCACAAGGAGCTCGCGCTTGCGCCGCTCACGCGCAAGGCGAAGCCGGGCAGGGTCCCCGAGACGCGCGTGGTGATCCGCGACCGGTAGCTCTCCCGCCTCGTATAATGCGCGGACCAGGTCGGAGAGAGCCATGGGAGCAGAGCAGGCGGTCATCGCACGTCTCGGCGCCGCGCTGGTGGAGCACGGCTGGGTCGCGCCGGCGCAATTCCGCGAGGCGCTGGAGGAGGCGCGCCGCGCGGCGGACGAGGCGGGCGCGACGACCGTATCGACGGTCAAGGCGCCGCCCCGGCAGGTGGGGCGGTTCGTGCTCGTGCGCGAGCTCGGACGGGGGGGCTTCGGCTCGGTGTGGAAGGCGTGGCAGACCGACCTCAACCGCTTCGTCGCGCTCAAGTTCCTGCGATCGGACGACCCCGAGGACGTGCGCCGGTTCGTGCGGGAGGCGCGCACCGCGGCGGGGCTCTCGCACCCGAACCTCGTGCCGATCCACGAGGTCGGCGAGCACGAGGGCGTGCACTACATCGCGATGGAGTACATCGAAGGCGGCACGCTCGCGCGGGTACGCCTCGCGCCGCGCGACGCGGCGGCGAAGGTGCGGGACGCGGCCCTCGCCATCGAGTTCGCGCACGCGAAGGGCGTGATCCACCGCGACCTCAAGCCGCAGAACATGATGTTGGAGGCGTCGGGGCGCGTCTGGGTGATGGACTTCGGACTCGCGCGCTCCGTGCGCGGCGACGCGACGGTCACGGCGACCGGACTCATCGTCGGCACGCCGGCCTACATGCCGCCGGAGCAGGCGCAAGGGAGGGCGTGCGACGCTCGCAGCGACGTCTACTCGCTCGGCGGGACGCTCTACGAGATGACGACGGGCGCGCCGCCCTTCCGCAGCGAGACGTCGCTCGACGTCCTGCGCCTCGTGGTCGAGCGCGACCCGGTGTCGCCCCGCCGCCTGGCGCCGGCGCTCGAACGGGACCTGGAGACGATCATTCTCAAGGCGATGGAGAAGGACCCGGCGCGGCGCTACGCGTCGGCGGGCGCGTTCGCGGAGGACCTGCGCCGGTACCTCGCGGGCGAGCCGATCGTGGCGCGGCCGGCCGGGTCGTTCGTGCGGCTCGTGAAGCTCGCGAAGCGGCGGCCGGCGGGGGCGGTGATCGCGACGGTTGCGGTCGTCGCGGTCGTCTTCTTCGCCGTCGGCGCCGCGCGGTTCCGCCTCAAGGTTGCGGACATCGTGTCGCGGGCCCGGGGTGCGGAGTCCGGTCGGCAGTGGCGGGAGGCGCGCGATCTTTACGCTGAGGCGCGGGCGCTGGTCCCCGGCCACGCGGCCGCGGAGGAGGGGCGGCACCGCGCGGAACGGGAGCGGGCGGCGGACGAGCGGCGGCGCCGGGCGCTCGAGTTCATCGCGAAGGGGGACGCGGCGGTGGAGCGGCACCGGAAGCAGGCGGAGGAGGCGGCACAGCGGGCGACGGAGGTGCGACAGTTGACGGCCGACATCCCGCTCTTCGAAGGGGAGGAGAAGAAGAAGCCGCTCTGGGAGGCGCAGCGGAGGGCGGAGACGGCGGAAGGGGCGGCCGCGTTCGCATACGCGGACATCGTCGAGCCGTATCTGTCGGCGATCGCGGCCGATCCCGACACCGACCAGGCCAAGCGCACGCTCGGGAAGTTCCATCTTGCCGAGTTCGAACGCGCGGAGGCGGGCGGCGACGTGCGCGGCATGCGGCTCGCGGAGCGGCTGGCGACGCTCTGGGATCCGGCTGCGGCGGCGGAGCGGCTGAGGCGGGAGGGGACGGTCGAGATCGAGTCCGATCCGCCGGGCGCCGAGATCGCGGCATTCCGATACGAGGAGGGTCCCGACCGGCGGCTCGTCGAGCGTCCGTTTCCCTGGTCGCGCGGAGCGAAGATGCCGGGCGGGTCGTATCTCTTCGCGCTGAGGAAGCCGGGCTTCCGCGACGTGCGCGTGCCGGTGTGGGTCGGGCGGCGGACGGCGTTCGCGGAAAGGGTGACGATGCTCAAGGAGGAGGAGATCGGCGCGGAGTTCGTGTATGTGCCGGCGGGTCCGTTCATCATGGGCGGCGATCCGGCGGCGTACGCGGCGGTCGAGCGGCAGGTGAAGCGGCTGGAGGGGTTCTGCATCGCGCGCTTCGAGACGACGACGGAGGAGTACGTCGAGTTCGTGAACGACCTGATCAGGGAGCGCGGCGCGGCGGAGGCGCGCAAGCGGCTGCCGCGGACGGCGCCGGACGGCGGGTGGTACTGGGAGGTGCCGGACGGCGCGTCGCGGACGTCGGCGCCGGCGGCGTGGGCGAAGCGGCCGGTGTACGGGGTCTCGTGGGAGGACGCCGTCGCGTACGCCGCATGGAAGTCGAAGAAGGACGGGCGGACGTACCGGCTGCCGACGAACGAGGAGTGGGAGAAGGCGGCGCGCGGGGCGGACGGGCGGCTGTTCCCGTGGGGGGACGTCTTCGACTGGAGCTTCTGCAAGACGGCGGAGTCGCGGGAGCGGAAGCCGGCGGAGCAGGAGGCGATCGGCGCGTTCCCGAAGGACGAGAGCCCGTACGGGGTGCGGGACATGGCGGGGAGCATCCGCGAGTGGTGCGCGGACTGGTACGACGAGAAGTCGAAGCTGAAGCACATGCGGAGCGGCTCGTGGGGGGACAACGACGCGATGTACTTCCGGTGCGCGACGCGGTTCGGCTACGACCTGCCGACGAACGTGTACATGTTCGACGGGTTCCGACTGGCGCATACACCCAGGTGAAGAACCCGGAACCCGGAACCCAGCAAGAGAAGGTCGAACCTAGACGCCGTCGAACGCGGGCGGGTAGCGCACGGTGCCGTGGACGCCGTGGAGCGCGCCGGGGACCAGCGCCATGACCATCCACGCGTCGTCCGGCCAGTCGAGCGGCGGGAGGATGCCGAGCGGGCGCGCGCGGACGAACCCGAAGCGCGGGTAGAAGGCGGGGTGGCCGAGCACGACGACGATGCGGTGGCCGAGGCGCGCGCACTCGTCGAGGCCGCGGCGGACGAGCGCGGAGCCGATGCCGCGTCGCTGGTGGGCGGGGAGGACGGCCATCGGCGCGAGAGCGAGGGCGGGGGTCGTGGGCTCGATTGCGATGCGGCTGAAGAGGATGTGGCCGACGACGCGGCTTGCCTCGCCGTAGCCCGCAAGCGCGTTCGGCTGACGAGGTGCCGGCGAAGGCGGGTCGAGGTCAGCCACGAGCGAGACGACCGACTCGCGGCCGCGGAGCGCGTCGACGAGCCGTGCCTCATTCGGCTGGCTGAAGGCGGCGTCGTTGACGGCGCGGACGGCGTCGGCGTCGTCGGGGCGCTCGGGGCGGATCACTCTTGGCGTCCTTGGCCGTTGGTCACCCGGCCCCGTTCGCCTTCTCGATCTTCACGGCGCAGAACTTGAACTCGGGGATCTTGCCGATCGGATCCAGCTCGTCGAGCGTCAGCAGGTTCGCCGCCGCCTCCCGGAAGTGGAACGCCAGGAAGACCGCTCCCCGGCACTCGCGCCCCGTCAGCCGCACCTTCACGCGCACGCTTCCGCGCCGGCTCGACATCTTCACCCAGTCGCCCTCGCCCACTCCAAGCCCGCGCGCGTCGTCCGGATGCACGCCGACCCACGCCTCCGGCTCGATCGCATCGAGCACCTTCGCGCGGCGCGTCATCGAGCCCGTGTGCCAGTGCTCCAGCAGCCGCCCCGTGTTCAGCACGAACGGGTACTCCGCGTCCGGAAGCTCCTTCGCCGCCGTCCACTCGGCGGGCGAGAACTTGCCGCGCCCCGTCTTCGTCGGGAACCCCTCCTTGTAGAGCACGACCGGCCCGTCCGTGTGCTCCGGATCGGCGTTCGGATAGAGCTTGCCCGTGAGCCCAAGGTTCGCGTACGTGAGCGTCGAGTACGACTTCATCAGCGTTCCCATCTCGGCGAACACGCCCTCGGGCGACGCGTACTTCATCGGATAGCCCATCCGCGTCGAGATGTCGCAGATCACCTCCCAGTCGAGGCGCGCCTGCCCCGGCATCGCGAGCGCCGGCCGCCCGACCTGCACGCGCCGGTCGGTGTTCGTGTACGTGCCGAGCTTCTCCATGTACGAGCTCGCGGGCAGCACCACGTCGGCGAACTCCGCCGTCTCCGTGAGGAAGATGTCCTGCACGACGAGGAACTCCAGGTTCGACAGCGCCTTGCGGACCTTGTTGACGTTCGGGTCGGACAGGAACGGGTTCTCGCCGAGCATGTACATGCCCTTGATCTGCCCCTCGTACGCCCCCTTCGTGATCTCGACGACCGTCAGCCCGCGCTTCGGGTCGAGCGTCCGTCCCCACGCCTTCTCGAACTGCGCGCGGATCGTCGGATCCTCGACGGACTGGTAGTCGGGGAACATCATCGGGATGAGCCCGCAGTCGCTCGCCCCCTGCACGTTGTTCTGCCCGCGCATCGGATGCAGCCCCGATCCGCGCTCGCCGATGTTGCCGGTCAGGAGCGCCAGCGCGATCAGGCAGCGCGCGTTGTTCGTGCCGTACACGTGCTGCGAGATGCCCATTCCCCAGTAGATGATCGCCCCCTTCGCCTTCCCGAAGACGCGCGCGACCTCGCGGATGCGGTCGGGCGCGATGCCGCAGATCTTCGACGCCATCTCCGGCGTGTACTTCCCGACCATCGCCTTGAGCGCGTCGAAGTTCTCCGTGTGCGCGTCGACGTACGCGCGATTCGCGAGCCCTTCCGCGGTGATCACGTGCATCATCGCGTTGTAGAAGGCGACGTCCGTGCCGGGCTTGATGCGGCAGAAGTACGCCGCGTGCTGTGCGATGTCGGCCTCGCGCGGATCGACCACGATGAGCTTCGTGCCGCGCTTCGCCGCCTCCTTGAAGAAGGTGGCGGCGACGGGGTGGTTCGCAGTCGTGTTCGTGCCCGCGCAGAGCGCCGCCTCGGCGTTGACCACGTCGCCATAGGTCGTCGTCACGGCGGCCGTCCCGATGCACTCGAGCAGCGCGGCGACGCTCGACGCGTGGCACAGGCGCGTGCAGTGGTCGACGTTGTTCGTGCCCCAGGCCGCGCGTATCAGCTTCTGGAAGAGGTACGCCTCCTCGTTCGAGCACTTCGCGCTCCCGAACCCGGCGAGCGCGCCCGGCCCGTGCTGGTCGCGAATGCGCGAGAGGCTCTTCGCGACGAGGTCGAGCGCCTCGTCCCACGTCGCCTCGCGGAAGTGCGGCATCACTTCGCCGTAGTCGACCGCGCCGCCCGGCTTGCGGCGCGCATCCTGCTCGCCCTTCACGTCCTTCGAGAGCGCCCCCTTCGGGTACGCCTCCTTCCGGCGGATGAGCGGGGCCGTCAGGCGCTGCGGGTGCGTCGCGTAGTCCCAGCCGTAGCGCCCCTTGACGCAGAGGCGCTGGTGGTTGCCGGGACTTTCGCGCCCGTCGGCGTAGACGACTCTGTTCGCCTTCTCGTCGACGTGGAACGTCAGCGCGCATCCGACGCCGCAG
>Ga0187892_10002322_pt1 | contig 38750 bp, 45 predicted proteins | sample MA1701073metaG_FD_139345 | JGI IMG/M metagenome (GOLD analysis project Ga0187892, IMG submission 139345) | Bio-ooze microbial communities from a basaltic lava cave in the Kipuka Kanohina Cave System on the Island of Hawaii, USA - MA170107-3 metaG ... | reverse complement strand
GCGCCGACGCTGGTGATAGCCGGAGAAGAGGATCTCCTGACACCCGTTCGTCACGCGCGCCGCCTATCCCAGCAGATCCCTGGCGCGCAATTGACCGTGATCCCCGCTTGCGGACACGTCAGCTCATTGGAGCGACCTGCCCTGTTCAACGAAGCGGTCTTTCAATTTCTCCGGCGGCACGATGCCCTGCTAGAATGGAAGATGGTTGCTAGTAGGCGAGACCAAGAAGACACGCACGAGTCAGTCTGATGGAGTACCGTGAACTCGGCAGCACCGGTCTCAAGCCATCGGTCATCGGCCTGGGAACATGGGTGATGGGCGGATGGATGTGGGGGGGCGCAGAGGACCGAGAGTCACTTGCCACGATCAGACGGGCCATCGATCTCGGCGTGAATCTCATTGACACCGCCCCCATCTACGGGCACGGACGGTCCGAGGAACTGGTCGGGCACGCCGTGGCTGACTCCGGTCGACGTGAGTACCTGATCCTGGCCACCAAGGTAGGGCTGGAATGGAATCCCGAGAAGACCAGAGTCTGGCGGAACGCAAGCCGCGCCCGGATCTCTCAGGAGATCGAGGACAGCCTCCGGCGGCTCCGCACGGAGTACATTGATATCTATCAAGTGCATTGGCCGGATCGTAACACCCCTTTCGAGGAAACGATGGCGGCACTGCTGGAGTTACAGCACCAAGGTAAAATTCGGTTCACCGGACTGAGCAACTTCGATGCGGCTCAAATCGAGCGCTGTTTGGCAGTGGGACCGGTCCACGTACTCCAGCCACCTTATAACCTATTCGAACGCCGCATCGAGGAATCGATACTCCCGTACTGCAGAAGCCAGCGGCTCGGAACTCTCATCTATGGACCTCTGTGCCGTGGACTCTTGTCCGGGAAATACAGGGCGCATGAAACCTTCGGCAAGGGAGATGTCCGAGAGATGGATCCCAAGTTCAAGGGCGAGACATTTCGAAAATACGTGGCCTGTGTCGAGCGCCTGAGAACAGTGGCGACCCAGTGCGGAAAGACAGTCGGCCAGATGGCGATCCGGTGGTGCTTGGATCAACCAGGCGTGACGGTCGCACTCTGCGGGGCGCGCAGGCCGGAGCAAATTGAAGACAACGCCGGTGGGGCAGGATGGTCGCTCTCCCCAACCGAACAGAAAGCAATCAACCGCATGGTGACCGACATGATCGGTACCCCGGTCGGGCCAGAATTTATGGGTCCGCCTTGAGAAACTCTCTTACTTCGGAAAGGGAGGCCTTACATGCCACATGACTTCATGCCGGGGTTGGCGGGAGTGCCGGCAGCCAGGTCCGCGGTCAGCGATGTTGACGGCCAGCGCGGCGTTCTGGAATACCGAGGCATCCGGATCGAGGAGCTCTGCGCCAAGTCCACCTTTTTAGAAACAGCATCTCTCTTGCTGTTCGGCCGTCTCCCAGCCAAGCCTGAACTCGAGCGATTCGTCAGCGACATTACCCTCCATCGCCGGGTCAAGTATCGCATCATCGATCTGCTCAAATGTTTGCCAGAGCAAGGGCATCCGATGGACGCGCTCCAGGCTGCCGTCGCGGCCTTGGGGATGTTCTATCCTGGGCGGAACGTGAAAGACATCGACAACAACTACTGGTCCGCTGTCAGGCTGATGGCGAAGCTGCCCACGATCGTGGCTGCTTACGCAAGGCTGCGACGTGGAGACGACCAGATTTCGCCACGGGATGACCTGAACTTCTGCGAAAACTTTCTCTATATGCTCTCCGATCGGGTGCCGGAGAAGGTGTGGACGGACACGTTGGATATCTGCCTGATCCTTCACGCAGAACACACCATGAACGCCTCGACCTTCACGGGGATGGTTACAGCCTCGACCCTTGCCGATCCCTACACGGTAGTGGCTTCTTCCATCGGGGCGCTGAAAGGTCCCTTGCATGGTGGCGCCAATGAAGAAGTGGTGCAGATGCTCAGAGAGATCGGTACACCAGCACGCGTCCGTCCCCACCTGGAGAACAAGTTTAGAACTAAGGAGAGGATCATGGGATTCGGCCATCGGGTCTACAAGGTGAAGGACCCACGCGCCACAATTCTTCAAGGTCTGTGCGAACGGCTGTTCCGAGAGTGCGGGATGTCACCGCTCTATGAGGTCGCGTTAGAAGTGGAGCGAGTCGCAGCAGATCTACTGAGGGGGAAGGGTGTCTATCCCAACGTGGATTTCTACTCTGGGATCATTTACGACAAGATGGGGATCGAGGTTGAGTTCTTCACCCCTATTTTTGCGATGGCGAGAGTAGCCGGCTGGCTCGCTCACTGGTTTGAGCAACTCCAAGAAAATAAACTCTTCCGGCCGGATCAGATTTATGAGGGCGAGCACAACCGCCCCTACATCCCGATCGAGAAACGCTAGGCGCGCTACAGGTCACGTGCTCATTACTCGATCAGGCGAAGGAAGCTCTAATAGCCTTTTACCCATCGAGCCTTGCCTCTTCACGCATCACGAGTTCCCATATCAGCTCGTCCACATCGTATCGAAGGACATAGTGATGTCCGTCGTCCGCACGCAGTTTGAAATAGCTGTGCCGCTCCGTGTACCAACGCTCAGCGATCTCCCGCACCTCCCGCCGCACTCCGTCATGAATGAACGCGCGCGGCGTCTCCTCACCCTTGTATCCCGCATAGGCTTCTACCAGCAGGTTGCCCGGGCGTGCCATTGGGCTCTCCGTCGTGGCCGAAACGATAGCCCGCAGAGGCCGACCTGTCAACGCGCGATCGGATAGAAAGCGACCAGAAGGGCCTTGTGCCCACGAACACGATGGATTAAGATGGCCCCCGCCAGCGGCGCTGTGCCTTTCACGCTCTCTTCCCTATCCGAAAGGAGGCCTCCATGCCCATCTATGTCAGCCTCGTCAAGTTTACCGAGCAGGGGATTGCGACCATGAAACAGCAGGGCATTGCCCGTTCAGAGAAGGTCCAGCGAAACGTCGAATCCTTGGGCGGAAGACTGCTGGACGCCTATTACTGCCTCGGAGAATACGATGTCGTGGCCATTCTGGAGTTTCCGAACAACCGCGCCGCGATGAAGGCGGCCGTGCTCAATTCGTCGCTAGGTCATATCAAGATCACGACGATGCCGGCTGTTTCCAGAGGCGAATGGCGGGATTTACTACAAGAGGTCTGGGGGAACAAGTCGAAGGGGAAGTGAACTGCAGGCACCGTGTGATGAGTAAAGGGAGCAACGTGGCAAAAAGAACGAAGACGACAAGAACTATGCGAGAAAAATCGGTGGGTCGGCAAGTAACAGGACAACGAGCCGGCGCCGGAGAAATGCGCATAGAACGAGATACCATGGGAGAGTTGGCTGTGCCTGCCGACGCTTATTACGGGGTCCAAACCGCACGGGCAATTCAAAATTTTCCTATCAGCGGGCTCCGATTTCCCCGTTCCTTCATTCGGGCGCTTGGATTGATCAAAGGGGCCGCGGCGACGGTCAATGAGTCCCTTGGATTGCTGGACCAGAAACTGGCCGACGCTATCAGAAAAGCGAGTCGGGAAGTCGTGGAGGGGCGCTGGGACGCGGAATTTCTGGTGGATATTTTTCAAACCGGGTCCGGCACCTCGACCAATATGAATGTTAACGAGGTCATCGCCAACCGAGCGGCCGAACTCCTCGGCGGGGCGCGAGGGAGTAAACTCATCCACCCGAACGATCATGTCAACCTGGGCCAGTCCAGCAACGATGTCATCCCGACTGCCATTCACGTCGCCGCGGCAGAAATGATCGAGCGACAACTCCTGCCAGCTCTTACGCGTCTGCATGGCGCTTTAGCGTCCAAGGCACGTGAATTCGACAAGATCGTCAAGATCGGGCGCACGCATCTCCAGGACGCCACGCCAATCCGGCTTGGCCAGGAGTTCGGCGGATATGCGCGCCAGATCGAACTGGGCCTTGCTCGAGTCCGACAGGCGCAGGCTGCGCTCTTCGAGGTCGCGCTGGGAGGCACCGCAGTCGGAACTGGCCTTAACGCGCACCCAGTCTTTGCACCCCGCGTGATCGAGCTGCTGTCCCGACAAATCCGGTGCCCGCTTCAAGAAGCCGTCAACCACTTTGAGGCCCAGTCCACGCAGGACTCTCTGGTCGAAGCCAGTGGCGAGCTACGAACAGTGGCCGTTAGTCTAATGAAGATTGCCAACGACATCCGATGGCTGGGGTCAGGACCGCGATGCGGGCTGGGAGAAATCCTTCTGCCCGAGACTCAGCCGGGATCCTCGATCATGCCCGGCAAAGTCAATCCTGTTATCGCTGAGTCCGTGACCATGGTTGCGGCACAGGTGATGGGGAACGATGTCACGATCATGGTGGGGGGACAAGCCGCGAACTTCGAACTCATCGTCATGCTACCAGTCATGGCCTATAATCTCTTGCAATCCATCGAATTGCTCGCCCGCGCAGCCGAAAACTTCACAATGCGCTGCATCCTGGGAATTACCGCAGACGAGAAGCGGTGCCGGAACTCCATTGAACAGAGCCTCGCCATGTGCACCGCCCTGGCGCCGGAGATCGGATATGATGCCGCAGCGAAAATCGCCAAGGAAGCCTACCGGACCGGCAAGACCATCCGCGAGGTGGCCCGTAGCCAGCATGTCTTACCGGAGGATCGGCTCAATACCCTGTTAGATCCGTGGCGCATGACAGGGGCGGACGAGGGAACTCACAAGCGATAGACCGGTAACTCTCCTCCTGCTCTCGGCCTAAGCCGATTCGCTCTGGAAAAGATGCTCGCCTGCTAGCACGACCAAGGGCTGGATTAAGGGTACTCCGGACAGCCGATCATTTTGACAACCCAGCGGTGCCTATGCTAAAGTCCGCGAAAATTTGTGGACTTCCGGCGCATAGGCTCCGACCTTCTACTCATACAGAACGAGGAATAGGTCCGATGGGCTCGGTGACAGGCAGTCAAAGGACACACCTGATCATCGTGATTGGGGCAGGCCCAGCCGGTATGGCTGCGGCCAACCTGCTGTCCAAGGCTGGCCATGAGGTGGTAATTCTCAATCGAGACATCAAATTCGGCGGCTTGGCGGAATATGGCATCTTTCCGAGTAAGCTCAAGCTCCGCGGAGGGCTCCGGAAGTCCTACTGGGAAATTCTGGAACGCCCGAACGTGCACTATTTCGGAAATGTGACAGTCGGGATCAACAAAGACCTCACCGTGAACGAACTTCGAAGCCTGGGAGCCAGTGCTCTGGTTTTTGCCACCGGTGCGCAGGGAACGAAGACCATCGGTGTCGAAGGGGACTCAGCGATCGGCGTCTACCATGCGAAGGACGTCGTCTATCATTTCAATAGACTCCCCGGCTTCAGCGAGCGGCCGTTTGAGATGGGACGGCGGGTGGCAATTATCGGAGTCGGTGATGTCATGGTGGACATTTCCCACTGGCTCGTGCGGTTCAAGCAAGTGGAGGAAGTGACCGCGATTGCCAGGCGCGGTCCTGCGGAACGCAAGTACAATCCGAAGGAGATTCGAGCCGTCTGCGCGAACATCGACCAGCACGCTCTGGCCAAGGAGTTCGCCCGCATCCGTCCTCGTCTGGAAGCGGTGGGTCAGAACCCGGATGAGATTCTCAAGGGCATGACAGACGAGTTTACGAAATGCGAGCCGAGGGTGAGCCAGACCCAAATGGGGTTCCGGTTCTTGGCGTCCCCGCGTCGGGTGCTCACTGACGGACAGAATCGCGTGCGAGCCCTGGAGATCGAGGAAACGAAGCTTGAGCCCAAGGGGCAGGACTTCGCGGCGGTTGGGCTGAAGCAATTCTACGAGTTTCCCTGCGACAGCGTCGTGTTTGCGGTGGGGGACAGGGTGGACGATGCCGTGGGGTTGCCTTACAAGAACGGCGTCTTCGTCACCAACCCGGCTCACACGGGCAACGATCCGGATGATGCGCTGTTCCAGGCCTACGACGAGGCCTCGGGAAAAGTCATCGAAGGTGTCTTTCTGACAGGATGGGCTCGGAAGGCGAGCGAAGGATTGGTTGGGATCGCGAAGCGAGACGGTGAATGGTGTACCGAGGTGCTCCTCCGCTACCTAGAATCCCAGCCCCTGCGTGAGCGGGGCGAGATTGATGCGGTCCTGTACTGCCTCCGCGCATTATTGACGGAGCGGCGAACACAGGCGATTGACGTCGAGAGCCTCCGCCTTCTGGAGGCGATCGAGAAGGAACAGAGCCTGACCCACGACTGTATCGGCGAGTTTAGGTTTTCCTCAAACGAGAAGATGCTTGAGCTGATTCAGCGCAAGCGTGCCAATTCAAGCGCCCACGCCACGCGCTAGCCATCCCCCCACTTCAGCTTTCTTCTTAAGACATCATAATAGGTCCGGTCCGGAAACCGGATGAGCTGCGTCCGATGATCGGACACGCGAACGGTCACGGTATCGCCCTGGGTTATGGCGACACCGACCTGCCCATCGAAGGTGGCCATTGCACCCTCGTCCTTGCTGGTCAAGGTGACCTCCACAGCAACTCCGCTGGGGACCAAGAGCGGGCGATGCGTCAGCGTGTGAGGGCAGATCGGCGTGAGAATCAGCGCCTGGACCGACGGAGTCATAATCGGTCCACCGGCAGATAGCGAATAGGCCGTGGAGCCGGTTGGGGTGGAGACGATCAGACCATCCCCGCGCAGGTTGGTGACGAACTGCCCGTCGATTGAGATCTGAATCTCAATCATGCGCGCCAATGTGCCTTTACTGACCACCACGTCGTTGAGTACCGTCGCGTGCGCCATGTGCTCACCATGGCGATGAATTCTGGCACGGAGCATCAATCGCTCCTCGAGAACGTAGTCCTGCGCAAATACTTTCTCGAGCATTGGATAGAGCTGCTCAAGGCTCACCTCAGTGAGGAAACCGAGCCCGCCCATGTTGACTCCCAGAATCGGGACATTGCGTTCCTCGAGGAGCCGCGCTGCATTCAACATGGTGCCGTCGCCACCCAGCACCAGGACCATATCGGAGAGCGCCGCGAGTTGGGTTTTCTGGTACTGGTAATTGGCGCCTTCGCCGATGAGGGCCGCAGTTTTCCCATCAAGCACCACCTCTTTCTGGCGCTCTCGCAACCAGGCCACTAAATCTTTGAGGATGAGTTTGACGTCGGGAAACTTGGGTTTGGTCAGAATGCCAATCGTTTTCATGAACGGCCGGGCCCAGTGGACAGCAACAGGCTAACGCCATACCGTGCTGGAGAAGGATTGTATCGGCAGGTTTCTTTTCTTGTCAACGAATGTTCCCCACTCAACTATCCTCACAGGTGCGGGCACGGCGAAACCAACGCGGATGGTGAGGCAACCAGCGCGCGCCCAGGTCTTGACAGAGAACAGGCTGGTCGCTACAATTAGACCAACATTTTCGAAGGGTTCTCTCGGTTCGGAGATCATCACTCGCTCGTGAACCAAAGGAGGAAGGATGTTCGAACGATTCACGGATAAGGGTCGCAAGATCATCATCCTAGCGAGAGAAGAGGCTGAACGTCACCAGAATGATTATCTGGGGACGGAGCACTTGGTCCTCGCTATTCTCCGCGAGTCGGACGGCATCGCCCTCATGATCATTAAGAAGATGGGGCTGTCCTCGGAGCAGATTCGGCTCGAAATCGAGCGCAATCTCCCTGGGGGCGGCACTACGATGACCTTTGGGGAAATTCCTTTCAGCCCGCGCGTCAAGAAAGTGATCGAGTACGGAGTCGAAGAAGCCCGGTTGCTAGGCCACAATCATATCGGGAGTGAACACCTTTTGCTCGGTCTATTAAGGGAGGAAGAAGGGATCGGCGGAAAAATACTCCGGAGCCTTGGGGCGAACCTCCTGACCGCACGGCAATTGACGGTCACATTTCTGCGGAAGTCCGCGCCGCGTGAACGGGATCGGAAGAGCAACACCCCTGCACTCGACGAGTTCGGTCGGGATTTGACCCAGCTGGCTCAGGAAGGCCAGTTGGATCCGGTCATCGGCCGGATGGACGAAATCGAGCGAGTGCTTCAGATTCTCAGTCGCCGAACCAAAAACAACCCCGTGCTTATTGGCGAATCCGGCGTCGGGAAGACTGCGATTGTGGAAGGCCTAGCCCAACGGATCGTCATGTCGGAAGTGCCCGACAATCTATTATCCCGGCGTGTAATTGCGTTGGATCTGGGATCGCTGGTGGCCGGGACGAAATATCGCGGGCAGTTTGAGGAACGGCTCAAGGTCGTGATGAAGGAGATCACGCAGGCGGGGAACGTGATCATCTTTATCGATGAGCTCCATACCCTCGTGGGCGCGGGAGCGGCGGAAGGTTCGATTGACGCGTCCAATATGCTGAAGCCCGCCCTCTCTCGCGGCGAGATCCAGTGCATCGGCGCCACGACCTTGGACGAATATCGGAAGCACATCGAAAAGGACGGCGCGTTGAAGCGGCGTTTCCAGCCCATATACGTGCAGCCGCCGACCATTGACGAAACAGTCCGCATCATTCAAGGCCTCCGAGACCGTTACGAAGAACACCACGGGGTGGAAATCACCGAGGAAGCGATCAGTGAAGCCGTCAAACTCTCGGACCGTTACATCACCGATCGGTTCCTGCCCGATAAGGCGATCGATTTGATCGACGAGACGGGATCTAGAGCCAAGCTGCAAACCTACGCGCTGCCGGGGGAACTTAAGGCTCTTGAACAAGAACTCAAGAAAATCTCCCGAGAGAAAGAGCTCGCCATTTCCATGCAGAACTTCGAAGAAGCAGTCAGATTCCGCGAAGAAGAGGAGCGCCTGCGGAAACTGCTGGACGAATCCAAGCGAGAATGGAAGAAAAACCAGGAAAAACACAAGCCGGTGATCACGAAAGAAGACGTGGCCTACGTGGTCTCGAAAATGACCGGCATTCCGCTCTTCAAGCTGGAGGAAGAGGAATCCAATAAACTCCTCCGCATGGAAGAATTTCTCCACAAACGAATCGTCGGGCAGGATGAGGCCATCTCGGCTGTGTGCCGCGCGATCCGCCGGTCCCGTGCCGGACTGAAGGAGGCCAAGAAGCCGATCGGGTCATTTATCTTCCTGGGCCCCACGGGGGTCGGAAAAACCGAACTGGCCCGAGCCTTGGCGGAATTCCTCTTCAACACAGAGGACGCTTTGGTTCGCATCGACATGTCGGAATACCAGGAAAAGTTCACCAGTTCACGTCTGTTCGGAGCACCCCCCGGATATGTTGGGTACGAGGAAGGCGGGCAGTTGACTGAAAAGGTCCGTCGGCGTCCTTACTCGGTGGTGTTGTTTGATGAGATTGAGAAAGCCCATCCCGATGTCTTCAACGTGCTGCTTCAGGTGCTGGATGACGGCGTGTTGACCGACAGCTTGGGCCGAAAAGTCGATTTCAAGAACACGGTCGTGATCATGACTTCCAACCTGGGAACCAAGCTCATTCAGAAGGGCGTCTCGCTGGGATTTCACCGTCCCGAACAGAGTGAGCAGAATCAGCGGATGAAGGACGAGGTGTTGACGGAACTGCGACGGGCCTTCAGTCCGGAGTTCCTCAACCGGATCGACGAAGTGGTGGTCTTCCATCAACTCGAGAAGGAGCATCTGTTCAGTATCCTGGACATCTTGCTCAGGGAGCTGAACGTGCGCTTACTGGAACGTGGGGTTCAGATCGAGATCAATGACGACGTCAAACAGTGGTTGATCCAGGAAGGTTATCAGCCGTTGTACGGCGCGCGCCCGATGCGCCGGACCATTCAGAGGAATATCGGCGATCCGCTCTCTGAGGAACTGATCAAGGGTCGGTTCAAGGATGCCCGCAAGATCAAGGTTGTCATGAGGGATGGGTCGCCAGCCTTCGTCGAAGAAGAGGCGATGGCGGAAGTCTGACCACCCCTTCGCTCCTGCCATTGACGGATCAGTACAGCTTGAATGGATCTCCCCAGCAGGGCTTCATGATAGACAGCAGGATGACCCTCGTGGCGGCACTTCCACGGGGGTCGTTCTGCATCAGTAGGTCAGCCACGCGTTCGGTTCGCGCTCCCCAGGTGCCCCCTTGTGTATTCTTCACACCGTCCTACTCTCCGGAACATGAGAGGCCAGCCTGCTGGCCGGTCCTGGTACGTCAATAAAGGACCAGATGACCTCACCACCCGCCACGATCCTGGGTCTTGAAACCTCATGTGACGACACCGCCGCCGCCGTCGTCACGGGCGACGGCGGCGTCGCGTCAAATGTGGTGTACTCCCAGCATGATCTGCACGGGCGGTATGGAGGAGTCGTGCCGGAGTTGGCTTCACGGCGGCACATCGAAACCGTGGAGGTTGTGGTCTTGGAAGCGATGCGGCAGGCACGGATCACCTGGTCAGCTCTCAACGCGGTAGCGGTTACCAATGGACCGGGATTGGCCGGAGCGCTCCTCGTCGGTGTCAGCTTTGCCAAGGCGCTGACCTATGCGTTGCGGATTCCGCTCATTGATGTCAATCACTTGGAAGGTCACCTGGCCTCGGCGTGGATTGATCACCCGGATTTCCCGACACCCTGTGTCGTATTGATCGTTTCGGGAGGACATACCCATCTCTATCTGGTGAACCCAGCCGGCTCATATGAGCTGCTCGGCCATACACTGGACGACGCAGCCGGCGAGGCCTTTGATAAAGCGGCTAAGATGCTGGCACTCGGCTACCCAGGCGGCCCCGCGATTGATCGGATTGCCCGCACAGGTAACGTCGGCGCCATTCGATTCCCGCGACCTTATCTGAAGCGAGGCAACCTCAATTTCAGTTTCAGCGGAATCAAAACCGCGTTGTTATATTATCTCCGCGACCTTGACGAAGCCGGACAGCCCAGGCAGGTTGCAGATATCGCCGCCAGTTTCCAGGAAGCCATCGTGGACGTACTCGTTGAAAAGGCCTTCGAGGCAGTTCGACGATTCAAGGTTGGAGCCTTGGCCGTGGTGGGAGGGGTTTCCGCCAACTCAAGGCTCCGCACGTTGCTGGCCTCACGAGCGGGCTCAACCGGCATCCGGTTGAGCCTTCCCTCTCTTGCCTACTGCACCGACAATGCAGCGATGATCGCAGCAGCGGGGCTTAAGGCATATGCGCAAGGCCGATTTACATCATGGCAACTGGAAGTAACGGCGGAGTTGCCGCATCATCGGTTGGCCATAAAACGCTTGTAAGGAGAAGGTCCCATTCCAACCGTCTACGGAAATGTCAACGGCCTGAAGCCGAACCAATTGCTACGGCTGGAGCATCTGTACCGTCGGCGAGTGCCTGTTGACAAAGTGATCACCCCGGAATTGGCGAGAGCCTGTACGGAACTGTCACATGAAATCCGGTGCCAAATCGGATTAGTGATCACACGGCGTGGAGTGATAGAGCAAGTGATCGTCGGGAACGGACGAGAAGTGGTGCTTTCTGACCTTGGTCGCCTTGGTCGCCGGTTGCTGCGCGGAGTGAGGCTGGTTCACACCCATCTGCACAACGAACCGCTCACGCAAGACGACCTGACCGACTTGGCTCTGCTCCGGCTGGATCTCATCGCCGCAATCGGGGTTGCAACCGACGGACTACCGGCCGACATGTACGTCGCCCACCTTCTCCCGCAAAACCAGCAGGGTCGGGTCTATGAAGTATGGGCTTCTCGCCCATTCCACTCGTTCCAGTTGGACTACGACAAATTCGTGGAGGCCCTCGAAGCCGAGTTGGCACGCGTGACCTCCGGTCATGTGATACGGAACGGACAAGAAGCCGCCATCCTGATCAGCGCGTCAAAACGAAGTCGAGCTGAACAGGAGGAACGACTGGAGGAACTGGCGGAACTGGTCCGGTCCGACGACATGACCGTGCTGGAGACGGTGCTCCAACGGTCGCAGGACGTTCACCCCAAATATCTCTTGGGGAGCGGCAAACTGAAGGACGTCGTCATCAAAGCCTTGCATCGCGGAGCAGACCTGCTCATCTTCGACCAGGACCTGACTCCGGCTCAGGCACGGGCCATCGCCGAAATGACGGAGATGAAGGTGATCGACCGCACACAACTGATTCTGGATATCTTCGCCCGTCGGGCCCACAGTCGGGAAGGGAAAATCCAGGTTGAGCTGGCCCAGCTCCGGTATCTGTTGCCGCGGTTGTCGGGACGAGGCACGGCATTGTCGCGACTGGGTGGTGGCATCGGGGGACGGGGCCCGGGGGAGACCAAGCTGGAAACGGACCGACGAAGGGTCCGCGAGCGGATTGCACATCTCGAACGAGAGCTGGCCGGATTTGCGCGCCACCGCGACCAACGCCGTGCTCGCCGCCTTCGCCACCGGATCCCCATCATCTCCATCGTCGGCTACACGAACGCCGGAAAATCCACTCTGCTGAACACGCTCACCGAGAGTCATGTGCCCGTTGAGGACCGCCCCTTCGAAACCCTCGACACGTCCAGCCGCCGGCTGCGGTTTCCCCGTCACAAGGAAGTCATCATCACGGATACCGTGGGTTTCCTTCGCGATCTGCCGAAAGCACTAGTTGGGGCATTCCGGACCACGCTGGAGGAACTCCGGGATGCCGATGTACTGCTGCATCTCGTGGACGCAAGCGCCAGAGACGTCGAGAGCCAGATCAAGGCGGTCGAGGCGATCCTGGCTGAGCTTGAGCTGGAACGGATTCCACGGATTGTGGTCTTCAATAAATGCGACCGTCTGCGAGCCGATGAAGCCGAGGTCCTGTGTCGTCGTTACGACGCCCTTGGCATCTCAGCGCTGCATCCCTCGACCCTGATGCCGATGGTCGCCTTGCTTGAGCAGACCCTGGCAGAGAAGTGTGTACGCCTTCCGGTCGCTTCCGTTGAAGTCTGTGACCAAGCCCAGCAATCAGTCGAGAGCGGAATTGGCATGTCCTGAGCCTGTGGAGACGACGCGATGCGGAGCATGCGCAGCGGGCAGCCGAGGGGCGCATCGCCGAGCCAGGCAGCCAAACGACGCGCAGCACGCATGCTCAGCGCGCTGACACGAGCGATGCCTTCGGCCAAGGTGGAATTGACCTATGACACCCCCTTGGAGCTTCTCATCGCGACTATCCTGTCGGCCCAATGCACGGATGAGCGAGTCAACCGCGTGACGCCAGCGTTGTTCAAGAGATACCGCCGGGCGGCGGATTACGCCGATGCTGATCTCGCCGAGCTGGAAGCCACCATTCGATCAACCGGGTTCTTCAAGAGCAAGGCCCGGAACATCGTGGCCTGTGGCCGCATGCTGACTGAACGGTTCGGTGGTGAAGTCCCCGACACGATGGAAGAGCTGGTCATGCTGCCAGGGGTCGGACGGAAAACTGCCAACGTGATCTTGGGGAGTTGTTTCGGTCAACCGGCTATCGTCGTTGACACCCACGTCAAGCGGGTAGCCAACCGACTCGGCCTGGCGGCAAGCGAGGACCCGGAGTGCATTGAGCTAGCCTTGCAGTGGCTGATCACTCCGGCCCAGTGGACATCAGGATCACAGCGTCTCCTCCTGCACGGTCGTTACGTATGCATGGCCAGGAAACCCGCGTGTGTGCACTGCGTGTTGTATTCGGAGTGCGCGTGGGAAGGGAAGCGACCACGATGATGAGAAGCATGACAGGCTATGGCAGGCGCGAGGCCGTCTGGACCGGCGGGTCGGTGGCAGCGGAGCTCAAGTCCGTCAACCACCGATTTTGCGAAGTGGTCGTGCGTCTACCAAAAGCACTTTCTTCTTTGGAAGACGACCTCAAGCGGACCATCCAACGTCGCTGCACGCGTGGAAGGATCGAACTGACGGTCTCCCTGATCGGAAACAGGGAAGGGGAGAAATCGCTTAGTCTTGACCGGGCACTCGCCAGGCAGTACCATCGACTGCTTCGCAAACTCCAGCGAGAGCTGCACTTGAGCGGAACAATCGATGTGGCGCTGTTGGCCGGTCTGCACGATCTGGTGTCGGTCGTCGAACGACCAGTTGAGGACAGACAGGTGAAACAGATCGTCAGGCGCCTTGTAGCCGGCGCCGTGTCCGATCTCGACACCATGCGGCGTCGTGAAGGTGAGGCACTGGCGCGCGACGCGAAAACGCGCTTGCAAATGATTCGTGACGAGACGAGCAGCATCAGCGCCCGTGCGCCGTTGGTCGTTCAGGAATACTTTGACCGCATGAAGGCCCGCATAGAAAAATTGGTCGGGGCCGATGCACCGGTAGACGTTGGCCGCCTGAATCAAGAATTGGCTCAGTACGCAGACCGGTGTGACCTGACCGAAGAGCTGACCAGACTCGGCTCCCACCTGACACAATTCGAGGTGGCGTTGAAGAGTCGAGACCCGGTGGGAAGGACGCTGGATTTTCTGCTTCAGGAAATGGGACGGGAGATCAACACGATCGGGGCGAAAGCCAACGATGCCGCAATCGCGGTCCACGTGGTGAAAATTAAAGGTGAACTGGAAAAGATCCGCGAACAGGTGCAGAATATCGAATAACCTGGGCAACAGACCGGCGTCCGCCTGTAGCAGGGCGAACAGGCCGTCGAAGGAGTCCATGGAACGGAGAGGGTTGTTGTTCGTCGTATCCGCGCCGTCCGGCGCCGGGAAGACAACGCTGTGCAAGGAAATCGTTTCAGTGGTCCCTGGACTCTGGCGGTCGGTGTCCTACACCACTCGGAAGCCTCGTCCTGGGGAATTGCACGGCCGGGAGTATTTCTTCGTCGAGGATAGCGTCTTCCAACAGATGATGCAGCGAAACGAGTTCGCCGAGTGGGCGCCTGTGTATGGGCATTTGTACGGCACGCCGAGGAGCGTCCTGAGCGAGAAGATGGAGAATGGCATTGACGTCCTGCTCGAGATCGATACGCAAGGGGCGATGCAAATCAAGAAAAAGTTCTCCGATGCCATTTTTATCTATATCATGCCCCCTAGCATCGAAGCGTTGCGGACTCGGCTACTGCAGCGGGCGGGGGATTCCCCTGAGGAAATCCAACGACGGCTGCAGAAAGCTCGTGAGGAAGTCTGGAGCTACCGAGAATACTACTATATCGTGAGGAATGACGACATCAAGCAGGCGCTTAAAGAACTGGAAGGCATTATCCTGGCAGAGCGAACGAAGACTAAACGCCTGGACATGGCCTGGCTGGAAGAGAATTTCATTCGCGAGAAGGACCACAAGCCAGCCGAGCGCGGAGGGATGAGCACAACAACAGTGGAGACAAAACACCATGATTGACATTCAATCCTTGCTGCCACAATACAGCCAGGAGCAGTTTGATTCTCGCCATCGGTTGGTCATCGTCGCAGCAGAACGAGCCAAGCATCTGATCCAAGGCGTGAGGCCAACCGGCACATCGAAATTCACGAAGGATACCACGATTGCGCTTGATGAAGTCATTCAGGGCCGGATCAAGTACCTCAAAGGCAAGGATGCCCGCCATGCAATGAAGGACGCCAAACGAGGCAAGGAAAGCGAGACTGAACGAATGGCGATGATGACGGGAGAAGATGCTCGAGAGATCAAAAAAGAACTGGGCGTCTATGTGGACGACTCGACGAAACCGCCTGAATCGGAAGGGGACGAATAGGACGACCTCATGCCGCCTGTATCGGACGACAGATTCCTAGGCAAGCGCATCGTGCTCGGCGTCAGCGGGAGCATTGCCGCCTACAAGGCCGTCGGGCTATTGCGCGCGCTGGTAAGGGGCGGAGCTGATGTGTCCGTGGTCATGACCAAATCGGCCACCCGATTCGTGAGTCCGCTCACCTTCGAAGTGCTCTCTGGGCACCCCGTGGACAGAGATTTGTTCGCGGCCCATCAGGACATGCTCCACCTCACTCTACCGGAGCGTGCCGATGTCATCGTGATCGCGCCGGCGACCGCCAACGTGCTGGCTAAATGCGCCCTCGGTCTTGCCGATGATCTGCTGAGCACCATGGTGCTGACCTCGACCTGCCCGCTCATACTGGCCCCCGCAATGGACGGTGGCATGTGGGACCACCCGGCCGTTAAAGCTCACACGGCAGTGCTGCGGGAACGAGGTGTGCTCGTGCTCGATCCGGAAGAAGGCCCGCTCGCCTCAGGGCGGACGGGACGAGGCCGTTTGCCCGACGAGAACGTCATTCTGTCCGCGATTGAAGCACGATTGTGTCCGCGCAGGGATTGGGGTGGCCAGCGGGTGCTGGTGTCGGCCGGCCCGACTCATGAAGCCATCGACCCCGTACGATTCATCTCGAATCGGTCATCCGGCAAGATGGGCTATGCGATGGCACAGGCTGCACGCGAACGAGGAGCGGAGGTCATTCTGGTCAGCGGGCCGACCGCACTGCCGGCTCCTGTAGGAGTCGAGTTCATCCAGGTTCTGACGGCGGAAGACATGTGCAAAGCCCTGATCTCCCGGTTGCCCTGGGCGACCGTCGTGGTCATGGCCGCCGCGGTCGCCGACTTTCGCCCAAGACGGCAATCGTCCGAAAAACTCAAGAAGACGAGCACAACCTGGAAGAACCTGGAGTTGGAACAGACCGACGATATCCTCGAGCTTCTCTCAAAGCGGCGCACGTCGCAGATCTTGGTGGGATTCGCGGCCGAGACTCAGGCCGTTGAGTCGCACGCCAAAGAGAAGCTCCGACGGAAAGGGCTCGATTTGATCGTCGGCAACAATGTAGCCGCTGAAGGGTCTGGGTTCGGATCCGACACGAATGCGGCGATCTTTGTTGACCGCGAGGGCCGAGTCACGCAGTTAGACCTGATGCCGAAACGTGAACTGGCCGACCGCATATTGGATGCAGTGAAGGCTCTTGGCGTCACGGCTAAACGTAGAACACGGCCACCATTGTCGTAAAGGCGGAACGATGGCAGAGCCAACCCATACTGAGCGTTCTTTGTCGCCAGAGATCCACAAGCTGGCGACGAAGCTGGCCAAGGACCCTCAGTCAAAGGTGTTTATTCAGCTCGCCGAAGAATACGGAAAAGCAGGCCTGTTTCAGGAAGCCGCTGCCGTTCTGGAGGAAGGACTCAAGACCTATCCAACATTTCTCACAGCCCGGGTTGCGTTGGGACGTGTCTATTATCAGCTCGGGCTCCTTCCGAAAGCAAAAGCCATGCTGGAAGAGGCAGTGAAGATGAGCCCGGAAAATCTCCTGGCTCATCGCACGCTCGCTCAACTATACGTTCAGGAAGGTGCGTCGGAACCGGCGCGGCGTTCCTGTTCTGTCGTGCTGTCAGCAAACCCTCAGGATGAAGAGATCCTGGCTCTCAAGGCAACCGTTGATCAACGGCTGGACTCAGGTCCCTCGTCCGCTCCTCAGGAAGTACAGGAGGCATCATGGACGACGAGCATCAGCCCACATCCTCGAGAAGAGACTCCGGTCGTGGAGGGTGATGGAAAAGCAAGCGCGACGGCGACAAGTTCCGACTCTTCTTCACCCCAAGTGTCGCCGTCATCGGAAAAGGTGGAGCGTCTGACGACCTGGCTTGGGAAAATACGGCAAAGACGGATCTCGTAGGCCTTCGAGCCGGTTATGCAGTGCCCCAGGGTTCTCTGGCTTGTATGTTTGACCCTCCCGTCTGGGCCTGTTAAAATGTGCGCCGCTTCGACCAGCCTCAGAAGAGAAGGCTGCCGATCTTCTCATCACCCGGAGGCCCGCAGGGTTACGTATGTTCCATATCCTCGTTCTGCATGGCCCCAACCTCAATCTGCTGGGGGTGCGCGAGCAGTCCATCTACGGCGATTCGTCGCTCAAATCGATCAATGCGGCGATCACCAAGCTGGCCAAACAGGAGGGCATCCGGGTCCAGATCAAGCAGTCGAATCTGGAAGGCGAATTGGTGACCTGGATTCAAGAAGCGAGGCGTCGTTTCGACGCCATCGTGATCAATCCTGCGGGCTACACGCACACCAGTGTCGCCATCCGCGATGCAATCGCCGCGGCCGCGATTCCCACCGTCGAGGTGCATCTGACCAATGTTTACAAGCGCGAAGAGTTCAGACAGCGATCATACATTGCAGGAGTGGCGCTGGGTCAGATCTCGGGATTCGGCCCGACAAGCTACCTGCTCGGGATTCAAGCTGTCCTTCAACATCTGAAGGCAATCCGATCGGCTCACATTCGGTGGAGGACCGTGATGCAGCCCACATCGAACGTGGAAAGCGGGGGAAAGAGAAAGAGGAGAGCAACGTCGTGATATCGACAGCAGATTTTCGCAATGGGGCTCGTATCGAGCTCGAAGGAGAGCCTTACTATATCGTCGAGTTTCAGCACGTGAAGCCCGGCAAAGGCGGGGCATTCGTCCGGACTAAGTTGAAGAGCTACAAGACCGGTAACGTCCTTGATCGCACGTTTCGCTCAGGCGAACGATTTCAGGAGCCAAACCTGGAAGAGCGCGAGATGCAATTCCTTTATGCAGCCGGGAATTCTTATACCTTCATGGATACCGAGAGCTTTGAGCAGTTCACATATGACAAGAAGGAGTTGGGAGACAACGCTGATCTGCTCAAGGAAAACATGATCGCGAAGATCCTGGTCTACGAACACCAACCGATCGCAGTCGAGCTGCCGATCTTTATTGAGCTGAAAGTGGTTGATGCAGAGCCAGGTGTCCGCGGCGACACCGCCTCTGGGGGAAGCAAGCCAGCCGTGGTCGAAACCGGAGCGACGATCAAAGTGCCGCTGTACCTGGAGGTCGGAGAGGTCATCAAAATCGACACCAGGACGCGCGAATATGTGGAGCGTGTGAGGTGAGCAAGCCGCGGGTCCGGCCTCGCCCACGGAAAGAAGGCGGTCGCCTGACAGCCTTGCCTTCGACCTTGCCCAGACCCTCCTCGGATCCCATCATGCTCAACGATGCACCCAGTGACCAGCTTGCACACATCCAAGAGCTCATTGACCTTCTGAAACGGAACAACTTGACGGAACTGGAGGTAGAACGTGAGGGATTCCGGGTCCGTCTCAGGCACGAAACGGGTGCCAGACCCGCTGTTGCTGCTGCAGCCGCCGCAGACATCGTTCCCGCCGGTCCCCACGCCCTTGCTGAGAGCGCGATCACCCCCCTCCCTGCTGAGATAGCCGGGAAAGTGACCATCACGTCGCCGATCGTTGGGACCTTCTACCGATCAGCGTCGCCGGACGCGGATCCCTATGTTGAAGAGGGCGATCTCGTGAAAAAGGGACAAGTATTGTGTATTGTAGAAGCCATGAAATTGATGAACGAGATCGAATCCGAGGTTGACGGCCGGATCGTCAAGATCCTCGCTGAAAGCACCAAACCCGTGGAATACGGGCAGCCGTTATTTCTCATCGATCCCACGCCTACGTCCTGATCGTCTCACCCCCACACCGGAGTCGCCGAGTGTTTAAGAAGATTCTGGTCGCGAATCGAGGGGAAATCGCTCTTCGGGTCATCCGAGCCTGCCAGGAGCTTGGCATCAAGACCGTCGCCATCCATTCAGAAGCGGACGCCCATTCATGGCATGTGCGCGCAGCGAATGAACGTGTCTGCGTGGGTCCTCCCGAAGATGCCCTGAGCTACCGCAATATCCCCAACGTGCTCAGCGCCGCCGAAATCACTGGCGCTGAAGCCATTCACCCTGGATATGGCTTCCTCTCCGAAAACGCCCATTTCGCCGAGGTCTGCGAATCAATCGGTGTGAAATTCATCGGTCCGACCTCTGAAAACATCGCGCTGATGGGCGACAAAGCCAAGGCGCGCGAGGTCGTGGCGCGTCGAGGACTGCCGGTCCTCCCCGGCAGTCCCGGCGAGCTTCGAAACGAGAGCGAGGCGCTGGAAGCAGCCCGTAAGATCGGGTTTCCGGTCATCCTGAAGGCCTCCGCCGGCGGCGGCGGGCGCGGGATGCGGGTGGTGAACAAAGAAGACGAGCTGGCCAGAGCGTTCCAGGCTGCTCAAGCGGAGGCCAAGTCCGCCTTCGGGCACGAGGGGGTATATCTGGAGCGCTATTTCCTTGAACCCCGGCATATCGAGGTGCAAGTGCTGGCCGACGACCGGGGACGAATCGTGTTTCTGGGAGAGCGGGATTGTTCGATTCAACGTCGCTATCAGAAACTCGTCGAAGAGACGCCGTCGCCAGCCGTGAGTGAAGGATTGCGGCGAGAGATCGGACGAGCGGCTGTTGAGGCGATCAGAGCGGTCCATTACCGAAATGCCGGGACGGTGGAGTTCTTGCTGGACAAGGATCAGAACTTTTACTTTATGGAAGTGAACGCTCGTATACAGGTCGAGCATCCCATCACCGAAATGGTCACGGGAATTGATCTGATCAAAGAGCAGATTCGTATTGCGGCCGGGTTACCGCTGGGGTTCAGACAACAGGACATCCGCATCACGGGGCACAGTTTTGAATGCCGGATCAACGCCGAATGTCCGGAGAAGTTCACTCCCTGTCCCGGCCTTGTGACGCAATACCGTCCTCCTGGCGGCTTTGGCGTCCGCGTGGATTCAGCGATGGAACCGCACAGTCAGGTGGTGCCGCACTACGATTCGCTGATTGCGAAACTGATCACCCACGGTCAGAATCGTGAGGAGGCGATGGCCAGGATGCGACGTGCTCTCGATGAGTTCGTGATCGAAGGCATTAAAACGACTCTCCCTCTGCACAGGCGAATTTTCAGCGATGCAGAATTTCAGAAAGGTCGCGTCTCGACCAGTTTTCTGGAGCGGCTGCTCACCAACCATTCCGACTGAAGCGAGCGCATGCTGAGCTCAGCCACCACGCTTGTTCCCATCCTGTAGCAACGGTGTCGTTCCCCTCCAGCTCATCACGGTCTCTCAAGGGTCTCTACGTGATCCTGGACCCAGCAGCCTCTCCCGAGCACGCCCTCGTGGATGTGCTGATACAGGCAGCCGAGAACGGGGTTCGGTTGTTCCAGTATCGTGACAAGACCTCGCCGATGAGAGAGGCCTATCGCCAAGCAGCCAAGCTCCGGCGGGCAGCCGCGGATGCTCGCGCGCTGCTTTTCGTGAATGATCGGTGCGATCTCGCCTTGGCCGTGGATGCAGATGGGGTCCACCTGGGTCAGGATGATTTGCCTCTCTCTCATGCTCGGTCCCTCTTGGGTCCAGCCAAGATCATCGGGGTTTCAACCCATCAGGCGTCACAGGTTGAAGAGGCAACGAGGGGGGGAGCCGACTACCTGGGATTCGGGCCGATTTTCCCGACCGGCACGAAACCACATCACGAACCAGTGGTTGGCATCGAGGGGCTACGCCAAATTCGACCGCTGACTCAATTGCCAGTCTTTGCCATCGGCGGCATCACGATCGACTCCTTGGATGCCGTGATCGGAGTGGGAGCTGATGGAGTCGCAGTCATCTCCGCCATCCTGGATGCGCCTCGTATCCAAGAAGCGGTCCGAGCCTTTATGTCGCGCTTTTCATGACCATATAGGCAAGCTCCCGGATGCCAGGATGCTGTGCGATTTTGGCCAGTCCGGCCTCCCACGCCTGATCGAACGCAGCCTCATGGGGAAGCGGTCCAATCACGGGAACTCCGCTGAGCTCCTTCACCAACTCAACGGTGGCTTTCTCCTGCATCACGTCCGTTGACGACAGCGGAGGTGTGACAGGGTGATTCAGTACGATCCCCAGCGTGACGACTCCACGCTCTCGGAGCGCCTCTACTGCGAGCAACGCGTGGTTGACGCCGCCAAGGGTCGCGCGACCAACCACGACGGCGGGCAGCCCAAGCCGCGCGATGAGATCCCGAACGGTGACCTGTGGGCTGATCGGCACCATGACGCCACCAATACCTTCCACCACAACCATTGGATGACCCGCCGCAAGGATCTGATAGGCGGCCACGATCCGGTCCATCTCGATCGTCGAACCGGCGAGGCGAGCGGCGGCGAGCGGCGCCAGAGGAGTCGAGAACCGATAGGGATTGACGATTTCGACAGGATCAGGAGGCTCAACAATTGCCCCTAAGCGGTCGGCATCAGAGACTCCTGAACCGTCAGGCGCTTGGCCGGTCTCGATCGGTTTCATAACTCCGACACAGAGACCGCGCTGCTTCAGGCAAAGCGCGAGAGCAGCCGTGACGAGGGTCTTCCCTACACCGGTATCTGTGCCGGTGATGAAGCAACCACTATGTGGGAGCGGCTGCGATGGACGGCTGAGTTGTGCAGAAGGCATCCAGACTGTCTCATGGCCCGAGCCATGAATGGCTGGCTCAGAGCCGAGAACTACACCGAGGCGATCAGTCGGCTGTCGAGATTCCAGACCTGGCCTGAGACATCCTTCAGGAGAGCCAAGTGATAGACGGAGCGGGCAACCGCGTGCAGATCAGGTGGCCGTCCAAGGACATGGTCCTCCATGCCGGCCACGCGCGACAGAGCCGGTTCTGACAGCTCGGTCTGGTGTAAGCCCGGGAAGATTGCGTTGACCCTCACATTGCTACATCCCCATTCGCGCGCGGCTGTTTTCACCAGGCCCAGAAGGCCGGCTTTCGAGGCCGCATAAGCAGACTGGCCGGCTCGGCCCTGCACGCCGGCAAACGAGCTCACGACAATAACGGAGCCGTCCCCTTGAGCCAGCATGTGACTCGCCGCCGCCTTGAGGCAGTGGAATGTACCGGTCAGGTTCGTCTCGATCATAGCCCTCCATTCATCAGGGCGGAGACGGAGCACGAGACCGCTGGTTGCCTGTCCCGCATTGCACACCAAGACATCGAGTTTTCTCCAGTGGGAGACAAATTCCTGAACCATCGCCTCCACTTGCCGGGCATCTCCGATATCGGCCTGGTACGAAACGCTCTCTCCTCCATGAGCGGCGATCGTCGCGGCCGTTCGGGCCGCGTCTTCCTTTCGTTCTCGGTAATGGACGCCCACTCGCCAGCCAGCTTGACCGAATTCCAGACAGATGGCTCGGCCGATGCCGCGCGATCCCCCTGTGACTAGAACCGTCGGACAGGTGACCGACGACGGAGAAACTCGGTAATCCGCCCGTGACACGGACAATTTCGACATGGACGCCTCGCGGGCGGTATTATCATGGAACGGGGTAAGGGAAGGCAAGCTCGTGAGGCGGATGGGCCTCGGGGAGGGACCGGACCTTGCTGGTGTTCAGGTAAGTATGGTACCGTGACGCCCAATGCATCATCCTCTCGGCAAGACGAGTAGCCGGTTAGTGGCGTGCTGGTCTCTGGCACTCGCTGTGAGCACAGGGTTCACAGCTTCTGTTGCCTCGGGAGCCGAAGTCATCACCAATGCAGACGATTACTTTCCGGACACCGTGGGGAGCCGGTGGCACTACCGAGGCGAGGTGGTTGAGGGACCCCTCCAGAAGATCACCACGAAACAGTTCGTGAATGTCTCGACGGTGATGGGAACGGAGACGATCAAAGGCGTCACGGTCAAGGTCTTTCACGACACGAACCCCGGCAACCACGGTCCCTCGGACAGCTACTATCGCCGGGACGCCGCAGGCATCGTCTATTACGGATCTGAGCCTGGGACTGCTCTCGAGAAACAACTCATCCCCTACCAGATTGTCCAGTTCCCCCTTGAGTTGTCGTCGTCGTTTCAACAATTCGACCGCAAAGGATTGGCCTTCGACGCGGACGTGGACGGGGATGATGTGGTTGAGCGAACCGACGTGCTCGCGTCGGTCACCGTCGTTGCAAAGGAAGCCGTGTCCGTGCCGGCAGGCACGTATCAGGATGCCGTGCGCATCGAAGCCCGCATGACCCTAAAGATCCATCTCTCCGGTACCAAGCGGACTGTGGTCGGAACGGATACGATGACGGCGTGGTTCGCCAGAGGAGTCGGGCTCGTGAAGTACACCGAACGACAGGAGCTTCCGCCGTTCAAGTCGGATCGGGGCTGGACCAGCGAGATCACCGAGGAGCTGGAAGAAGTGGAGATCAAAGCCAAGCAGGTCTCATTGAGCGGGAGCGAACCCGCGACGGAGGGTGTTCTCACTGACCACGCGCGCGACCATGAATTGCGTCAGGTAGTCCTCGCCTCCGGCCTTGGTGCCGACTCCGGACAACCGATGCCCCCCGAAGGGCTGCCGGCCAACTAGGGCTCCGGTGATGGGACGGTTGATGTAGAGGTTCCCCACGTCGAACGCTTCACGCGCGTTCATGAGATGGGCGGGGCTGCGCGAATAGACCCCGCCTGTCAGGGCATAGGACGAAGCGTTTGCGAGCTGGACGGCTTCGTCGAAGCTTCGGGCGCGCATCACGGCGAGCACAGGGCCGAAGATCTCCTCTTGGGCCAGCCGGTGAGTAGGTTGGATGTCGGCGAAGACGACTGGCCCGACAAAAAACCCCGTTCCGGTGACCTGCCGCTCCACCACCAGCCGTCCTTCGCGTTTTCCGATCTCAACGTACTCGCGGACCCTGGCGCGAGCGCGTTCGTCGATCAACGGACCCATGCGGGTACCCGGATCTTCCGGAGGTCCGATTCGCAGGCTCATGACGGCATCGGCGAGCCGTTGGAGAAATAGGTCATAGACCGATTCGTGAACAATCGCTCGAGAACAGGCGGAACACTTTTGTCCCTGGAAACCTGTGAATGACGTGACCACCCCGGCGACCGCTTCATCGAGATCGGCAGTCTCATCGACGATGATGGCGTTCTTCCCCCCCATTTCCGCGACCACATGCTTCACCGTCGTCTGACCGGGTGCCACACGCCCGGCCTGGGCCAAGATCTGAAGTCCCACCTCCTTTGAACCGGTAAAGGCGATCATCTGGACGTCAGGACGTTCAACCAGCGCCCGACCAAGTTCTGGTCCTCCTGGCACGAATTGGAGAACCCCGTCCGGCACACCGGCCTCTGTCAGCAATTCAACCAAGAGATAGGCCATGACCGGAGCGCGCTCTGAAGGCTTGAAGAGGACAACGTTGCCAGTCACCAAAGCCGCCGAGACCATCCCGGTGGGAATCGCGAGAGGAAAATTCCACGGCGGAATCACGACGACCAGTCCGCGCGGGAAGAACATAAGGTGGTTCAGCTCTCCCGGCTCACGCCCCAACCGGCGCGGCTGACCGAGGCGGCGCATCTCCCTGGCGTAAAATTCCAGAAAATCGATCGCCTCAGCGACATCAGCGTCCGCTTCGCGCCAGGGCTTTCCCGTCTCAAAAATCTCCCATGCCGAGAGCTCAAAGCGCCGTCTGCGCATCGTGGCTGCCGCCTTGACCAGGATGTCGGCACGTTGTTCGGGAGCGGTGGTACTCCAGGGACCGAGCTTGGGAAGTATCGCTTGGACGAGACCGGCGGTATCGGCTGGCGCGAAACCGCGCAGCCGACCGACCACGTCGCTCGGGCGACCGGGGTTCAGTGAGACGAGCTCAGGCCCTGAGGGGGACAGACCAGGCGGCACCCTGTAAGTGAGCGTACGGCCCAACCGGCCCCTGACCGAGGTAATAGCCTGAGTCATCGCCGCCCGGGAGGACGCCTGTGAGAAATCCGTATGAGGTTCATTGATGAACTGCTCGGATACAGGGCGTCGTGGGAAAACGAGGTTGTCAGGCTGATGCTCCGGTGGGTTCGCTGGCTCAAGAGGAACTGCATGAGGCGGAGCAAGCAAGAGATCCAGGGGCTCCGACTCGGCGTACTCCCTTCGCAAAAATGATTCGTTGGAGGTATTCTCCAGCAGCCGACGCACGAGGTAGGCCATGCCAGGGAGCAGCTCTCCCACAGGAGTATAAATCCTGACTCGCCGTCCGGCCTTGACGACGGCAGCTTGAAGCGGTTCGGCCATCCCGAAGATCATCTGGTATTCGTAGGCTCCAGGAGGCAGTCCGGCTGCTTGTGCGGCTGCTTCAGCGTGTGCCAGGCTTCGAAGATTGTGCGTCCCGAATACGGGCCTGATCAGGTCGGCGTGCTGGATCAATTTCCGTGTTAAGGCTTCATAATTTGCATCGGTTTCCGGCTTGCTCTGGAGAACCCGAGTCGGCCATCCACGCTGTTGATATCGAATCGTGTCAGAATCCCAGTAGGCTCCTTTCACGAGTCTGATGCTGATAGGCGACCCTCGGCGACGAACCCATTGGAGCAGGGCGTCGATGTCGGCTCCGGACTCCTTCAAGTAGGCCTGAATCGCAATGCCCCCGTGCGGATACGAACGGTAGGGATCTTCCGACAAGAGACGCATGAAGATCATGAGTGTCAGATCCTTCAGCTCAACCTGCTCCATATCGAACGTGATCGCAGCCGGCACGGTCATGGCAAGGTCCAGGAGCGGGCGAAGACGCATTGCCACGGCGGAAAAACTGCCCTCGGGATCAATCGGATCCAACTGAGAATTAAGCGCGGACAGTTTGACGGAAAAATTCACGCGAGGGACAGATCCCATGCGGTCTTGTTCGGGGATAGAAGCAGCAGGCCAGGAAGCCGTGGCTTGCCCTAACAGACGCAGCGCCTCCAGGCATCGGCCCCGGTACCGGTCCGCCTCCTTTTCGGTAACCGTGGTTTCTCCCAACAGATCGACCGAAAAGCCCCGTCCTTCCTTCCAGAGGCGTAGCAGAGCGGGCTGGGCATCCGCGATTGAGGCCCCTGCGATGAACGTGCGGGCCATCTGGTTGATCTGGTGTCGAAGGGACTTCGCGCTCAGCTTGGACCCAAGGCTGGTCGCAGAGATGGCTCGCAAGCCCCACTGAAGAGGAAGGGCGACTTCGTCCGTCCCGCCGAAATACTCCTCCATGAGCCGGGTGACTTGAGCATCTGTCTCCAAACAGGGCAGAACATCGATAAAGCGAAAGAGACGGACCTTAAACCCTTCGTCCTTCATGCACCAGTCGAGCAGGGTTTTCGACCACCAGGCGGAATTAAAGACTGTCGGCGAGAGGCCGGCTGATTGCTTGGCAAGCTCCCGGCCGATCCGATGAATGGCAAGTTCCAGAGCAGAACTCGTGTCCGCCATGGACTGCTTCTCCTTCTGACGAGGTCCTAACACAGTATACACCGCGGTAGGATTTTCTTGAAAATTGTTCAAGAGTTCGATATGATATGTTGATTTCTTAGGGTTTAAGTGCGATGGCGTAAGAACCTAGGGTCAACCAGGGAACGAAACGGGAGGGAGGAAAGAGAATGGAGAAGACGGTTCGAAAGCTCGACTACCCGGTCATCCTGCTGTTTTCCGTCGTCACCGTAGCCACTCTGATCGGCGTGCCGGTGTTCGGCTACTTCCACGGATTCAGCTCGTTGGACTGGCTGATGTTCGCGGTGCTGTATATGGCCAGCGGACTAGGGATCACCGTCGGCTACCATCGTCTGATCTCCCACAGAAGTTTTGAGTGCCCGGAGTGGGTCAAGGCTTGTCTGCTTGTGGCCGGTGGGTGGGCGCTCGAGAACTCTGCCCTGCGCTGGTGCGCGGATCACATCCGGCACCATGCACGGTGTGACCAGGAGGAAGATCCCTACAACGCGACCAAAGGATTCTGGCATAGCCATTGCGGATGGATCTTCGAAAAGTCTCCGCACCGGGATGAGATCTACGAATCCAAATTGCGCAAGGACCCGATCATTATGTGGCAGCACCGGTATTATGCCCTGATCGTCCTCTCCGGCCTGGCGCTCCCGTTTGTAGTGGGGCTCCTCACTCGAGGATGGATGGGCGGATTGAGTTGCTTTCTGCTCGCCGGGGTGGCCCGTGTCTTCTTCGTCCTCAACTCCACCTTCTGCATCAACTCTATTTGTCACCTCTGGGGAGCGCAGCCCCACGGCACTGAAGACAGCAGCCGAGATAGTTGGTGGATTTCTCTCCTGACGTTTGGGGAAGGCTATCACAACTACCACCATACGCACTTGAGGGACTACCGGAACGGCCCCAAATGGTACAACATCGACCCCTCCAAGTGGCTGATTTTTGGCCTGTCAAAGGTCAGGCTTGCCTACAACCTCCAACGCCATCGGGCCTGAAGACTTTCGCTGATCCACTGCTCTCCAGCCCCCTTGTCTCCTGAGAAGAGACAGGCGTATTATGAGTGCATCATCCGCCTGGGCAACCTGCCTATGCTCGACCGGAGCATTCAAGGAGATTCTCAATGGAATGCCCGCGATGCAACGGAATAATGGCGCGGGACGTGTTTGAAGACTTGAAGGACGATACCGGTTCCCTGTATTTCAGAGGGTGGCGCTGCCTCATTTGCGGTGAAATTCTCGACCCGGTCATCGAACACAATCGGGGAACCCACCGTGAACCTCTACTGGGCCGCGCGCGAAAGAAGTTTGCGACTCAGTTGAGCTGACCCCACCGTGACTCTCCCACAAGTCGAGAGCCGCTAACGAAAGAGGGACCGTAACAAGATTCGTCGAGAGTCAGGATACCTATCGTGTGTCTGATATGTTGATCGAAACGAGGTAACGGGCATGGGCGAAGTGAACGCCGAACAGGGCCAGGAGGGGAGGAGCCGCGGGAAGGACGATCTCATCCCGAACGTCGAGCACGTGATCGCGATCAGCAGCGGTAAGGGTGGGGTGGGCAAATCAACTGTGGCGGTCAATCTTGCGGTCGCGCTCAGCCTCGCCGGAGCTAAAGTTGGGCTGATGGACGCCGACGTCTACGGGCCCAATATTCCCATGATGATGGGGGTCCCCAAACCGCCCCAGCAAGAAAATGGGAAGATCAAACCGGCCGAGGGCCACGGGGTCAAGGTCATCTCGATGGGGTACTTTGTTCCGGAGGAGACGGCGGTCGTCTGGCGAGGTCCGATGGTGCACACCGCCATCCAGCAGTTTTTCCGAGATGTGATCTGGGGCGAACTGGACTACCTGCTCGTTGACCTGCCTCCAGGAACAGGCGACGCCCAGCTCACCCTCTCTCAGCTCGTGCCCTTGTGTGGAGCGGTGACGGTGACCACACCTCAGGAAGTGGCGCTCCACGACGTCCGGAAGGGGCTCATGATGTTTCAGAAAGTCAACGTCCCGCTGCTCGGTCTTATCGAGAACATGAGCTATTTTATCTGCGGGCACTGCGGGGAACGGACCGAGATCTTTTCTCACGGCGGCGGCGAACGAGCAGCAGAGAAACTGGGCATCCCGTTCCTGGGCAGGGTCCCGATCGACCCCGCTATCAGGGCCGGGGGAGACACCGGTATGCCGATCGTAGTGGCCAATCCCACCTCGCCTCAGACAACTGCGTTCAAGGAGATTGCGACCAAGCTTGCTGATAGTATCGCAGGAGGGCAGCCCAAATCTTCGATTGACAGTTTGCTGAAGAAGATCAAACGGCCGCAGGGCACATGAAGAAGAAGGGACCTTGAACCTCAACCTCACCAAGAAGAGGAGGCAGGATGGCTGAATTCGTCAGAGTCACCGGCACAGCAGACGTCGCCCCGGGGAATGGTGTGGTCGCCGAGGTCAATGGCCAGTCTATCGCCGTGTTCAACGTGGACGGAACCTTTTATGCGATCGACAACACCTGTGTGCACCGCGGCGGTCCTCTGGGAGAAGGGGAACTGGAAGGCGACACGGTCACCTGCCCCTGGCATGGATGGCAATACAACGTCAAGACGGGGACCTCGCTCAACAACCCCTCAGCCTGTGTCAAATCCTACCAAGTGAAGGTCGAAGGTCCTGACATTAAAGTTCTGCTCTAACTTTCGCACTCGTTCTTGAGTGTCCCACCGGCATTCTGCATAATACGCCCTGATGGACCAAGAAGACCTCCTCACGCTCTACCGCCAGATGCTCTTGATTCGCAGGTTCGAGGAACGATCGGCGGAGATGTACGCCTTGGCCAAGATCGCCGGGTTCCTCCATCTCTACATCGGTGAAGAAGCCATCGCCGTCGGCGCCATCGCGGCTATCCGAGGCGACGATTACGCCATCAGTGCCTACCGAGACCATGGGCACTGTCTCGCCAAAGGCTCGGACCCGAACAAAGTCATGGCCGAACTGTTCGGTAAAGCTACCGGTCTGTGTAAGGGCAAGGGAGGCTCCATGCATCTGATAGACGCCCAACGGAACTTCATGGGTGGCTATGCCATCGTGGGCGGACATCTCCCCCTGGCCACCGGGCTGGCCTTTGCCGTCAAGTACCAGAAACGCGACCAGGTGGTCCTGTGCTTCTTCGGAGAAGGGGCGTTACCCAGCGGGCAGGCCCACGAGGCCTTCAATCTGGCGGCCCTGTGGAAGTTACCCGTGATCTTTGTCTGTGAAAACAACCGCTACGGCATGGGGACGCCGGTTGAACGCGCGGTCGCACTTTATTCCAACGTGGCAGTGACCGCCCGTTCGTACGGCATCGAGGCAGAGACGGTGGACGGGATGGATGTGCTGGCGGTCCGCTCGCTCATGCGAAGGGTGGTGAAATCGGTTCGGTCGACGCCGCAACCCTATTTCGTCGAGGCGACGACCTATCGGTTCATGGGTCACTCGATGGCGGATCCATCTCATGGTCACTACAGGACCAAAGAAGAAGTCGAAGAAGAACGAAAGCGAGACCCCTTGGTGCTGCTTCGAAAGACCATCATGAACCAGGGATTGGGAACGGAAACCGATTTCAAACGGCTTGAGCGAGAGGTGGGAGAGATTGTGGCTGCCGCGGTGAAGTTTGCCGATGAAAGTCCTTTCCCAGCTCGAACAGCCCTTGATGAAGACCTGTACGTCGAGTCGCCCCCATGCTGATCTCATACCGCGAAGCATTGAACCAGGCCATGCGCGAGGAGATGCGCCGGGACGATCGCATCTTCCTGATCGGCGAGGAGGTAGGCTATTACCAGGGCGCGTTCAAAGTGAGCAAGGGGTTCGTGGAAGAGTTCGGATCAGAGCGGGTCCTGGATACCCCGATCACGGAAGCGGGTTTCACGGGGTTGGCTATCGGCGCGGCCATGGCCGGGTTGCACCCGATCGTCGAGCTCATGACATTTAATTTCGGCATCCTTGCGCTGGATCAGATTGTCAACAACGCGGCGAAAATCCGATACATGTCCGGCGGGCAGTTGTCGGTGCCCATCGTCATCCGCGGGCCGGGGAGTGCCGCGCATCAACTGGGAGCACAACATTCTCAAAGCTTGGAGGCCTGGTTCTGCCACGTGCCGGGTTTGAAAGTCATCGCGCCCGCGAGCCCGCATGACGCCAAGGGCCTCTTGAAAAGCGCCGTGCGGGACCAGAACCCGGTCATCTTCATCGAGGCGCAACTCCTGTACTCCGCGAAAGGAGAGGTCCGGGAGGGCGAATACACGATCCCGATCGGTCAGGCTGAGGTGAAGCGCCAGGGCAAGGACGTGACTATCGTGGCCTATTCAAAAATGTTGCTCCTCGCTTTGGAGGTCGCGGAGAACCTCGCTCGCGAAGGGATCGAAGCCGAGGTCGTGGACCCCAGGACCCTGAAACCCTTAGACCTCGCAACCATCACCGCTTCCGTCAAAAAAACCGGACGGCTGGTGATCGTCGAGGAAGGCTGGCACTTTGCCGGGCTGGGCGCCCAGATCGCCGAGAGCGTGTATTCGGAGGCGTTCGACTATTTGGACGCTCCGATTGCACGGGTGACAGGAGCCGATGTGCCGATGCCGTACACCAGGCCGCTTGAAGATGCGGCCATTCCTGATCGGGACCGCGTGCTCGCCGCAGTGAGGCGGCTTGTGAAGGGAGGAAACTAAATGGTTGCGCAATCCTCAGTGCCGGGGCATATCGAGATCACCGAGACCCTCGTCCGGCTCTATGTCTTCCTGGCCCAGTATCTCGATCGTTGTCTGGACGAAGCGGCCCACAAGTCCTACCCGGAGCAGGAGCTACAGGCTCACCTGTCGGCGACTCGAAGCAAAATGTCGGAAATCCTGTCCGTCAATCCGGTGGTCAAGGGTAAGGTTGAAAAGGAATGTGCCCACGTGCTGTCGCTTGGAGTCTCCTGCCTCAAGGGCGGTGCGGAGAAGAATTCCGTGCTAGACAATATAACGGCGGAGCGGGCCATACTGAAAAACAAGACCATCGCTCTGAGTGATCTGTTAGCAGTCTTCCGAGCCGTCTAAATGATAGCACCGGATGGTCACGCAAACTGCCATGACGAACCAACCCATCGAGAAGCACCAGTTGGCCGGACTCGACGCGCGAGCGCGTGGGTTTACTCGACTAGCAGAAGTTGCTCAGTCAGAGGAGACCTATCGGGCCTCTCTCCGGTACGAGACGACCATCGTGGTCACTAATGGCAAGGAAACGAAACCTGCGGCTCTCCAGGAGCTGATCCGCTTGCTCCAGACGCGGGGCTATACACAGCTTAGAAGTCAGCTCAGCTTCAATGGCAACACCTATCTGGGCAGCCAGGAACCGTGGATTGAATATCCAGACCCGGAGCGACCACCAGAGCCGGCATGGGGACTGTTTGGATGGTTCCGCCGTTGGTGGCGCGGACAATGAGGACCTGTGTTGGCCTAGCTCGGTTCGGTAGGATACAGTGATCGTGAAGGACTCTGGTTGATTGCCAAGGAGTCGTAAATGGCCAGCCGCGTCGTCATGCCGAAACTAACCGACACGATGGAAGAGGGCGTCGTCGTGAAATGGAAGAAGCACGAAGGCGACCAGGTGGGAAGCGGGGATGTCTTGGCTGAAATCGAGACCGACAAGGCTGTGATGGACCTTGAAGCCTTCGCGTCCGGCACGCTCAAGCGCGTGTTGGTGAACGAGGGAACGACCGTCAAAGCAGGAGCGCTGATCGCAGTGATCGCGGAACCAGACGAGGACATCAGTGCAGTCCTAGCCGACACCATCGCTCCTGCGCCTGGTGCTGCACGAGGACCGGAGCCCAAGAAAGAGCAAGCAGCCACACGCGCTTCCTCTTCTTCACCCACTTCCAGCTTGGCCGAAGAGAAAGGCCAGATCAAAGCTTCGCCTCGCGCCAAGGCCATGGCTGCCGAGCGGGGGATTGATCTGTCCACACTCACAGGCTCAGGGCCAGGGGGGCGTATCGTCGAAGAGGACGTCATGAAAGCTGGCGAAGCCGGCGTCCCTCGCGCCAGCGGCGCAACCGATCAGCCGCTGAGCCAGATGCGCAAGGCCATCGCGCGGACCACTACACAGAGCAAGGCGCCGGTCCCACATTTTTATCTCACGACGGAGATCGCGATGGAAGAAGCGGAACAACTCCGCGCGCAGCTCAAGCAGAGCCGCCGTGCCCATCCAAGTCTGACCGACATGATCGTGAAAGCGGCGGCGCTGGCCCTGACCCGCCACCCTGAGATCAACGTGTCCTATGCCGGTGACGTGCTGCGTCAGCACGTAAGCATTGATATCGGGATTGCCGTCGGGTTGGATGACGGTCTGATCGCCCCTGTCCTGCGTGATTGTGGGTCCAAGACGCTGGAGGACATTGCAGCCGAATCGCGCGAGCTGATTGAGCGAGCGCGGAACAAACGACTCCAGCCGCACGAATATACCGGCGCCACCTTTTCGGTCTCCAACCTGGGGATGTTTGAGGTGGAAAACTTCATCGCCGTCATCATGCCGCCGGAAGCCGCAGCAATCGCGGTAGGGGCGGTGCGCGATGTGGCAGTTGCCAAGGCAGATGTTGTGAAAGCAGGCCGGCGCATGAAAGTCACGCTCTCCTGCGATCACCGTGCGCTGGACGGGGTCCAAGGAGCGAAATTCTTGAAAGAATTCAAGCGTATCCTTGAACATCCTCAAGAATTGATTCAGCCATGATGGTACAATAGAGCACGTATGACCTTCGTACCGATTACTGAGATTCGCCCGGCGGGCCGACGCCTCCCTCCCTGGTTCAAAGTCGCCATGAGGCAGGGGCCGGATTACCAGGACATCCGGCGGATCATGGACCGCTTGGGGCTCCACACGATCTGCGAAGAGGCCCGGTGCCCCAACGTATGGGAATGTTGGAACAACCGGACCGCTACCTTTCTGATCTTGGGGGACATTTGCACGCGCCGATGCCATTATTGCGCGGTGACCACAGGCCGACCGCTAGAGCTTGATCGGGAAGAGCCGCTCCGCGTCGCCCAGGCCGTGCAGGCGCTGCGCCTCAGGCATGCCGTGATTACATCAGTGAATCGAGATGAGTTGGAGGATGGCGGGGCCGCCATCTTTGCGGAGACGATCCGGCAAATCAGACGCCTCGTGCCAACCTGCGCCGTGGAGGTGCTGATTCCGGACTTCGAAGGCAATGAGGCGGCGCTGGCTTCAGTCCTGGCCGAGAAGCCGGATATTCTTAACCATAATATCGAGACGATGCGGCGGCTGTTTCCGTCCATCCGGCCTCAGGGCAAGTATGATCGGTCTATCACGCTGCTAGATAGGGCGAAGAAGATGGGGGCAAGGACAAAATCTGGCCTCATCGTCGGGATGGGGGAAACAGCCGAAGAAGTGCGGGAGGTCATGCGCGATCTGCGTGAGGTTGGATGCGACATCATGACGATCGGGCAATATCTGCAACCCACGAAGCAACATCTTCCTGTAGCCCGCTTCTACCACCCCGACGAATTTGCCGCCTTCAAAGCCGAAGGCTTGGCCCTCGGCTTCAGCCACGTGGAATCCGGCCCGCTAGTCCGCAGTTCTTACCACGCCGAGCGGCAGGTACCCTCACACTGAAAGTCAGTCCCTTATGGCGATCCGTGTCAGCAGAGGAATCTCGATCCTCATTCTGCTGCTGGCAGCCGACTTGCTCGCCGTCCTCCCGCAGCATGCTCTCTCCTCACCTGAACAGACTCAGGCCATGCCGACACAGGAGTCTTCTGCGGTACAGATCCTACGGGCTAAGGACTGGAAAGGGGGTGTGGAGGCCAACGAAGGAGAGTGCGGGGCAACGGCTGGTGAATACTCATACTGGGTCTATGCCACAGCGACCCAGTGCGGCGTGCCGCGCGAGCAGGCCGATCGCGTCGTATCGGTCCGCCAGCCTATACCGGGCATGGCTGCAATCACCGCGAAGGCCGGGCTGCCCGGGGGCCGCTACGCGGTCTGGGTGTATGGCGCAGGTCAACCAGGGCATCCCTGGGTCAGTCTCTGTGGGAAGACCTGCGCGAATGGGGAGTTGCCTCCAACGCCTGCTTGGGTATTGATCGACTGGGTCGAGATCCGCGACAACCAACTCCTCCTCTTCCGTACGTGGCAACAACCCGACGGCCACCGTCTGGACGTTCAGGCGATAGTCCTCTCCTCGAACGAGACTCAGCCGGACTGGGTTCCCTGAAGAAGACGTGAATCGTTAAGCGTGAACCGCAAAACGTCGCGCGTGAAGCGCGGAACGAGACACGCTTCACACTTCACGAATAACGGCTAAAGACCTTCCCGCTATTCCCGAGCGAACAAGGTGTCCAGTATCCTGCGGGCAGCCCGGGCGACATGGTCTGGGTCGTGTTGGAACGCCAGCACAATCTCAAGGAGATGGTGGGTGTCTGCGTTATCCGGCTTGAGCTGGACGGCGAGACGGAGGGCCTCAGCCGCTCCGGTCGGATCGCCTTGCACCATGCGCACCAAGCCGAGATCAGCATGGGCTTCAGCATCATCCGGTTTCAGTTGGGCAGCCCTACGCAGCGCGGTGACCGCGCTGGTCCAGTCCCGTTGCGCCATCAGCGAACGGCCGAGCCAGTAGAAGGCCTCGGCATCGTTCGGGTGTAGCCGGATGGTGGCTCGCAGGGCTTCCACTGCGCCGGCCCAGTCATGCCGGTCCATCAGGACCACCCCGAGTCCACGGTAAGCTTCGGCAAACTCCGGCTTCAGCCGGATCGCGGCCCGATATTCCTCGGCCGACCCGGTCAGATCCCCTCGATGGCCAAGCACCTCGCCGAGCCGGAAGTGTGTTTCGGCGTTGTTCCCTTTGAACTCGGGAGAAGCTCGAAGGGCTTCACGGGCCCGGCGAAATTCCGCCTCCAAGCTCGCTTCCGTCGGTCCTTCCCGAGCAACGCCTTCCACGGGGTCGGGCTCCAGTGTCTTGGCCTCGAGCGCCGCAGGACCCTCTGAGGCCACCACGAGAAGAAGGGCAAAGCATCGAAGCCAGGTGCGCAAGGTTCACCACTTCCCAGATGTTACGCCCCTGGCAGATCCCAGACAAGGGACAAGCAAACCGTCTATGCTCATCCTTTCCCGTCGGCCCAAATGCTTGTATCCTATTCCCTCCATCCGGCTTTCGATCTTTGAAGTGTAGACGCGCATTCAATGAGCCAGAATATCTTAATTGTCAGCGCTCACCCCGATGACATGGAAATCGGCATGGGCGGCACTGTCGCGAAACTGGCTGAGTCGAAGGCCATCATCACCTCGGCCGTCGTGACCAATGGCGGACGGGCGCCAAACCCATTTACATGGACGGAGCAGCGGATGGCCGAGGTGAGAAGGGAGGAAGCCCTCCGTGCGGCTGGCGTCTTAGGTGTGAAGGACGTCGTGTTCTTGGACGAACCTGACGCGGCGGACGAGATCAATTCCACTACGGTCAAGCAGAAACTCACGGAGCTGATTGAGCGCCTTCAGCCGACCGAGCTGTATGCGCTGCATGAGGAACTGGATCGACATCCGGCGCATCGCTTAGTGGGCAAGCTGGTAAGAGAATGCGTCCTCGAATCCGGCTTCGCTCCGAGCGGAGGTCTCTGGGCCTACGAAGTCTGGAGCATCTTCACGACCTGGGACCGCATCGAATACATTGACGCATACGTGGCGAAGAAGACGCTCGCGATCGCGGAGCATCACAGTCAGGTGGCATCACTACCCTATGGGGAAGGAGTCCTGGGATTGAATCGTTGGCGCGCGGTGTTCGCTGATCCATGGGCCAGCGCGACGTTAGGCATGTACGCGGAGGTCTTCCTCCGTGTTGCGCTCTCTCCTGGAGCGGCGCAGAGTTAACGACCGGGGCCTGGCCAGACGGTGACTTTCTTTCCTACGCCGTGTCTTGTCATCCCGTAAGGCGAGGTCTATAATCCACGCATGGCATCACCACACATCCGAGGCAGGCAGCGAGTAAATCAGCGCCGGGTCAAGGCCAGCTTGAGCCGCCAAGGGAAGCGGCATGCTCCCATCTGGGAAGAGATCCTACGGAACGGACGGGACGTACCCGAAGCTGACCTTCATAAGCTGCCGACCGACCTCGCACTTCATCACGACCGCTATCTTTACGGAAGCCGTCTCTCTTGAGGCAGGTTTTCGCGGACACGGCGTATTGGCTCGCCCTGACTAACCCCTTTGATCAGCACCAGGAGGACGCCCTTCGGTCGTCAGCGACTCTAGGCCGCACTCGGATTGTCACCTCGGACGCGGTCCTGATCGAATATCTCAACGCGCTGGCAGAAAAAGGAGAAAACATCAGGGAAGCAGCCATCCGGTCTGTGGAGGCGATCTTGACGAACCCTGGAGTAACTGTCATTCCTCTCTCCCGAATGGCCTTCCAGAAAGGCTTCGCCTTTTACAAGGCCCGGCCCGACAAAGGATACAGTTTGACGGATTGCCTGTCGATGACCATCATGCGGGCTCGCCGCATCATGCACGTGCTGACGACTGACCATCACTTCGAGCAGGAGGGATTCACGCTTCTGATGGCAGGAGGGAGAAGGGGTTAGCTCCACCCCACGAGACCGATCCTGTCAGTTCAGCGTTTAAGAATGTCCTCGGAAGATGTGCCGACAGAACTCCTCCCACCAAGATCCTGTGGCAGCTCAAAGATCCCGCCCCCGAGGGGTGATACGGTGCTCCTACCGAGATCCTTGTCGAGGCGTTTCAGAAGCTCTTCGGGACTTTTGGTGCCGGTGGGATCGGGAAATGTCGCAGGGCCTGCGGGGCTCGGCCCTCCTGGTGGCCCGACGGTCGGGGCCGTACCAGGTCTGTCTTGGACACGGAAGTCGCCGCTGGGGATGCCTCCTAGTTGGGCGAAAGCGAAAGAAGGGAAGGCGATCACACTGGAAACGAGAATGAAAAGAAATAGGCGGGTCATGGGCGCCTCCTGACACCTTCACTCTAGCACATCGCCTCCATCCCTTCCAGCCGACGACGAGTTGACACAACGGCCCGCAACAAGTCGCCTGCCACCATTGCCCATTCCTTCATACCGAGCGTATTCCGCCAAGCAGTCCTTCTTGAACCTCCCCTTTGCATAGGGCTTCTGGTAGTCGAGCCCTTGCCAGCCTTCGTAAGCCCAGGTGGGGGTGCCAAATCTGACCAACGGCGAGACGCCCATATTCCTACTCCCTGGATCGGACCTTGTTGCTTGTGTCCAGCGAGGTGGTTGGCTATTCTGTTGGCACACTGGGGCAGAATAATCAACCAGGAGGAAGCGCAATGAAAAGGAGTCCACCATGAACCACACCTGGCAAGCCATCTTGGTATCCGTGATCACCCTCTCTATCGGGTTATTTATTGGGAAGTCAATAGACCACTGGACGTCTTTCGCCACGGCAGCGGAACGCGAGACTCAGCAGACATTCTTGCGGCTCCTGGGACATCAGCAGCTTGGAAGGCATCTGCTGCTCAGTGTCTATTGCGATGCAGAGCGAGGGCATATGCTATACACTTACACTCTCGCGGGGGAATCACCCGCTGGGAATATCGCTGTCATCAAGGACGCGTGTAAGGTTGGAAAGTGAGCGGATTCTTAACCTCCGGGGAGAGATCGTGGCTGACTAGGGTTACTGTAGAAAAGCTGCTCCCGTTGGCCCGCTGACGCCCGCTTCACGGGACTAATGACGATGCGCACAGTTGGTGATCAACCAGGCTAGCGTTTTGCAGCCCTTCCAGCCGACGACGAGTTGACGCAACTGCTCACAAAAAGTAGCCTGTGCCTATTTCTTCGTCCTTCAGGTCTTTGGCCACCGCAGAGGTATCTCCGTGAGTGTCTTGGACGAGCCCTCAGCCCAGTGGAATGAGGAAGATTTAGTTGCCTTGATTGATGGATCCGT
>Ga0187892_10002321_pt1 | contig 38751 bp, 25 predicted proteins | sample MA1701073metaG_FD_139345 | JGI IMG/M metagenome (GOLD analysis project Ga0187892, IMG submission 139345) | Bio-ooze microbial communities from a basaltic lava cave in the Kipuka Kanohina Cave System on the Island of Hawaii, USA - MA170107-3 metaG ... | reverse complement strand
GCCATGTTCCAGAGCCGCGGCAGCCGTAGCGCCGGCCTCCGGCCTGCACGTACCGCCGGCGTCACGCCTGCGAGTCGCGGGGGGAGTCCGGGCCGCGCGTGGGGCGCGACGCACGGCAGTCGTAGACTCGCAGGCCAGAGGCCTGCGGTACATGCAGGCGAGACGCCTGCGCTACGCGGCGCGACGGAGCTTCACGTGCCCGCCGTAGGTTTCCACCATTTCTTGCGCGAACCAGCTCGCCCGAGGAACGTTTCGATCTGCTCGCGCGTGGCCGCGTCGATCTCAAACTCGAGCGCCGTCGTGCTCCATGTGCTGGGGAACGTGATGCGGTCGGTCCCATCGGGCCGCTTCAACTGAAACGTCACCTGGTCGACCAGCTCCGTGATCTCGCTCGGAAACAGGTTGAGCTCGATGCGTTTGGCGCGGCTGCCCTCGACCATGGACCGCAGCTGGGCCGCCTGGGCGGTCAGTGACGCCTGTTGCCGTTCGACCAGGAAGCGGCGCAGCGATTGCAAGGCAGGTTGGAGCGAGACGCCGGTCGGCTTGGCGCCCGCTTCGCGGCAGGTGTATTCGAACGTGTGCAGTGCAGCCGCCTCGCCCGAGAGCTTGGCGTCGATCGTAAGCTGCACCTTCAGGCGGGCCGACGTCGGCAGCAGTTCGTCCGGCTTGGCGGCCGAAGCCGGCGCCACGCGAATGTTCAGCATCGCGCGATAGGCGTCGAATTCAGCGGCATGTGCGGCCAGCAGATCGGCCATGAGCTCTTCGACCCCGCGCGCCGCCAGCTTCAGTCCCTGCTCGCGAATTCGGGCCGGATCAGCCGGCCGCCACGTGAGCTGTTCGGGCGACCAGACCAGTTTGCACTCGATGCGATCGCCGGCCCACGATCCACCCAGCAGGTTCAAAACAACCGTGCAAGTGGCCGTGGGGCTGGTCACGTCGCCTTGCATCTTGACATTCGGCAAGAGCGCCGTCGGCAGGGCTGCGCCCCATTCGGCCAGTCGTGACTTCTGCAACCGCGTCATCGGTTCGGCGAAGCCGTGGCCGACCTCCTCGGCCAACTGAGCTTCGTTGGCGATGCGCGTCCGCTGCCCGTCGGTGTCGAACTCGAAGGGCACGGCAAACCCGACTTTCTTCGCGCCGCTCGCAGGTTGAATGTTTACGTGCAGCTTGGCCCGGCCGCGCGTGGGCGGCTCGCCGGGTAGCCACTCCTCGGCGTCGATCCGCGTCGTGACGCGTTCGGCCGAGAGCACGCCGTCGAACTTCCGAGCGACCAGCCCGCGCACCCACTGGTCCAAGGCCGCCGCCACCAGCTTGGTCCGCTGGGCCAGCATGCGCTGAATCTGCTCGCGAAGCTGGTCGCGATAGCGCGTGCGGCGGCGGGCCACGTCGTCGCGCCGCGAATCGGGCAGGGGATCGATGGGCGGGGACTCGATCAGGTGAATCGCTTCGGGGTAGTCCTCCCTGGCCGCAGCCTCATCGGCCGACTTGAGCCACTCGTCGATCCGGCGACGCTCGTCGAGCCGTTGCTCGACGCGGGCCTGCAGGGCGGTCTCTTCGCTCACCGACGGTTGCGGCCACTCCGACAGCTTCGGCCGCTTGGCCAGTGCCGCGGCCGCCTTGTCCCAGTCTTCGGCTTGGACCGCCGCCCGCAAACTTGAGACGTAGCGGCGGGCCGCCTCGTGATCGGCGCGGCGGTGGATGAGCTGATCGAGCCGCGCCTTGCTGGCCGCGATGGGCGCGGCCAGCTCGTCAGGCAAGCTGGTGCGCACGGGTCGCTGGTTCCACAGGGCCTCGGCCGCGTCAGCCTGCTCGGCGTCGACGGCGGTTTGGAACTTGTCGAACCATTCGCGATAGGCGCGATGCTCAGCTTCGAGCTGGCGCTGGGCGGCGAGCTGCTGTTTGATCGCCTTCTCGCGGGTCGTGACGTCCGATGGCCAGTGTGCGATCGACACCCGTTGGGTCAACAGGCGCTCAAGATCATCCCAGCGCTGGGCCTGAAGCGCGTCCTCCAATCCGTCGAGATACTGTTCGGCGACGCTTCGATCGGCCGCGATGGCCTCCGCCAGCGCCTTCTCCTCTGTAACGCGCGTGCGAAGCACATCGGCTCGGCCGCGGACATCTTCGGGGAAGAACTCCAACTCGGGGGGCTGTTCGAGCGTCGCCAGGGCGCGGTCCCAGTCCAGCGCGTCCGCGGCCGCTCGAGCGGCCGCCAGCCATTGCCGGGCTTGCTGATGCTCATCGGCGATGCGTTTTCGCAGGGCTTCTTCGGCCGCCACTTCCTGTTCGACTTGCGCCCGCAGCGGCGCCTCCTGCTCGACGACGTCTTGCGGCCAGTAGCTCAGCTCGGGTTTGTGCCGCAGCTCGCGCTGTGCATCGGACCAGCGCCGCGCCGCCACGCCTGCTTCCACCTGACTCCACCACTTTCGGGCGGCCGCATCGTCCGCCTCGCGCTGCCGCTGCTCGCGAACTGCAGCGCGGCACTGCTTCTCCTCTTCCGTTACGTCCTTGGGCCAATGGGTCAGGCGAGGCCGCTGCGGTCCCAGCAACGTCTCGGCCCGATCCCATGACTGCCCGGCCACAGCGGTCAGCAGATCGTCGACCCAGCGACGGGCGGCCGCATGATCGGCCTCTCGTTCGCGCTGCTCGCGTAAGGCCTCGCGAACCGCCTCGAGCCGTTCGGTGAAGTCGGCCGGTCGGTGTACCAGTTGCGGCGGCAGACCGACCAACTCCTCAACGCGGTCCCATTGCCCCTCACGGCGGGCCGCGTTCAAGTCGGCCAGGTAAGCCTCGGCCTTGCGATGATCGGCCTCGATCGCCAACCGGCGGCGCTCCTGCTCGGCCCGTACGTCGGCCAGCGCCCGCCGCAGCTCCGACTGCACCGTGCCGCGCCGCACGCGCACCGGCTGCAACAGCCCCTTGTCGGGCGGAAGCTGATCGATGCGCGCCTGCAGCCGCTCGATCAGCGAGCTGGCCGCCTCCGGCTCGTTCGGATCGATCGTGGCCACGTGGGCTTCCATGGCTTCGAGATCCTGCATGGCCCGCACGTTGCGGTCGAGGATCTGGGAAATCTTGCGGATCTCTTCCAGGAGCGGCTCCTCGCGCAGGTCGCTGAGCTGGGTCAGCGTCTCGACCAACTGGCGGGCATCGGCCCAATCGGGTCCGGTGAGAATCTCCTTGGCCTTGGGGATCAGCAGACTGGCCTGGGCCTCGGCCGCCAGCGCCCGGGCTCGCGTCGCCACTTCCCCGCGGGTTGCCGGGTGCGTGGCGATGGTGATCGCATCGCGCTGCACGCGCTTCCAGTCGAGCAGCGTCTCGTCGGTCTCGCGCACGTGCTTGCACAGGGTAATCAGCCGCTGGCGCAGGACGTCGGCCAGTTCCACCGGCTTGATGTGCTTGCTCAGCGCCGCGACCAGCTCAGCCGCCGTCGGCCGCTCGCTGGGCAGACGCAAGAGCGTACGGTCGATAAGGCTGGGGGCATCCGAAGCCTCATCGGCCAATCGATCAACCAGCGCGGCCCAGCCGGCGGCGGCCCGTTCCTGATCGGGCGCACGCTTCAAAGCGCGCGGCGCGTACGTCTTGCTCGTCATGAACGCCGCCACGTCCGGCAGCCGATGTACGTCCGAGTCGCCGGGAAAATACGGGTGTCGATGCTCGGCGAAGAAATAGAGCAGGAAGCCGGCCGAGATGATGTCGGACGACGCCTCGAACGAGCCGCGCGTCTTCGGCACGTACTTGGACGGGGCGATGAAGGCGCAGATTCGGTCGTCGCGCTCGTACTCCTCGGGAGAAAGCACTTCCCAAGCTGCGCTGGCGCCCTCGCGCGGGCCGACGGCCAGGTTGTAGTAAGCGTCCGGCCCGAGCGCCTCGTAGACCGCGCGCCCAAACCCGAAATCGCTCACCTTCTCGATGCCGTCGGAATCGACGAGAAGCACGCCCGGACACAGTCCGGCGTGCGCGCCGTGCGACGACGATCCAGCAGACTCTTGCGTGTGGGCGGCATGCAGCGCCGCGAAGACTGCACGGGCCAGCCGAAAGAGCGTCGCCAGTTCTCCGCGGGCGGTCGAGGGCTCGAAGAGCTGCTCGGTCGAGATCGGCTCGGCCGGCTCGTGCTCGACGAAGTAGCAGCGATCATCCTCGTCCAGGTCGCCGACAAGAGTCAGGACGTGCGGGCAGGTCGTAGCCAGCTGTCGCTGAAACTCTACGGCGGACTGCAGAGCGGTGCGCAGCTTGGCAGCGTCGTCTGAACCCAGGCCCTCCGGCTTAAGGATCACGCGTCGATTCAAGGCGCTCGTGCCCATAATAGACTTCGCCCACCCGCCCGCGTATATTAAGAACTCCAGGCGTTCGTATCGAGCCGTGGTCGCAATTTCGCGGTCACCTGCACAGGTGTGTCATGGGCAAATCACGCGAGTCGGACCCACCGCCAAACCCAACCAGCGATGCGGAGTTGATCGGGCCCTTGCGTGTCGCTTTGGTCGATGCGGCCGAGCCGCGACGTTATCGCCTCCTGGCCACCCTCTTTCAAGAGCTGGCGGACCTGAGCGGCGACGGCGTGAATGGCCAGCCCGGCGGCCTGATCGAGCAGCTCAAGAGCGCGTCCGCCCGGAACCACTCGCTCCAGGAAGATTTGGCCCGCCTGAGAGACGAGCTGGCCGGCCGGAACGCCGAGTATGCGGTCTGCGCCAAGCGGCTTGAGGCCGAAACGCAGGAAAAGGTCGAACTTCAACGCCGTCTCACACGCTTCGAGCCGCAGCTTGCTGAGCTTCAACGCGAGCGCGAAGCGCTCCAGGCCAAACTGGCCGCCGTCAATAACGAACTGCACCGGGCCGGGGTTGAAATCGAGCAGACCCAGCTTAAGCTGCAACGAGCCGAGAAGCAGTTGCACGAGCGCGCCCGATCCGAAGCGTCGGATTCGCGCACGGCCGAGATAGCCGCGCGGTGCCGTCAACTGGAGGACACGATCGAGCAACTGAGGGTCGATCGCGACGCTGAAATCGAGCGCCTGAACGCCGAGTTGGAGACGTTGCGCGGCTCGGCCACTGCAGGCGCGGAGACGACACTGGCGTCACTGTGGCACCGACTGGCCTCGCTTCGGCCGCCGTTGGCCGACCCCGGTCAACCCAACCAGCAGGCGGCCGACCGGCTGATTGGCGCACTGGCCGAGTTTGCGACGTTTGCCGACGAGTGCGAGAAGGACATGCGCGTTATCGTGGGCAACGGGCTCTACACCAAGGACGGCGAGCAGTTACGCATGCTCTGGAACGATTACATGGAGCGCGACGAGCTGCGCCAGACGGTGCGGCAGACGCTCGCCGCCCGGGCTGGCCGGCCGACGGCGGTGCTGCGTACGCGGCTTGACTTGCCGCGCCGCTGGCTACGGTCGGCACTTTGGGCCAACGACAGCGCCCTGCAGAGCCTCGATGGCGAGCTCACCGCCTACCTGCGCGATCCGGAGGTGCTGGGCGGAAACCCGAAATTGACCGTTCGCGATTTCGTTGCGCAAAGCGGCCCGTCGCACTTCATGGAGCACATGCGCCGGTTCCGAAACCGCAAGCTCGAGGAGTTGCTCGGCCAATGAGTCGAGACATGGGCGAATCCAGGACCAGGCGCCGGAAGGAGAGAGCTGTGACCGATAGCAAGGAGTTCTCGATGCGATGGGGCTGGCGCCGAGCTGCGGCGATGATCGTTCTCGCGCCCATCTGCCTGACGGGCTGCGCTCGCAAGCTGTCGATCACGCAGACCGAGTTTGTGAACAACGCCATGTGGCCGGCGGCCGAGCGCTCCTCGCGCAGCGGCGAGCCGCTCGAGCTCAACATCGTCTGTGTCTACCCGGCGGATCTCAATCGGGCGGAGAACAGCCGGCTGGGGCCGGACAAGGGCCTCACGTCCGACATCTGGTTCCGCGATCGGCCGATCCTGGGCGATACGGCGTCGACCGCGTCGCGCGGCTCGCGCTTCTGGCTGCCGTCGGACCAGATCTTCGTGATGTCCAACGACACGACGGCCTTCGGTACGTCAGTCGGCCCTGCGTTGCGCGGCGCTCGGGACGACGGCCGGGCGACTTTCCAGGTCGAGTTCGATTTTGACGGGTCCATACACCATTCGCAGTCGGTGATTTACGTGTTCGGCAAGTTTGTCGATCGGCACGGCAGCGTTCTGCCCGTGCCGCCGGCCAAGTGGAACCCGCCCGGCGACTATAAGGCAAGCATCGCGGTCGAAGTTGGGTGCAATCCGCAACAGAGCGTCAACGAGGGGCAGTTCATTCGCAACACAACGGAACGCAGGTGAAGAGCCGAACGCCAAAAAACCGAAAGCCGACAGCCGAAACAGGTGATCGGTGGAGAGTCGTTATTCCGTTCCCACCCACGCTGCGCGAAGTCGCGACACGTGTGGCATGCCCAAGCGAAGCGCGGGCATGCGGGCTGCCCGGCATGGCCGCTCCTGGGATTGCCGCCCCCGCATGGATACGAAGCGCGCACGGTCATTTGGACTCATTGGATGGGCAGACTCTTTGCGAATGCGTTAGAGTTCTCAGGTCAGGTCCGCCCCGGAGGGGCGACGGGCTGTAGCCACGGGTGCCGACCCGACTGGGTCAAACCCGTGGAAAATCGGGGACAAGAACGAGTTTAGCCCCGGCAGGGGCGAAGGAAGAATGGCGAGTCCATGTCGGATCGGATCAGGGAAGCACTGCTGGCCTTCCTCCGCCGCCCCCTTCCGGGGCTCCGGGGGTTTGTATCTGTCGTGGTCCACGGGTTTGACCCCTCCGGGGTCTGCACTCGTGGCCAAATGCTCTGGCCCCTCCGGGGCCGCCTGACACCGAAGCACGATTCGTTGGTCTGAGGCGCGGCCTCGCTCGCTTTTCGGCTTCCGGTTGGTTTCGGTTTTCAGAGAGACGGCATGAATTTTTGGACGGAGGTGCACTGGTCAGAAGGCATGTTCCTGCGGCCGCACCATATGCAGGCCGCCCAGCGCTGGCTTGAGACGGTGGCCCGGGCCGGCGTGGAATCCGTCCGGCCGTTCGCCTGGGGCTTCCTCGAACTTCATGCCGCCCGCGAGCCGCTCGAGAACTTCACGCTTCGTCTGGACCGCTGCGCCGTCCGCATGAAAGACGGGACCTGGGTGCAGGTGCCCGAGAACACGCAAATCGCGCCGCTCAACTTCCAGGATGCATTGGCCGGAGCAGGGCCCTCGGGTCTCGATATCTTCCTGGGCGTACCCCAGATGCAGGAAGTGCGGGCCAACGCGGTCTCGCTCGAGCAGCCCGAACTGACCGAGGGCACGCCGCGCTACGAACCGTTTCCGCTCATGCGCCGCGACGAGAACACCGGCAAGAACCAGCAGATGCTCTACATGCGCCGCATGCAGGGCCGCCTGTTCACCGCCAACGAGGACATGACCGGGTACGAGTGCGTACGCATCGGCACGGTCCGGCGCACCGATCGGCCGGGCGCAACGCCCGAGTTTGAGGGCCTGGGTGTCGGACCGGTGCTCACAGTTCAGGCCGACCGCGACCTCAGCGCGTTGCTCAATTCGCTGGCCGACCAGATCGAGGCCAAGGATGAGGTGCTGGCCCGCGAGGCTCGCGAGCATCACATGATGTTCACCGACGGCGTCGCCGCCAACACCGAGCACCTGCTGAAGCTGCACGTGGTCAACGAGGCGCGTGGCCACTTGCGCGGCCTGCTGCAGTGCCCGTTGCTTCATCCGTTCGACGTGTTCGCCGTGCTGGCCCGTTTGGTCGGCCACTTGGCCATTTTCGGCGACGAGCTGACGCCCGGCCTGATTCCCGTCTACGACCACGATCGGCCTGGCGCCGCGCTCGAAACGTTGCGGGCAATGATCCATGCCCTGCTCGAAGGCATGACCGGCGGCAACTACGTCGAGCGGCGCTTCACCCGCAAGCGCGACCAGGGCGGCCGCGAAGGGCTCGAGGTTGAGCTCGATCGCGAATGGATCGACCGCAACCTGGAGATGTTCGTCGGCCTGCAGTCCGAAGAAATGGACATCCACCAGGTCCGCACCTACATCTACAACACGCTCAACTTCAAGCTCGCTTCGCCGACCCGGGCGCCCCGCATCGTCACGATGGCGGTCCGCGGCTTGCCGCTCGAGGTCAGGCCCGTGCCTGCCGGGACGCTGCCGCGCCGCCAGAACCTGCACTATTTCAAGATTGATAAGACTATCGGACCAGATCGCACCGACTATTGGCGCGAGTGCGAGCAGGAACGGGGCATCCGTGTGAGCATTCAAGAGGGCCAGCTGCCAGTGCTCGAGAAGCTCAAGCCGACGTTGTACGTGATCAAGGAGCGACGATGAGGCCAGGGTTCAGGGCCGAAGGCTTCAGGGTTCAGGGTTCAGGGTTCAGTCCTGTCGCCCGCCACGGTGTGTGGCATGGCCGCCGTGTGTGGCATGGCCAAGCGCCAGCGCGGCCATGCCTTGGACGGCATGCCCGCTCCCGGTGCGCCGGGACTGGGCATGCCACACCGCCGCGCCACGTCGCGAAGGAGCGCGAATGAGTCCATCGACGGCGATCGAGTCGACTTCATTGCGGTTGACCGCCGCGTGCTGGCCGGTGTTCGAGTTCCTGGCCGATTTCGCGCGGCGCGTCAAGCACGGCGCCGTGGCGCAGCCTGAACAGGTCCGCTACGAGGCACTGGCCGCCCTGCGCGATGCTGAGGAGCTGGCCCGTGACGACCCGGCCGTCGAGCGCCTGTGGAACGACCGCGCCAAGCCGATGATGGTCTACCTGATGGATTACAAGATGCTGAATACCGACTGGGACGGCCGGCATCTGTGGTACAACAACCCGTTCGAGACCGATCCGCAGATTCTCGGCCGCCCGCAAGCCCTGGGCGGCGAGAACTTCTTCCGCGATTGCGACGAGATGCAGCGCGAATACGAGCTGGCCGAGCGCCGCGACCGCCGCGACAAGGACGAGCTGGCCGAGCTGCTCAATCTCTATTTCGTCTGTCTGCGGCTGGGCTTCCGCGGGCAGTATCACGATCGTCCGCAGGAGCTGGCTGACTACACGCGGCGGCTGTTCGCCCGGCTGCCGGCCCATGCGACCACGCGCGGCAAGGAGCTCTTTCCGGAGGCGTACAAGCACAATCAGGAGCTGAAGATCGACTACAAGCTCGGCACGAGCCTGACGATCGTGCTGGTCGTGTTCTTTGTTGTGCTGGGCGTTGGCCTGCTGGCGCTTCGCCTGGCGTGGAACAACGCCATCCAGGAGATCTCAGCCAAGGCCGCAACTTGGAATGCTCCAGCGCAAGTGCAAGAAGGGACGCAGAGCCGCTGAGATTGCAGAGACGTTGAGACGACGGTGTGGCATGGCCAAGCGAAGCGCGGCCATGCTCGGCAAGCGACGCGCGTCATGCCCGCGCTTCGCTTGGGCATGCCACCCAGCCCTAGGATCCCGGTATGAAGAAGCTGTTTACCTGGTACAAGAACCTGCCCCCCGAGATGCGCATGGCGTTGGCGCTGATCGGCCTGAGCACGCCGGCGGGCATCATTTTCTTCTTTCAGCGCTGGCTCAAACTCACGGCGACGCAGATCGCGTTCCTGCTGATTGGCCTGATCGTCGTGGCGGGCCTGTTCGGATTCATCTTCTCGCGCATTTTCGGTGCGCGCAAGCGGCGCCGCGAGCGCCGCCTCGCTCAGGACCTGGTCAGCGATTCCGGCCGCGGGCCGGTCTCGATGGACGTGGCCGCCAACGTCAAAGCCAACAACGAAAAGTTCATGACCGCGGTGCGCGACATGCGCAAGAACCTCGGCGTGAACGTCTACGATCTGCCGTGGTACATCATCATTGGTGACTCGGGCTGCGGCAAGACCAAGATGGTCAGCGAGTCGGGCTTGACCTTCTCGACCGGCCGCCCCGAGGGCTATCAGCTCGGCACACTCAACTACAACTGGTGGTTCACCGAAGACGCGATTCTGATCGACATGGCCGGGCGTCTGTGCAACCCGCGCGACGACGCCGACAGTCGCGAGTGGCAGGCTTTCCTCTCGACGGTAGCCAAGGGCCGGCCCGGCTTCCCGATCAACGGGGCCATCGTGTGCATCTCGGCCGATCATTTGCTGCAGGACCCGCCCGAGAAGATCGAAGCCGATGCCAACACGACGCTCGAGCGGTTGCGCGACCTGCAGACCAAACTGGGCGTCACGTTCGCCACGTACGTCGTCGTGACCAAGTGCGACAAGATTGTCGGCTTCGTGCAGTTCTTCGACCGGGCCCGCGACATCACCATCAAGAACCAGATTTTTGGCTGGTCGCGGCCGGGGCCGTTCAACGAAGCTTACGATCCCGAGCAGTTCACGCAGGATTTCGAGAACGTCTACAACCGGCTCAACGAGCTTCGTCTGCGCCGCATGAGCGAGGAGGACGAAGAGATCGACCTCGGGCTGGCCTACACGTTTCCCGAGGAGTTCCGGCAACTCGTCGGCCCGCTGCAGACGTATCTGCGCACGTTGTTCCCGGTCATGCGGCACGCCCGCGTGGCCAAGAACCTGATCTTCCGGGGCGTGTACTTCACCAGCGCCACGCAGGAAGGCGCACTGCTCTTGCGCCGGCTGGCCGAGCGGCTGGGTGCCGACGCGGCTGACCAGTTCGCACCGCTCGACATCCTGCCGCACAAGCGCTCCTACTTCATCAAGGAAGCCTTCTTCAAGAAGTTCTTCCCGGAATATGGCCTGGTCTTCCGCAACGAGCAGCAGGTGGTGCGCCACCAGAAGCTGGCTCGCACGCTGGTGGTCACGGGTGGTGTGCTGTTCGTGGTCCTGGCCACGCTCCTGTTTGTGACCTACCGGGCCTTCAACCGCGACATCGGCCAGGCGCGGGCGGATGCCCTCTTCCGTGAGGATGCCGGCAAGCTCGTGGCCGGGGCCAGCGTCGAACGCTGCGGCGCGCTCAGAGAAGACATCACGCGGCTGCAGGGATCGTCGTGGTCGCGGAAGATCCTGGCCTGGGGCATTGGCTACGATCGGCCGATCCGCGATCTGACCACGATCAAGCTGGGCCTGTTCGAGGAGCAGGTGCTGGCCCGCGGGCTGCGCGACGTCAGCGAGTCGCTGCGCTCGGGCGCGAGTCTGGCCGACGAAGCCAGCGCCAGCCGCTTCATGGCGGCCCTCGAAGAGTATGTCGCCTGGGCGGCGTGTGCCAACGCCGACAAGCCTTGCGAGCGCGTCACGGCCGCCAGCTTCAAGACCATGTACGAGCTGGTGAGTCCTGGCGCCTCGGCGGCGACCGCGACGGCCCCGGAAGCCGCCGGCGCGGCTGCCGGATCTGCAACGGCTGACAACACGCCATCCGCCACCGACGACAGGCTCGCCCCCGGACCGCTCTTCGCCGAGGTGGACGTCTATTTCGATGCGCTCAAATCCACCGGCGACCCGCGCAACCCCGCCCGCGTCATGCCGCACGCCGAGATCGAAAGCACGATCGCCGCAGCGGTTGACACGGTCCGGTCCTACCTGACCCGCTACGCTGGCGGTGAGAGTGTCTTGCCAGATGATCCCATCGTGGCCGAATGGCTGCGGATCGCCGGCGCCTGCAATGACCTCGAATTGACCTACGGCGAGCTGCTCGGAGCGGCTGGCGATGAGATCACGTCGCTCGACGCTTTCGGCAAGCTGAAGGCCGCGTTCGGCCAGCGCTATCCGCAGTTCAAGAAAGCCCGCGAGGGGTTGGGCTGGCAGCTTCGTCACCCCAGCGGCCAGCCGATCTCGCAGGAATGCCTGGTGGCGCGCGTGCCGCAACAACGCAAGCGCTGGGTGGCCTACCAGGAGCGTCTGGCCGACGCTTACAAAGCGTGTGGCGGAGCATCGAGAAACGTCGAAGCGATCATCCGCTCGCTCAGCGCCGACTCGGGCGAAGGGGCCAACCGCAAGCGCGGCCTCGACCACATCTTCTTCGATCACCTGCAGAAGGCCGGGCTCATCAAACAGAGCCTTGTGTTCGTCGACGGTGTCTTTGCAACCGACCTCTCGAAGACGGTCGACGAAGTGCCCCAGCGGTTCCCGCATATCCTGACCACGGCGGCGACGCCGGAAACCGGGATCTGCGCCTTCGGCGTGCACGGCGACGTGGCCGCGGTGGCCGGCTATCTTGATACGATCCACAGCGCGCTCGAGAGCTTCAGCCCCGATACAGCCACGGCGCCCGAAACTGCCGACCAGTGGATCAAGCAGCTCGAGGCGTTCACGGACGCCCGCAAACCCGTCCCGAAGGCCGAGATCGAAAAGCTGCAACCGTTCTGGAGAGCCGACGGCAAGCTGGCCCGCCTTTACAATCGCCATGAAGAGCTGATTCTGCGCGGCGGCGGGACGCACCTGCTCAATGGAATTGTTGGGCGGATCCGTACCGTCGGGCCCTGGGGGTTTGCCGAGTTGAATGCGGACTGGTGTCACGACGCACGGTCCCGCTCGGCGTTCGATCTGGAAGTGCCGGAATGCCGCACCGCCGCGGCGCCGGCGGCGCCCGCGCCGACGGAACCCGAGAAGCCGGCCGACGAGCCGCCGCGCCGCAGGGCGCCACCTGGCAGCGCCTCGCCAACCCCGGCACCCGCGCCAGCCGTGCCCGAGCAGCCCGCGGTCGTTCCAGCCATCGGCGATGTGGTGCCGCGCTGCGCCACGGCCGACTACCTGAGCGTCCGCGCGAAGACCTGCGTCTATCTGCTGCGCCTGCTCAAGGACTTTGCCCAGACCGGCACGTACTTCAGCGACGCGCCGGCCACGCCGGGCCAGTGTATCGCGGACATTGAGGCGGCCTGGGCCCGCTATGTCGACACGTTCGCGGCGCGCTGGCGGCAGGCCTATCCGCCGAAGGGCCTTAACGATCGGCTCAAGTCGGTGCTGGGCACAAGCGGTCCGTGGCCCTCGTTCGCCGCGCCGTTCGCCCGAGACGCCGGCGGCCGCGAGGTGCGCGAGGCAATTGATGAACTGCGCCTGGCCTTGACCGAGCTGCTGCGGGCTACCCGCTGGGCTGCCTATGACGGCCGGCGATCGTGGCTCGATCTGAGCCGGACTGACGTAGACTACCGTAACGAGTGGTCGCTTGTGCATCGCACGACGACGGATGCGGTCGCCAAGGCCTGGGGCTCTGACTCGTTCGCCGTTCGCTCCAGCGAGGTGCGCGACAGCACGGCCCCCTGGGACGACGCAGCCTTGGCCGTGGTGCAGGCTTGGACGTCGCTGCTGGCCGGCATCGGTCAGACGGCCGAACTGCCCAACCTGGCCGAACCGAATCCGCGCAGCGTGGGCGGCATCGACTGGGGCGCTCTGGATCGGGCACGCAGCGAATATGGGCTCGAGAACGAGGTGCTCACCTCAGCGCTGGTCGATTTCGAGAACCGCGCACAGCGCCTGCTGAGCGAAGAGCTGACCAACCGACTGTGCGAGCAGCAGGATCAGTTACTCGATGCCGGGGCACCCGATGGCGGCTGGCCGTATCTGCGCGGCGGCCCGCTGGCCACGGTTGATTTCGGCCGGTTCCGCGAGTTCCTGGCCCGCGTCGCCAAGGGCGAGAGTGCTTTTGCGCGCATCGAGGAGAAGCTGCCCTCCGACGGGCTGAAATCACAGCGGGCCGGGCTGTATGCTCAGTGCGCTGCCTGGCGCCGGTTCCTCGGCCTGGACAAGGGACCCGATCCGGCCCCGCTGCAAGTCGAGATTCGCTGCTCGGGCGACATGGCCAACCCGCAGTTCCAGGGAATGTTCGAAGACACGGCCCAGAACCAGTACAAGACGATCCGGCTGAACCTCGGCCTGACCTCGCGAGGCACGGCCGCCGATGCGGGTGTCACGCTCTCGCTGGTGGCCCCGGGGCGGCAGACGCTGACTCCGGCCGAATGGCGCTGGTCGCAGCAGGCGGGTGAGATGTCCGTCGCGCTGGAGAATCCACACGAAACCAGCGGCGGGCAAACGGTTGCCCGCACCGTGACCGATTCGGTCGGCCCGTGGTCGCCGCTGGCCCTGTGCGCCTATCTGCAGCGCGCTATCCGGCAGAACGACGTCTTTTCGCGCGTGCATGTGTTCAAGGGGGTCGACCCGCGCAGTCCTGAGAAGCGCTATGGCGAAATCCTCGAATTCCGCGTGACGCCGAGCCTGCCCGACCCGATCCGCAGGCTGGAGCGCGCCAGGTAGCGAACCGGCGGGTTGCTGCCCGAAGACCTGCGCCAGGGGCGACGACATGGGCTGGACCGACATCTTCAAATCGAAGTCGTCCAAGGCCAAGGCCGACCCGCGGGTGCGCTGGTTTGGGAAACTGCCGACGTACGGCGATTACTATCGCTCGCGCGGCGAGGACGACTGGTCGGAGGAGTTCCACGCGCTCATCCTGAAAGGGTTCGAGTTCTACCAGAGCCGTGCGCCCGGCGGGACGCGGCACGCACGCCTGCCGATCAGCACCGCTGTCATCCGCTTGCCGGAATCGGACATGACCGCGTTCGCCAGCGTGCTGGACTACGGAGGGGACAACCGCGGTCGCCCCTTCCCGATGCTCTTCTACGTCGGCGTTCCGACCGCCCAGTGGCCGGGACCCACCAGCGGGCAGATGGTCGCCGCCGGCCGCGTCCTGCGTGAACTGCTCGGCCTCAAACGCGAGGTCTCGCACTTCCTCAATTCGCCTGGACGGTTCGAGCAGACCTTCGATGATCGGACCGTGGAGCTCGCCGGGCTGGCAGCGGACGACACGGACGAGTCGTGGCGGAAAGCGCTGAGCGCCGTCAGTCTGGCCGATTGGTTCTCCGGCGTCCCCTGCGGTTTGAACGGCGCCGATGCGCGCCAGTGGCGGCGCGCCGTCGCCGCCTGGGGCGATGCGATCGCCGCGCACGAGTCGAAGTCGTTCGAGCCCACGCTCTGTTTTCCGCTCTCCAGCGCGGCTCCGTTCGACGGTCAGGCGGCCGGCTGGATTCGATGGCTCGATAATCGCATCGACCTGCGCCGCCGCACTTGCTCGTTGATCGTCACCGGCGAGGGCGCCGCAACCCCGAATCCCGCCGCGCCGGGCCAGGTGCGGACTCCTCAGCCGGGCAGCGCCCCCGGCCGCCTGTGCGTCGTGGCACGCGACCTCATTCCGGATGACTTTCTGCTCTTTACACCCCTGGCCGCCACACTGCCGTACGTCGAGGACCCGGCCGCGAAGCCAGCGCCGCCCGACGCCGCGAACGGACCTCAATCGGACGCGAACGCGCCGAACTCGCCGCGGGAACCGGCAACGTGGATCGAATTCGTGGAAGCCCTGCCTTCCCTGCCACGCGCGTAATGCTTCGTTGTGCCTGCGCGCGGACCGTGCTGCACGGCCACACAGTCGCGACTACGGTCTCCCGCGCGTCAAATCGGTCGCCAGTGGGTCCGCCCCCGGCCCGTCGGGGCTGCGATTTCACATTGTGCCGATTCAACCGTCTAAGTTGTTTAGCGTGATGGGGTTTCCGCCGGGCTGGCGGCTTGGAGCGGACCTTGGAAGAGCTTCGGCGGCACATTCTGTCGGTAGCCCGGCGGCTGCTGCGCCAGTCGTCCGACGCCGAAGATGCCACCCATGACGCATTGGTGAAGCTCATGTCGGTACAGTCCAACGGCATGGTGATTGAGGATTCGCGAGCCTTTGCGACGCAGACCGTTGTGCGGCTGTGTGTCGATCGGCTGCGACACGCGCAAGTCAATCGCGTGCATTTGCCCAGGATTGCCCGGCTGCGGAGTAACGCTGATCAGCCGACCGAGCCGCCGCCAGATGTGCAGCGGCTCTACGACGCTGTCGCCGCACTGCCGGCCAAGCAGGCCGCAGTCGTGACGTTGCGAGAACTGCTGGACTTCGACTACGCCGACGTGGCTGCCATCCTCGGAATCTCCGAAGAGAGCTGTCGAACGCACTTGAAACTGGCGCTGCGGCGGCTGAGAGAACATTTGGGCCAAGACGGGGGAACATCATGACCACGATGCGCGACGATCAATACGACCCGGACGGCAGGACCACTCCGAACGCCGACATGCAAGCGGGACTTCGGCTCGACGCGCTCTTCGAGCAGGCACGGACGCATCGGCCCGACGAAGGGCAGCTCGCCAGGATGCTGCGCGGCGTGCCTGCCGCACGAGAACGCCGCAGCCGCATGTGGCGCGCCGCGACAGGTCTCGTCGCGAGCGCGGCCGCCATCGCCGGAATCGTGCTCGTGGTCGCGCCACCCGGCCAGCCGCAGGTTTTCGCCATGTCGCAAGTGGCCGATGCGATGCGCGACGTTCCCTTGCTTCAAATGACCTATTCGAACGGAATGACCACCTGGGAGTGGCGCGGACATTTCCTCGCCGGCAGCCGCGACCACGGCCGGCGCTTATGGATGTGGGATTTCCGCAGCTTCGTGCACACCACCTACGATGCCGAGCGCGGCTGCATCATGATCTGCAGCGATGAGACGCCGGACTTCCTCATGGAGCGCACGCAGGTCACGACGCTCGAGTCGCTCATCGAGTCCGTGGAAGCACGCGGCCAGCGCTTTGAAGACGTTTGGGAGTACGCGGAGCGGTTGGATTCCGGACGAAGAGTCATCGTGCTCAAGAACCGAGAGCGCAGCTCCGGCGCGCCCGGCGTCAAGACCATGTTGATCGATGCCGAATCCAGGAGGCTGACGGCCTACACAGAATGGGGGCCTCACACGCAGTGGGTCGAAGTGCGCGTCGACTTGAGCTACCCTGAGACCGCTCCAGGCAACATCTACGAATTGGGAGCGCCCTCTGATGCGCGTGTCATTGACGGCCGCGCGTCGGATGAATTGCTCGCGCTACGCAGCCAGGTACTGGCGGCCAGAGAGCGCGGCTTCGGGGCGTATCACATGGTGTGGATGACGACGGGCGATACGAACGTTTCGCGCGTCGTCTCGGATGGCCGACGACATCGCGTGGATTCGATCCCGCTCGACCCACGCCATGACTATGACAGCGATGATCTGGCCGAGCTGACTGCCCGCTACATCCTTACCGATCCTGCAGATAGTCGATATGTATTCTCAGTGTTCGATGGAAGACAGGAAACAATGTTTCGCCGCACGGCTGACGGCGTACCGTCCGAGCGTAGTCTGACCCGAGTGCCTGGTTACTTCAGCCGGTTCATGCACTTGCTGGAGTTTCACGCCTGGCAGCGTAGCGGGGAATTCCTTATGCGCGGCCCGGACCGCCAAGATGAGCTTGTCGGCCCCAACGAGCACGGCTGGCTGGGATACCGGTCGCGGTCGCAGGCTCGTGAGTTCCAGCGACCGGAGGAATGGGAGTGGTGGTTCGATCCTTCGCACGGCTATCGAGTCGCCGCGCGGCGCAACGATGACTGCCCGGATGCGCCCTGGCAGTTGAAGACTCACTGGCAGGATGAGTACATTCGCGTTAGTTCGGCCCTGAATCGCGTCTTGCCTGACGCGGCGGCCATGCGTCACGAGATTGACGTGCTGGAGTGGGCGGAATTGCGCGCCGGCGAGTGGTATCCGGCGCTGACGCGGACACGGAGCCTGGTGCGGCAACCGGACGGTACGTGGATCGAGAGCACCGGCAATGAGCGCTATGACGACGGTTACGTGGTGGCCGGCCAAGTGGTGCGGCCGGAGCGGCGCGAGAAGCGCGAACCGGGTGATCATCCGGTCAAATACCAACGAGTCCTGGCCGTGCCGCTGGACCAGGTCGAAGACGCATGGTTCGAGATTCCGGCTGAGTGGCTGACCGTGCCGGCCAAGTCTTGGCCATAGCAAGCATTCAAAAGCTGCCATGCCGAAACGCGGGACACGCTGCCTCGGCGGTTTCGCCGGTCGCCCGCTTTAGTGAGCCCAGAGGTGGCCTACCCGGCGAGGCACTGGAACCAAAGGCGAGCTCGGGTGTCTAATGAGCTGACGCGCGGTAGTGCCGTCCGAGGGAGGCCGAACAATGCTTGCCAGAAGAATGGGCGTGGTCACAACTGGCCTGATACTGACGTGCGTGCGTGCATCGCTTCTGGCCGCCGACGAAGCGGCCATCCGCAGTGGCGAGCTGCGCATCTGCCAACCCGATGGTCAATTCGCCGGCGTCTGCCCGCTGAAGCATACGTCTGTCGAGTCCGACATCGCCGGCTACGTCGGCCGGACGCGCGTGCGGCAGACATTCACGAACCCGCTCGACCGCAAGATCGAAGCCGTCTACGTCTTCCCGCTGCCGCAGGACGCCGCGGTCGACGAGATGGTCATGCTGGTGGGCGAGCGCCGCGTCGTCGGGCAGATCAAGGAGCGTGACGAGGCCCGCGCCGTCTACGAGCGGGCCAAGGCCTCCGGCCACGTCGCCAGCCTGCTCGATCAGGAGCGGCCCAACATCTTCACGCAGTCCGTGGCCAACATCGAGCCGGGCGTGACGGTCGAGATCGAGCTCAGCTACGTCGAGACGCTCAAGTACGAGGATGGCGTCTTCGAGTTCGTGTTCCCGATGGTGGTCGGGCCGCGCTACATGCCCGGCACGCCCACCGGCCAGGAGGGCACCGGCTGGGCGCCCGACACCACGCAAGTGCCCGATGCCTCCAAGATCAGCCCGCCGGTGGCTGTGCCCGGCACGCGGGCCGGCCATGACATCAGTCTGACCGTCCGCATCGACGCCGGGCTGCCGATTCAGGATCTTGGCAGCGAGCTGCACGAGATCGCGGTGGAGAGGCCCGACGAGCGCCAGGTCATCGTCAGCCTCAAGAACGAAGTCGAGATCCCCAACAAGGACTTCATCCTGCGCTATCGCACGGCCACAGACCAGATCGCCGACACGTTCCTGACGCACACCGACGCGCGCGGCACGTTCCTGACCGTCATCCTCCAGCCGCCCAGGCGGATCGAGCAGCAGCAGATCGTGCCGCGCGAGCTGGTGTTTGTGCTCGATACGTCCGGCTCAATGAGCGGCTTCCCGATCGACAAAGCCAAGGAGGTCATGGCCAAGGCGATCGACGCCATGCGGCCGACCGACTCGTTCAACCTGATCACGTTCTCGGGCAGCACGAGCATTCTGTGGGACACGCCACGGCCGGCCACCGAGGCGAACCGCGCCGAAGCCCAGAAGTTCCTGGCCGAGCGCAAGGGCCGCGGCGGCACGGAGATGATGAAAGCGATCGAGGCCGCCCTGGTCCAGACCAAGCCGCAGGGCCTGGCCACGCCGGCCATCCGCGTGGTCGTGTTCATGACCGACGGCTACGTCGGCAACGACATGGCCATCATTGACGCCGTCCAGAAGAACGCCGGCACGACGCGCGTGTTCAGCTTCGGCATCGGCAACTCGGTCAACCGCTTCCTGCTCAATGGCATGGCCCAGGCCGGCCGCGGCGAGGTCGAGTACGTGACGCTGGCCGGCCAGGCGGACGTAGCTGTCACGCGGCTGGCCCAGCGCATCAACGCCCCGATCCTGACCGACGTCACCATCGACTGGGGCGCCATGTCCGTGAGCGAGTCGTTTCCGCGGCTCATCCCCGACCTGTTCGCCGCCAAGCCGATCATGGTGCACGCGCGGCTGGCCGGTCCGGCCGAAGGCACGATCAAGCTCCGTGGTCACACGCCGGCCGGGCCGTTCGAACGGACGATCGAAGTCAAGCCTGCCGCGGGCACGCACGATGCGCTGGCTTCGCTCTGGGCCCGTGCCAAGGTGGCTGACCTGATGTCGAAGGACTTCGCCGGATTGCAGCAGGGGACATTCCCGCCCGACTTGCGCGAGACCATCACCGGACTGGGGCTGCAGTATCGGCTGATGACGCAGTTCACCAGCTTTGTGGCCGTCGAAGAGCTGACCGTCACCGTCGCCGGCGAGCCGGTCAAGATCGCCGTGCCGGTCGAAATGCCCGAAGGCGTCGATTACGAAGGCGTGTTCGGCGAGCGCGGCCGAAGGGGCCAGGCACAGAGTGCGCAGTTGATGATGCAGCAGGAGGGTTCGGTCGCCGCTAAGCGCACTACGGCTCGGTCACTGAATAGGCCTTTCCTGCAACCTGGACGCGCTGATTCGACGGTCCTGGCGGGCGCTGCGGCAGCCCCAGTATTGCCCGAATCGCTGACCGGCCTGGCCGAGAAAGTCTCGAACGAAGGCAAGGATGGCAACTTGACGTCAGGCTCGCTGCGCGTGGTCGCCTTCCGCCTCGACGTGATGATCTATCTGAGCGACACATCGCCCGAGACGCTGGAGGCGATCCGCAACCTCGGCTTCGTTCAGACCGGCGAGAGCAAAGCGGTCCGGCTGATCATCGGCACGATCGATGTGCGCAAGCTGGAGGAGCTCGCCAAGCTCCAGAACGTGGTGCGCATCGAACCGGTCAGCAAGTAGCGCTCGCGGCGCTCATCGGAGCGACGCCGTTCATGGCCGGCTTCAGTCCGGGACAACCCGCCTTGTCCCGGACTGAAGCCGGCTGACGTTGGAAATGATGGGGTAGGGCCTTCCGTTCCACCGTCTAAAGCCGGTCGCAGACGCGCTGCGGTTGAGGCCAGCCCCAGCGCGCTGCTCGAAATCTCAAACACGATTTGGGAGCTTGGAGAACGAGAATACTTACTCAGACGCGGCCACGTGCCCCGCGATGCCCGGTCCGTTCATGGAACGCGGCCGCGATCGAGCGCAATCCATCCGGCTTCAGGGCGGCCGCGACGTCGCGCTCGAGGCGGCGCTGCCGAAAGGCACTGCACAGCGCTCCCATCGCGAATACCAGCAGTACCAGCGACACCAGCGCCGTCAGCACGATGGGGAAGATCCAAACCAGCACGGCGAGCACCAAGAGTATCACGCCGAACAAGACGTTGCCTGCCCACGGAAGGAAATGGACGGTTTCGCCGTCGTCGTTGTCCAAACCTGATCTTCTCATGGCTCAAGAGCCTCCATTGCGGCCCACCACGGCTAACCCGAATCGCAGGCACGAGCGGTGCGTTGGGGCCGTCGTGGCGGAAACAAGACGAACGCTGTCACGACCAGCCCGCCCGACAGGGCCATGATGAGCAGGCGGGTCGACGGGTCACAGAAGATGTTGTCGTCGGCGGCAAACGGCATCCAGGTGAGGATGCGCTCGATCGGCGCGGGCGGGGCTGGCGCCTCGATCAGTTCGGCCCGCTCGGGCGGCTCCTCGACTTCCAGCGAAAGACGGGGTGCAGCGACTTCGCCCGGTTTGGCGTAGGCCAGCTCGCGGCGGGCCATGCGCTCCATCACGGCCGGGTCGCTGCGGACCGCCTCGAGCACCTGCCGCTGGCGGCTCAGTTCCGTCCGGATGCGGGCGTTCTCGCGGGCCACCGCCTCTTCGGCCACGCGGGCGGCCTGATAGTCGCGCCACTCCGGCAGCACGATGCACGGAATGAACGCCGCAAACGCCAGCCCCAGCAGAAACCAAAAGACCCACGGCGCCGCCCCATCCGAGGCGAAGTCTTCGGCCACGGCCGAGCTGTCGTCCGACGTGATCAGCGAATCTGAAGCGGAATGGATCACCGCAACGGCCTCCGTGCCAAGTGTGCTCAGGTAGTAACCTAACCAGTCGGTCTACCCGGTGCAAGCGCTGGGCTGACACCGCACGCACAATGCGCCACCCCAACGGACGGCCAGCGCCTGAGGAACTCGGCGGTCGGTGACGCACCCTGTAGCCCGGCGCCCGGACACGGCTACAATGCGGCCCGACGCAGCACCGAGTCCGGGCGGCCGAGAATCGGTGCCGCCGTGGCCGTCATTGTCCTGCGGACCCGAACCATGCCAACCGCCCAGCGCGCCGCGGCCGACTCGTATCAGCCATCATCGCCCAATGTCTACCTCATCCGCCATCCGCTCATCCAGCAGAAGCTGACGATCGCCCGCGATCGGGCCACCGGCGTCGAGCAGTTTCGCCGTCTGGTTGGCGAGATCGCGCGGCTGATGGTGTTCGAGCTGTCGCGCGATTTCCCGGTGATCGACGTGACCGTTCACACGCCGCTGGCCGCCTGTCAAGGCCAGCGGGTGGCGATCGAGATCACGCTCATTCCGATCCTGCGGGCCGGGTTGGGACTGGCCGACGGAATCCTGGAACTGATCCCCGAAGCCCGCGTCGGACACTTGGGCATCTACCGCGACGAGCACACGCTCGAACCCGTGACCTACTACAGCAAGTTGCCGCCCAACATCGCCGCGACCGATGTCATCGTGCTGGATCCGATGCTGGCCACCGGCGGCTCGGTCAATGCCGCACTGACCGTCATCAAGCAGACCGGCGCGCGCCGCATCCGGCTGTTGTGTCTGGTCGCCGCGCCCGAGGGCATCGCGGCCGTCACGTCCGCCCATCCCGATGTCTCAATCTACACCGCAGCCGTCGACGACGCATTGGACGAGCGCGGCTACATCCGCCCCGGCTTAGGCGACGCAGGCGACCGCCTGTTCGGCACCCAATGACCCGTGCGTCCGGACGATCCGAACCGGCCGGCCTTGCCGCGTCTACCAAGTGTTCGCCAGGACGGTGGCGCTTCCGGCCGTGAGCTGGAGCTGGATCATCCGCGTGGTGTTTCCCAGTAGCAGCTCGGTCGTCGAAAACGTGAAGTTCAGGAACCGAACGTCATAACTGACTTCTGCGGTCTGTCCCGACCCATTGAAGTCGAGCTCGAGCGTGTACACGCCGTCGGCCAGCGCTACGCCCGCCGGAAGGAAGATCCGCTCAAATCCCTGCTCGGCAGTGTCGTTTGAGAGCACCGGAAGCTGCATCTGGCTCGGCAATCGCAGCACGATCTCGACGTCGGCGAAATTGTTCGCATCGCGCCAGCCGGCCACGACCTCGACCGGATCAACGCCGCTGACGCCCCCCGCGTCCGGATCGTCGGCGCCGACCCAGCCGTTGAACACCACCGTCGCGGCACCGTTCGCCACGCCAAGGCCGACCAGGCGCGATTCGTTGCCTTGGACCAGCTGGTCGTAGCGACGCTCAACGCCGGGGAATTCGATTGAGTACGTCACGTCCGCCGTCAGGCCCGAGCCGTTGAATTCGAACTCCAGCTCGTACGTGCCGTCCTCGAGCGTAAGACCAGCCGGGACGATGACGCGCTCGAAACCCTGCAACCCGGAGTCGCTGACCGTCGACTGCCGGTCCGTTTGCAGCGCTTGACCGTTCGGCCTGCGCAGCCTGGCGTCGACGTTCACAAAGCCGGCGGCGTTCCTCCACGCAACCGACACCTCTGCGGCGTGCAGGCCGGTCGGAGCGCCGGAGTCCGAATGCTCGAACGGCAACCAGCCGTTAAACGCCGGATACCCGAGACCATCGACGACGTCGACCACCACGTGACGCCGCAGTCCGCCCACAACGCGCTCGGCTGTCAAAAACTGGAATCCGGGCAGGTCGGCCGCGTAAGTTACATCCGCCTGGTTCCCGATTCCACCCACATCCAGCGTGAGCCAGTGCAGCCCGTCCGCCAGCACGCTGTTCTCGATGATGGCTGATTCGGCCCCGCTCAAGGCCGAGTCCGTGCGCGACACGGCATTGAAGCGGGTCGCGTCCGGCGCGAGGAACCACTCGATGTCCACGTTGACGAAACTTGTCGCGTTCGACCACAGCGCGATGATGCGCGACTGGTCCGTCGGGTCAACCGTGATCGCCACCGAATCGACGCCCGACTGACCGCCGGCTTGCACCGTCAGCTCGAACACCAGCGTAGCCGCGGCGCTCACTGGCGGGGCGAGGAAGCGCGGATTGGGCGAATCGGGGTCGAGCAGTGCAACCGGCTGGCCCGCTGATTGAACCCAGGCGAATGTGATCGCTTCGCCTGCTGAAGAAGTCGACGCCGTCCCATCGAGCGTCACCAGTTGGCCGGAGACCACCGACTGGTCCACACCGGCATCCGCAACAAGCCCGGCGCTCTCGGAGTTCATGTTCGGGGTGTTGGCGTTGTCGTTGGCATTGATGTTCGGGTCAGAGTTGATGTTCATATTGGTCGCCGCGTTGTCGTTGCGATTAGAGCTGCTGCCGTTGCTGCTGTTGCTGTTGGTGCTCTCCGTGCTCACGTCCAGGCCATCGACCTCGACGCTGCCAGTGAAATTGGCCTCGACCGTGAGGCAGAAGGAAAAGCTCCCAGTCGCGATGGGGTTGGCCGCAGCGGCCGATAGCTCGACCGATTCCGGCTCGACGCTGAAATCCGACTCATCTGCCGTGAGCGTCAACGTGAACGGTCCGATGGCGTTGCCATCAGCGCAGGCGTTGTCCGATTCCGCCGGGCCGACAAAGAAGGTCAACACGGCCTGGTCGGGCACGGGTTGTTGCGTAATCGACCGGGCATCGGTGGTCTTGACGAGTCGAACGGCCCGCTTATCGAGCGTGGCCGAAACAGGCGGGCCGGCCAGCGGCTGCTCGAGCATCGCGCTGCTGACCGGGATCGTGCGCGGAACGGCCGGTTCGAACATGGCACTGGCCGGCGCGCCAAACGCCACCGTCGTCGCGATCGCGCGACTCGGCCCGCCCGGCCGCGTCGGCGAACAGGCCAAGCTGACGACGATCGCGACTGAAGAAGACGCCAAAATGATCCGAAACGCTTTCCATGCACACATATCGGTCCACAATGCTCCTTAGCTCGATGATCCGGGAGTGAGGATGCGCGAGCGCCCTGACACGGTCAAGTGACGCTCGCGCCCACCGGCGACGATGGCACGACCAACGCGTCCGGGCCTCGGTGATGCCGACTATGGCCCCAGCGACCGCCGCGCCCGCACGTCGCCCAGGGGCGTGTCGTGTACCTTGAGATCGACGTAGCCCTGCCGCTCCCACCCGCCCGAGATTCGCCGCAGCGTGTCGATCAGGTCGGTCAGTCGCGCGAACGAGAGCGTGACCGCTTCGTACAACCTCGGATCGCGCATGAGCAGACCGATCGTGCCCTGCCCCTCCGACAAGTTCTTCGAGGCCAGCTCGAGATTCGTTACCGTCCGCGACGTGGCGTCGAGGATCGGCATCGCGGCCCGTGCGACACCGCGGAAGTCGTCGATGCCTTGATCAAGCTTCGCCGCCAGGCGCTGCTCGTCGCTGACCAGATTGCCGGCCAGCGTGCGGACGTCGGTCGCCGCGGCTCGGAAATCGCTGGCGGCCTGGCTGACCTGCTCGACCGCGCTGACCAGGCTGGACTTCACGTTCGGGTCGCCCACGACCTCGTTGAAGTGCTTGAGCGTCTGGTCGAAGCGCTGCACGACGGTCGAGACGTTCGCGGTCTGGCGGCGGACCTCGTCCGCGGCGTCGACGTCTTCGATCGTGCGCCGCTGCAGCAGCTCGTGCAGGTCCTGCGCAACGGGCGTGAGCTTCTCTGCGAACTGACCGACCTGCGTGACGGTCTTCTCGAATGATTCGAACAACTCCGGCGGGATGAGGTCGCCGAACGGAGCGCCCATTTCACCGTCGATCTGCGCCGTTCCGTCCGTGGGGAGCGGATCGGCCGCGACCCCGGGCGTGACCTCCAGGTCGAGCTGGCCGCGGCCGATCCCCAATCCGGCCGGCTTGACGCGGGCAGTCGCCGTCGAGGGGATGCGGTACTCGTCTTTCACCAGCAGGTCGACGAAGACGCCGGCGTCCGGATGGTCCGGGTCGACGAATCGCAGAACGTCGACCCGGCCCACCTGCACGCCATTCATGTACACCGGCGTCCCCTCGTTCACGCCGGCCAGGCTCTTCATCCGCACGGCCACGTTGTACTCCTTACCGCCCAGCCAGGCCGGGGCTTCGCCGAAGAACACCATCAGGACGCCAAGGATGGCAAGTCCCAAGAGCACGAACAGTCCGACCATCAAGTTTCTACCGGTCTCACTCATGTGTAGCCTCCCATACAGGCCGCGCTCACAGCCCTGCCGGTGCGGGGCAGTCGCACTCCCCCGCGCTCCTACTGCTCATACACGCAAGCAGGCCCAAAGTCACCCGGACGGTGCCCACCGTCAGGTGACGCACGCTGCTCACCATGTTATGCTCCAGGTTGCCGCCGTGCCGCGAATCCCGGAGATGGAGATGGCCGCAAGCGTACGACGCCGCCCGTTTGTGCTCATCGTTCGCGATGGTTGGGGCGCCAACCCCCATCCCGAATGGAACCACGCCAACGCCGTGTGCCTGGCCAAGAAGCCGGTCGACGATCGGCTGATGGCCGAGTACCCGCACGTGCTCATCCATACCAGCGGCAACGACGTCGGCCTGCCCGAGGGCGTCATGGGCAACAGCGAGGTCGGCCATCAGAATATCGGGGCCGGCCGGATCGTGGATCAGGAGATCATGCGCATTTCGCGCCGCATCCGCGACGGCAGCTTCTTCGAGAATGAGGCCCTGCGCGGCGCTTACGAGTTCGCGGCGCGCCGTGGCGGTGCCGTACACATCATGGGCCTGTGCTCGGACGCTGGTGTGCACAGCGTGCTCGAGCACCTCTACGCCTGCGTCGAACTGGGGCGCCGGATGAGCTTTCCGCCCGAGCGCGTGTTCATTCACGCGTTCGGTGACGGCCGCGACACGCCGCCCAACAGCGGCATCGAGTTCATCCGACAGGTCGAGCGCCGCCTGGCCGAGATCGGCGTCGGCCGCGTGGCCTCCGTCGTCGGGCGATACTATGCCATGGACCGCGACAACCGCTGGGACCGCGTCGCGAAGGCCTATCAGATGCTGACGGCCGGCCAGGCCCATCGCGTTACCGGCGCGGCCGAGGCATTTCAACGCTACTACGACCACCCCACCGAGCCATCGCGCAGTGGCGACGAGTTCATCGAGCCAACCGTGATCGTTCGACGCGGCGAGTCGCGCCCGTCCACGATCCAGAGCAGCGACGGCGTGATCTTTTTCAACTTCCGCGGCGATCGCCCGCGCGAGCTGACCAAGGCCTTCGTGCTCGACACGTTCCCATTCGAGGCCATCGAAAAGGACGGCACGAAGAAGCAGATGGGCTTCGAGCGCGGCCCGAAGCTCGACCTGCACTTTGCTACGATGACGGCGTACGAAGAAGGCTTGCCCGTGCACGTCGCGTTCGCCAAGCCCGAGCCGATGAAGAACATCTTCGGCGCGTATGTGGCCGGACTCGGGCTGACGCAGCTCCGTTGCGCCGAGACCGAGAAGTACCCGCACGTGACGTTCTTCTTCAACGACTACCGCGACCAGCCGTTCGCCGGCGAAGATCGCGTGCTGATCCCCTCGCCTCGCGACGTCAGCACCTATGACCAGAAGCCAGAAATGTCCGCGGAAGCCGTCACCGACGCCGTGGTCGAGCGCATCGGCAGCGGGCGCTACGACGCCGTCATCGTCAACTACGCCAACGGCGACATGGTGGGTCACACCGGGAATCTGAAAGCGGCCATCGCCGCCGTTGAGTGCGTCGACGCCTGCGTCGGCCGCGTCGTCGACACCACCCTCGCGGCCGGCGGCAGCCTGATCGTCACCGCTGACCACGGCAACTGCGAACAGATGATCGACCCCGCTACCGGCGGCCCACACACCGCCCACACCACGTACGACGTCGAGCTCATCGTGGTCGACCCGCGCCGCCGCGGCGCGAAGCTCCGCACCGGCGGCCGCCTGGCGGACGTGATCCCTACCGGCCTGGCCATAATGGGTCTGGACCCGCCGAGCGAGATGACCGGTCAGCCGCTGATTGATGTCTAGCCCGATCGGGCCGCGACGCATCCACACTACATCCCACTAAAGCGAGCACCTTCGGCAAAGGCCAGGATCGCCAGGACGCTCGCGAAGACGACGTGCACAGTGCCCAATTGGGTCAGCGCCTGACAGAGTCCGCCGGCGAACTCCAAGCCTGCGGCCCGCCGCGTTACGTCGATCAGTCCAATCGCCCAGGGATAGGCGCCCGCGCTGAGCGCCGCTGCGCCGCTTGAAGCCAGGAACGCCCCGGACCGCGCGCCGCCCTTCCGCGTCGAGTGCACCAACGACTCTGCGGCGCGCAAAGCCGCCAGGACCGGTCCCGCTAGCAATCCCGCGAACACAAACGCAACAGTCGGTATGGCGATTCTCGGCCAAGCCTGCAATTGGCTGCCAGCCAGTCCGAACGCTAGTCCGAGCAGCAAAGACGCCACGATCAGGAACCAGGAAAACATGTCCAATGCTCGCCTATGGGTCCGTTGTATCCAGCCGCGACTCGGCCCCGCCGCCTGGCCGGTCCGGCACCGATTGCGTGGGCGGCGAGCGCCATACGTTCGGCACACGATCAGGCGACTCGAACCTCGCACCGAGATGGTGACAGCTGCCGGCCCTGGCGTGGATACTGGCAATACAGGCGTGCCAAACCTGCGAATCAAGCCCCGGTATGGGCACTTCGACCGTGATCATTTGCCCGTGTCCGAAGGCAGTCGGCGTGCGGAAGCCGAAACCATTCAAGCTTACGTCAACGATTTCGATCTGATACTTCGCTTCCGTCCCGTCGCCGTGCAGCAACGTGACCCACGCGTCGCAATCGCGAAGCGGGAAGCGGCACGCGGCGTCCATGGCCGGTTCAGGCTTGGCGCCGAATCGGCCCACCAGCTCGCTCACCGTCTCGGCGGAGATGCGCCCGAAAAAAGTCGACAATCGCGTGCTCCTCCGCGGGTGCGCACCGCGCGGCTCGTTTGCCGCCTCGGTCGGGCAGACCTCGGTCCCGGCCCGATCGACGGCTCGGGCCACCGGCTTGCACTTCGCGTTGGGCGCAAACCACGCTTCTCGTCCACGCTCGCCCGCGGAGTGCACGACCATTCGTACGAACAACACTACAGAGACACTGATCCGATCACTCTGGCCGCCCAACTGGACCGCGCGGCCGCCTCGAATGAGGGTCTCTATAGTAATAGATCGCGATCTGCGCGAATCGCGCGCGCGCGAATCCAGATTTTTTTGCGAATTTTTTGGCGGGTTGCTATTCTCGTATCCGAAATGGCGACACTCCAGCTCTATGGCAGCGCGTCGGAGAAGGACATCGCCCTTCAGGTTCGTCTGCTGGCCGAGACCGACCGCGTCGAGGCCTACTTCGCCACCCGCATTCCGTCGCACGTACGCCGCTACATTTCCGGCGAAGACCTCGTCCAAGAAGTGTGGATGGCGGCGATAAAAAGTTACGATCAGCTTTACGAGGACGGTCCCGACGCCTTTCCGAACTGGCTGCTGTCGATCGCCCAGCGGAAGCTGCACTCGGCGATTCGCGTGGCCGAGACACTCAAGCGGGGCGGCGCGCCGGCGTCCGCGGATCGAGTTATTTGCACTTCAAGACTTTCTGCTGTAATGAGTGGACTCGTCTCGGCCGGGCACACTCCGAGCGGCGAAGCGTCGATTCGGGAAGCGGCCGCGGTAATCGAATCCGCGATCAACGAGATGCCGGTGGACCGCCGCGACGCGCTCAAGATGCACTTCATCGAGGGCCGGTCGTCGGAAGAGATCGCGATGAAGATGAACAAGAGCGATGCGGCCATCCGCGGGCTGTTGTTTCGTGCCGTCAAACAACTGCGCGACCAGGTGGCGCGGGCCTTCGGCTTGCGGACCGACGATGGTCCGGACAGCCCGCAGTCGTTCTCGCACCGTCCGAAGCAGCCCGGCAACCATGCCGCCTAGCCACCACAATGACGCCCTCACCTCGGACGACGTCCGCGAGCGCGACGCGCTCGACCTGGCCAACCAGGAATTGATGCAGCACCTGCACGTCGGTGAGCCGGTCGACGAGGAGTGGATCGAGCGGCACTACGCGCATCTGGCGCCGGAGCTTCGGCAGAAGTTGCGCCGAACGGTCCCCATGCTTAAAACATGGCGCAAGTTCCTGTTCGACGCCGCGCAGCGTGTTGAGCCTGCCGCGGCCGCGGTCTTCGACTCGGTGACGGGCGAAATCCCGGCGCCGCTGTCCGAGGTTTCTTCCGATCTGGCCTACTTGCGCTCGATGCTGCCCGATTTCGAGATCAAGCGCTGCGTCCATGCCGGCGGCCAGGGCATCGTCTATGAGGCCGTGCAGCGGTCGACGCCGCGCACGGTCGCGATCAAGGTTCTGCGGGGCGGAGTCCTGGCCAGCGAGTCGGCCCGCGTGCGGTTCACCCGCGAGGCGGAGCTGGTTGGCAAGCTCCGCCATCCCAACATTGTCACGCTGTATCAGCGCGGCACGCTGCAGGGTTGCGAGTACCTGGTGTTGGAGTACGTGGCCGGCCTCCCGATCGACGTGTACGTGAAGGAACTCGATACGCGCGGGATCGTGCGCCTGATGATCGAGATCTGCAGTGCCGTCAGCTACGCCCATCAGCGCGGCGTGCTGCACCGCGACCTGAAGCCGGCCAACATCCTGGTCGACGGGCACGGCGTGTCGCACATCCTCGATTTCGGCCTGGCCCGCAGCAGCTTCACCGGCAGCTCGGACGCGCCGGCCACGCTGACGCGCGAGTACCACGTGGTGGGAACGATCCCCTACCTGAGCCCGGAGCGCCTGGCTGGCCCCGACCTGCACGGCGACGCGCGCTCCGATATCTATGCGCTCGGGCTGATCCTCTACCAGGCGCTGGCCGGCCGGTTCCCTTTTACGATGGCGAGCGACCCGTTCAAGATGCGCGACAGCATCCTCGAACACGAGCCGATGTTGTTGCGCAAGGCGCTCGCACTGGGCGAACCGCACTACCGCACTCGGATTCCCGAAGTCGGCGATGATCTCGAGGTGATCGTGCACAAGGCGATGGCGCCGGAGCCGGCCCGAAGGTACCAGTCGGCCGCGGCGCTGGCCGACGACCTGAAGCGCTTCCTGGCGGGCGAAGCCATCGAAGCCCGCGCCGACAACGCCCTGTACGTGCTTGGCCGCCTGGTCCGCAAGCATCGCACGGCCGTGGCGGCCGGGCTGACATTCGCCGCGTTGCTGGCCGCCGCGGCCGTCGTCGTGACCGCCCTGTGGTTCCATGCCAGCGCGCAGCGCGACAACGCCCGCGCCCTCACCCGCTTGATGCACACGACGTTCACTTCGCTGAAGATGCAGATCGATTCGGCCGTGCAGCGTCTGGCCGGCGGATACGAGCTGAGCGAGCAGTTCATCGAACAGCTCGCGCGAGACCTCGACATGCTGGCGCAGCTCGCCCGACGCGATCCACAGATGCGCGATGTGCTCGCCGCCACCCACGAGCAGCTCGGCGACCTGGCACTAGCTGCAGGCCGGTCCGACGTTGCCCGGCCGCACTATCAGACGTTTGCCGAGTTGGCCGCGGCCGAGGGGCGATTTACCGCGGCGCTGGCCCGCGCCGAGCGCAAGCTGGCCATGACCCGGGCCGACTCGGCCGAGGGCTTCGAACGGGCCATCCAGATCGGCGAAGTGCTCGTTCAGCAGTCGCCGGCTTCCGAGCAGCTGCAGCGGGAGCTGTGCGAGACGCGGCTCGAGTTCGTCCGCTGGCTCTGGCCGGCCGGCCGGTTCGGAGTGGCCGCGAATCAACTGGACCACCTGCTCGACGTCACCGCGACCTGGATGGCTCGTGAGGCTCACGACTCAGTCTGGGACGAACTTCGTGCCAACGCGCTCTACCTGGATGGCGACATGCGGCTGCGCATTGGCCAGGGCGATCGCAGTCCGCATTCATGGAGCGAGTCGATCCGGCTTTGGCGCGAACTGTCAGCCGCCCGGCCCGCAGACGTGCAGCGCCGCGCTAACTTGATGCGCGCCATCCGCCGCCTGGCGACGATGTATCGCGAGCAGGGTGATCATGATCAGGCAGTCTTGCTGCTTGAGGAGGCGCGGGCAATCGGCGACTATTTGCTGGCCGCAGATCCGCAGCGCGCGGACTACCAGGTCGAACAGTTCGGCACGCTCGAACAACTAGCGGCCACCCATAGATCCTCCCGGCGATTGAACGAAGCCCTCGACGTCAACGATCGACTGATCGCCATCGCCGAATGGCTCCGGCAAGCTTCAAAATCGGAGCCCAGGTGGCTGCGAATGTACGGTCTGGCGCACTTCGATCGTGCCGAGACTCGTTATCATCTGGAGGACTGGCCAGGCACCATTGTTGACCTACATCACGCGCTCGCGGCGCTGCAGTCCGTTGCGGCGGTTCGGCCAGAAGATCCGCGACCGAAACACGAGATCGCCCTCGTGCTCAGTAGGCGCGGTCTGTGTTACGGCCGCCTGCAAGAGCATGAGCGCGCACGCCACTCTCTTATGGAGTACTTTCGAATCGAACGATCGCTTTGTGAGCGTGACGGTGCTATGGCCGACTTCTGCCTCAACCTGTGCATCAGTCACAACCAGATCGCCGTCTGGCACTTGCGCAGACGTTCCTATGTTCATGATGCTGCCGCGAAAGCGCACATCGAATGGGGCGACGCCATCCTCCGTCGCATACGACAGACGGCGGGGATGGTTGGGCGCGAACACCAAGTCAGCAGTCTCGAGGCCAGCATAGCAGAGAATCGTGCACTCATCGAAAAGCGAATGCAGTCGCACGCCACTCGAGCTTTGCAGGTCAAATAGACGTTGGGCGTCCCTGAACGCGCCCCCGTCAAGTCGGCATGACTATCGCGTAGACCTCCACCGGCTCATCATCGCCCCAATCGATGGGCGGCTGCGGCAGGATGATGAACGCATACGTGATGGCGGCGGTGCGGCCCTCGAAGGGCGGGCCGGCCGGGGGCGGATCGTAGGGGACGCCGTCAAACTCGTAGTCGAGGTCGTCCTGCGTTCCCGTTTGCGGGTCTGCCGTGCCGACCAGGTAAGGCGGCAGGGCGAACTCGATGGCGACCGGACTGTTCGGCGCGGCGTGCTCGACCCACCACAGGCCATCCGACGTCGGCACCTCGGGCGTCGCCTCCTGCCAGACGCGCCACACGTCGCCCTGTTCGTCGAACTGGGTCAGCGTGATGCTGGCGATCGCCCAGCCGACGTACCTGCCGCGGACCTCGTTAGCTTCCACGATCAACTCGACCTTCCAGATCACGTCGCTCTGCGGATCGGTAGGCGTCTCGCGGATGCGGTATTCGACCCGATGGTCCGGAGGCAGGGCTGCGGCGGTTTCGGCGCCGGCCGACGTCAACACGAGCGCCGAAGCAACGAGGACAGAACCAACGATGCGAGTCATGGCCATCTCCTTTTGGCCGGCGTACACGAGCGGCTCGGTCGGCGCGTAGGGTCTGCGGGGGCGCTCCTCGCACCCTGCACCGCGGAACACCGTAGGTGCACGGTCGGCTGGATGAGGTGAGCGCGGCTGACTTTGGCCGCGCGACTTTCGCGAGTCCCGCGTCGGTCACGCGCCGCCGCCCGGACTCACAAGGTCTCTATATATAGAATCGCGATCTGGGCCGAGTGCGCGCGCGGCTCGAAGGTTTTTTTTTCGCGATGGCCGTTTTTGGCCAAAAAACGCGGGTCGGCCGCGTCGGGCGACACAGTCCCGGACGCCCCCGCGCGAGACGGCCCGCTGCCGGCAGCGCTCGGGCGCGGTGGCTGCACGGTCGCAGACGCCGACTTCAGCGATCAGCGGGAACGATATTCTGGTGAGACCCGCTGCCGGGGGTTGCCGCGGGAGCGCCCAGGAAAACGATCGGCGCCCCACCGCGGGTCCACCGGCCGATCGTCGCGTTGCGGGCGGCCCGACCGGGCGTGATAATGGCGACGCGGGTATGAACGTCAACATCGAAGACCTGATTCCGCGAGCCCACCGGGACGACGACCCGGCCGAGACGGCCGAGTGGATCCAGTCGCTTGAGGCCGTCAAACGCCGCGGCGGCGGGGCCGCCCGGGCGCGGTTCCTGCTGCGACGGCTGATTGAGTGGGGCCACCGCTCCGGCGTGGTGATGCCGTTCACGGCCAACACGCCTTACGTCAACACGATTTCAGCCGAGAATCAGGCCCCGTTCCCCGGTGACCGGGCCATCGAGCGGCGGATCAAGAGCATCATCCGCTGGAACGCGATGGCGATGGTGGTGCGGGCGAACCGGGTCTACTCGGGCATCGGCGGGCACATCTCGACCTATGCCTCGGCGGCCACGCTCTACGAGGTCGGCTTCAACCACTTTTTCCGCGGCAACGCGGCCGGCGCGCCCGGCTCGGGCGACCAGATCTACTTTCAGGGCCACGCCTCGCCCGGAATCTACGCTCGGGCATTTCTCGAAGGGCGGCTCAATACGCGGCAGCTCAATAATTTCCGCTTCGAACTGGCGCCACTGGGCGGGCTGCCAAGCTATCCGCACCCGTGGCTGATGCCCAACTTCTGGGAGTTTCCCACCGTTTCGATGGGCCTGGGGGCAATCAATGCGATCTACCAGGCCCGCTTCAACCGCTACCTGCGCGACCGCGGGCTGTGCGACACCGACGGATCGAAGGTGTGGGCCTTCCTGGGCGACGGTGAGACCGACGAGCCCGAGAGCCTGGGCGCCATCACGCTGGCCTCGCGCGAGGGGCTGGACAACCTGATCTTCGTGATCAATTGCAACCTGCAGCGGCTCGACGGGCCGGTGCGCGGCAACGGCAAGATCATCCAGGAGCTCGAGGCCGCCTTCCGCGGCGCCGGCTGGAACGTCATCAAGGTGATCTGGGGCAGTGGCTGGGACCCACTGCTCGAAGTGGATGACGAAGGCCTGCTCGTGCAGCGTATGGGCGACGTGATCGACGGCCAGTATCAGAAATACACGGTCGGAACGGGCGACTACATCCGCAAGCACTTTTTCGGCGCGCATCCCAAGCTGCTGCAGATGGTCGAACAGCTCTCAGACGAGCAGATCGCCAAGCTCGGCCGGGGCGGGCACGATCCGGCCAAGGTCTACGCCGCCTACCACGCGGCCGTCAGTCACACCGGCTCGCCCACCGTCGTTCTGGCGAAGACCGTCAAGGGCTACGGCCTGGGCGAGGCCGGCGAAGGCCGCAACATCACGCACCAGCAGAAGAAGCTCAATGAAGACGAGCTGCGCGAGTTCCGCGACCGCTTCGACATCCCGATCAGCGACGAGCACCTGGCCGAGACGCCGTTCTATCGGCCGCCCGAGGACAGCGAAGAGATCGAGTATCTCATGGAGCGCCGCCGGGCGCTGGGCGGTGCCATGCCGCGACGACGCGTGCGCAGCCTCCCGCTCAAGGCGCCGAAGATCGAAGTGCTCGGCGAGTTTCTCGAAGGCAGTGGTGAGCGCGAAGCCTCGACGACGATGGCGTTCGTCCGCATGTTGGCCAAGCTGCTCCGCGAGAAGGAGTTCGGCGACCTGATCGTGCCGATTGTGCCCGACGAGGCCCGCACGTTTGGCATGGACGCGCTGTTCCGCCAGTATGGCATCTATGCCCACCATGGCCAGCTCTATGAGCCGGTCGACTCGCACCTGCTGCTCTACTACCGCGAGGCCAAAGACGGCCAGCTCCTGGAAGAGGGCATCACCGAGGCCGGCTCGATGGCGTCGTTCACCGCGGCGGGAACCGCCTACGCCACGCACGGCGTCAATACGATTCCGTTCTTCATTTTCTACTCAATGTTCGGGTTTCAGCGGGTCGGCGACTCGATCTGGTCATGCGCCGACCAGCGCGGCAAGGGGTTCCTGTGCGGCGCCACGGCCGGGCGAACCACGCTCAATGGCGAGGGCCTGCAGCACCAGGATGGCCATTCGCACCTGCTCGCCGCGACCGTGCCCAATCTGCTGGCCTATGACCCGGCTTATGCCTGCGAGCTGGCCGTCATCATCCAGGACGGCATCCGCCGCATGTACCAGCAGCGCGAGGACGTCTTCTATTACATCACGCTCTACAACGAGCCGTATGCCATGCCGGCCATGCCGACCGGCGCGGCCGACGGGATACTAAAAGGCATGTATCTTTTAAGCGCGGGTGAGCCGGAGCGTCCTCGCTCCGGTGTGGTCAATCTGCTCGGCAGCGGCCCGATCCTGCGGCACGTGCTGTCGGCCGCCGAGCTGCTCGCTGAGAAGTTCGGTGTGGCGGCCAACGTCTGGAGCGTCACCAGCTACAAGGAGCTGCGCCGCGACGCGCTGTCCGTGCAACGCTGGAACATGCTCCACCCGACCGAGCCGCCGCGCAAGCCCTACGTCACCGAACAGCTCGAGCGCTACCCAGCCCCAGTCGTGGCGGCCAGCGATTACATGAAGCTGGTGGCCGACCAGATCGCGGCCTGGGTACCCGGCGGGCAGCTCAGCCTCGGCACCGATGGCTTCGGCCGCAGCGACACGCGCGAGCGCTTGCGCAGCCATTTCGAGGTCGATGCCCATCACATCGCCATCGCCGCACTCTACGAGCTTGCGCGCCACGGCCAAATCGAGCGCGAGCGTGTTCGACAAGCGATCAACGAACTCGACATCGACCCCGACAGGGCCGACCCGCACACCGCGTGAATTGAGCTCGGCGCGGCTGGGCAAGCTGAGAGCGCGACGAATCCGGACGGATCCGAACGCGCTGCGGGATCACGCCAAGTTGCTGAACCTGGCTCGTCATCGGATCGGGCGAGTCCGTGGCCGACTACGCCGCGGGCAGGCCCATCATGCGGCGCCAAGCGCTGAGCTGGCCGAGGTGGCTCTGGGCGTGGCCGTCGAGATAGAAGCCCAGCATCGCGCCGAGCGTGGGGAACATGTCGCGCATGCGGCCCTCGGTCGGGTTCGGCCCGGTCAGCACGGCGTCGGGCGCGTGACGAAGCGCGGCGAATGCGATCGGGTAGCTGGCGAAAAAAAACTCGGTGACCGTCTCCATCGGCGGATAAATCGTGCCGTCGGGATCGTCGCGGCATTCGACGCCGTTCTTGAACACGGCCTCGAACCCGGCGGGCGGCTGTGCGTCGCCCAGCGGTTGATTCAGACATTGAAGCACGCGGGCGGGGTAGAGCGACAAGTGCCCGAAGATGAAGGCCGGGTGGTTCGAGTGCACGAGCACCCCGCCCGGCCGGGCGAATCTCGCAAACTGGTCGGCCGTGATACCCGCCAGCAACCGCTCGGCATACTTCGTCGTCGGCGACGCCGATGCCGCCATGATCTCACCGAACCGTCCCATATCTGTCTCCCCGCGCTCGCGCGATCAGACGTGCGATCCGCGCCCGAATCCGCGTCGTCGCGCTGCGCCGGCAGTATAGCACGTCCGCCCCTCGTCGTGTGAGCGCCTTCACCGGTGCGATCAGCCAAAGATTCGGGCGTTTTGAGTTGGCGCATCAGGGGACGCTATTCCTGGATGAGGTGGGCGATGTTCCGCTGGAGTTCCATACGCCAACTGTCCCGAGCGCAGCATCGACCGCCGGCGTATCCGACACGCTGAGCGACGCGGAATGTGATCACATCCTGCGCGTGGTGCGCGAGACCCATTGGCTCCTCGGCGGCCCCGCGGGGGCGGCCGCCCACTTGGGGATGAAGCGCGCCACACTCCATTGGAAGATGAAGAAGCTCGGCATCGCGCAGCCCGAGGAGCGCGGTACGCCCGGCCTACCGCTGTCAGAGGGCGTGGACGGACGCACCGTTTCGAAGGCGGGAGGTGTGCGTGCGCCGCACGATCCGCGGCGTGCCGCGGCGTCCGTTGAATGGGCGTAAGACGCGGCTGGACGTAGCCTGCGTGCTCCCGGTATGATCGCCGCCATGACCACCAAAGAAGTCCTCGCTCAACTCAAGTCGCTCGGCGACGACGCTCGACGCAAGCACAACGCCAAAGTCGGACCTGACGGGACGGCCGCCCCTGACAACCAGTTCGGCGTGCAAATGGGCGACATCCGCGCGATCGCCAAGAAGATCAAGACCGATCACGAGCTCGCGCTGGCGCTCTGGGACACCGGCAACGTCGAAGCCCAGCACCTGGCCACGCTCATCATCAAGCCTAAGTCGCTGTCCGCCGACGAACTCGATCGCCTCACGCGCTCGACCACGTGCGCACCCGTGGCCGAATGGCTGAACAATTACGTCGTCGCGCAACATCCCGAGAAGGATGCACTGCGCCAGAAGTGGATGAAGGACAAGGATCGTTGGGCCGCCCGCGCCGGCTGGCACCTCACCGCCAGCCGCGTGAACAAGGACGCTGACGGTCTCGACCTGCCGGCGCTGCTCGATCGCATCGAGAAAGAGATGCCGAAGGCCCCGCCGGAAACGCAGTGGACGATGAACAACACGCTCATGGCCATCGGCATCAAGCACGCCGCGCACCGCAAGCGCGCGATCGCCATCGGCGAAAAGGTCGGCCTGTACAAGGACTGGCCGGTGTCCAAGGGCTGCATCCCGCCCTACGTGCCGGTGGCGGTCGAGGCGCTGGTGAAGCGGCAGGCGTGAGACCGGCCGCAGCAACCCTACCTCGACTGTTTGATAATCAGTTATTGGGGAAAGCACTTTCCGAACGCCACAAGCAGCTTGAGTGGGCCATCGATCCGAATCTTCCGCCGCAGCAGTGCCCACAGCACGTTGTTCTCCTTCCTCACAAGGCCGATCCACGTTTGCGAGTCAGCCGTAACCTGTAGATCGGGTTGGCCGACATGCCCCTCTTCTACACTGAGCTTCTGCTCCTGAATCACGACCGTTGCCTGCCGCTGCTCATGACCGGTGAAGGTGAAGTGGAAAGTGGCGTTCAATCCCGCTGACTTGCGGGGTTGGAAGACGTGCGGCATTCCGCTAAGGAAAACCGCTATGGTGTTCGGCTGCAGGCTGTTGCCCACGTGCTTGATTGTCTTGTGGGGGAACCGTTTTGCGACATGGTGCTCAGCGTCGGAATTCTTGGCGACGTAAATCGTCTCTTCCTTCTCTTGAAGCGGCCGCACGATTTCCTTGAGATGTAGCTTCCGATCAGCGAGGTACGGCCCAATCACGTCTTCTCCAGCCGGGCAGACCGCCAGACAGTACGCCGCCTTGTAGTTCGCCCCATAGGACAGACTCTGCCACATCGAGGCCGACTCTGCATCGCTGACTCGACTGCGGTAGTCGCGGGCGTTCTTGCT
>Ga0187892_10002320_pt1 | contig 38758 bp, 35 predicted proteins | sample MA1701073metaG_FD_139345 | JGI IMG/M metagenome (GOLD analysis project Ga0187892, IMG submission 139345) | Bio-ooze microbial communities from a basaltic lava cave in the Kipuka Kanohina Cave System on the Island of Hawaii, USA - MA170107-3 metaG ... | reverse complement strand
TGCGGTCCCACGCCACCGACGCAAAAGTGGTCTGCTTCATCGTCCCTCAATTACCACGATCGGTGCTGAATCCTGCACCCAGTATCGATCATCCATGACTACCTGTGCAGAGGTTCCCTAGCAAATCGGACTGCGAAGTTACGAGCCGGCACTGGCTAGATGACGAAGGTGCGACCCGGCACCAGGTTTTGCGCGCTACTGTCATTTAATCCGTGCCGAGATCACAGCGCGGCGCGCCGGCACTCGGGCATGTCGAGTGCTACGGCAAAGCTGCGACGCAGTTTGCAGAATCGGCCCCCGGAACCGTCTGAACTGGCGCCATGGAGCTCCAGACCGTCTCTGACGTGCGCGAGTTCTTCCGCGGGGCGTTGCAGGATGCGCTCGAGCACCAGCACCTGCACGTCCGCGACCACACGGAGCATTACATCGTCAACCTGCTCGCGATGTTCGCGCACACCGATGCGCTCTTCGAGCCGGACACCGATCGCTCGCAGCTGAAACCGCTTGCGCTGCTCCTCGCCGAAGCGGCGGATGCACCCGACGACCGGCAGCGTTTTCGCACGCTCCAGCGGCTCGGCGACGTCGCTCTGTTCGTCTCGGGCTTCCTGGCCGGCAGCTTCTCACGCCGCCCGGTGGACATCGACTATCACATCGCCATGGGCGGACGGGCCTACGGCACGCTCGCGCAGGCGCCCTATCACGGCCCGCAGCGCGTGCTCGGGGATGTCTTTGCCGAGCTCCAGGACAAGTTCCAGCCGCTCGTCGACGCCCTGAACGAGATCGGCGAGGGTCCCGCGCGCCGGTCGCCGAGGGACGTGCTGCGTCTCTACGAGCTGTGGCACAAGACCGGCAGCCAGCGCGCGCATCGCCTCCTCCTCAAGCTCGGCATCCGGCCCGTGCCTGCGGGCACGATCGCGAATTGAGCCGCCATGGCTGCGCGGGCCCTCGAACGGCTCGAAGCCCTGCTGACCGGCATCTACGACCTCGATATTGGATGTCGCGTCGAAGACTTTCTCGTCACTGACCGCCAACAGCTCCCTGGCGAGTGCCGCGAGGCGCCCGGCGACGAGCAGCTCTTCGTGAGCGCGGTCGACGACGAGCTCTGCATGTCGCTTTTCCTGGACGCTGAATTGCTCGAGCGGCTCGAGAGTCACGACCCGAGCGACACGCTCGACCAGGACAACCTTGCCGACTGCTGGACGGCGCTTGAGGGCGTCAGCCACTTCCTCTGCGTCGCGCACAACGCGGGGCACGACCGGTCGGTGTCGCGGCTCGCGCTCGAAATGCAGGCCGAGATCGACAAGTACGTCGCGAGCTTCGCGCTGCTGCGCCGCTCGCATCCGTGGCGTTTCCCGACGGAGCTGCACACGCTCCTCTTCCGCCGGACGCGCGTCGACACCGCCCTCGCCGCCGGCCGCGAATCGCTCTACCGCCGCGCGAGCCGGGAGGCCGCGCGCTTCTGCGCCCGGCTCGAGCCAAGGCTGCGCTCACTCTGCCGGCGCGAGGACGATTCGTGGCTGGCAGAGCTGCGCCGCTTCTATCGATTGAGCGATTTCGGAAAGCTGCGCCACATCGACAGGCACTGCGCGCAACTGCCTTCGGCTGCCTGAAGCGGCCGGGCCGCGATCAGACCGCGCGGACCGCCTCGGCGGCGCCTGGCGCCGCAACGACAATTTCAGGCGAACGACGCCGGACGAACGTCGCGCGCACGTGTTCCGAAACGCGCAGGTACCGCGTCCAGATGAGCAGGAACACCAGGTCGCGGATGAAGTCCACCCAGGCCGGCAATGCGCCCTCGTCTTCGACCGGCATGAGCCGGTTCGTCAGCAGGCCGGCGATCGCCGTGTAGGCGACGATGCCCCAGAACAGCCAGATCGCGAGCAGGGGCGCCGAGCTGCGCTTGCGGAAGAAATTCACCGCAATCACGAGGACACTCGGAATCAGCAGGAAGCCCGCCAGCAGCATCGCAGCCACGCCATGCTGCGCCCAGCCGGCAATCGAAGCCGCCGCGGTCGCCGGCAGTTCCTGCCAGACGTCCTCTGACGCATAGGTCAGGAGCATGTAGAGATTCACGCAAGTCAGGCCTGTCAACAGGATGACGTTCAGTGCCGGTATGACCAGCCAGCCGGCGATCCCGACGGGCGCCCCGACGACGCCCGGGGTTACGGGCCGGGGCGGCGGATCGTAGCGAAGCGTGAATCGAACGGCGATCCAGATGCCGGCAAGCAGGCCGAGCATCGACGCAAGGAGAGGATAGGCGGCAAGGTCTGATCGCGCACTGCCGAACTGCCGGTCGTAAGTCAGCTCGTACCCGAGGTCGTCCGACATGCGCTTGATGTCCGCGAGGTACTTCGGAACCCGCTCGAGCGGAACGAAGTCGGTCAGCGATTCGAAGCGATAGTCGATCGACAGGACCTCCTTGCGATACCGAGTCGTCGCGGAATAGCGAAACGCGGGATTGTTGACCGCGAAGGTGCCGGTCTTGACCGGCCAGGCCTCGGGCAACCTGACCTCGATGCTCTGTGCCACCTTGGCGGGATAAGCCTGCGCGAGCGGCGCGGTGCGGATCGGGGTCGTGGTCGTATCCGCGTACCCATACAGCTCGTCCGGATAGATCTCGAAGACGAGCACGTCGTCGTCGCGGGTCTCGAACCCGCGGGCGAGCTTGTAACGCTCGACCGTCTCGATGACGTTTTCGAGCGGGTCGTCCTCGACGGCGAACGGCGCGCTCACCTGGATGCTCGGGTAGTAGCCCGCGTAATAATTCAGGTAGTCCTTTTCGCGGTCGGAGCGATTGCGGTTCGCAATGTCGGAACGCAGCCAATCGGCTGCGCGGCCCGAGAACCGGCTCCTGATCTCGAGCGTGGCCGGCTTCTCGAGACCCGCCTTCAGGTCGAAAATCATCTTGACGTCGCGGCCCCATGCCTCCGGCCGGCTCTTCGGCATCGCTTCAAGCGATTCCGTCCGCGGATCGACGACGAGCGCGTGCCCGAAGTCCGCCTGCGTGAGCTTTTCGACGGTCCCTCGCTGCAGACGCATGGTCGGGTCGACCCAGATCACGCGCGGGCCGAGACCGACCCGAACGATCGCGTGATCGAATGCGCGCGGCGTCGGCAGGAGATCCGGCAGCGTATTTCCGCGACGGGAGTCGACGAGCGCGAGCTTCGCGTCGATGCCGTTGGCGCGCAGGAGGCTGACGAGCAGCAGGGACTTGTCCTTGCAATCGCCGAAGTTGCGCTCGAGCACGAGGTCCGGTGGATTCGGAATGAAGGAGCCGGGGCCGATCGAGATCGACGCATAGCGGATCTCGTCCTGGACCATGCGAAGCGCGGCCAGCACGCGCTCGGCGTCGGTTCCCTCCACCGCGCGCAGTTTCTCGATCCGGGCCTTCGTCAGTGCGCCGGGCCTCGATTGACGCTCGTAGAGCGCGTGCGTCCGGGCCGCGACGGTCTGCCAGTCGGCCATGTCGCTGAACTCGAGAAACGCCCACATCGGGTACCAGTCCGGAACGTCGGATTCGCCGCGCAGGGCCGGCAAGTCGTGCCAGGTGAATTCGAGCTCGCGGTGGCCGTTCCGCGTCCGCACGACGGGCTCGGCGCTCCCTCCATGCGCCTTGTACTGCACAGGATCATCCGGCAGGTGCCGCACGCGGATGCGCTGCCGGTATACGGGCTCGCTCCACGAGTAATCGAGCAGCGCGGAGAAATGCTCGGGAAAACTCGGGCTGACGGACTCCGTGCTGTAGGCGTACTCGAGCACGTCCCCGGCGCGCAGGTCCGCAATCAGCAGGTTGACCGACTGCTCGCCGCTGTACACCCGGCTCTGCAAGTCGGTTTCGACCGGCAACGCGGTGATCCTCGCCGACGCGAGGCGATCGCTCAGCTGCCCATCGCGGAATACCCGGACCCAATGCAGCGTCAGCCGCTGAAACGACGGATCGACGTAGAGGGTCAGTTGCGAGCGGTCTTCCGCGCCCGTTTCGCTGATCAGCCGGACCGCGTAGTGCTGGTACCTCTCGTCGCCGCGCGCGCGCACGTCGATCTGGCGATCGACAAGGAGAAAATGCACGCTGTCGACGACATCGCCGGGCGGCACCGGCGCCGCGTAGTCGGGCGTCATGACGTCGACCCAGGCGGGCGCAGCGCCCGCGCGATGGACCGCCGCCCCGGAATCGCCGGCCGCTCCGGCTTCGAGCGCGGACACCGCGGCGAGGCCAAGTCCGAGCGCGCAACGAAAACACGCGGCGGCGAAGCCTGTCGTCGCGCCTGCTCGCCCCGTCCTCCCCGAAGCCTTGCCCTGCACGGCGACACTGTGCCCGAAGGCCTGATATCGCGTAAACCGCCTGACGCAGCCGGGTACACTGCGCGACCATGGAGACGGCGTCACCCGTCATATACGAAGTCGAGTGCCAACTCGACCCGGACATCGTCGCGGATTATGACGCGTGGCTGCCCGGTCACGTGCGCGACGTGCTGGCCTGCCCGGGTTTCCACGGGGCTAACATCGAAATTCCGGAAACGCCCCCGGGCGAGCGCCAGCGACGGCGCATCCGTTACCGCGTCGAAAGCGTCGCGGCGCTCGATCACTACCTGGAGAACGACGCGACGCGCTTGCGGACGGAGACCGCGCAGCGCTTCGGCGGGCGTGTCCAATGCGAGCGGCGCGTCTTCAAGCCGCGGCACGAGCTGACGCCGCCGGCCCATGACCCGGCGCGCTGCCTGAACTGCGGCACGGTCGTTTCCGGCAGGCACTGCGCGCAATGCGGCCAGGCGGCCGACGTGCACGTGCTCTCCGTGAAGGAGGTCGCGGGCGACGTCACGCACTCGCTGCTGCACCTCGACAGCCGCGTGTGGCGGACGCTGCGCAAGCTCGCGCTGCGACCCGGCGAGCTGACGCAGGAGTTCATCGCGGGCCGCCACCAGGAATACCTGCCGCCGTTCCGGCTCTACCTCGGCGTCAGTATCCTGTTCTTCGCGCTTTCCGCGTTTCTGCCCGACTCTGAATACAGCCAGGTCGACGCGGAAGGCAACGCGGTCGTCGTGCCGGCAAAGATCGTCGCCACGGAGGACATCCGCAAGGAGCTTGAAGCGGAAGGCCTCGATCCCGCGAAGATCGACGAGGTCGTCAAGGGCGGCGGCTGTGCGGTCAATTTTTCCGAGAACGAGTCGTTCACCGAAATCGAACAGGCGTTCACGCGCGCATGCAAGCGCATGCGCGCGGACGGCGGCAAGGCCTTCTTCGAGCGCTTCGCCTCGACGGCGCCAAAGCTGATGTTCCTCTTCCTGCCGCTGATGGCGGCCGTCGCGCTCCTCTTCTACTGGCGGCCGCGCCGCCTGTACGTGGAGCACCTCGTCCTGTTCCTGCACAACCACGCGTTCACGTTCCTGCTGATCGCCGTGACGCAGCTGCTGAGCGCGATCGCCGGCCTCAAGGTCCCGCTCGTCGGCCTCCTGAATCTCGTCAGTTCGCTGCTGTACCTGTACCTCATCTACTACGTGTTCCGCTCGATGCGCGTCGTCTACGCCGAGGGACGGCTGAAGACCACGCTCAAATTCGTCGCGCTTTCGTCCATCTATTTCGTGCTGCTCGGGATCACGATGCTCGCCGGCCTCGCTTACGCCATGCTGAGCCTGTCATGAGCAACCATCACCGGACGATCCTGCACGTCGACATGGACGCGTTTTACGCGGCCGTCGAGCAGCGCGACCGCCCGGAGCTCGCGGGCCAGCCGGTGGTCGTCGGCGGCGCCGGCGGTCGCGGCGTCGTCGCCGCCGCGAGTTACGAGGTGCGCCGCTTCGGCGTGCATTCCGCGATGCCGATGCGCGAGGCGCTCAGGCGCTGCCCGCAGGCCGTGGTCGTCGCGCCGCGGTTCAAGCGCTACCGAGAGATTTCCTCGCAGGTTTTCGAGGTATTTCGCGAATTCACCGACCTCGTCGAAGGACTGTCGCTCGACGAGGCCTTCCTCGACGTGACCGCGAGCAGCGGACTCTTCGGCAGCGGCGAGGACATGGCGCGCGAAATCAAGAAGCGCATCCGCGATCGCACCGGGCTGACGGCATCTGTCGGCGTCTCGCACAACAAGCTGCTCGCAAAGCTCGCCTCGGAAATGCAGAAGCCGGACGGCCTCACGATCATCCGTTCCGAAGACGTGACGACAATGCTCGATCCGCTGCCGGTGGGACGCTTGTTCGGCATCGGCGCGAAGACGGCGGCGCGCCTCGAGAAGGAAGGGCTGTACACGCTCGGGCAGCTTCGGCGCGCGCCCGAGTCGGTGCTGTGGCCGCTCTTTCGCCGCGAGACCCGGAAGTACCAGGACCGCGCCGCGGGCATCGACGAGCGACCGGTCGTCTCCGACGCGCCGGAGAAGCAGATCAGCTCCGAGGAGACATTCGACGTCGACATCCGCGATCACAAGGAATTGCAGGAACGGCTCGCGCAGCTCGCGGACCGCACAACGGCGCGCTTGCGCTCGCGGCAGTTCAAGGCGGGCATGGTGAGCATCAAGGTGCGGCGGCGCGACTTCGAGACCTACACGCGCCAGCGCAGCTTCAACCCGCCGACGCAGGAGACGCGCCTGATCGCGCAGGTGGCAGCGGACCTCCTCGAGCACTGGCTCCAGGAGCAGCCTCGCGCGGCGGTGCGCCTGCTCGGCGTCGGGGTCAGCGACCTCGAGCCCGAGCAGCAGCTCGACCTGTTCACGACCTCTCAGTTCGCGGAGTCCGGCCGCCTGGACGACGCGCTCGATCGGATCCATGGCCGCTTCGGCGACGACGCAATCCGCCGCGGTACCGACCGGTAACGAGGAGTTCGCGCCTCCGCAAGAGGGGACAGTCACTTTTAAAGGGGACAGTCACCTTTAAATGTGACTGTCCCCTTTAAAAGTGACAGTCCCCGGGGGCATCATGACCGTCCGGCAGCGGTTGGGGTCCACGCCCTCGTCATGTACACGAGCTTCTTCGGGCTGAACGAAAAGCCGTTCGCGATCACGCCGGACCCGCGCTATCTCTACCTCAGCGAGCGGCACACGGAGGCTCTCGCCCATCTCGCGTACGGCATCAGCGAGGCCGGCGGCTTCATCCAGCTGACGGGCGAGGTCGGCACCGGCAAGACGACGGTGCTCCGCAGCCTCCTGCAGCAGCTCCCGCCGCACTGCGACGTCGCGCTGATCCTGAACCCGCGCGTCACGCCGGCCGAGTTCCTGCTCGCGATCTGCGACGAGCTGCACGTGCAGGTGCCGGAGAGCTCGGTGAACAGCGTGAAGGCGCTCGTCGACCTCCTCACGCACTTCCTTCTCGACGCGCACGGCCGCAACCGGCGCATCGTGCTGATGGTGGACGAAGCACAGAACCTCGACGCCGACGTGCTCGAGCAGGTGCGCCTGCTCACGAACCTCGAGACGGCGACGCAGAAACTGTTGCAGATCATCCTGATCGGCCAGCCGGAGCTGCGCGAAGTGCTGTCGCGACCGGAGCTTCGCCAGCTCGCCCAGCGCATCACGGGCCGCTATCACCTCGAGGCGCTCCGCAAGGGCGAGACGATCGCCTACATCCGGCATCGCGCGCGCGTCGCCGGCGCCACGCGCGACCTCTTCACGCCCGGCGCCCAGCGCGAAATCCACCGGCTCTCGAACGGCGTGCCGCGCATCATCAACGTCATCGCGGATCGCGCGCTCCTCGGTGCCTACACGCGCGAAGAGCCCATCGTGAACGGCGCGCTCGTTCGCAGGGCGGCCTCGGAGGTCTACGGCCGGCCGGTGCTCGCGCCCTGGATTCGCCTGCTTGCGATCGGCGGCGCCGTTGCCGGTGCGGCGCTGCTCACCCTCGTCGTGTGGCGCGCATTGCCCGCGCTCGTCACGCCTGACCCCGCGGCAAGCCCGGCGGCCGTCGCCCAGGCGCCAGTGCCGAACCCTGCGCCCCCGGCGCCGCCGCGGGAACCGCTCGGCAATGTCCTCGTGAAGGTTGAAGCCGCGACCACGATGGACGCCGCGTTTATTTCACTTTTCTCCCTCTGGGGTGCCGAGTACCAGCCGGGCGCCGGCCTCGCCTGCGACCAGGCGGACGCGCGCGGCCTTTCCTGCGTCTGGCAGCGCGGCTCGCTCGCGCAATTGAAGCTCATCAACCGTCCGGCGATCCTCTCGCTCGTCGACGAGCAGGGCTCGGCGCACCAGGTGGTCCTCTCGGAAATCGGGCGGGACGGCGCGAAGCTCCTCGTCGGCAGCGGCGAGACCAGTGTGCCGATCGGCGAACTCGCCGATTACTGGTTCGGCGAGTTTCTCGTGCTGTGGCGGCCGCAGACGAATGGCTTGCGTCCGCTTCGCGCGGGCATGCGCGGCGACGACGTTCGCTGGCTGCGCCAGGGGCTGGAGCAGCTCTCCGGCCTGCCGTCCTCCGCCGAGCCGCAGGACTATTTCGACGCCGAGCTCCAGCAGCTCGTCGAGAGATTCCAGCGCAGCCGGCGGCTGGAAGTCGACGGCGTCGCAGGTTTGCAGACGCAGCTGGTGCTCGATTCCGCGCTCGGCGCGCCGGGCACGCCGACGCTGGCGCATGCGGGCCCGCAGGCGGGCGCATGAGCTTCATACTTGACGCGCTCCGCAAGTCTGAGATCGAGCGACAGCGCCAGAGCGGCCCGAGCATGGCGGAGTTCCCGCTCGCGCGCGAGGATCGCCGACTGCCGATCGCGCTGATCGCGATCGGCGCCCTGCTCGCGATCAACGCCGCCGTCGTCATCTACTTCATGCTGCGCGATGCGCGCGCGCCGGCGGCGGAGGTGACCCAGGTCGCGGCCTCCGAGCCAGCGTCAGTGACGAGCTCGCCGTCCGCGCCGGTCGCCCCGACTCCCGTGCCGGCGGCACAGAGCGCACTGGAGGCCGCCGCTTCGGCCCGCGATGGATTCGCCGAGCCGCCGGTAGAAATGTACGGCGAGCCCGCGACCCTGCCGCCCGACGCGCCGGACCCGACGCTCGTGCCGGATGCGCCGGTCTCGAGGCCGGGCGTGACCTACAGCGAAGGGCCGTCGGACGACGCGTCGTCCGCGGTCGCCGCCACCGGGCTGCCGGAGCTCACCGTCGACCTGCACATCTTCACGGACGATCCCGCCAGGCGCGCCGTCTTCATCAATGGCCGCCGCTACACGCAGGGCGCCCGCATCGCCGAGGGCCCGATGGTCGAGGAGATCACGCGCGAGGGCGCGGTGCTCTCCTACCGCGGCCGGCGTTTCCTCCTGCCGCGGCTCTGACACGGGCCGATCCATGAGTGCCGCCGTCCTGCCTGCGCCGGCGCTCGACGGCAGGGAACTCTCCGCTGCCCTGCGCTCAGGCATTCACCGCCTCATCTCGCGCGAGGAGGTGATCAACAAGATCAACGTGTTTCCCGTGCCGGACGGCGACACGGGCACGAACCTGGCCTTGACCCTCCAGGCGGTGCTCGCGGCGCTGCGAACCGATCCGGAATCGCATGCCGGGCAGCTGCTGACGCGCGTCGCGGATGCCGCGCTCGACGGCGCGCGCGGGAACTCGGGCGCGATCCTCGCGCAATTCCTGCTGGGCGTCGGCGACCGCGCGGCGCAATCGGCCGCGCTGACGGCGGGCCAGTTCGCGGAAGCGCTCGAGGGCGGTGCGGCCTACGCGCGCGAATCGCTCGCCGATCCCCGCGAGGGCACGATCCTCACGGTAATCACGGACTTCGCGGCAGCCGCCGCGGCCGCAGCCACGAAGGGCGTACTGGAATTCCGCGTGCTCTTCCGCGAAGCACTCGCCGTCGCGCGGGTGTCGCTCGATTCGACGCCCGAAAAGCTCGAGATACTCCGGCGCGCCAATGTCGTCGACGCCGGGGCGCTCGGCTTCGTCGAGCTCGTCGCTGGCATGACCGACTACCTCGAGACCGGCATCGATCCGGGCGACGACGCCGCGATACAGCTCCTCTCCGACGACGAGACCGCCGCAGGCTCGCAGGTGGACCTCGAGCACCGCTACTGCACCGAGTGCACGATCACGGCGGAGGCGATCGACCGGCGCAAGCTCCGCGAGCAAGCCTCCGCGCTCGGCTCGAGCCTCGTCGTCGCGGGCACGCGCAGCAAGGTGCGGCTTCACATCCACACCAACGAGCCCCCGCGCCTCTTCGCGCTTGCGGCGCGGTTCGGTGCCGTCGGCGGCGAGAAGGCCGACGACATCCAGCGCCAGCAGGAAATGGCGCACCACGCCTCGCGCCGCCGCGTCGCCGTCGTCACCGACTCGGCCGCGGACCTGCCGGAGCCGGTGCTCGAGGCGCTTGACATCCACGTCGTGCCGGTGCGCGTTCACTTCGGAACCCAGAGTTATCTCGACAAGGTCGGCCTCTCCTCCGAGGAATTCTTCCGGCTGCTCGCGACGAGTCCCGTGCACCCGAAGACCTCGCAACCGCCGCCGGGCGATTTCCGGCGCGCGTTCGAGTTCCTCGGCTCGCACTACCAAGCGGTCGTGTACGTCGGCCTGATGTCGCGTGTCAGCGGTACTTTCCAGAGCGCGGAGACGGCGGTTACCCGCGCACGCACGCGGGCGATGATCCTGACGCACGATTCCGCCACGGCGGCGCTCGGCCAGGGGCTCATCGCGATGCGCGCCGCCGAGGTCGCCGCCGAGGGCGGCGATGCCGAGGCCGTGCGGGCGGCTGCGATCGATGCCGGCAGGCGGACGCGCACCTGGGGCTGCCTCGTCACGCTCGAGTTCGCGGTGCGCGGCGGGCGCGTGCCCGGTTGGATCAAGCCGGTTGCCGACTTCCTTCGCCTCGTGCCGATCCTCATGGTTCGTGCGGACGGGAGCCTTGGCGTCGGCGGCGTGCTCTTCGGGCGCAAGCGGCCTTACCGGCGCTACGGCAAGCTGCTGCGACGGCGGCTGGACCCTTCGCGGCGATGGCGCATCGGGATCGCACACGCAAACGTGCCGGAAGGTGCCGCCCAGGTCCGAGAGGCGCTCGCTGCCGGACTGCCGCGCGCCGAATTCCTGCCGATCATCCCGCTCGGCACCGCGCTCGGCGTGCACGGCGGGCCCGGCTGCATCGTCGTCGCGGCCCAGGAACTTGTTTGATCGAAGGCACGAAGGGGACAGTCACTTTTGAAGGGGACGTTCACCTTCAATTTTAGCGGCGCATGCGCGAGACGAAGACTTGCAATTGAAGGTGAACGTCCCCTTCAAAAGTGACTGTCCCCTCCGGGCCGCTTTCCGCGCCACCGCTTCCAAAGGCGGAAATAGACAGCGAGGTTCACCCCGACGACGAATACGCCGAGCGCGATCTGGATCGTGCGCGTCAAGCCCGCCGGGTAGATCAGCGAAGTCAGGTAATGGTGGATGAAGCCGCCGCTGTAGCCCGACTCGCCGCCGAGCGCGCGCAGGCGATTTTCGAGCGGCGTCAGCGGGCAGATCCAGCCAACGAACGAGATGCCGGCCGCCCAGGCGACCGCGGGCAGGTGGAACCAGGCGAGTCGCGGCCAGCGGAGCACGAACAGGCCGCCCAGAACGACGAAGGCGATGAACGCGAAATGCAGGACGAGGACCGCATCCGCAAGTACGCGCCAGGTCACTGAGCCGTTATCACCGGCCGCTTTTCTTCGCTCCAGCGCAGGTAGTCGCCGTCCAGGTGAAACAGGCGGCTGAAACCGGCCTCCTGCAGCACGCCGAGCGCCAGCTCGGTGCGCCTGCCCGTCCTGCAATACACCACGATGTCGCGGTCGCGCGAATCCGACAGCTCGCCGACGCGCGAGGCCAGCTCCGTGTGCGGGATGTTGATCGCACCCGGCAGGTGGCCTTCCGCGTACTCGGCGGGCGTGCGAACGTCGAGGAGGACGAGCGACCGGTCCGCCCAGGCGATGCGCTCACCGATGGTTTTCGGCTCGACCCTCGGCACATCGGCTGCCTGGGCCGTGCAGGTGATCACGAATGCGACGAGGAGGAGCGGCAGTCGCCGCATGGCTCAGCCTTCGAGAATGAAGGTGATGCGCAAGCGCACGCGGTATTCCGTCACCTTCCCTTTTGTGATCTGCACTTCCTGGTCGGCGATCCAGGCGCTCGTGACGTTCTTCAGTGTCTTGTCGGCACGTTTGATGCCCTTGTCGATCGCGTCGGCAAAGCTCTTCGTGGACGTGGAGGTGATTTCACTGACTTTCGCGACGGTCATGACCTGCTCCTTGCGGTGTTATTCCCGAATCCCCCCGCGCGAATCATAGCGCTACGGCCGCGGCCTGCGGGGCCGCAGCTAAATGGTGCCGGGTCGTACTTTCGTAATCTACGCGGCCGTAGATTACGAAAGTACGACCCGGCACCACCTAAGCGAAGGCGGCGCGCGGCCTGTTCTGGGTGTAGAGAAGCTCGACGTGACGGATGCCCGAGGTGCAGCGTGCGACGCGCTTGACCGCCTGCACCAGGCGCAGCAACAGGTTGTAACTGGCGCGCGGCCCGCCGACGGCGTAGGCCTCGGCGACGACCAAGTGCAACACGGTGATCCGCTCGAAGCTGTCGCGCACGTAAAGGATCACGCCCACGGGACGCGATGACTTGCCATCGCGTTCAATCGCGAACAGGCATTGCGCGTCGGTCTGTCCGCCGACCCGGACCCTGAGCGACTTGCCCTCGGCGACGATCTCGGGGGCGCCGTAGCGGTTGATCGCAGTCTCGATGCCCTCCCGGACGCGATGCTGGCGCCCGTTGAAGAACAACAGCACTTCGAGCTGGTGGTAGTGCTCGGCTGGCAGGGTCGAAACAAACGCAATGTGTCGCGTAATGGCCGCCACTCCCGTTGCAGCCCCCACCCGAGGTGGGGTTCGATCACCTTACCGGGGGCTTCCACCCCCTGTCGAGGTTCACATAATTCGGTCACAATAGAAGAATCCCCGGGCGCTGTAGCGCGCCTGCAACGGGCAGGGAGGGCCTGTGGACACCCTGGGGACACTTTTCCGCAAGTCGCGGGGCGGTTGGGCTTTTTCGAAGCCCGCAGGCGACAGGCTCGCGGAAACGCGACCTGTGTCTCGTTCGCCACGACTGATTTTGTCAACGATTGACCCTCCGGTCCTGCGTGGGCACGTATGCCCGTGGAGTCGTCTGATTTGCGCGGTTCAGAGCAGCCAGTGAACATCGATTACTCGAACATCCTTCCTGGCGACGAGGCTCCGGACGCGGAGAAACCGTCGCACCCGCGCGCCGCGGATCCGGCGCAAGCGCCGGGTCAGCACGCCGCGTCGCACGGCACTTCGCAGACGGGCCAGCACGCGGCCCTTCACGCGGCCCAACAGGCGGACCAGCCCGCGACGAAGCCGAATTGCGCCAACGTCGTCGTGCTCTCGGCCGATCCGACGCTCATCGACCTGCTGCGCGACTCCCTCGCGGGCGTGCACCGAGTCTGGCGCGCCGACGACGCGACGCACGCGGCCGACCTCATGGTCGCCTCGGGCAACGCAGTATTGCTGATCGACGCCTCGCTCGCCGATCACAACACCAAGGACCTCGTCAACCAGGTCCACAAGCAATTCCCGGACCTCGCGATCATCGTGGCAGGCCGCCGCGACGATGAGCACGAGCTCGCCCCGCTCGTCTCCGAGGGCATCATCTTCCGGTTCCTGCACAAGCCGGCCTCGGCCGAGCGCATCCGCCATTTCGTCGATTCGACCCAGCGGCGGGCGAACGGCACGGATCTCTCGGCGACGCTGCCGCCGCGCCACAAGAACCAGTTGTTCGGCGGCACGTCGGAGTTGCCGATCCTTTCGCCGATCAAGCTCAAGCTCGACGAAGGATTCACGCGCCGCTGGGGCCGCCGCTCGCTCCTGCTCATCCCGATCGCCCTCATCGCCTGGGGCATCGCCGAGTGGGAACCCTGGAACCGCGTCGGCACGGATTCGTCCGGGGATGCAACCCAGCCCGTCGCGACCGCGGACACCGCCGAAAGCGAGCGCATCCAGACGCTGCTCGACTCCGCAGGGCTCGCGCTCTCACAGGGCGCGCTCATCGATCCGCCCGGACAGAATGCACTCGAACTCTACCGCGAGGTGCTCGCACGCGATCCCGGCAACGACCTCGCGCGCCGCGGCCTCGACAGCGTCGCCGAGGAGCTGCTCGTCCAGGCCGAGCGTGCGCTGATGGAACAGGACGTCACCCGCCTCGCGAGCGCGGTGGACGCGGTGCGCTCGGTGCGCCCCGACCACTCGCGGCTCGAATTCTTCGTGAGCCAGCTCGAGCGCGAGCGCGCGCTCCAGGGGCAGTCCGGACAGCCGGTGCGGGCCGTCGACTCGATGGGCCGCCCGCTCGAATCGGCGGCGAAGTCCGAGCTGCCCTCGGTCCGCGTCCAGGCCTTCGTACAGCTAGCCAACGAGCGCATGCGCAGCAACAAGCTGACCGGCACGGACAGCGCGCAGAGCTACCTCATGTCGGCGCGCAGCCTCGACCGCACGGATCCGGCCGTGCAAGCCGGCGTCACTACGCTGGCGGGCATGCTCCAGACCCTCGTCCAGAAAGCGACCAACGACAAGCGGCTCGACGACGCGAACCGCTGGATGCAGGCAGCCATAGAAATCGGCGCGAGTGACGCCCAGGTCTCGGCCATGCGGGCGGACATCTCGTCCGCGCGCAACGACAACATCCGCGCTGACAACTCGAGGCTCCTGATCCTCGCCAACCAGCGCATCGCGCAGGGACGCCTGGTCGAGCCCAAGAGCGACTCGGCGAGCCACTACGTCAGCCTGCTTCGCGCATCCGACCCGGGTTTCGACGGCCTCGCGGACACGAGCCTGCTGCTCGCTTCCCGCGCGCTCGCCGAGTCGCGTGCGGCGCTCACTGCCGGCAATCCGGACCGCGCCGAGTCCCATCTCCGCGCGGCGGCCGATGCCGGCGCGCCCGCCGCCGAGGTGAATGACCTGTCGGCAAAGATCATGTCGCTGCGCATCGTGCGGCCGGCGGCCGCCGCTCCGGCCACGACCGCCAAGGCCCCGCCCGCGATACTGCCCGAGAACCAGATGCGCCGGACTTTCTTCATCGCGCCGGCCTATCCCGCGCGCGCCCGTGAGCGCGAGACCGAGGGCTGGGTGGACCTGGAATTCACGGTGACGAAGGACGGCACGACGAGCGATACAACGGTCCGTGCCTCCGAGCCCGCGGGCGTCTTCGACCGCTCCGCCATGGACGCCGTCAAGCGCTGGCGCTACGAGCCGCGCGTCATCAACGGCGCAGTCGTCGAGCAGCGCGTCGAAACCCGGCTGCGCTTCCGCCTCGAGCAGTAATCAGCGCATCGAAGGGGACGCACCCCTTCATATTCGCGAAGGGCAAGCGCCCTTCAAATATGGCAAGCCTTAACGAATATGAAGGGGTGCGTCCCCTTCAACGCTTGCCATGCGCTCGTGCGCGCGGCCGAGCATCCACGCGACCGCCGCCCACACGAGCGCAACTCCGGCACCGAGCCACGCGACCGTCGCCAGGCTCGCCGCGAACGACGCGACGAAGGCGTCGTGCCCCTTGGCGACCACGTAGTCGCTGGTGCGGTAGACCAGCGTGTCGTTGACGTTCTTCGCCTTGTACTTCGACTCGCGATCGACCGTCGTATAGAGCATCTCGCGGCAGGGGCGGACGATCGCGTACTGCCCGACGCGCCGCGCGATGAAGACGCCGACGAGCGTCGCAATCGTCGGCGAGACGGCGATGAGCAGGAATCCTGCCACCACGAACAGCGGCACCACGACGATCATCCTGGCGACTCCCGCGCGCCGCGTCAGGTGGCCAACGGCGAAGAGTTGCAGCGCCAGCGTGATGATGCTCATGGCGAGCTCGATGCGCCCGAGGAATGCCGTGCGCGCCGCCCCGTTCGGGTAGTGAATGCCGAGGAGCTCGGCCTGCTGCAGGTACAGGAACGTGTTGACCGCCGCCATCAGGAATACGAAAGCGGCGATCCCGCCAAGGTAGGGCGACGAGAGCACCCGGCCGAGGCCGGCGAATGGATTGCCGCCGATCGGGCGCTCTTCGATGCGCTCGCCTCCTCCCGAGCGGCGCGCGCTCCAGACGAGCAGGAAGCGCATCAGCAGGATCGTCGAGGCGAGCATCGCGGCCGAGACCAAGAGCAGGTTGACCTCGCCGACCGATTCGGCGAGGAAGCTCGTGATCGCGGAGCCCGTCATCGCACCGACGCTCGCGCCCGCAGTGATGAACGCGAACAGGCGCTTGCCCTGCTCCTTGCTGAACAGGTCCGCCATGAAGCTCCAGAACACGGAGATGACGAACAGGTTGAAGACGCTGACCCAGACGAAGAACACGCGCGCGGTCGCGGCGTCGTCTTCCTGCGCCGTGAACAGCGCCCAGAACGCGACCAGCTGGGCGGCGAAGAAGAGGTAAGTCCAGGGCAGGAACACGGCACGTCGGAAGCGGCCGCTGATCCAGCCGAACAGCGGGACGGCGAGCAGCATGCCGGCGAGCGTCCAGCCGAACAGATCGTCGAGGTTCTCGACGCCCCCGGTGATGCCCATGCTGTCCCGGATCGGGCGAAGGATGTAGTACGCCGTGAACAGCAGGAAGTGGTAGGTGAACGCCCCGAGCAGGCCCGCGATTTCCGCCGGCCGAACATCGACCGCGCGCGAGAGGCTACGTTCGACGATCGAGGGCGCCGTCATGCCGCTCAGCCGGTTTTTCGCTGGTAAGCGCGAGCGTGTTGCCCTCGGTGTCCTCGAAGAAGGCCATCCAGATCTCGATGTCGCCGAGCTCGGCGACCTTGTGCGGCCCTTGCAGGAATTCCACGGCCTTGCCCTCCAGCTCGGCGTGCGCCGCCTCGATGTCGGCCACGCGGTAGTAGACGATCGAGCCCGGCGGGTCGTACATCGGGTCGGAGGAGATCGAGAGCGCGAGCCGCACGCCTTCGCAGTCGAAGAAGGCGAGTTGCGGCGGCACCTCGAACAGGAGCTTCATTCCAAGCGTGTCGCGGTAAAAGGCCGTGGCGCGCGCCAGGTCGCGGACGGGGATCGCAACCTGCTCCATGCGCCCGAGATTCATCGCGGTAAATTTACTCCGCGACGCCCGACTGGTCGAGAATGAAGGCGTATTCCTCCGCGATCTCGTGGAAGCGCTGAAAGCGCCCCGACTTGCCGCCGTGCCCCGCCTCCATCGTCGTGCGGTAGAGGAGCGGATTGCCGCCCGTCTTACGTGCGCGCAGCCTCGCGACCCACTTGGCAGGCTCGTAGAACTGCACCTGGCTGTCCCAGAGGGCCGTCGTCACGAGCATCGCCGGGTAGTCCTGCCGCGCGACGTTGTCGTAGGGCGAGTACGACAGCATGTAGTCGTAGTACTCCTTCTTCTTCGGGTTGCCCCACTCGTCGAACTCGTTCGTCGTGAGCGGGATGCTCTCGTCGAGCATGGTGGTCACGACGTCGACGAACGGAACCTGGGCCACGATCGCGCGGTAGTCGCCGGGCGCCATGTTCGCGACCGCGCCCACCAGGAGCCCGCCCGCGCTTCCGCCCATCGCGGAGACGCGCTTCGGGTCGGCGTAGCCCTCCTTCACCAGGAAGTGCGTGACGTCGATGAAGTCCGTGAAGCTGTTCTTCTTCTTGAGGAGCTTGCCGTCCTCGTACCAGCGCCGGCCCATCTCCTGGCCGCCGCGAATGTGCGCGAGCGCGAACACGAATCCGCGGTCGAGCAGTGACAGCCGCGAGATCGAGAACGTCGGGTCCATGGTCGCGCCATAGGAGCCGTAGCCGTATTGAAGCAGCGGCGCCTTGCCGTCCTTGCTGAACCCGTTGCGATAAACGAGCGACACGGGCACGCGGGCGCCGTCGCGGGCCATCGCCCAGACGAGCTCCGTGCGGTAGTTCGCGGGATCGAAGGGCCCGAGCACCGGCGTGCGCTTCATGAGCTGGCGCTCGCCGGTCTGGATGTCGTAGTCGTAGATCGTGGCCGGCGTCGTGAGCGAGGTGTATTCGTAGCGGACGATGTGAGAGTCGATCTCGGCATTCTGGCCGAGGCTCGTCGTATAGGCCGCCTCGTCCGCTGCGATGAAAAAGTCCTTGCCGCCGTCCCAGGGCCGGATGCGGATCTTGCGCATCGCGTCCGAACGCTCCTCGATCGCGAGGAAGTCCTTGAACACGTCGAAGCCGTGTATGAAGGCGTCGTCGCGGTGCGCGAGGAACTCGCGCCAGTTTGCGCGATCGCCCTCTTCGCCGACCTTCGCCTCCATCAGGCGGAAATTCGGGGCCTGCCAGTTCGTCCGGATGATCCAGCGGCCATCGAGGTGATCGATGTAGTACTCGAGGTCGCGCTCGCGAGGATAGAAAACCTTGAAGGCCAGCGCGGGGTCGTCTGCGCGCGCATAGCGCCACTCCGTCGAGACCGTGCTCTGGGCAATGATCAGGATGTAGCGCTCGTCCTTGCTGTGCGTGACGTCCGTATAGAAGCTCGCGTCGTCCTGCTCGTAGATGAGCGCGTCCTGCGCAGGATCCGTGCCGAGCACATGCCGCCTCACGCGGTATTCAAGAAGCGTCTCGGGGTGCTTCTCCATGTAGAGGAGGCTCTTGCTGTCCGCCGTCCACGCGATGGACCGGCCGGCGTTTGCGATGCGGTCCGGAAGCGTCTCGCCCGTCGCGAGATCCTTGATGCGTAGCGTGAACTGCCGCCGACCGACCGTGTCCTCGACGTACGCCAGGTGCCGGTTGTCCGGCGCGACCGCGAAGTTGCCGACTTGGTAGAAGCCGTGGCCCTCGGCCATCTGGTTCGCGTCGAGCATGAGCTGCTCGGGGGCGTCGAGCGTGCCGGCCTTGCGCGCGTAGATCGGGTACTCCTTGCCGGTCTCGAAGCGCGTGTAGTACCAGTGGCCGCGCAGGCGGTACGGAACGGTCGAGTCGTCCTGCTTGATGCGCGCGACGATTTCCTCGTAGACCTTGTCCTCGAGCGCCTTCGTGTGGGCGGTCATCGCCGCCTTGTAGGCATTCTCGGCCTCGAGGTAGCCGAGCACTTCCTTGTTCGTGCGCGTGTCGTCGCGGAGCCAGAAGTACTCGTCGGTCCGGCTGCCGTTCGGCGATTCCACGACATGCGGCCGGATGGCGGCGACCGGCGGCACCGGGTCTGACTTCGGCATGCTCTCGGACTCCGGCCTGGCCGGCGCGTCGCCCGCGCAGGCTGCAAGGAGAAGCGCCGGCGCGACGGCCAGGAACAATACGTGTCGGATGTTGTTCATCGACTGTCGCGTATCTTACCGGAGCCGATTGCCTCCCGCGCTTCCGAGAGCGCCGTTCCAAGGGCGGAGCCCGACAGCCACGCCGCCTCACCGCGCGAGTCGAGGCACCAGTCGCCGCAGAAACCGATTCCGGAATCGGAATCGAGCAGGCAAGCCTCGCCGAGCGGGGCTTCGACGCGCGCGTGACGCCAGCGATACGCATCGGACAGCAGCGCGCGCGGCAGCGCCCTGCCAATGTGCTCCGAGAAGCGGTCGAGGACCGCGCGCTCCACGTTCTGCGCGGGCTGATCGAATTCGACGCGCGACCAGTCGGGCGCGGCATGCAGCACCCAGGCATCGCGCGCATCGCGTCCCGGCTTCGAGCCGTTCCGGGCAAACCAGCGGAGCATCGCGTCTCCCGCGAATCCCGCATCGGGCATTCCCGGCAGCGGCGAATCGAAGGCGACGAGCACGGCCCAGCAGGGCGCCATCGGCACGGCCTTCACGCGCGTCGCGAGCGGCGTGCGTCCTCCGGCGAGCGCGGCCGCCGCGGGCGCCGGCAATGCGATCGCAACGGCCGTGAAATCCGGGTGCGCGGCGCCGCGGTCGTCGAGCAGCGTCCAACCGCGACGATTGCGCTCGAGTCGCACGATCCGCGCGCCGTATTCGACGTCCAGGTCCTCCGCCAGGAAGCGCGGCAGCGAGTTCATGCCGGGCAGGCCGACCCAGAGCTCGCTGCGCGGGTCCCGGTCGGGCCAGGCCGGGAGCCAGCGATGGGCGGCGCCCGCGGCGGCAGCGCCCTCGAGCTTTTCCCGAAACCGTCCATCCGTCGCCGTCAGGTATTGCGCGCCGTGATCGAAGCTCGCGACCGCGAAGCGCCGCGTCGCGAGCCGGCCGCCGGGCGCGCGCTGCGCCTCGAACACGCGCGCCTGCACGCCTGCCTCTCGGAGCCGCGATGCGCAGGCGATGCCCGCGAGCCCGGCGCCGACGACGGCGACGGTGAGGGAATTCATGCTAGCCTCGCGCTTCGATGCGGAAGTCAATTGGAGTCCTGGCGGCATTCGCGGTCACGCTGCTGGCCGGCTGCGCGTCGCAGCCCACGCAATCCTACCCGGCGGGTACGGAGTCTCGTCTCGCTACCTACGCCGAAGCGATCCCTTGTTGCGACGATCCGTCCGGCTTTCGTTTCGGCGCATTGCCGCAGCAGGGCTACGCCGACGCAGTCGTCGACTCGTCGAGTCCCGTGTTCGATTTCCAGAGCGGCTTGAGCCCGTTCGTGGCCTTCGAATTGCCGAACGGGTCGGCTCCTTACCGCGTCCGCGTCAAGAGTCTCTTCGACCGGAAGGACGGTGGCGCGTCGGGCGTTTTCTATCCGGTCATCGCGCTGCTCGACGACACCTACATCGTCGTGCACATGACCGGACTCGAGAGCCTGCGCCTCGAGCCGGCGCTCGCGACCCCCGGCGGCGAGTCCGGGCTCGCCGTCTCGATCGGCATCGATCCGGCCGAGCAGAAGGGGAAATATCTCGTCGTCTTCACGCCGGCCGCGCTGCTCGGCAAGGCGCCGCCTCCCGACCGGGAGGGCGACATGCTGTCGCTCTCGTCGCTCGCCTGGATGGAGCGCCGCGGCGAGTCGGCGCTGTCGCCCTCGCCTTACGGTCGGCTCAAGGTCACCGTGGCTCCCGACATCGCGCTGGCCAAGCGGGCCGGGCAGGACTAGCGCCGCGCTTCGACGATCTCGGTCGTCTCCCAGGTCCCCTCGGCGAACACCGCATTGTCATTGATACCGCCGTATTCGACGTCGAGCGGCGCGCAGAGCCATTCGCCCTCGATCGAGCCGTCCTCATTCAGGAAGCCGTCGAAGAAGCGCAGCTCGTCCCAGAAGCGCGAGCCGCTCGACGGCCCGTCGGGCGGGAAGTCGAGCGATACGAGCTGAACGCGATTCGGCAGGATGTGCAGCACCTGTAGTCGCGGGTAAAAGGCGTCTGCCCAGAAGCCGACGCCGGAAGTGTCCGGGCGCTGGAGGTTCCGGACCGCGTCGCCGCCCATCGTCGCGATGTACTCGACGACCTCGTTGGTCCGCGACACCTCGCCGGAAATCTCGACGATGAATCCAAGCGAACAGTCGACGGCGAGCTCGTCAGTGTCCGCCGACGCGACAGCGTCGAGGTGGAAGAACATCGGCAAGTCCGGTTCCTCGGGCCCGCCGCCGCCGCTTCCCTCGCAGCCGGAGATCAGCGCCGCGAAGACGAGCCCGGCTGCAGGAATCCCGCGCCTCATGCGGGAAATCCTGCCAAATCGCCGGGCCCGGGTCGATGCCGCTTACAAAGCCGGAACGGCCGCTGGAGAGACAAACTGGACGATGGTTCGCAGAACATCCGGCGCCGAGAGGATGTCGCGATGCCCCTTGCCCTTGGTCGTCATCACCTTGAGCGACGGCCAGGCGTTCGCGAGGGCCTGGGCCTCGGTATACGGGATCACCGCGTCCTCCAGGTCGTGAATCAGGAGCCCTGGGATGCCGGCGGGCGGCGCGGTCGAGACGAGGTCGAGCTCGGCGGAAGGCCGGCCCGCGTCGTGGTCGAGGATCCTCACGAATTCCTTCAAGGCCCGCGGCGGCAGTCCCGCGGTCTTCGCAAGCAGGACCGGTATGCGGCTGACGCGGGTCGGGCTCGAGACGAACACGAGCCGCTTCGGGCGATAACCGTAGACGAGTCCCGCGCCGAGCGCCGCACCGCCGAAGGAATGACCGATCGCCGCGTGGGCGGGCCCGACGATTCGCTCCACTTCGATGAGCAGCTCGCCGAGCATGCGCGGCGTCGCGCTGTCCCCGACGGAAACCCCGTGACCCGGCAGCTCGAGCGCGAGCGTCTGCATGCCGCGCGCGAGCAGCGCCGCCGCGAGCGGCCGGAACTGGGTCGTGCGCCCGCGCCAGCCGTGCAACGCGAGCACGAGCGGGCCGGTCTCGCCCCAGCTGCGCGCATGCAGGCCGGTGCGCAGCTCGACCTCGCGGCCGACGGTTCCCGTCGCGATCTCCCAGGGCTGCGTCGGGTTGCGGCCGCGCGGGCGCGCGATCAGGTCGGCGACGATCCGTGCCGCGGCCTTCGGCGCTATCCGTCCGAAAATTCCGAGCAGCGGCGGCACGTAGAAAGGAATCGGGTTTCGCAAGGATGAAAAAGCCGGCACGGTTGCCCGTGCCGGCCCTTGTCTGATCGACCGAGGCGCTCAGCCTGCGGTCGGCTCGGCTGGCGCCGTCTCGTCAGCCGGCACTTCGCCCTCGGCGGGCGCCATCGGGTCCACCGGCATCGCCGATTCAGGACCGCCGCAGCCCGCGACACCGTCGACGAAGGTGATTGCGAGATCGCCCGTGGGCTGGATGTCGCGCACGCAGGTCGTCGTGCCGGAGGCGAGCGGCGCGCTGAACTCCCAGTCGCCCGGTGCGAGCGGCAGCGTCTGGCCGGTGCCATTGCACATCGGCGCGCCGGCCTCGTCGGTCGGGCCCGTCATGGTGACGTCGGCGACCATCAGGCGGTTGTTCGCGTACTTGTTGGCCTTGCCCTTGAGCTGCTTTGGCGTGACGCGGACCGGCACGGTCTCGCAGACGCCGCCTTGCGAGACGGCCTTGATGTTCAGGTTCGCGCGAAAGAGCGGCAACGCGTCGTTGGAGCTGCCCGATCCGCCGCAGGCGGCGAGCGCGAATGCCGCCACGGAGGCGGTACCGAGGGCGCGAAGGCCCGAGTGCTTCAGAATCGACATCGTCGATTTCTCCCCATGTTGTCGGCCCGCAACGGGACCCGTGAAATCAGGCGCCGATTCTAGATCATTCGGCCGGCGACGGTCAGAGGGGGTAAACGGAGGGGACGTTCACCTTCACCTTTGGTCCTTCGGGTGTCAGGTGAACGTCCCCTCCGTTTACCCCACTGACCAGGGCCGCTCAAGCTCCCAGAGCAGGGGCTGGTAGCCGCGCCGGACCATGAGGCCCCCGCCGAGCGGCCGGAAATGCCTCAAAAGACGCGACTTGTACCAGGCGGCCGGACGCAGGCGAACGCCGGAATCGGTCCGCTCGCGATCCGCATTGCGCCGCCAGTCCTCCACCGTCAGCACGCTGAAGTAGAGCGCCCCGCGGGAGAGTCTTCCGAGGTTCGCGAGCGAGCGCACGGCCGCGCGATCGTCGAGGTATTGCAGGACGTCGTGGCAGAGCACGAGGTCGAACGGTGTCCCCGGCGCGTAGTCCGCGACGCTCTCCCTCACCCAGCCATGGCGCTTGCAGAGGTACGCGCTCGTCTCGAGCCCGACATAACGGGCGCGCGGGAAGAATTCCCGCACGGGCTGGCGCAGATGTCCGAGGCCGCAGCCGGCGTCGAGCACGCGCTTGACCGCAAAACCGAGGTAGGCGGTGTAAGCGCAAACGAAGCGGCCAAGCCGCACGGTATCCGCGCGCGAAGCGACACGCGTACGCGGATCTACGTAGTAACGCTGGTAAAAGTCGGCGTCGAACATCAGGTGATGAGGGAAATGAAGGGGACGTTCACCTTCGTCCTTCGATCCTTCTGGACGAAGGTGAACGTCCCCTTCATTTCCTTAGCCATCGGCTACTCGACAGTGACGCTCTTCGCGAGATTTCGCGGCTGGTCGACGTCGGTGCCCCTCAATATTGCGGTGTGATACGCGAGCAGCTGCAACGGCAGCGTGTAGACCGCCGGCGACTGGAAGTAGCTCACGTGCCGCGGCATGGTGATCACTTCCACGCCATCCGAAGGCTCGATCCCGGAATCCGGGTCCGCGAACACGTAGAGCATGCCGCCGCGCGCCCGCACTTCCTGAATGTTCGACTTCACCTTCTCGAGCAGGTCGTTGTTCGGCGCGACCGCGATCACCGGCATGTCCCCGTCCACGAGCGCAAGCGGCCCATGCTTCAGCTCGCCCGCCGCATAGGCCTCGGCATGGATGTAGGAGATTTCCTTGAGCTTGAGCGCGCCTTCCATGGCGATCGGGAACATCGCGCCGCGGCCGAGAAACAGCGCGTGATGCCTCGGCTCGATCTTCTTCGCGAGGTCCTTCACCACGGGATCGAGCGCCAGTGTCTGTTCGAGCATCGCCGGCAGCTCGAGCAATCGCTGCACGAGCGCCTTCTCGCGTTCCGGCGGCAGGCCGTGGTGCTTGCCGATCGCGATCACGAGCATGCCGAGCGCGGCGAGCTGGGTCGTGAAGGCCTTGGTCGAGGCGACGCCGATCTCCGGTCCCGCGCCCGTCAGCATCACGAGCTCGGACTCGCGCACCAGCGAGCTTTCCGGCACGTTGCAGATGGCGAGCGTCGAGAGGAAGCCGATCTTGCGCGCGAGGCGCAGCGCCGCGAGCGTGTCCGCGGTCTCGCCAGACTGGGAAATCGAAACGAAAAGCGAATTCGCCGGGACGACCGGGTCGCGGTAGCGGAATTCGCTCGCGATCTCCACGCGGCAGGGCACGCGGCAGAGCTGCTCGATGAAATACCGCGCGACGATGCCGGCATGGTAGCTCGTGCCGCAGGCGACGATGTGCACCGAGGTCGTGCGCTTGAATACTTCCGTGGCCGCCGGCCCGAACGCCTGCGACAGCAGCCGCCCGCCCGCCACGCGCTCCTGGAGCGTTTGCGCGACCGCGCGCGGCTGCTCGTGGATCTCCTTCAGCATGAAGTGCGCGTACTCGCCCCGCTCCGCCGCCTCCGCGCTCTGTTCCGAGACGTAGGGCTTGCGCTCGACCTTGCGGCCGCTCGCGTCCACGATCTCGATGCTCTTGCGGCGGATGCAGGCGACGTCGCCCTCGTCGAGGATGATGAAGGTCCGCGTCACCGGCAGGAGCGCGGCGATGTCTGAGGCGACGAAGTTCTCCTTCTCGCCGATGCCGATCAGCGCCGGGCAGCCGGCGCGCGCAAGCACGAGGCAGTCCGGGTCCTCGCCCCACATCACCGCGAGCGAATACGCGCCGCGCAATTCGGCGACCGTCTTCTGCACTGCCTTGAAGAGGTCTTTCGTTCCGGAGAGGTGATGATGGATGCGGTGGGCGATCACCTCGGTATCGGTGTCCGAGGTGAACTCGTAGCCGAGCTTCTCGAGCTCGTCGCGCAGCTCCTCGTGGTTCTCGATGATGCCGTTGTGCACGATCGCGACGCCGTCGCGCGAGATGTGCGGATGGGCGTTGCGCTCGTTCGGCACGCCGTGAGTGGCCCAGCGCGTGTGCGCGATGCCGAGATGGCCGGACGTCGGTTGGGCGGCAAGGGCCTCGGAGAGCTTCGAGACCTTGCCGACCGACCGCAGGCGCGAGACCTGCGAGCCGCCGTTCAGGACGGCGACGCCGGCCGAGTCGTAGCCGCGGTATTCGAGGCGCTTCAGGCCCTCGATGAGGATCGGGACGACGTCCCGGTCAGCGACCGCTCCGACGATGCCGCACATGGTCCCGACATTCTATTCCATCGCCCCACCGCCGGCGCCGAGCCATCCGAGAACTGCGTTCAAATCCGGGCATCAGCCCGGCGGCTTCTTCTGCGGCCGCTTCCAGTTCTCCATCGTTTGCTGGCGGCTGCGCTCGACCGTGAGCTTTCCGGCCGGCGCGGGTTTTGTGATCGTCGAGCCGGCGCCGATGGTCGCGTCTTTCCCGACCGAAACCGGCGCGACGAGCATCGTGCCCGAGCCGATGAAGGCGCCGTCGCCGATCGTCGTGCGGTGCTTGTCCGCGCCGTCGTAGTTGCAGGTCACCGTGCCCGCGCCCACGTTGACCTGCGCGCCGACCGTCGTATCGCCGACGTAGCTCAGGTGGTTCGCCTTGCTGCCGGCGCCGATCTCGCTGTTCTTCACCTCGACGAAGTTGCCGATGTGGACGGAATCGGCAAGGCGCGTGCCCGGGCGCAGCCGCGCGAACGGCCCGATGACGCAGCCGGCTCCCGTCACTGCACCTTCGACCAGGCAGTTGACGCGCACTTCGCTGTCGGCGCCGATCTCGCAGTCGCGGAGCAGGCAGTTCGCGCCGACCTTCACGCGGTCGCCGAGCTTCACCTTGCCTTCGAGGATCACGTTGACGTCGAGCGTGACGTCGCGTCCGCAGGAGACTTCGCCCCGGACGTCGAGCCGCGCCGGATCGACGACGGTGACGCCCGCGCGCATCAGTTCGGCGGCGCGATCACGCCGATGTGCCGCTTCGACTTCGGCGAGCTCCCGCTTGTCGTTCACCCCGAGAACCTCCGCAGCCGATTCCGCAATGACGGCTTCGACTGCACAGCCGTCGCGAACCGCGGCTCCGATGCAGTCGGTCAGATAGTACTCCCCCTGCGCATTGTCGGCCTTGAGCGCGGCGAGCCAGGCGCGGAGCCTTCCGGCAGGCGCGGCCAGGACGCCGGTGTTGATCTCGCCGATCGCGCGTTCCTTGTGATTCGCGTCCTTGTCCTCGACGATCCGCGCGACGCGGCCGGCGGTGTCGCGCACCACACGCCCGTAGCCCGCCGGATCGGCAAGTCGCGCAGATAGGAGTGCGAGCGTCTTCGGGCTTGATCGCGCGACAAGATCCTGGAGCGCCGCCGCACGAATGAGCGGCACGTCGCCGTAAAGCACCAGTACCGTGTGGTCGTCCGGTATCGCGGGCATGGCCTGGACCACCGCATGGCCCGTGCCTTTCTGTTCCGCCTGCAGGGACCAGCGGATGTCGGGACCGGCGATCGCGGCACGGACGCTCTCCGCGCCATGGCCGTGGACGATGTGGATCGCATCAGGCGCGAGCGCGCGCGCGGTCGCGACGACGTGCGCGAGCAGCGGCCGGCCCGCCAGGGGCTGCAGCACCTTCGGCAGGTCGCTCGCCATGCGCTTGCCCTGGCCCGCGGCCAGGATGACGACGGAGAGAGGCATCGCGCGAATTGTACCGGAGCAGCGCCCGCGCAGACCCTGGAGTACGATCGCTCCGATGACGCGTCCCCGTGCAGCGATCCGTGCCGCGTGGATTCTCGGCGCCGTTCTCTCCGCGGCGCTCCTCGGCGTAGGCGCCGTTTACGCCGTCTCCGAATGGAAGATGCGGCGACAGTTCGACGCGCCGCTGCACGCGCTTCGTGCACAGTCTGCTCCGGACCTCGACGAAGGAATGCGCATGGCGAAGATCGTCGGCTGCTGGGCCGGCTGTCATGGCATGGAAGGCGAAGGCGGCAAGGACAAGTTGAAAGATCTCGTCAGCAACTCGGCGCCAACCCTCTCCGCCGTACTGCCGCTCTACGGCGACCAGGAACTGGTGCGACTCATCCGATACGGCGTAAAGCAGGACGGCCGGAGCACGGTCGGCATGATTCCTCATGTGTTCTGGCCGCTCGCCGATCAGGATCTCGCGAACATCATCGCCCACCTGAGACGGCAGCCAGATCGACCGCCGGTCCCACGCGAACTGAAACTCACTTTTCGCGGAAGGGTCGCGCTCATGACCGGAGAATGGAAACTACCCGCGGAAATGGTGGACAGGTCGCGGCCACGCTGGGGTGAGCAGCCTCGCACCAGTTCGTTCGAGCGCGGCCGATACTACGCGAGCATCACCTGCGCAGAGTGTCATGGAGTGGACTTTCATGGCTACGCGCTGGAGGGCGGTCCTTCACTTGCCATCCTCGCGCTCTATTCGGAGAAGCAATTCCGGCATCTGCTGCGCACCGGGGTACCCATCGGCGGGAGGGATCTCGGCATCATGAGTTGGGCGTCGCGCAATGCTTTCTTTCTGTTCACCGACGACGAAATCGCGGATCTCTACACTTTCCTGAGGCAGCACCACGGCCTCTGATTTGCCGCTCCGCGCACAAGGGTGATATACCGAACACCCTGAGCCATCCCCACAGTCACCGAGGCGGTCAGAAATCATGGCAACGAAGCTCGAGAAACCCCTGCGGCGCGAACTCCCGGTCAACGACGAGCTGTACACGCTCACGATATCGCCCGAGGGCCTGAAGCTCGTTCCGAAGGGCAAGCGCAAGGGCCACGAGCTCACGTGGCGGGACCTGCTGAACGGCCAGCCCGCGGTCGCGTCGGCGCCGGCCTCTTCGATGGACCCTGCGTAACGGCGAAGGCCCGGCCCCTCCCGGAACCCCGGCCGAGGTAACCCGGTCCAATTCCCCCATGACAGGGGGGAACGCCCGCATCTTCGCGCTTGCGCTCGCCCTCAGTCTCGGCGGGCCGGCCTCTCATGCGGCCCGCGTCGTCGACCCGGCAAGCGCGCGCGAGGCGATCGCGAATCCCGCCGTCATGGCACTGGACGCGGAACTCGCCGCGCTCGCGGCGGGCAACCGCGCGACCGAGCTCGCCGCGCGGCTCGAAGTCATTGCCCACGGCCGCACGCTCACCGACGTAGCCCAGGAATGGCTGCTCGATCGCGGCCTGCACGCGCTCGCGCGCATCGCGCCGACCCGCGAGGCGCGCGCGACGATCGCCCGGCTCGCCACGCGGCGCCCCACCGTCTACACCCGGGTCGACCGCGATCACAGCGAGCGCGCCACTCCTTTATATGATGCGGGCGCGACCGCGCGCTTCGTGCTCCGGAACTGGGACCGGAGCGCGGCCCGCGAGGGCACGCGCGCGGATCTCGCGGCAGGCACCACTTCCGCCGTCGATCGCTTTGCCTCGCGCGGTGCGATTGAAGGCGCCGACCCGGTCCGCGCGGGAATCGCGGATGCCTTCCGCGCGGCGCCTCTCGGACAGCTCCCGGCCCAGCGCGCCGCCATTGCGGAATCCGTCGCCCGCGGCGGGCGCGTGGACGACATCGCGCTGATCGTCGCCGAGCGCCTTGCGGACCGCGAGCTCTTCAGCCTCGTCTTCGGCCACGCCGACGAGCCGGTCGCGCTGGCGGCCGTGTCCAGTGTCTCCCGCTCGCTCGACGCGCATTCCGCATTCGAAGCGCTGGCCCTGGCCAGTCGCCGTGAAGCGATCGCCTCCGCCGCCGTGCTCGAGATCGGAAAGCTCGCGCGCAACGACTCCGCTGCCCGCCGCTTCCTGTTCGATTCCGTGGCCGCACCCGATATCGGCCCGTCTGCGGCCGCGGCGCTCGCGGCGCTGCACGATTCCGCCGTCCCGGCCGAGCTCGGCCGGCGCCTTGGCGAAGCGCAACCCGAGCAATCGCGCCGCCTGCTCGTGCTGGCGCTCAGGCTCGATGCGAGCCCGGCCGCGCGGGCGGAACTCGAGCGCTTCGCGAAGACGGACAGCGGGTCCGCGCAATTGCAGAAGGAGGTGCGGCGGTGGCTCGGGCGCTGAGCCGCGCGATCAGCATCGCCCTCCTCTGCGGCTCCGCGCTGCCCGCGGCCGCCGACTGCGTCATCGACGCCAATGGCGAGATCACGAACCCGTTCGCGCCGGGCTGCGGCGACGTCGTCTTTACCTATACCGAGAACGACAACCTCGGCACGGACATCGCGCTCGGTTATCCGCCGCCCGTGCCCGTCGCCTCGATGACGCCGGTCGCGGGGTTTCGCGAATACGCCTCGCTGTTCGCGCAGCACCAGTCGCTGCTGACGCTGAACGACGAGGTCGACGGCGAGGTCGTGGGCCAGACGCTCGCGGGCCGCGACATCTGGGCCTACGTGATCGGAGACTCCGACTCGACGACGGCGGAGGGCTTTCCGGAAGCCGCGGTGCTGGTGAACGGCGGCATTCACGCGCGCGAATGGCAGACGCCGGAAGCCGTGACATCGCTATTCGAAACGCTCGTCACCGCGAAGGCGGACGGCGGATTTTTCCAGTATCTCGTCGATAACCTGAACACGGTCGTCGTGCCCGTCAACAACGTGGACGGCTTCATCCAGACCCAGCTCTTCCCGGAAACGGTCACCGCCGATCGCCGGCAGCCGCGCGAAGGCCGCATGCGGCGCAAGAACCTGCGGAACCCCGTGACGAACGGCTTCATCGATTCCGACATCGCGACGGTCGCGGACAATTTCTGGGGCGTCGACCTCAACCGTAATTCTTCGCAAGGCTACGGACAGGCCAACCGCAGCAGCACGAGCCCGACGAGCCTCGTCTATCGCGGCGCGGCGGCAAACTCCGAGCCGGAGCTGCTCGCGCTTCAGCAGGCGGCGACGCTCGGGCCGGCGTCCCGCCTCAGGCTTTACATCGACACGCATTCCTTCGGACAGGATTATTTCGCGCCACAACCTGGCAACGCGCGGCTCAATGCGATCACGCAGGCGCTCGCCGCGCGCATGATCGCCGCCTCGGATCGCACGTACGTTTACGGGCCCGACCCGGCGGGCTCGCCCGGGATCGGCACGACCGCGGATCATTTCGCCTTCGACCTCGAGATCCCGAGCTGGACGCTCGAGCTCGAGCCGGCAAACGGCGGCCAGGACTACCCCGGCGGCCTCGCGACCCACGGGCACAGCGGCTTCATCCTGCCGGCGGCCGAGGTCGTGCGCATGCGCAATGATGTCGTTCGCCAGTACCTGCTCGGTTTCTACCGCCAGAGCGGTCCGCCGGCCGCGATCGCCGCCGAGATCCGCGAGACCGCCGGCAACACGGTCGTTTACCGGGCGACCTGGGACCGGAGCGGATCGACGACACGGGCGCTCACGGTCGAGACGAACGAGGCGCTCTTGCCGGGCGCCAGCTATCGGCTGTGGGTCGCGTTCAACAAGCCCATGCGGATCCGCAACTCCAGCGGCGCGGTCGTCTCCTATGCCGGGCAGAGCACGGGCGCGGCGATCGGCACCGTCACGCTCGAGATACCCTCGCTCACCGGCCAGGACATTTCGCTCGGCGGTGCGGGCGCCTGGCTCAACACGCCGGGTGGCGCGCCGAACGGATATCTGCATTATTCCGACGACGCCTTCGCCGCCGACTTTACCGTGCCAAACGACATCGGCGTGACGGCTGCGACACCTGCCGTGCTGTCCCTGAGCCCGGTCGACCTCTCCCAGATGGCGCTCGACGGCGACCCGGCAAGCGCCGTGGACTGGGGCAACGGCGCGTGGCTGCGCTACGAAGACGCGGAGGGTGTCGATGGCGATGCCGGCGGCGCCGACTGCACGTTCAAGCCCTTCGTCGCCCCGCAGGCGGGCGCGGCACCACCCGCCGCCGAGGCCGACTGCCAGGCTGCCGCCCCGCCGCCGCCGCCACCGCCTCCTCCCCCGCCGCCCGATCGTGGCGGCGGCGGTGGAGACGGTTCAGGCCTGTTGCTGCTCCTGGGTCTGCTGACCTGCCTGAAGCGCCGGCGCAAGGCATAGGACCTTGGCCCAAGTTGCGAGAGAGCGGGCTTTTGCTAATGTCACGCGGGGGCCAGTGAGGCTCGTTCGGGGAGGGATGCCCATCGTCGAGTCACTGACCGCCGATCGGTGGGTCAGGGTATTGATCCTGACTGCCGGCTATTCCTTGACCGGAATCGTCGGACTCTCGCTCGCAATTCCCCCAGGCTACGCAACCGCAGTCTGGCCCCCGTCCGGCATCGCCCTCGCCGCGATCCTCATGTGGGGCCCTCGCGTCTGGCCCGGCATCGCGATCGGTTCCGTCCTCGTGAACCTCGGCGTCGCGTTCACCACGGCAACCGCCGAGTTCACGGTGATGAGCGTCGTGATCGCGGTTTCGATCGCCGCCGGCTCGACCATCCAGGCGCTCGTCTGCGCGGGCGCTATACGGCGCTGGGTGGGCGTAGCCAGGCTATTCGAGACGGGCCCGGCCACGCTTGCCTTTACCGGCATTGCCGTCGTGTGCTGCCTCATCGCCTCGAGCTGGGGCGTCGCGACGCTGAACGTCGTGGGCGTGGTCGAGGCCTCGAATTTCCTCGCCAGCTGGCAGACCTGGTGGCTCGGCGACCTGATCGGCATGATCGTCTTCGCGCCGGTCTTCCTCACCTGGCGCCAGTCGCTGCAGATCGGCCGCAAGCCATGGCGAATCGGCGAGTCGATCGTCTCATTCGCGTTGCTCGCCGTGACGACGGCAATCGTCTTCGCCGCGCCCCCGCCGGGCCAGGGTCAGCCAAGTCCCCTGACCTTCCTGCCGCTGCCATGCCTCGTGTGGATCGCGTTCCGCTTCCGGCCGAGCGGCGTCGCCCTCGGCGTGTGCCTCCTGTCCGCAATCGCGGTCGCCGCGACCGCAAACGGCACCGGCCCATTCGCCGGCGCGATGACGAGCGAATCGCTGCTGATGCTACAAGGCTTCGTCGGCCTGACGGCCGTGATGGGGCTCGCGATTGCAGCCGCCGTCACGGGCCATCGGCAATACGAGCACGAGCTCAAGAACTTCAGCGTCGAGATGGAGCAGCTCGCGCTCACCGACGAACTGACGGGGCTGCGCAATCGTCGGGGATTCCTCGTCCTCGCAGACCAGGCGCTGCGCATGGCGCGGCGCACGCGGGCCAAGTGCGCGCTCGTCTTCATCGACCTCGACGGCCTCAAGAGCGTCAACGACACGCGCGGCCACGCCGCCGGCGACGCCATGATCGCCGACGCCGGGAAAGTCCTCATGCACGTTTTCCGCGAGAGCGACGTGGTCGGCCGCGTGGGCGGTGACGAGTTCGCGGTGTTCGTGCTCCTCGACGAACACGACGGCGCGGCCGCTGTCAATCACCGCCTCCAGGCCGCGATCGACGATTTCAACGCCCAGGCCGTGCCTTCGCTGCGCGTTTCGATGAGCATCGGCATCGAGGAGCTGCCGAGCTCGTCCAACACGCCGCTCGACGTGCTGCTCTCGCAAGCCGACCGGGCGATGTACGAGAAGAAGAGGAGACGCGCCTGAGGCGGGCAATGCTCTCGGCGGCGGCGCTCGTCTTCGCGCTCGCGTTACAGGCGGCGCAGGCGGAGGAGTCGCCGGCGGCGGCATTCTTCGCGAAGGTCGCCGGACACTGGCACGGCAATGGCGAAGTGCGCCAGATGGCGGCGGACATGCGCATGCATTGGGAGCCGGTGCTCGACGGGCAGTTCATGAGGCTCTCGATGGAAAACATGATGACCGGCGCTGAAGGCAAGTCCTGGCATTTCAAGGCGCAGGGTTACTACCACGTCCAGAAAGACGGCACGATTACCGGCACCTGGTTCGATTCGCGCGGCATCAGCCAGCCGCTCACCGGCCGCGTCGAAGGCGACACGATGACGATCAACTGGGGCACGGATGAGATCGAGCGCGGGCGGAGCAGCTACCGCCTGGCAGGGGATGCCCTCGAAGTCACGGACGAGGTTTATTCCAAGGAAGGCGAATTGCGCGTCTTCGGCCGCACGCGGCTGGCGCGGGGGGATTAAAGGGATTGAAGGGGAGATTGAAGGGGACGTTCACCTTCGAATTGAAGCGGGGTTTCCGCCGACTTGCTTGGTATTGTCGAAGGTGAACGTCCCCTTCAATCTCCCCTTCAATCCCTTCACTCCGGCCGCGGCTCGCCCATGCGGTAGGTCTCGACGATTTCGTGCGTCTCGGTGTCCCGTAGCGCGTTGAACCACTGCCCGCAGCCGAAGCTGTGGCACCAGCGCTCCGCATGCTTGCCCTTCGGGTTCGAGCGGAAGAACAGGTAGTGCGACCATTCCTCGTCGCCGGCTCCCGCCGGCGGTCGCGTCATGTGCGACTCGCCGCCATAGGTGAACTCCGGCTCGTCGCGCAGTCCGCACCAGGGGCATTCGATCCTGAGCATGCACTATGATTCCACGATTCTCATGACCGAGCGCTATTCATTCTTTGCCCTCGCCCGGCACGCGGTCAACCGCCGGCGGCCCTGGGCTCGCGTGCTGCATCGCCCGGCGCTCAAGAAGGCCTACGACGCGATCATCGTCGGCGGCGGCGGGCACGGCCTCGCGACGGCGTATTTCCTCGCGAAAGTGCACGGCATGCGGAACATCGCCGTGCTCGAGCGCGGCGCCATCGGCCAGGGCAATTCCGGACGCAACACGCAGGTCGTTCGCTCCGACTACTTCCACCTCGTCAGCTCGAAGTTCTTCGACCGCTCACTCAATCTTTACGAGGGACTGAGCCGCGAACTGAACTACAACATCATGCTGAGCCAGCGCGGCAAGGTGAGCCTTGCGCACAGCCCGCGCGAGCTGGAGATCATGCGCCGCTCAGTCAACGCGATCCGCCTGAATGGCGTGGACGCGGACATGCTCTCGCTGCGCGAGCTGCGGGAACTCGAGCCGATGCTGAACGTGAACTGCCGCTATTCGATCGAGGGCGGGGCCGTGCAATGGCGCGGCGGAATCTCGCGTCACGACGCCGTCGTCTGGGGCTTCGCGCGCGCGGCAGGCAGCCTCGGCGTCGACATCATCCAGGGTTGCGAAGTGACGGGATTCTGGATCGAAGACGGGCGCGTGCTCGGCGTCAAGACGACGCTCGGGGAATCCGCCGCGCCCAGCGTCTGCATCGCGGTCGCCGGCCACTCGAGCGTGCTCGCGCAGAAAGCCGGCCTCACGCTCCCGATCCACAGCACCTGCCTGCAAGCGATGGTGACGGAGCCCGTGAAGCCGCTCATCGACACGGTGCTGACATCCGCGGTGATTCACGTGTACGTCAGCCAGACGGGGCGCGGCGAGGTCGTGATCGCCGGCGGCGCGGACGTGTTCAATTCATACGCGCAGCGCGGCGGGCTGCCCGTGCTCGAGGCGAACGCACAGGCGGCGGTCGAACTCTTCCCCTGCCTCAGCCGCCTGCGCGTCATGCGCCAGTGGGCCGGCATCGTCGACATCACGCCGGACACAAGCCCGATCATGGGACTCACGCCGATCAAGGGACTATTCATCAGCGGCGGCTGGGGTACCGGTGGCTACAAGGCCATACCCGCCGGCGGCGAGACGATGGCCTGGACCATTGCGAATGGGAAGCCCCATGCGCTCATCGAGTCCTTCGGCCTGGATCGCTTCGCATCCGGCGCGCTCGTGGACGAGACCGCCGCGTCCGGCGTCGCGCACTGATGGGCTTCCGGCTCGACAAGGGCGGACACGTCGACCGCTCGCAGCCGATCCACTTCCGCTGGAACGGCCGCCGCGTGCCCGCTTTCGCCGGCGACACCATCGCCTCTGCCCTGCTCGCGAACGACATCGCGGTCGTCGGCCGAGGCATGAAACTGCACCGCCCGCGCGGCGTGCTCTCGATCGGTCCCGAGGAGCCGAATGCGCTGGTTACCCTGGGCCGCGGCGCGGAGCTCGAGCCGTCGGCGCGCGCGACGATGATCCCCGTGCGCGAGGGACTCGAAGTGCGGGCGCAAAACGCCTGGCCGAGCGTCCGCTTCGATCTGGGCCGCACTCTCGACCGGACGGCGTCGCTCTGGCACGCCGCCTTCTATCACAAGACTTTCAAGTGGCCGTCCTGGGATTTCTACGAATGGTGGATCCGGCGCACGGCCGGCATCGCGAGGCCGCCACGCGAGCGCGATCCCGCGCGCTACGACGCCGTCAACGCGCATTGCGACCTGCTCGTCGTCGGCGGCGGGCCAACGGGGCTGCTCGCCGCGCAGGTCGCCTTGCGCGCAGGCCTCACGGTCATCGTCGCGGAACAGGACTTCGAATGCGGCGGACGGCTGCTCGCGACCAACACGCTGATCAACGACGCACCCGTCGCCGTCTGGTTCGCAAGCGTGCTCGGCGAGCTCGCCGCCTCGCGCGACGCGCGGCTCCTCACCGCGACGACTGCCTTCGGCCTCTACGATCACGGCACCGCCGGGCTGCTCCAGCGACTCGACCTCGGAAGCGATCCGAAGACGGTGCGGCAACGCTACTGGCGCGTGCACGCGAAGCAGACGCTGCTCGCGACCGGCGCGATCGAGCAGCCGCTCGTGTTCGAACAGAACGACCTGCCGGGCGTGATGCTCGCGGGCGCCGTGCGCCAGTACGCGAACCGCTACGGCGTTGCCGCCGGCCGCCACATCGTGCTCGCGACCAACAACGACTCCGCTTACCTCGCGGCGCTCGACCTGGTGGCCGCGGGTGCGCCGATTACGCTGCTCGTCGACAGCCGTGCGGAAGCGCCTGCCGATCTTGCGAAGTGGCTGCGCGCCCAGGGTGTCGAAGTCCGCCCGGCGACTTCCGTCGTGAAAGCGACCGGCGGCGGCCGCGTGCGACGCGTACTGCTGAACTCCGGCGAGGAGATTGCCTGCGATGCCCTCGGCATGTCCGGCGGCTGGATGCCGGCCGTGCATCTCTATTCGCATGCGCGCGCGCTGCTCGACTTCGACGAGTCAAGCCGCAATTTCCACCCGCAGGACTCGCGGCCGCCGCTCCTGGCCGCGGGCGCGCTGAATGGCTGCACCACGCTCGACCAGAGCTTTGCCGACACGATGGGCGCGGTCCGGCGCGTGCTCGAGCACGCCGGCCGGCCGGCAGAACTGCTCGTCGCGCGCCCGACCGTACAGGAGGCACCGATATCCGCCGCCGTCGGCGCGCTGCCTCGCGCCAGGGACGGGAGGAACGGACGCCAGTGGCTCGACTTCCTGCACGATGTGACGGTCGCCGACGCCGAGGTCGCGCTCGCAGAGGGCTACGAGCACATCGAGCACCTGAAGCGCTACACCACTTGCGGCATGGCCGCCGACCAGGGCAAGACGAGCAACCTCAACGCGCTCCTGACGCTTGCCGAGCTTGCCGGCCGCCATCCCGGCGAGTTCGGTACGACGACGTTCCGTCCGCCCTACTCGCCCGTGACACTCGGCGCGCTCGCGGGCCGCCAGACCGGCGCGCGCTACGCGCCGCGGCACCTCCTGCCCGCGCACGCCGAACACGAGGCGCTCGGCGCGCATTGGTGGGAAGCCGGCGGCTGGATGCGCCCTGCCTGCTATCCGCGCAAGGGCGAGAACCCGCAGCAGGCGGTGCAGCGCGAGGCGACGGCCGTGCGATCGGGCGTCGGAATCTTCGACGCCTCGCCGCTCGGCAAGATCGAGGTGACCGGTCCTGACGCCGCGCGATTCGTCGATCGCTTCTACGCCAACAACATGGCGACGCTCAAGGAAGGCCGCGTTCGCTACGGGCTAATGCTGAACGAGAACGGCGTCATCATCGACGACGGGACCGTCGCCCGGCTCGGGCGCGACCGCTTTGTCATCACCACAACGAGCGGCGGCGCCGCGCGCGTCTCGGGATGGCTCGAGGAATGGCGGCAATGCGAATGGCCGGATCTCGAGGTATTCGTCGCGCCCGTCACGACGCACTGGGCGACGTTTGCTATCGCGGGCCCGCGCGCGCGGCAACTGCTCGCGCGCTTCCATACGGATATTGCGTTCGACTGGCGCTCGATGCCGCACATGAGCCTGCGCGAGGGCCGCTTCGCCGGCGTGCCGGCGCGGCTCTATCGCGTGAGCTTCTCCGGCGAGCTCGGCTACGAGATCAACGTCCCCTCACGCTACGGCCCAGCGCTCTGGTCCGAGCTGCTGAGGGCCGGCGCGGATCTCGGCGTCATACCGTATGGCGTCGAAACCGTCCTGCTGCTTCGGCTCGAGAAGGGATACCTGCACGTCGGCGTGGACACCGACGGCACGACCTCTCCTTCCGACGTCGGCCGTGGTGAAGCCGCCGCGCGGAAGAAGGGCGATTTCATCGGCAAGCGCTCGCTGAGCCGCAGCGACAATCGGCGCGCAGACCGATTGCAGCTCGTCGGCCTCACGGCGGACGACGCCCGCCTGCTCGTACCGGGTGCGCATCTTCGCTGGAGCGGGACGACGGAAGGCAGCGACGGCTGGGTGACATCGGCCGCCACGTCGCCGGCGATCGGAAAGCCCATCGCGCTCGCGCTGCTCCGCGGCGGGCGCGCGCGCGTCGGCGACCGGGTCGCAGTCCACGATCTCGCCACGCGCGGAGAAGCCATCGTGGTCGACACGGCGTTCCTCGATCCGGAGGGGAAGCGGCTCCATGCCTGATGTGGTCAGCACGCTCCTCGCACAATCGAGCCTGCCCTCCGGCGGAAAGGTGTATTCCGATCACCTCAAGCTGGCGGTCCTGCCGAACCGCAGCATCCTGCAACTGCGGCTCGGCACCCGGTCCGTAAAAACCGTGGCGTCGCTGCGCATCGCCGGACGATCCGTGCCGACGGCGATGAATTCCTGGAGCGGAGACGATCCGGTGTTTTGCCGCGTCGCCCCGGATCAGTGGCTCCTGCAGTCGGCGCTTCACGAGGCCGCCGATCTCGAAGAGGCAGTGCGCACCGGTTGCGGCAAGCGGTCGTTCGCAGTCACCAATATTTCCGACGCCTGCGCGACGCTCGTAATCGAGGGCTCACTCGCAGCAGCGCTGATTGCCCGCGGCTGCGGTCTCGATCTCTCGTTGGGCGTCTTCGGCGCGACATCCTGCTCACGCACGCGGCTTGCGCAACTGCCGGTCGTGCTTCGCCGCGTGAACTCGGAACGATTCGAGTGCCTGGTCGATCGATCGGCTGCGCAGTACCTATACGACTGGATTGAGGATGCCGTAGCCGGGCTCGAGTGAGAGGTTGCCCGCTCGATGTGGCTTGGTTCGGCTGTTATGCGTCAGCGACTGTCAGGCTATACAGGAACTTAGGGGGCACCTGGTGATTAGCCTTCAGAAATGACGTAAAACATCACGTAACTTTTGACACCCAATAGTAGTTCTATGGGCAGCCCTGATGCCCCATTGAGAATTCCTGTAACAACGCAAGGAATGAACCGATGGCGCCGGCGGATTTTTCATGGTACTTAGCGAAGCTACTGCGCTTTGTTTCAAGCGA
>Ga0187892_10002319_pt1 | contig 38758 bp, 39 predicted proteins | sample MA1701073metaG_FD_139345 | JGI IMG/M metagenome (GOLD analysis project Ga0187892, IMG submission 139345) | Bio-ooze microbial communities from a basaltic lava cave in the Kipuka Kanohina Cave System on the Island of Hawaii, USA - MA170107-3 metaG ... | reverse complement strand
TCACCACCACCTTCCCGCGCAGGTCCTTCGCTTTCAGCGTCTTGCCGTTCAGGAGCTTGACGTCGAGCTCGGGCGCCGGCCGGTCGACCTGCGCGATCTCCGCCGCGGAGGCGGCGGTGGCCCAAGCCACGGCGGCCACGGCGACGAGCGTTGCGGCCGAGCGACAAACCGGGATCGACGTCATCGGGGCTTCCTTCTCCAGATCGGGCGGCTACACCACCCCTGCCTCGTGCGCCTGCCGGTCGGCGTGGTAGCTCGAGCGCACCATCGGCCCGACCGCGGCGTGGGTGAAACCGAGCGCGCGCGCCTCCGCCTCGAGACGGGCGAACGTCTCGAGCGGCGCGTAGCGCAGGACCGGCAGGTGACCCCCCGACGGCGCGAGGTACTGGCCGATCGTGAGCATGTCCACGTCGTGCGCGCGCAGATCGCGCATCACCGCGAGGATCTCGTCGTCCGACTCGCCGAGGCCGAGCATCAGCCCGGACTTGGTGGGAATCCCCGGATGCCCCGCCTTGAACTCCTTGAGGAGCCGCAGCGAGTGCGCGTAGTCCGCGCCGGGACGCGCCTGGCGGTAGAGGCGCGGCACCGTTTCGAGGTTGTGGTTCATCACGTCGGGCAGCCCGCGGGCCAGCGCTTCCAGCGCCGGCGAGAGCCGGCCGCGAAAGTCGGGCACCAGTACTTCGATCCGCGTCCGCGGCGAACGTTCCCGCACGGCGTTGATACATCCGGCGAAATGCGCGGCGCCGCCGTCGCGGAGATCGTCGCGGTCGACGCTGGTGATCACGACGTAGCCGAGCCGCAGCGCGGCAACGGTCTCGGCGAGGTGCCGCGGCTCGTCCGGATCGGGCGGCTTCGGCCGGCCGTGCGCCACGTCGCAGAACGGGCAGCGTCGCGTGCACAGGTCGCCGAGGATCATGAACGTCGCGGTGCCCTTGCCGAAGCACTCGCCGATGTTCGGGCAGGACGCCTCCTCGCACACGGTGTGGAGCTTCGCCGCGCGGAGGATCTCCTTGATCTCGCGGAAGCGCGTGCCGGGGCCGGGCGCCTTGACGCGGATCCACTCCGGCTTCGGCAGGCGCGCGGCCGGCACGACCGGGATCGGGTTGCGGGCGGTCTTCGCCGCGCCGCGCTGCTTGTCGCCGAACTCGCTCATGGATGCCCGGACGCGAGGCGCCGATTATGCCCCGGCTTCGAGCCGGCGCAGCAGCGCGGCCGCGAGCCGCTCGCCGACCGCCGCGGCGGGCTCGTGCACGCCGAGGTCGGCGAGCCGGGTGACCGCGAGGCCCTCGTAGCCGCAGGGATCGATGTCGCCGAAGGGGGCGAGGTCCACGTCGACGTTCAGCGCGAGCCCGTGGTAGCTCGCCCCGCCGCGAACGCGCAGCCCGAGCGCCGCGATCTTCGCGCCGCCGACGTAGACGCCGGGCGCCCCCGCGCGGCGCGCGCCCCCGATCCCGTAGCCGCCGAGGAGGTCGACGACCGCCTGCTCGAGCAGGAACACGAGGCGCTTGACCGTCAGCCCGCGGCGGCGCAGATCGAGCAGCGCATAGGCGAGGAGCTGGCCGGGCCCGTGATAGGTGATCTGGCCGCCGCGATCGACGCGCCGGACGGGAATCGCCGTCGGCCGCAGGAGGTGCGCTTCCTTCCCGGCCTGCCCCAGCGTGTAGACCGGAGGATGCTCGAGGAGCCACAGCTCGTCCGGGGTCGCCGCGGTTCGTGCGGCGGTGAAGCGGCGCATCTCGTCGTAGGCGGACTCGTACGGGGTCAGGCCGAGGTGGCGCACGACCGGCGGCCCGGGGCGCGCGAACGGAGCGGGGTGCGCGTTGCTCCGCGGAGCGGTATTCGTCACGGCGGTCCCTTCGGCCTTCACCGTTGCGCTCTCACAGCACCATCGTGACCATCGGGTGATCGCACAGCTCGCGATACAGAGCGTCGAGCTGCTCGCGCGAGGTCGCGCGGATCGTGAGCGTGAGCGAGAGGTACTTCGCCTCGCGGCTCGCGCGCATCTCGAGCGTCGCCGCGTCGAAGTCCGGCGCGTGCCGCGTCACCACGCCCACGATCGCCTGCGCGAAGCCCGGCTGCCGCTTCCCGAGCACCTTGATCGGGAACTCGCACGGGAACTCGAGCAGCGTCGCGAGCTCAGGCATGCGCTTTCGCCCGCACCCCGGCCTTGTAGTCCTGGAAGAGCTGGTGCATGCGCGCGTACACCGGACCCGGCTTGCCGGCGCCGACCGTACTCCCGTCCACGCGCGTCACCGGCAGCACTTCCTTCGTCGACGACGACAGCCACACCTCGTCGGCCTCGCCGAGCTCCGCGACCGGCACGCGGCGCACTTCCACCGGCAGGCCGTTCGCGCGCGCGAGCTCGAGCACGAGGTCGTAGGTGATCCCGGGCAGGATGAGATTGTCCTTGGGCGGGTTCACGACCACGCCGTTCTTCACCAGGAAGACGTTGCAGGTCGAGGCCTCGGTCACGTGGCCGTCGCGCACGAGCACCGTCTCGACCGCGCCCGCGTCCTCCGCTTCCTGCCGCAGCAGGCAGTTCGCGAGCAGCGACACGGACTTGATGTCGCAGCGGCGCCAGCGGTAGTCCTCGCGCGTCACCACCGCGACGCCCTGCGCGCGCTGCTCCGCGCTCGGCGGCTTGAGCGGATTCGACATCGCGAACACGGTGGGCGCGACCCCGGTCTTCGGGAACTCCTGCGAGCGCGGCGCGACGCCGCGCGTCACCTGGAAGTAGACGCTCTGGTCCTCCCACGGGTTGCGCTCCACCACCGTCTGCAGCAGCTTCGACCAGCCGCCCTCGTCGAGCGGGTTCGCGATCCGGATCGTGCGCAGGCTGTACGCGAGCCGCGCGAGATGCTCGCGCAGGCGGAAGAGCGTGCGGCCGTAGACCGGCACCACCTCGTACACGCCGTCGCCGAAGATGAAGCCGCGGTCGAGCACCGGCACTTTCGCTTCGGCCAGCGGCAGGAACTCGCCGTTCAGATAGCAGATCTGCGCCATCGTCCTAGCTCCTCATTTCTTCCACCACAACCGCATGCCGTCCCAGGCGCGGCCGACGAGCCCCGCGAGCGGGACGCTCTCCAGCGCGACGACCGGATACTCGCCGATCGGCCGGCCGTCGAGGGTCACCTTCACCACGCCGACCTTCTGGCCGGCGCCGACCGGCGCGACGAGCGGCTGCTCGCTGATGAAGTCGGCCTTGACCTTCTGCGAATCGCCGCGCGGCAGAATGAGGTCGAGATCGCGGTCGAGCCCGGCCTTCAGCTCGTCGCGCGTGCCCTTCCAGACCCGCAGGCTACCGACCTCCTGGCCCTTCTGGTAGAGCCGCACGCTGTCGAAGAACTGGAAGCCGTAGTTGAGCAGCTTCTGGCTCTCCTGCGCGCGCGCGCCGTCGGAATTGGTGCCGAGCACCACCGACACGAGCCGCCGCGAGTCCCGCCGCGCCGAGGCGATGAGGCAGTAGCCGGCGGCATCGGTGTACCCGGTCTTGACGCCGTCGACGTTCGGGTCGAGCCACAGCAGGCGGTTGCGGTTCTGCTGCGTGATGTTGTTGTAGCGGTACTCCCTGGTCGAGTACAGCTTGTAGTAGTCCGGGAAATCGCGGATCAGCGCCGCGGCGAGCACGGCGAGGTCGCGCGCGGTGGAGTAGTGCTTCGCATCGGGCCAGCCGCTCGCATTGGTGAACTGCGTGTCCTTCAGGCCGAGCCGCTGCGCCTCGCGGTTCATCATCTGCGCGAACCCATCCTCCGAGCCGCCCACCAGCTCGGCGAGCGCGACGGTCGCGTCGTTGCCCGACTGCACGATCATGCCGAGCAGCAGCTCGTCGACCGTCACCGGCTTGCGCGGCTCGACGAACATGCGCGAGCCGCCCGACTTCCACGCGCGCGCCGAGACCGTCACCGCCTGGTCCGGCGTGATCGCCTTCTTCTTCAGCGCGCCGAAGGTGAGGTACGCCGTCATCAGCTTGGTGAGCGATGCCGGCTCCACCCGCTCCCCGGCGTTCTGCGCGGCGATGGTCTGGCCGGTCGTGTAGTCGACGAGGATCCACGCGCGGGCGGCGACCGGCGGCGGCGGCGGGGCGTCGGCGGCGGCGACGGACGGAACGAACAGGGCGAGCAGGGCGAACGCGGGGAGCTTGCGGAGCATCGGCGGGAAGCGTGGCGGGGCGGAAAAGCGCGAGCGATTCTACCGCACGACCACGTGCGGCTTGACGTCCAGCGCGTCCTTCAGCCGTTCCGCCGCCGCGTTCGCCTCTCCGCGCGAGCGGTACGGCCCGACGTGCAGGCGGAAGAGGCCGTCCTTGCGGTAGATCTCGATCGGACGGTCGAGCGCGGCGAGCTCGAGCGCGGCGCGGGCACGGAAGGTCTCGGCGTTCTCGCGCGCGGAGAAGGCCGCGAGCTGGACGTAGAGGCCGCCGGGCCCGTCGGTGACGGCGACGTCCGGCGGCGGGACGGAGTCTACCGGCGGGGATGGCGCCGGTGCCGCGGGCGCGGCCGCCGCCTGGGGCGCCGCTGCGCCCGGCGCAGCCGCAACCAGGGTCTCGGCGCCGGGCACGATCGCCTCGACCTCGACCATCGTGCTGCCCTGCTCGACGTAGCCGAGCTTCCACGCGGCGGCGTACGAGAGGTCGATGACCCGTCCCGGCCAGAACGGGCCGCGATCGTTGACGCGGACGATCACGCTGCGACCGTTCGCGACGCTCGTCACCCGCGCGTAGCTCGGGATCGGCAGGGTCGGATGGGCCGCGGTCATCGCGTACATGTCGTAGATCTCGCCGCTGGCGGTCCGCTGGCCGTTGAACTTGCGGCCGTACCAGCTCGCGAGCCCGCGCTGCCGGAACGGCCGCACGCCGCGCTCCGGCACGTATTCCTTGCCGAAGACGACGTACGGATTGTTGGCGAACCGGCTGAGCGGCTCGATGCGCGGCTGTGCGTCGGGGATCCGTTCGAGGTCGGGCAGCGGGCCGTCGCCCGGACCGTCGTCGAGGTAGTAGCCGCCGCCCCGGCGCGGCGTCGCGGGAGGCGCGGACGAGGGCGCCGAGGAGGGGGCCTTCGCCTCCCGCTGCTCGACCGCAGGGGGCCGCGGCGTGGCGGCGCACCCGGCAATCGCGACGAGCGAAGCGACCGCGCACCAGCCAAGGCATCCCGATCGGTCGGCGCGCATCAGCTCTGCACGAGCTTGCGATGCTTGTGCACGCTCATCAGGATGCCGAGCCCGAGGAATAGCGTGACGAGCGCGGTGCCGCCGTAGGAGATGAGCGGCAGCGGCACCCCCACCACCGGCAGGATGCCGCTCACCATCCCCATGTTGACGAACGCGTAGGTGAAGAACGTCAGCGTGATCGCGCCGGCGAGGAGCCGCGCGAAGAACGTCGGCGCACCGGCCGCGATCACGAAGCCGCGGGCGAGGAGGCCGAGGTAGAGCACGAGGAGGACGAGGTTCCCGAGCAGCCCGAACTCCTCCGAGAACACCGCGAAGATGAAATCGGTCGAGCGCTCGGGGATGAACTCGAGGTGCGCCTGGGTGCCCTCGAGCCAGCCCTTGCCGAGGAAGCCGCCGGAGCCAACCGCGATCGTCGCCTGGATGATGTGGAAGCCGCGCCCGAGCGGATCGGTCGTCGGGTCGAGCAGCGTGCACACGCGCGCCTTCTGGTAGGTCTTGAGGCCCGGCCACGCGACGTCGGGCTGGCAGACCTGCGGCTCGAGCAGGACGAGCGCGACGATCCCGGCCGCGCCCGCCGCGGCCACCGGCACGATCAGCCGCCACGAAAGGCCGGCGAGGAAGATGACGTAGAAGCCGGCCGCGGTCACGAGCAGCGCGGTGCCGAGGTCGGGCTGCTTCGCGATCAGGAACGCCGGCACGCCGAGGATTGCCGCGGCGGCGAGATAGTCCGCCGCCTTCAGGGTCGCCTCGCGCCGGTGGAAGTACCACGCGAGCATCAGCGGCATCGCGATCTTCATCATCTCGGAGGGCTGGAAGCGGACGAGCCCGACGTGCAGCCAGCGCCGCGCGCCGTTCACCGTCTCGCCGAACAGCGCGACGCCGACGAGCAGCGCAACGCCCACCACGTAGATCGGCACCGCGAAGCGCATCAGGGTCTGCGGCGGGATCTGCGCGGCGATCCACATCGCGACGAACGCGACCGCGATGTTGACGAGCTGGGCGTTGAGGCGGCCCGGCGAGTCGTAGGCCGCGCTGTAGAGGGTGAAGAGGCCAGCGGTGAGGATCAGCACCGCGAGCAGGACGAGCGTGCCGTCGAGGTTGGCGGTGAGCCTGTCCCAGAGCCGCGCGAACACCCTTGCGGTCTCCCCTAGTCGTCCTGCGCGTCGGGGTTCAGGTCGGGCGCCTTGTCGGGCAGCTTGCCGAGCAGGAAGTAGTCGAGCACCACACGCGCGATCGGCGCGGCGGTCGCGCTGCCGTGGCCGCCGTTCTCGACCAGGATGCCGAGCGCGATCGTCGGCGCCGCCGCCGGCGCGAAGGCGACGAAGAGCGAGTGGTCGCGATGTCGCTCGGCGACCTTCTTCTCGTCGTACTTCTCGTTCTGCTTCATCGCGATCACCTGCGCGGTGCCGGTCTTGCCGCCGTAGGCGTACGCCGCTCCGGCCGCCGAGCGCGCCGCCGTCCCCCCGGGCTTGGTGACGTCGACCATCGCCTGTTTGACCAGCGCGACCCACTTCGGGTTCAGCTTCACCGTGCGCGCCGCCTGCGGCTCGATCGCGCGTGTGTCGCCGGTGCGTGCGTCGACGACGTTGCGCACGAGGTGCGGCTTGTAGACGACGCCGTCATTGGCGAGGATCGCGGTCGCGAACGCGAGCTGGATCGGGGTGGCGAGGTTGTAGCCCTGGCCGATGCCGACCGAGATGCTGTCGCCCGGGTACCACTTCTGCTCCTGCGGGTTCTTGAAGCGCTTGCGCTTCCACTCCCGCGACGGCAAGAGGCCGCCGCGCTCGCCGTCGATGTCGATCCCGGTCGGCTCGCCGAAGCCGAAGTGCGAGAGGAAGCCGTGCAGCGCGTCGATGTCGGTGTCGTTGGCGACGCCGTAGTAGTAGGTGTCGCACGAGATCACGATCGAGCGGTGCAGGTTGACCACGCCGTGGCCGCCGACCTTCCAGTCGCGCCAGCGGTGCGCGACGCCGGGGAGGGTGAAGAAGCCCGGATCCGAGATCGTGTAATCGGGCGTGCGCCGGCCGAGCTCGAGCGCCATCATCGCCATGAACGGCTTGAACGTCGAGCCCGGCGGATAGGCGCCGGTCAGCGCGCGATTGTTGAGCGGCTTGTCGGGGTCGTTGTTCAGCGCCTCCCACGCCGCGGCGTCGATGCCGTCGACGAAGAGGTTCGGGTCGTAGCCCGGCTTGGAGACGAGCGCGAGCACCCCGCCCGTTCCCGGCTCGATCGCGACCAGCGCGCCGCGGAACCTGCCGAACGCCTGCTCGGCCACCTCCTGCAGCTTGATGTCGAGCGTCAGCTGCAGGTTGTTGCCCGAGGTCGGCGGCGAGGACTCGAGCGTGCGGATGCCGCGCCCGCCCGCATCGATCTCCACCCGCGCCGAGCCGGTCACGCCGTGCAGCTCGCGCTCGTAGCTCGCCTCGATCCCGGCCTTGCCGATGAAGTCGGAGCCCTTGTAGTTCGCGGTCACGCCGTCGGCTTCGAGCCGCTCTAGGTCGCGGTCGCTGATGCGGCCGATGTAGCCGAGCGCGTGCGAGGCGACCTCGCCCATCGGGTAGCTGCGGAAGAGCCGCGCCTTGATCGCCACGCCGGGGAAGCGGTAGGCGTTTGCCGCGAACCGCGCCACCTCGTCGTCGGTGAGCCGGGTGCGGATCGGCAGGCTGTCGGCGCCCTTGATCTCCGAGCGGAGCTTGCGGAAGCGGCTGCGGTCGCGCGGCTGGATCTCGATCACCTTCGCCAGCTCGTTGATGACCACCTCGGCATTGCCGACCTGCTGCGGGTTGATCTCGAGCGTGTACTGCGACTCGTTGCGCGCCAGCACGACGCCGTTGCGGTCCAGGATCAGCCCGCGGTTCGGCACCAGCGGGACGACCGAGATGCGGTTGTCCTCGGCCTTGGTGCGGTAGTAGTCGTGCTGGACGAGCTGCAGCCAGGCGAACCGGAGCGCGAGCAGCCCGAACGCGGCGAGCACCACCGCGCCGGCGACGCCGAGGCGGACCTGGAAGCGCCGGAGGTCGCCCTCGAGGTCGCGGAATTCGCCGTAGCTCATGGGAGAGGAAGGGAGCGGGAGGGTGAAAGGGTAGCGCGCTTCGCGCCTGCGGTGCGGGTCATCGCGCGCCCGTTCCTCAAATCGGCCGCGTCTCGTCGATTTCCGCCGGCCGCCGCTGCGGTGCGAGCAGGAGCGCGGTGGCGACCGGCCACAGCACCGCAGCCACGAGGCTGCCGACGAAGAACGAGGCGCCGGGATAGGTGCCGCCGGCGGCGATCCGCACCGCGAGCATCAGCAGCTGGCTCGCCGCGAGCAGCACGAGCACATGCAGCGCCTGCTGCCACAGCGGGAAGCGCAGGATGCGACGGTGCAGACCCTGCGCAGCGTAGGCGAGGGCGGCGTAGGCGAGCGCGTGCTGGCCGAAGAGGGTCCCGTCGGCCGCATCCATGACGAGCCCGAGCGCCCACGCCACGCCGATTCCCATCCGGCGCGGCTGGTGCACGCACCAGAACGTGATGACGAGGGCGAGGAGATCGGGCACGCCGCGGACGTCCTGCCACGGCAGCAGGTTGAACCCGAGCGCCGCGAGCAGGCTCGCGAACATGAAGCCCGCCTTGACGGGAAGCAGGAGGTACTGCTGGCCGGGGCTCTCGAGCGCCATCGCGGTTGCCCCTATTCGCCCTTCCGCGGCGGGCGCTTGACCCGGCCGCTCTTGCGCGCGCCGCGGCCCGATTCCTCGGACCAGGCCGGGGTGTCGTCCATCCGGGCGAGCACCAGCACCTGCCGGTGCTGGTCGGTGCCCGCGACCGGCTGGGCGACGATCTTCGCGAACGCGTACGCGGCGTCGCGCTCGATGCGCACGACCCGCGCGACCGGCAGCCCGCGCGGATAGACGCCGTCGATGCCGGAGGTGGCGAGGAGGTCGCCCTTCTCGACCTCGGCGTTCGCCGCCATGTGGCGCAGCTCCATCGTCGTGCCGTCGCCGGAGCCGTACGCGACGCCACGCAGGCCGTTGCGCACGACCTGCACCGGGATCGCGTGATCCTTGTCGGTGACGAGCGTGACCTCGGCGAGCAGCGGCTGCACGCGCGTCACCTGGCCGATCACCCCGGCGGCGTCGATCACCGGCGCGCCCGCGACGAGCCCGTGCTGGCCGCCCTTGTCGATGATGACCTTGCGGCTGAACGGGTCGCGGCCGGCGTAGACGATCTCGGCGAAGATCGAGTCGCCCGCGAGCCGCTCGCGCGCGGCGAGGAGGCGCTTCAGCTGCTCGTTCTCGGTGCGGACCGTCTCGAGCGCGAGCAGCGCCTCCGCATCCTTCAGCTTCTCGCCGCGCAGCTCCGCGTTCTCGCTGCGCAGGCGCGCCTGGGTGCTGAAGAACTCGCGCGTGTGGGCGAGCGCCGAGACCGGCGCGATCGCGAGCTGCTGCAGGGGATAGACCGCCAGCGCGACGAGCTGGCGCATCGGCTCGGCATAGCGGAACCGCGCGTCGAGCACCATCAGCAGCACCGAGAGCAGCACGAAGAACGTCAGGCGTGTGACCGGCGCCGGGCCACGGTGGAAAAACTGCGGCGGCGCGTGCTCCATTTGGCTTCGGCGGGGAGGAGGGGGAGGGCGGGGGCGCCGCGCACCCCGTCGCCTTCGCCCGCTACTCGTTGGTGAAGATGCTGCCGAGCTTCTCCATCTTCTCGAGCGCCTTGCCCGACCCGCGCACGACGCAGGTGAGCGGGTCCTCGGCGACGATGACCGGCAGCCCGGTTTCCTCCATCAGCAGGCGGTCGAGGTCGCGCAGCAGCGCGCCGCCCCCGGTGACCACCATGCCCTTCTCGGCGATGTCCGCGCCGAGCTCGGGCGGGGTCTGCTCGAGCGCCGACTTGACCGACGACACGATCTGGTTGAGCGGCTCGGTCAGCGCCTCCAGCACCTCGTTCGAGGAGATGGTGAAGCTGCGCGGGATGCCCTCGGCGAGGTTGCGGCCCTTCACCTCGATCTCGCGCACTTCCGAGCCGGGGAACGCCGAGCCGATCTCCTTCTTGATCATCTCCGCGGTCGCGTCCCCGATCAGCATGCCGTAGTTGCGGCGGATGTAGTTGATCACCGCCTCGTCGAACTTGTCGCCGCCGACCCGCACCGAGCCCGAGTACACCATGCCGCCGAGCGAGATCACGCCGACCTCGGTGGTGCCGCCGCCGATGTCGACCACCATCGAGCCGGTCGCCTCGGCCACCGGCAGGTCGGCGCCGATCGCCGCGGCCATCGGCTCCTCGATGAGGTACACCTGCGACGCGCCGGCGCCGATCGCCGATTCGCGGATCGCGCGCCGCTCGACCTGGGTCGAGCCGCACGGCACGCAGATGATGATCCGCGGGCTCGGGCTGAGCAGGCGCGAGACGTGCACCTTTTTGATGAACTGCTTCAGCATCTGCTCGGTCACGGTGAAGTCGGCGATCACGCCGTCCTTCATCGGCCGGATGACGGTGATGTTGCCCGGCGCCTTGCCGAGCATCTGCTTCGCTTCCCTGCCGACCGCCTGGATCGTGCGCTTGCCGCTCGGGCCGCCTTCCTGGCGGATCGCGACCACCGACGGCTCGTCGAGCACGATGCCCTTGCCGCGCACGTAGATCAGCGTATTGGCGGTGCCGAGGTCGATCGCGAGGTCGTCGGAGAAGTAGGCGCGGAGGAAGCCGAGCATGTAGTGTTGTTCCAGTTAGCTGACGCCCGGCTATAATAGCGCGATCTAAGCCGTTGTTCTACGTCGAAAATCACAAACCAGATCGCGCCGCGATCCGACCCTCGCCACGCTCCCGACCTCGCCACTCGTCTCTTCCACCACTCGTCTCTTCCACCACCGACTCTTCCTCCACCATGGTCCTCAGCCTCGACGACGTTCGCCGGATCGCCCGGCTCGCGCGCCTCGAGGTCACCGAAGCCGAAGCCGAGGCGGTGCGCCGCGACCTGAACGGGATCCTCGGCCTGGTCGGCGAGCTGCAGGCCGCCGACACCGCCGGCGTCGAGCCGATGTCCCACGCCCGCGACCTCACGCTGCGGCTCCGTGCGGACGAAGTCACGGAAACCGACCGCCACGAGGCGTTCCAGGCGCTCGCCCCCCAGGTCGAGGCCGATCTTTACCTCGTCCCCCGGATCGTCGAGTAGGCGCGCGCTTCGCCTTGCCGACGCCGCCCGCCACCCTCCACGAGCTCGGCGCGAGCCTGGCCGCGAAGCGGGTCTCGAGCGTCGAGCTGACCCGGGGCTTCCTCGAGCGGATCGAACGCAGCCGCCTGAACGCCTTCATCACGGTCGACCCCGACGCGAGCCTCGCCCAGGCCCGCGCGGCGGACGACCGGATCGCCCGCGGGGAGGCGGGCGCCCTGACCGGAATCCCCATTGCGCACAAGGACCTGTTCTGCGCCCGGGGCTGGCGGACCACCTGCGGCTCGCGGATGCTCGCCGGGTTCGTGGCTCCGTACGACTCGCACGTGATCGAAAGGTTCGGCGCGGCGGGTGCGGTCGTGCTCGGCAAGACCAACATGGACGAGTTCGCGATGGGCTCGTCGACCGAGAACTCGCATTTCGGCCCGGCCCGCAACCCGTGGGACCCGGCGCGCGTCCCCGGCGGCTCTTCGGGGGGCTCGGCGGCGGCGGTGGCGGCCGGCCTCGCGCCCTGCGCGACCGGGACCGACACCGGGGGGTCGATCCGCCAGCCGGCGGCGCTCTGCGGGGTCTCGGGCATCAAGCCGACCTACGGCCGGGTGTCCCGCTACGGGATGGTCGCGTTCGCCTCCAGCCTCGACCAGGGCGGGCCCATCGCCCGCACCGCCGCGGACCTCGCCCTGCTCCTCAACACGATGGCCGGCTTCGACCCGCGCGATTCGACCAGCCTGGACCGGCCGGACGAGGACTACGCGCGCGACCTCGAGCGGCCGCTCGCCGGCCTGCGGATCGGGCTCCCGCGGGAGTACTTCGGGGAGGGGCTCGACGACGACGTGCGCAGGCCCGTCGAGGAAGCGATCGCCGAGCTCGGCCGGCTCGGCGCGACCACTGTCGAGGTCGCGCTGCCCGCAGCCGCGCTCGCGGTGCCGGCGTACTACGTGATCGCGCCGGCCGAGGCGTCGTCGAACCTCTCGCGCTACGACGGCGTCCGCTACGGCCACCGCGCGTCCGAGTACACCGACCTCCTCGACATGTTCTGCAAGAGCCGCGCGCAGGGCTTCGGCGCGGAGGTGAAGCGCCGCATCCTGATCGGCACCTACGTGCTGTCGCACGGCTATTACGACGCCTACTACCTCCAGGCGCAGAAGGTGCGGCGGCTGATCGCGCGTGACTTCGCGGCCGCGTTCGGGCGCTGCGATCTCATCGCCGGCCCGGTCGCGCCGGCGGTCGCGTTCCCGCTCGGGGAGAAGGTCGCCGACCCGGTGCAGATGTACCTCTACGACCTCTACACCATCCCGGCGAGCCTCGCGGGGCTGCCGGCGATGGCGATCCCGTGCGGCTTCGGCCGCGGCGGCATGCCGGTCGGGCTGCAGCTCGTCGGCGACTACTTCGCCGAGGCGCGGATGCTGAACGCCGCGCACCGCTTCCAGCAGGCGACCGACTGGCACCTGCGGGTGCCGGCCACCGCACCGGCCTGAGCGCTCGCCATGGCGTGGGAAATCGTCGTCGGGCTCGAGACGCACGCGCAGCTCTCGACGCGGTCGAAGATGTTCTCCGGCGCCTCGACCGCCTTCGGCGCGGCGCCGAACACGCAGGTGTCCGGCGTCGACATCGCCCTCCCCGGGACGCTGCCGGTCGCGAACCGGGACGCGGTCGAGCGCGCGATCCGGTTCGGGCTCGCGGTCGGCGGGACGATCCGCCGCCGCTCGGTGTTCGCGCGCAAGAACTACTTCTACCCCGACCTCCCCAAGGGCTACCAGATCAGCCAGTACGAGGCGCCGGTGGTCGAGGGCGGGACCGTCGCGATCCTCGCCGGCGGGGTCGAGAAGACGGTGCGCCTCACGCGCGCGCACCTCGAGGAGGACGCCGGCAAGCTCCTGCACGAGATCGCCGGGAACGTGGATGCGGCGCCCGGGCGGGGCTTGAGCGGCGTCGACCTCAACCGCGCGGGCATCCCGCTGCTCGAGATCGTGTCCGAGCCGGATCTCCGCTCGGCCGAGGAGGCGGTCGCCTACGCGCGGACGCTGCACGCGCTCGTGCGCTGGATCGACATCTGCGACGGCAACATGCAGGAAGGCTCGTTCCGGTGCGACGCGAACGTCTCGGTGCGGCGGCCGGGCGCTCCGCTCGGGACGCGCTGCGAGATCAAGAACCTCAACTCGTTCCGCTTCCTCGAGCGCGCGATCGAGTTCGAGGCGCGCCGCCAGATCGAGGTGCTCGAGTCCGGCGGGACGATCGTGCAGGAGACGCGACTCTATGACCCCGACCGCGACGAGACGCGCTCGATGCGCACGAAGGAGGACGCGCACGACTACCGCTACTTCCCCGATCCGGACCTCGCGCCGCTCGAAGTGAGCGAGGCGTGGATCGCGGAGGTGCGCGCGGCGATGCCCGAGCTGCCGCAGGCGAAGCGCGCGCGGTTCCGGGGCGAGTACGGGCTCGGCGACCAGGACACCGCGACGCTCACGCTGACGCGCAGCATGGCGGAGTACTTCGATCGCGCGGTCGCCGCGGCGGCCGGATCCGCCGCGCCGAAGGAGGTCGCCAACTGGGTCACCGGCGACCTGAGCGCGAAGCTGAACGAGACCGGCCGCGACGCGGCCGCGAGCGCGGTCGGTCCGGACGCGCTCGCCCGGCTGCTCGCGCTCGTCCACGACGGCACGCTCTCGCGCAAGATCGCGCGCGAGGTGTTCGACGCCATGTGGGCGGGCGAGGGCGACGCCGATGCGATCGTCGAGCGGCGCGGCCTGCGACAGATCTCGGACTCGGGCGCGCTCGAAGCGATCGTCGCCGAGGTACTCGCGGCGAACCCGAAGCAGGTCGCGGACTACCGCGCCGGGAAGGAGAAGGCGTTCAACTCGCTCGTCGGGCAGGTCATGAAGCGCACGCAGGGCAAGGCGAACCCGGCGCAGGTGAACGACCTCCTGAAGCGGAAACTGGCCGGCTGAGCCGGCCGCGCTCGTCCGGCTGCGGCGCCCTGGATCCCGGCGTTCGCCGGGGCGACTTCGCTAACGCGAAGTCACGTCACTTCGCCGCCGCCGGGCGCGCGCCGACGGTAGCGACTGGTGCGGCAGCCGGTGCCGCACCTGCCGTCCCGACCGCCCCGCTCTTGACGAGCTCGCGGAAGCGGCGCAGATCCTCGTCGTACTTCGCGTTGATCGCCTCGGTCTCCTTCTTCTTCTTGTCGACGAGTTCGGTGTGCGAGGCGATCGCCGCCTCGTTCACCTGGATGTCCTGCTTGAGGACGGCCGGCATCGGCTTCTTCTTGAAGAACTCCGCCTCGTCGGCGAGCGTCTTCTGGCGCTTCTGCACCTCGCCGAGCTTCTGCTCGGCCTCTTTGATCGCGTCCACGTTCACCTGGAGCGCGCGCGCGCGCGCATCGGCGATGTCCTGCTCGCTCGAGTAGGTGTTGAGGAGCGCCATGTTCTTGCGCTTCTCCTCCTTCGCCGCCACCTCCTGGTCGAGCTTCGCCTTGCGTTCGGCTTCCTTCGCGGCGGCCTGGTCGGCAGTGGGCGCGGCGTCGTTGCGCTTGGTCACCGTGCCCTGGCGGTTGAGCTGCTCGTTCGCCTTGCCGGAGGCCTCCGACGGCATCTTGTCGGTGTAGACCACCTTGCCGTTGGCGTCGGTGTACTTGTAGAGCTTCTGGGCGGCGGCCGGCCCGGCGAGCGCGGCGGCGCAGAGGAGGCAGATCAGTCGGCTACGCATGGTGCGAGACTCCGTATTGTCGTCGATAGTCGGCGATGGCTCGCAGGACCTCCTCGTGCCGCGGCTCGCCTTCCAGGTATCCCAAGAGATCGTCGAGCGAAGCGATCGCGACGACCGGTATTGCGTACTGCTCCCGCACCTCCTGCACGGCCGAGCGCGCACCCGTGAGCCCGCGCTCCATGCGGTCGAGGCAGACGACGACCCCGGCGGGCGTCGCGCCGGCGGCGCGGATCGCCGCGACCGACTCGCGCACCGCGGTGCCGGCGGTCATGACGTCGTCGACGATCAGCACCCGGCCGGCGATCGGCGCGCCCACCGTCGCGCCGCCTTCGCCGTGGTCCTTCGCTTCCTTGCGATTGAAGGCGAACGGGATGTCGCGGCCGCGGCGGGAGAGCGCGACCGCGGTGGCCGCGGCGAGGGCGATGCCCTTGTAGGCCGGTCCGAAGACCATTTCGTACGCGAGGCCCGAGGCGGTGATCGCCGCTGCGTAAAATTCCGCAAGCCGGCCGAGGCGCCCGCCGGTGTTGAAGAGGCCGGCGTCGAAGAAGTACGGCGTCGTCCGTCCCGATTTGGTCACAAAGCTGCCGAAACGCAGCACCCCGCTCGCGACGGCGAAGGCGATGAACTCGCGGCGGAAGTCGCTCACGCAGGCGCTCGGGTGCGGCGTCGAAATTCCGACGGATTTCAACATGTTACGCGTCATCACCTTGAATCTCAATGGCATCCGCTCGGCCGCTGCGAAGGGGTTCCTCCGCTGGCTGGCGCGACAAAGGGCCGATTGCGTGTGCATGCAGGAAATCAAGGCTCAGCGAACCGACCTGCCCCGTGCAATCCTCATGCCAGCCGGGCTCGAGGGGCATTTCGATTTCGCGCACAAGAAGGGCTACAGCGGCGTCGGCCTCTACTGCCGCCGTGCACCGGATCGCGTTTCGACCGGCTTCGGCAGCCGGGAGTTCGATCCCGAAGGGCGGTTCCTGCGCGCGGATTTCGGCCGGCTCTCCGTCGTCTCGATGTACCTGCCGTCGGGATCGAGCTCCGAGGAACGGCAGCGCGCGAAGTTCCGCTTTCTGGCCGAATTCATGCCGGCCCTCGAGCGGCTCACCGCCACCGGGCGTGAGTTCATCCTGTGCGGCGACTGGAACATCGCGCACCGCGAGATCGACCTCCGGAACTGGCGGTCGAACCGCGGGAACTCGGGCTTTCTGCCCGAGGAGCGCGCGTGGCTGAGCGACGTCTTCGGGCGCGCCGGCTGGGTCGACGTGTTCCGCCGGCTCGACCCGCGGCCCGAGCAGTACACGTGGTGGTCGAACCGCGGCCAGGCGTGGGCGAAGAACGTCGGGTGGCGGATCGACTACCAGGTCGCGACGCCCGGCATCGCGGCGCGCGCGGCGAAGGCATCGATCTACAAGCGGCGGCGGTTCTCCGACCACGCGCCGCTCGTCGTCGACTACGACTGGGACTTCTAGCGGGCGGTCGCTCCGGGGCGCGTATGCGGCGCGAGCTCCGCGAGCGCACGCGCCGCCCACCGGTAGCCGCGCCAGACCGTGAACGCCCGCCGTGCCCAGCGGAACGCACGCTTCGGCGAGAGCGCGGTGACCACCGCGGCGGCGAGGAGCACCGCGCCCGGATGCGCGCGGACGTACTGCGCGATCGCGACGCCGCGATCGGCGACGCCGAGCGGCCCGGCGAGCGGCGCGAGCAGCAGCGCCAGCTCGTCGCGCTGCGCGGACGCGCGCGCGAGCAGCCGCTCGCGCCGGGCGTGGATCTGGGCGATGCGCCGGCGGTTCACTTCCCGAGCCGCTCCTCGTCCTTGACGAGCTCGCCGAGCGAGCTCGCGAAGAGCTTCGGACGCCGCGCGAGCCGGTGCTTGAGGACGAAGATCCCGGCCACGCCGGCGACGAGGAAGGCCACGGCGAACGCGCCGACGGTCGCGAGGCGGTGGTCATCCCAGAGCAGCACCACCATGAAGATCACGACGAGCAGCACCGCCATCTGCAGGCAGAACGCGATCGCGGCCACCGCGAGCGCGAGCCGCGCGAAGCGGATGCGCTCCTCCTCGATCTCGGTGCCGAGCAGATCGAGGCGCGTGCGCAGGATCCCGAGCGCGGTGCGCCCGAGCCGCGCGAGCGAGTCGGCGAGTCCTGCGGGGCGCGGCGCGCCCGGCTCCTCCGCCATGCGAGCGGACCGCCGCCTACCGGCGGGCGATCAGCATGCCGATGATCACGCCGACCGCGGCCGCGGTGCCGACGGCCTTCCACGGGTGCGCGTGCACGTAGTCGTCGGTCGCCTGCGCCGCGGCCTTCGCCTTGTCGACCACGACCTCCTGCGCCTGGGAGACCTTGACGCGCGCCGTGCGGAGGCTGTCCTCCAGCTTCGCGCGCGCGGCCGAAACCTTCTCGCCGGCGGCGCTCGCGGTGGCGCGCAGCAGGTCTTCGGCGTCGGTAATGACGACCTTCATGTCGGTGACGAGCTTGTCGGTGGTGGCGTGTTCCATTGGGTCCGGTCCTCGAGAGGGTGGGTTGCGCCGCGCCCGGCGCGCCGGGGGAGCCAGGCCGGGGGGAGCCGCGGAGGCTACCGGCTTTTCGGGGACCGGGCAACCGCCGACTTCGCGCGCCTCAGTCGAACGCCGCCTCCGCCCGCCCGAGCCCTTCGACTTCGACCGTGCAGGCGTCGCCGCGGGCCGCCCAGTGCGTCTGCACCATGCTGCCGGTCAGGACGAATTGGCCCGCGCTCAGCCCGCCGCGCGCGGACGCGAGCCAGGCGAGTGCGTGGAGCGGGCTCCCGAGCGCATCGGCGCCGGTGCCTCGGCCGGTCTCGCGGCCGTTGATCGTCATCGCGCCGCGCAGGGCGGCGAGATCGAGGCCGGGGTCGAAGCGACGGCGGACGCCGAGGACAGCGCCGGCGTTGAAGAAGTCGTCGGCGATCAGGGTCGGCGTATCGACCGTCCCGTAATCCGCCCAGCGGTCGTCGACGATCTCGATCGCCGCGGCGCAGGCCTCGACGGCACTCGTCACCTCGGCCGGCGAATAGGGGCGATCGCGCGCCGGCAGATCGCGGCCGAGCACGACCGCGATCTCGCACTCGACGCCGACGCGGACGAACGCGCCGTGGCGCAGGCGCGCCGAGTCGCGGTACGTCCGCGCCGCCATGACGCCGCCGGCGCACGGATGGTCGATCTTCAGGTAGCGCTGCATGACCGGGGTCGTGCAGCCGATCTTGTGTCCGGCGATCGTGCCGAGGCCGGCCGCAGCGAGCGACGCGTGCAGCGCATCCTGTACGCGATAGGCGGCCGCGACGCCGGCCGGGCGCAAGGGCGGCGGGAGCCCGGTCATGCGCGTGCGCGCGAGGCGCGCGTGCGCGAGAAAATCGGCCGCCTCTCGTGCGCTCAACGCTTCACCACGCGGTTACGCAGCACGCCGATGCCCTCGACCTCCAGCTCGACGACGTCGCCGGGCGCCAGGAACCGCATCTGCTCGAGCCCGGAGCCGTTGCCGACCGTGCCCGAGCCGAAGAACTCGCCGGCGTGCAGCGTCTCCGCGCGGGCGGCGTGCGCGATGCAGTCCTCGAACTTCCAGTGCATGTCGCGCGAGCTGCCGCGACCCCATTCCTCGCCGTTCACCCGCACCTTCATCCCGAGCGCGTAGGGATCCGGGATCTCGTCGGCGGTGACGAGGCACGGCCCCATCGCGTTCGCGTGGTCGAAGTCCTTGCCCTTGCCGGGCCCGAGCTGGCCGGGCATCTCGCGCGTCTGCTCGTCGCGCGCGGAGAAGTCGTCGAAGATCGTGTAGCCGAAGATGTGGCTGCGCGCCCGTTCGCGGGGAATGTCCTTCCCCGGGCGGCCGATGTAGCAGCCGAACTCGAGCTCGAAGTCGAGCGCCTCGCAGTACGCGGGCCACGGCACGTCGTCCTCGTGCCCGCACACGCCGAAGCGGTTCGGGTGGTAGAAGATCGGCCGCTCGTACCAGGTCTGCGGCACGGCGAGGATGCCCTTCGCCTCCATCTCGGCGAGCGCCGCCGCCGGGTCGGGCGCGCCGCGCGCGCGGAGCCTGCGCGCCGCCTGGAACGCCTGCACGAGATGCTGCTCGAAGCAGAGGAAGTCGCGCATCTGCGGCGGCTGCGGGATCGGCGCGTCGAGCTTGACCGAATCGCGCGGGAGCACCGCCGACTTCGGCCGCCGCTTCGCCGCCGCGAGCGCGCGCGCGAGCTCCAGGGCGTCCTCGCCGCCTTCGACGATCGCGAGCACGCTCCCGAGCCGTGCCGACGCCCGGCCGTAGCGCGCGCGGTGCGCGGCCTGCAGGTCGAGCACCCGCGTGCCGCCGTCGATCAGTGCGCCGGCCCGCGCGGCGCCACGCGCACCGCGCCCGGCGCGCCGGTCACGAAAGGTCACGAGCTTCACCGCTTCCACCCCGTCGTTGCCGCCCGCGCTATTCTACGGCCCGCTCAACCGCCGCTCGAGGAGACCATGATCTGGAGAGTCCGCCGCGTCGTCACCGGCCACGATGCTTCCGGCAAGTCCGTTTTCCTGCTGGACGGCCAGGCGCCGAACGTGAAGGAGATGGCCTCGATGCCGGGGCTCGCGCTGACCGACCTGTGGGAGACGAAGGGCGCGCCGGCGCGGAACGAGGGCGCGGCCGACAGCGCCGACCGGCCGGTGCGGCTCGAACCGCCCCGCAACGGCAGCATCCTGCGCATCGTGGAGTTCCCGCCGGACAGCGCGTGGCGCGGCCGGACCGACGGCCGCGAAGGCTTCGACTCGATCGGCGCCGCGCACGCCCAGGACGCGCACTCGAGCGACCCGATGATGCACCGGACGGCGAGCGTCGACTACATCATCGTCCTGAAGGGCGAGATCCACGCCATCATGGACCGGGGCGAGACGCTGTTGAGGGCCGGCGACATCCTGGTCCAGCGGGGGACCAACCACTCGTGGAGCGTGCGCGGGAGCGAGCCGTGCATCATCGCCGCGGTGCTCGTCGGCGCGGCGCCGCTCGGCGCGAAGCGCACGATCGCGCGGCGGAAGATCGCGAAGCGGACGAGCGCGAAGCGGACGAGCGCGAAACGGACCGCGCGGCACCCGGCGAAGAAGGCTGTGCGCCGGCCGGCCAGGCGAACGCTCCGGCGGCGCTAAGGCGAAGCCGCCGGCCGCGCGTCCGCCGAGGCAAGCATCCTTCTCACCCACGGCAGCAGCAGGTACGCCGGAAACGACAGGAAGAAGGTGAGGAGGAAGAAGGCCGCGAAGCCCATTTCCTGCGCGCCGAACCCGCTCGCCCACCCCGCCACCGACCGCGACAGCGCGAACACCGACGAGAGCAGCGCGTACTCGGTCGCCGAGTGCCGCTTGTCGACGATCGCCATCAGGAACGCGAGGAACGCGGCGGTGCCCAGCCCGCCGGTGAACGATTCGGTCGCGCTCGCCGCGTACAGCACGGCGCGGTGCCACAGCTCGGGACTCGCGCCGCCGCCGTACGGAATGAGCGACGCGGCGGCGGCGTAGCCGAGGTTCGACAGCGCCTGGAAGAGCCCGAGCACCCACAGCGCGCGGAAGATGCCCGCGCGGTCGGTGTACCAGCCGCCCGCGAGCCCGCCGGCGATCGAGAGCGCGAGGCCGATGTTCACCGACACGAGCCCGATCTCGGTCGCGCTGAAGCCGGCGTCGACCCAGAACGGCTTCACCATGAAGCCCATCGAGGCGTCGCCGAGCTTGAAGAGCAGGATGAACCCGAGCACCGGCCAGATGTGCGGCCGCGCGACGAGCTCCACGAGCGCGCCGAACATCGGCCCGCGCGTCGCGTCGGTCTTCGCCGCCGGCACGCGCCGGCTGCCGAGCCAGCAGACCGCGAGCGCTGCAACGGCGGTGCCGAGGGCGACGCCCCAGAACGCCGGGTAGGCGCGCGACCATCTGGTCACCTGGTCGACGAGGGCGAGCGCGCCGAGCGCGAGCGCGAGCACCGACCCGGCGAGCTTCGGGTCGGTCGCGATCCGTGCGAGCTCCGCCCTGAGCGTGGTCTGCGCGTCGCGCTCGACCCGCCGCTCCGGCGGCGCGGCGAGCACCGCCGCGGCGCAGGCCGCGAAGACGAGCGCCGCGCACACGAACGCGCCCTGCCAGGTGATCCAGTCGGACAGGATGAGCACGAAGCCCGAGGCGAGCATCCCGACGCGGTAGAGGCCGATCCGCACGCCGTTCGCGATCCCGAGCTCGTTGCGGTCCAGGAACTCGATCGTGTAGCCGTCGATCGCGATGTCGTTGGTCGCGGAGAGCAGCGTGAAGACCGCGATCGCGGCCCACACCCACGGGCCGAAGCCGGCGGCTTGCGCGAACGCGAGCATGACCAGGCCCATCGCGACGTCGACGCTCGCCATCCAGTAGCGGTGGCGGCGGTAGTGGTCGATCGCCGGCGCCCAGAGGAACTTGAGCGTCCAGGCGAGGCCGAGCAGGCTGATCGCGCCGATCGAGCGAAGATCGATGCCCTGCTGGCGGAACCAGACCGGGAAGATCTCGTAGAAGACCCCGAGCGGGAAGCCTTCGGAGAAGTAGAGCAGCCCGACCCAGAAGAGCTTCGAGCGGAGGAGCTTCGGCTGCGGGTCCACCGCGCGACCGCTAGTGCATTCGCTCGAAGCGGAAGACCGCGAGGCTGCCGAGGAGGTTCGGCAGCAAGCCGACCGGCCGGCCGTCGTGCAGCACGATCCGGTCGAGCACCCGGATCGAGTGGCCGGCGCAGAACCGCTCGAAGTCGGCGATCGTGCAGAGGTGCACGTTCGGCGTGTCGTACCACTCGTAGGGCAGCGAGTCGGACACCGGCATGCGCCCGCCGAAAGCGACCTGCCAGCGCGCCCGCCAGTGGCCGAAGTTCGGGAACGTGACGATCGCCTGGCGACCGACGCGCAGCATCTCGAGCACGATCGCCTCGGTGCGCCGCATCGCCTGCAGCGTCTGCGAGAGGATCACGTAGTCGAACGAGCCGGCGTCGAAGCCCTGCAGCCCGCGCTCGAGGTCGCTCTGGATGACGTTCACGCCGTTCTTCACGCACCCGAGCACGTTCTCGTCGGCGATCTCGATGCCGTAGCCGGTGACCCCGCGCGTGCCGGTCAGGTACTTGAGCAGGAGCCCGTCGCCGCAGCCGAGGTCGAGCACGGTCGCGCGCGGCGCGACCCAGCCGGCGATCGCGTCGAAGTCCGGGCGCCCGCCCGCGAGCTGCTCGTGCTCCGTCATGCCGCGAACCCGCCCCCGGCGAGGACGCGCAGCGGCTCGCCTTCCTCCAGGAGCGCCGCGCCTTCCGCGACCGGCCCCTCCGCGCCCACCTCGCGCGCCACGTTGTCGAAGTAGGCGCGCACCAGCGCGTGATAGCGCGGATCCTCGAGCAGGAACGCGTCGTGGCCGTGGGGCGCGTCGATCTCGGCGTAGACGACGTCGCGGCGGTTGTCGAGCAGCGCCTTCACGATCTCGCGCGAGCGCGCGGGCGAGAAGCGCCAGTCGGACGTGAACGACACCACGAGGAACTTCGCTGTCGCGGGCGCGAACGCCGCCGCGAGATCGCCCCCGTGCCCGGCCGCGGGATCGAAATAGTCGAGCGCCCGGGTGATGAGGAGGTAGGTGTTCGCGTCGAAGTAGCCGGAGAACTTGTCGGCCTGGTGGCGCAGATAGGACTCGACCTCGAAGTCGACGTCGAAGTGGAAGCCGAGCTTGCCGCCGCGCAGGCTCCGGCCGAATTTCTCCATCATCGCGTCGTCGGAGAGGTAGGTCACGTGGCCGAGCATGCGCGCGATGCGCAGGCCCCGCTTCGGCACGACGCCGTGCGCGTAGTAGTCGCCGCCGTGAAAGTCCGGGTCGGTGGTAATCGCCTGGCGCGCGATCTCGTTGAACGCGATGTTCTGCGCCGACAGGCGCGGCGCGGCGGCGATCACGACCGCGTGCCGGATCCGGTCGGGGAAGGACGTCGTCCAGGCGAGCGCCTGCATTGCGCCGAGGCTCCCGCCCATGACCGCCGCCCAGCACGGGATGCCGAGCCGGTCGGCGAGCCGCGCCTGCGCCTCGACCCAGTCCTCGACCGTCACCACCGGGAAGCGTGAACCGTACGGCTGCCCGGTGCGCGGGTCGGCGGAGGCCGGCCCGGTCGAGCCGAAGCAGCCGCCGGGGTTGTTCACGCCGACGACGAAGAAGCGGTCGGTGTCGAGCGGCTTGCCGGGACCGATCATGTTGTCCCACCAGCCGAGGTTGCCCGGGTCGTCGGCGTAGTGGCCGGCGACGTGGTGCGAGGCGTTGAGCGCGTGGCACACGAGGACCGCGTTCGACCGCGCCGCGTTCAGGCGGCCATAGGTCTCGAAGACGAGGCTGTACTCGCCGAGCGTCGCGCCGCTGCGCATGCCGAGCGGGGCGGCGAAGCGCATCCGCCGCGGCGTCGCCGCGCCGACCGAGCGGGGCAGGTTCGTGTCGTCTGGGCCCATGAATGCAAAAACCCGTCCAGCCTGCGTCTGCCGAACGGGTTTCGCGACCCTCGCTTTAGCAGAATTTCAGTCCGGTACCGGCACCGGACCTGCGCCCGCAAGCTGAAGTGTCAAATCGGCGCGAGGGGGATTCTACGCGAAACGATCGCGTCGCTCCCGCTAGGTTTCCTGCCAGGTCTCCCGCCGGTAGCGGCGCCGGCGCGCGACCGCGAGCCGGTCGAGCTGCGGGATGTCGCGGATCGCGCGCAGTACCGAGGTCGAGACCCGGTGCGGCACCTCCCCGCACTCGCGGGCGAAGCGCGCGGCGAGGTCCTCGGTGTCGAGCGGCGGCGCCTCCGGGCCGTCGAGGAAGTGGCCGAGCCCCTTCTTCCAGACGAGCGCGCGCTCGGCGTGGCCGACGCCGTAGCAGAGCTCGAGCCCGACGATCTCGCCGTCGCGGTCCTGCCGCACGAAGAGGTCGAAGTAGTCGTCGTGGAACCAGCGCCGGGCGAGCCCGGCCGAGTCCTGGGTGACGCCGGTGATTTCGCGTAACACGTGTGCTCCTCTTTCCTACCCGTTCAGCCGGGCGAGCAGGCCGCGCGCGCGCTCCGCGTCCTCCGAGCGGAGGATGCGCAGCGCCAGCGGCTCGATCTCGGGGATCGACGAGCGCAGCACCTGCTGCTTCACCGCGAGGAGCTGCGCCGGGTGCATCGAGAACTGCCGCAGGCCGAGGCCGAGCAGCAGGCGCGTCAGCTCGACCTCGCCCGCCATCTCGCCGCAGATCGCCACCGGCACGCCCGCCTTGTTCGCCGCCCGGATCGTGTGCGCCACCAGGAACAGCACCGCCGGGTGGAGCGGGTCGTAGAGATGCGCGACGTTGTCGTCGGTGCGGTCGATCGCGAGCGTGTACTGGATGAGGTCGTTGGTGCCGATCGAGAGGAATCCGAGCTTCTTCATGAAGCCCGCAACCGCGAGCGCCGCCGCCGGCACCTCGATCATCGCGCCGAGCGGCACGCCGGCGTCGAACGGGATGCCGGCCTGGGCGAGCGTGTCGCGCGCCGTCTCGAGGTACTGCAGGACGTGGTCGATCTCGTGCGCGTGCGCGATCATCGGCACCAGGATCCGCACGCTGCCGTAGTGCGACGCGCGCAGGATCGCGCGCAGCTGGGTGAGGAACATCTGCGGCTCGGCGAGGCAGAACCGGATCGCGCGCAGGCCCAACGCCGGGTTCGGCCCGGCGAACTGCACGCCGTTGATCGTCTTGTCGGCGCCGAGGTCGAGCGTGCGGATCGTTACCGGCCGGCCCGCCATCGCCTGCACCACCTGGCGGTAGGCCTCGAACTGCTCGTCCTCGTCGGGGAGGTCGTCGCGGTTCAGGAACAGGAACTCGCTGCGGAAGAGCCCGACGCCCATCGCGCCCGCCTCGAGCGCCTGCCCGACGTCCTCGGGCAGCTCGATGTTCGCGTGCAGCTCCACCGCCACGCCCTCGAGCGTCGCCGCCGGCGTCGTGCGCAGGCGCTTCAGCTTCTGCCGCTCGAGCTCGTACTGGCCCTGGCGCAGCTGGTACTCGGCGAGCACCTGGCGGTCGGGGTTGACGAGCAGCACGCCGGCCGAGCCGTCGGCGATCAGGAGCTCGCCCTCGCGGATCATGTGCCGCGCGTGGTGCAGGCCGACGATCGCCGGCAGGTTGAGGCTCCGCGCGACGATCGCGGTGTGCGAGGTGACCCCGCCGACGTCGGTCACGAAGCCGGCGAACCGGTGCTGCTTGAAGAGGATCATGTCCGCCGGCGAGAAGTCGTGCGCGACGACGATGATGTGCTCCTCGTGCTCCGGCGCCTCGGGGTGGTGGCCGGTGCCGAGCATGCCCTTCAGCACGCGCTCGACCACCTGCTGGACGTCGGCCTTGCGCTCGCGCAGGTAGGCGTCCTCGATCTCCTCGAACCGGTGCACCAGGATCTCCATCTGGTGCACCAGCGCCCACTCGGCGTTCCAGCGGCGGTTGCGGACGAGCTCGCGCGGCGCGACCGACAGCATCGCGTCGTTGAGGATCATGAGGTGCAGGTCGAGGAACGCGCCCATCTCCGCCGGCGCGTCGGCGGGCACCGCCGCGTGCAGGCCGACCAGCTCGCCGCGCACCTGCTCGATCGCGGCGTCGAAGCGCGCGATCTCGCTCTCGATCTCGTCGCGCGCGATCTCGTAGTGGGCCACCTCGAGACGCGCGCTCGTGATCAGGTGGGCGTAGCCGATCGCGATGCCGCCCGACACGCCGGCGCCGTGCAGGGTGAAGCTCGCCCCCGCCGGCGGCGTGAGCGCGGCTTCGACCGTCGCGGTTTCGGGCTTGCCCACTACTCCGTCTCTCCGAACTTGTCGTTCACCAGCGTCTCGAGCGCCGCGAGCGCCGCATCCGCGTCGGCGCCGGCGGTCTCGATCCCGATCCGGCTGCCCTTGCCCGCGGCGAGCATCATCACGCCCATGATGCTCTTCGCGTTCACCCGCCGGCCGTTGCGCGACAGCCAGACGTCGGCGCCGAACTTGGCCGCTACCTGCGTCACCTTGGCCGCCGCACGCGCGTGCAGGCCAAGCTTGTTCCGGATCTCAACTTCCCGTTGTGGCATGCGTCGCGGCGGCCCCGATGTGCACGACCCCCTCGCGTCCCCCGCTCATCGCCTTCTCGACGACCGCGGCGAGCGGCTGCGCCCGGTAGGTCAGCGCCCGCACCAGCATCGGCAGGCTCACCCCCGCGACCACCTCGACCCTGCCCCGCGCCTCCAGCCGTGCCGCGACGTTCGACGGGGTCGCGCCGAGGAGGTCGGTCAGCACGAGCACGCCGTCGCCCTCGTCGAGCTGCCGTACCAGGTCCTGCGCCTGCGGCAGGATCGCGTCCGGGTCGTCATGGACCGTGATCCCGACCTGGCGCACCCGGAGCGGCCGCTTGCCGAGCACGTGGCTCGCGCAGTGGATCAGCGCTTCGCCGAAGGCGCCGTGGGCGACGATCAGGATACCGACCATGGACGCTCTACTGCTGCAACACGGGCAGCGAACCGGCTGCGACGTGACGGCGGGCGAGAACGCGGAAGACGGGCGAGGACACGGGCAAGACGGGCCAACACGGGGCCGGGACAAGGGCAAAGCGCGATTCTAGCGGTTCAGGCGGGGGCCGGCCTGCTAACCCCTTGACGCGAAGAGAAACCCTCGGACAGCGAAACGCCGCCCGGGTTCACGCCCCCGGCGCTGCGGCCCGCCCGGCGCGGCGCGGGGCCGCGACCGCCGTCTCGAGCGCGTCGAGGAACATTCCCGCCACGTCGCACCCGGCCTGGCCGGCGATCTCCTGGAAGCAGGTCGGGCTGGTCACGTTGACCTCGGTGAGCCAGTCGCCGATCACGTCGAGGCCGACGAGCAGCAGCCCGCGCGACCACAGCAGCGGTCCGATGGTTTCGGCGATCTCCCGGTCGCGTGCGGAGAGCGGCCTCGCGACGCCGGTGCCGCCGGCGGCGAGGTTGCCGCGCGACTCCCCCGCCCTCGGGATGCGGGCGAGCGCGTACGGGACCGGCTGCCCCGCGATGATCAGCACGCGCTTGTCGCCGTCGCGGATCTCCGGGATGTAGCGCTGGGCCATGATCGTGCGCGCGCCGTGCGCGGTGAGCGTCTCGACGATCACGTTGCGGTTCGGGTCGCCGCCCGCCACGCGGAAGACGCCCGCGCCGCCGTGGCCGTCGAGCGGCTTCAGCACGACGTCGGCCTGCTCGTCGATGAAGCGCTGCAGCTCGCCCTCCCGCCGCGTCACCAGCGTCGGCACGATGAACTGCGGGAACTCGGCGATCGCGAGCTTCTCGCTGTGGTCGCGGACCGCGCCCGGATCGTTGAACACCCGCGCGCCCTCGCGCACCGCGGCTTCGAGCAGCCAGGTGCTCGACACGTACTCGAGGTCGAACGGGGGGTCCTTGCGCAGCAGCACCGCGTCGAACCCGGCGAGCGGGGTCTCGGCCGCGGGAAAATCGAGCCGGAACCAGTCCACGTCGTGCAGAGCCGCGTTGCCGAGGTACTTCTCCGCGCCGAGCAGGCGCAGCCGGCAGTGCTCGGCGAGCACCCGGCCGCCCTTCCACATCAGGCCGTCCTGCGGCGCGAAGTGCAGCTCGTGCCCGCGCCTCGCCGCCTCGACCATCATCGCGAACGACGTGTCCTTGTACGTCTTGAGCGACGGCAGAGGGTCGAGGAGGAAGAGGATCTTCATTGGGAGAAGGCGAAGCGGCGGGCCGGAGCCCCCGCCCGGACTACTCGCCCGGCGCGGTCTCTTCCAGCTCGTACGCCGCCGCGAGCGCCGCGAGCCGCGCCACGACGCCATAGGCGTAGAAGCGGTTCGGGGTCGCGTCCGGGTTGGCGAAATGGTCGGGCTGGGTGCAGCAGTTGTCGAATGCGAGCGGCTCGAAGTGCATGCCGGGCGCGTTCAGGTTCTCGTCCTTCCCGCGGCTCGTGTGCACGCGGTAGAAGCCGCCGATCACCGCGCGGTCGACCATGTAGACCACCGGCTCGGCTACCGCGCCGTTCACCTTCTCGAAAGTGTGCACGCCCTCCTGGATGATCACCTCGTGCACCTCGAGGCCTTCCTTCACCACCGCCATCTTCTTCCGCGCGTCGCGATTCAGGCCGCGCACGTCGTCGGGGCTCTTCGCCATCATGATGCCCATGCCGTAGGTGCCGGCGTCGGCCTTGATGACGACGTACGGCTCCTCCCGGATCCCGTACTCGAGGTACTTCGCGCGGATCAGGGGCAGCAGCGCCTCGACGTTCGCCGCGAGACACTCCTCGCCGCTCTTTTCCCTGAAGTTCACCTCGCCGCAGCGGGCGAGATAGGGATTGATCAGCCACGGGTCGATGGCCAGGAGCTGCGCGAACTCGTTCGCGACCCGCTCGTAGCGCCCGAAGTGATGCGACTTGCGCCGTACCGCCCACCCCGCGTGCACCGGCGGCAGCACCCACTGCTCGTGCAGCCCTTCGAGAACGGGCGGGACGCCGGCCGACAGATCGTTGTTGAGCAGGATCGTGCACGGGTCGAAGTCCGCCAGCCCCAGCCGACCCCCGCGCCGGACGAGCGGCTCGAGCACGAGCGGCGCGTCGTCGGGCACGGCGAGCTCGGTCGGCGCCCCGATCTCCGGGATGAGCGTGCCGATCCGCACCTCGAACCCCGCCTGCCGCAGGATGGTGCGCAGGCGCGCGACGTTCTGCAGGTAGAAGAGGTTGCGGGTGTGGTTCTCGGGAATCAGCAGGAGCCGCCGCGCGTCCGGGCAGATGCGCTCGATCGCCGTCATCGCCGCCTGCACCGCGAGCGGCAGGAACTGCGGGTTCAGGTTGTTGAACCCGCCGGGAAAGAGGTTGGTGTCGACCGGCGCGAGCTTGAAGCCCGAGTTGCGCAGGTCCACCGACGAGTAGAACGGCGCCGCGTGCTCCTGCCACTGCGCGCGGAACCAGTGCTCGACGGTGGCGCTGCCTTCCAGGATCCGCCGCTCGAGTTCGGCGAGCGGCGCCTGCACCGGGGCGGTCAGCGCGGGAATCATGGGTGATCTCCGAAGGAACGAAGGCGGGCCGGAGCCGACGCCGATTCTAGCCCAGCCGCGTGCGACGACGGCTCCCCGGCGGCGCGCACCCGGTTGCCCGCCCCGGGGGCGGATGCTAACCTGCCCGCCACGGCGCTACGACCCCACTCTAATTACTAGCATTCGCTGCGCGCCGGCAGGACCATCGACTGGAGGAGCCATGATCGCAGTTCCCGCATTCCGCGGCGTGCTCGCCGCACTCGCATCGCTCGCATCGCTCGCATCGCTCGTATTCGCGCTCGTTCCGGCGCTCGCGCTCGTGCCCGGCCCGGCCGCGGCGCAAGCGGGCAAGGCGAGCTGGCCGAAGAACCTCACGGTCGGCACCGGCTCGGTCGGCGGGACCTATTTCGTCTACGGCCAGGTCTGGGCGAGTCTCGCGAACGAGAAGCTCGGCACCAACATCAGCACCCAGCAGACGCAGGGGCCGAACCAGAACATCATCCTGACCGACTCGAAGCAGATCGAGCTCGGGATGGTGACCATGGGGATCGCGTTGCAGGCGTGGGAAGGCACGGGCGAGTGGACCAAGGGCCAGAAGTACCGCAACTTCCGCGCGACCTTCCCGATGTACGACACGCCGTTCCACTTCATCGCGCTCGAGAAGTCGGGCATCAGGAGCGTGAAGGACATCGCCGGCAAGCGCGCCGGGATCGGCCCGCGCGCGGGCACCTGCGGCACCTACTTCCCGCTGATGTTCAAGGCGCTCGGCATCGACGCGACGATCCGCAACGGCCAGGCCTCCGACATGGCCGCCAGCCTGCAGGACGGGCTGATCGACGTCTTCCCGTTCTGCGCCGGCCTCCCGATCGCGGCGTTCTCGGAGCTCGAGACGACGAACAAGGTCACCTTCTTCGCCTACACCGACGACGAGATCAAGCGGCTGAAGGCCGCGCTGCCCGAGCTGTCCGACTCGCTGATCCCGAAGAACACGTACAAGCAGCAGACCGCGGACCAGAGGACGGTCGGCGTCTACAACTTCGGCATCGCGCACAAGGACGTGGCGGAGGATCTCGTGTACGGGATCGTGAAGGCGGTGCTCGACAACAACCCGGCGATGGTCAAGGGCCACGCGGCGGCCAAGGAAACGCTGGCCGAGAACTGGAACCGCAACACCTTCCTGCCGTTCCACCCGGGCGCGATCCGCTACTACCGGGAAAAAGGGATCAACCTCCCCGCGAACCTGACCGCGCAGTAAGGCGCGCACCGTCGTGACCGGCGCGGCGAGGGAGGCGCCGCCGGCGAACGCGCGGGACCGGCGGGTCCCGGAAGAGGAGTTCGGCGGAAACAGGCGGCTCCTGCGCCGGTGGGAGGCGTGGCTGCTCGGCGCACTCTGCGTCGGCTTCACCGCGTTCCATCTGTTCGTTCTCAACGTCCATCCGCTCGAGGCGCTGCTCTTCCGCGCCGTCCACGTCGGCTGGGGCGCGGCGATCGGCTTCATGCTGTACGCGCCGCTCTCGCGGCTGCGCCAGACGGGCGTGCCGTGGTACGACTGGGTGCTCGTCGCCGCCGCGATCGCGTGCGCGGCCTACATCGCGGTCGAGCTGGACGGGCTCCTCTTCCGGGCGGGGGCGCAATTCACCCCCGGCGACGTCCTGTGCGGGACCGTCGGCACGCTCCTCGTGCTCGAGTTCGCGCGCCGCACCTCCGGGCCCGCGCTCCCGATCATCGCCGGGGTGTTCATCCTGTACGCCTTCGCCGGGCCGTGGATGCCCGGCGTGCTCGAGCACCGGGGCTTCGGCTTCGACCGGTTCTTCACCTACCTCTACAGCGAGTACGGCATCTTCGGCGTCACGACGCAGGTGTCATCGACCTACATCGTCCTGTTCGTGACCTTCGCGGCGTTCCTGCAGGTCTCGCGGGTCGGCGACTACATCAACGATCTCTGCAACGCGCTCTTCGGCTGGGCCCGCGGCGGGCCGGCGAAAGCCTGCGTCGCTTCCGGCGTGCTGTTCGGGACGATCTCCGGCTCGGCGGTGGCGAACGTCGTCGCCTCGGGGATGGTGACGATCCCGATGATGCGGCGCGTGGGCTACGACCGCCCGACCGCCGGCGCGATCGAGGCGACCTCGTCGACCGGCGGCCAGATCACCCCGCCGGTGATGGGTGCCGGCGCGTTCCTGATGGCCGAGATCACCGGCATCCCGTACGTCGAGATCGCGGTCGCGGCGGTGATCCCGGCGGCGCTCTTCTACGTCGCGTGCTGGATCCACGTCGACCTGCACGCGATCCGGCTCGGGCTGAAGGGAGTGCCGCGGGAGGAGCTTCCGCCGATCGGCGCGATGCTGAAGCAGCTCTATCTGCTCGCACCGCTCGTGGTGCTCGTGTGGGCGCTGGTCGCGGGCTACTCGGCGTTCCGCGCCGGCTCGCTCGGCATCCTGTCCGCGATCGTCGTGAGCTGGCTGCATGCCCGGGGGAGAGTCGGGCCAAGGCGCGCGCTCGAGGGCCTCGCGCTCGCCGCCCGGGACTGCGTGCAGCTCGTCGCGGTGTGCGCGTGCGCCGGCATCATCGTGGGCGTCGTCGCGCTCACCGGCATCGGCGGGCGCTTCTCGGAGCTCCTGCTCGCGCTCGCCGGGCAGAGCCAGCTCGTCGCGATGGTGTTCGCCGCGCTGATCGCGCTCGTGCTCGGCATGGGCATGCCGACCACCGCGGCCTACGCGATCGCCGCCGCGGTCGTCGCGCCCGGGGTCACCAAGATGGGCGTGCCGCCGCTCGTCGCCCACATGTTCATCTTCTACTTCGCGGTGATCTCGGCGATCACGCCACCGGTGGCGCTCGCATCGTTCGCTGCAGCGGGCATGGCGCAGGCCGATCCGTGGAGGACCTCCTGGATCGCGCTCAAGATGGGGCTCGCAACGTTCATCGTGCCGTTCATGTTCTTCTACAGCCCGTTGCTGCTCATGCAGGGCGAGTGGGCGGCGATCGTGCAGGCGACGGTCACCGCTTCGATCGGGGTGTGGTTCCTGAGCGCCGCGACCGAGGCCTGGTTCGGCGGCCGGCTGCTCGCCGGGCCGCTGCGTGCGGTGATGGCGGTCGCCGCGCTCGGACTCATGCACCCCGGCACGGTGACCGACGTCGCCGGCCTCGCGCTCGGCGGCGCGGTGTATGCGTTCCAGCGGTTACGCCGCCGCCGGAGCGCTGCGGCGTGACCTGAGCCATCGCATCAGCGGCCACAGCCACATCAGGATCGTCAGGATCCCCAAGCCGGCGGCGATCGGCTGCGGCGGGGGTTCGGATCGGCCTACTTCTGCGCGAGGATGTACTTCACCATCGTCTGCAGGTCGCCGTCGCTCAGCTGGGGATGCGGGGGCATCGGCACCTGGCCCCACACCCCGACGCCGCCGGCCTTCACCTTCTTCGTGAGCTCGGCGACCGCGTTCTTGTCGTTCGCGTACTTCGCGGCGACCTCCTTGTACGATGGCCCGACCACGCGCCGGTCGGCCTGGTGGCAGACGAGGCAGCCGCTCTTCTGCAGGAGCGCGCTCGCGTCGGCAGCAGCGGGCGCGGCGCCGGGCGCCGTCGCGGCTGCCGCGGCAGCAGGGGTTGCAGCCGTGGCGACCTGCACCGGCGCCGCGGCCGGGGCGGATGCCGCCGGCGGAGACGCCGCCGCGCTCGCCGCCGGCTTGGGCGGCTCCTGAAAGCGCGCGCCCGACTGGTTCGCCATGTACACGACCGCCGCGGTCACTTCCCAGTCGGAGAGGGACGGGTTGCCGCCGCGCGGCGGCATCACGCCTTTCGGGCTCTGCATGCCGTTGATCGCGTTCTTGACCAGCGTCGCGAGCCCCTGCTTGATGTCGTCCGCCCACGCCGCCTTGTCGCCCACTTTCGGCGCGCCGGCGATGCCCTGGCCGTGACAGGCCGCGCAGACCGCCTTGTAGACCTCTTCGCCCGACCTGACCGCGCCGGCCGGCGCCGCGACATCGCCGAACACCACGCGGGCGAGCGGCTGGATGCGCGCGGCGACCGCCTCCGGCGCGAGCGTCGCCGGGTCGGTCTTCCGGTCGCTGGTGATGAACTGCGTGAGCAGCACGATCCCGATCACCGGGACCACGAACGCGAGCGCGACGACGACGACGAGCTGCTGCCAGGTCTTGATCGGCGAGGAATGGGCGTGGGCGTAGCCTTGGTCTTCCATCGTCTTGGCCCCGGCAGAGTGGGTGCGGAAAGGCGGGCGATTATAGCCGTCCGCCCGAGGGCCGGCCAAGGCGTTGCGGTAGAATCCGCACCCGCCACTCGCCCGCGCGCCCGTAGCTCAGCTGGATAGAGTGTTGGTTTCCGAAGCCAAAGGTCGCAGGTTCGACTCCTGCCGGGCGCGCCACACCACCTAGGCCCGAGGCCGACCCCGGTCGGAGCGGGCGCTCCCGATCCCGCGTCTCGCCGCCCTGCAGGCTCGACCAGGCACCCGGCGGCATGCGCTACCATCGCGGCCGCGAACGAACGCACTGTGCCGATTGCGGTATGACTTTCACGATTGGAGCGGCGCTGCTGGCCCTCGGCCTGTTCGCCGCGATGCTGATCTTGCAGGAGCTCGGCCGCCGGTTTGCCCTCCGACGTGCGCGGCGGGATCCGGAAGGTGCGCGCGCCGGCGCGGGCGTCGTGGACGCTGCGATCTTCGCGCTGCTCGGCCTGTTGATCGCTTTCACCTTCTCCGGGGCGGCGTCCCGGTTCGACGAGCGCCGCAAGCTCATCGTCGACGAGGCGAACGCGATCGGAACGGCTTACCTGCGCATCGACCTCCTGCCGGCCGTGGCGCAGGGCGAGATGCGGGAGAACTTCCGCCGCTATCTCGATGCGCGCCTCGCGGCGTACCGGGCGTTGCCGGACCGCGAGGCGGCGAACGCCGATCTCGCGCGTGCAACCCGACTGCAGCAGGAGATCTGGACGAAGGCGGTCGCGGCCACTACGGGGTCGCCGACGGCGGTACTCGTGCTGCCCGCGCTCAATCAGATGATCGACATCGCGAGCACGCGGACCATGGCGAGGCAGGCCCATCCGCCCGCGATCATCTTCGTGCTGCTCTGCGGGCTCGCGCTGCTCGGCGCACTCCTCGCGGGCGACGCGATGGCGGCCGCCAAGAAGCGCGACTGGGTCCACATGGCCGCCTACGCTTTCGCGGTCGCCGGCGCGGTGTACGTGATCCTCGACCTCGAGTTCCCGCGGCTCGGATTCATCCGGGTCGATTCGTTCGATGCGGTGCTCGTCGAACTCCGCGCGAGCATGAAGTAGGCGCGTGCGCCCCGCGCGTGACCGGGGTCAGCCCATGATGTTCACGCCGCCGTCGACGTAGAGTGTCTGCCCGGTCATGCGGCGGGCGTACGGCGTCGCGAGATAGGCGCACGCATAGCCGACGTCGTCGATGTCGACCAGCTCGCCCACCGGCGCGCGGCTGGCGGCCTCGTTCAGCAGCAGGTCGAAGTCCTTCAATCCGGAGGCGGCGCGGGTCTTGAGCGGCCCGGGCGAGATCGGGTGAACGCGGATGCCCTGCGGCCCGAGCTCGTGGGCGAGATACCGGCACGACGCTTCGAGCGCGGCCTTCACCGGCCCCATCACGTTGTAGTTCGGCACCACCTTCTGCGCGCCGTGGTAGGTCATGGCGAACATCGTGCCGCCTTCGGTCATCAGCGGCGCGGCGAGCTTCGCCATGCGCACGAACGAGTGGCAGGACACGTCCATCGCCACCTTGAAGCCCTCGGCCGAGCAGTCGAGGAGGCCGCCCCGCAGGTCCTCCTTCGGCGCGAACGCGATCGAGTGGACGACGATATCGAGCCGGCCCCACTGCTTGCGCACCGACTCGAATACCGCCTCGAGCTCGCCCGGGCGCTGGACGTCGAGCGGAAGGCAGATCGGCGCGCCGAGCGCCCTGGCGAGCGGCTCGACGTGCGGCCGCGCTTTCTCGTTGAGGTAGGTGATCGCGAGCTCGGCGCCGAGGCTGTGGAAGGCTTTCGCGCAGCCGTATGCGATCGAGTGCTGGTTGGCGATGCCGACTACGAGTGCCTTGCGGCCGGCGAGGACGGGGTCGTGGGCGTGCGCCATCGTCGTCAGCTCTTGGCGAGGAGATCGCGCGTGTGCCGCGCGATCACCAGCTCCTCGTTGGTCGGGATCACCCACGCCGAGGTCCGGCTCGAGGCGGTGGTGATGCGCGGGCCGTGCGTGGCGTTCGCCGCCGCGTCGAGCGCCACGCCGAGCCACGCGGCCTGCCGGCACACGCGTTCGCGGATCGGCGCCGCGTGCTCGCCGATTCCCGCCGTGAAGACGATCGCGTCGAGTCCGCCCAGGGCCGCGGCGAGCGAGCCGAGCTCGCGGCCGATGCGGTAGAGGAACAGGTCCACCGCGAGCTTCGCCCGCGGCGCGGGCGATTCGAGCAGCGCCCGCATGTCGCTCGACACGCCGGATACGCCGAGCAGGCCGGACTGGCTATAGATCAGCTTCTCGATCGCCCGCGCGTCCATCTTGCGCTCGTCCATCAGGTAGAGGAGCACGCCCGGGTCGATCGCGCCGCAGCGGGTCCCCATCGGCAGGCCGTCGACCGCGGTGAAGCCCATCGTGCTCGCGACGCTCCGGCCGGCCTCGAGCGCGCACATGCTCGCGCCGTTGCCCAGGTGGAGCACCACGGTCTTGCCCCGGGCCGCACGCTCGTCGAACTTCGCCAGCACCGAGGCGATGTACTCGTACGACAGGCCGTGAAAGCCGTAGCGGCGCACGCCTGCGTCGGTCAGCTCCTGCGGCAGCGCGAACATCTGCGCGAGCGGCGGGTTCGACCGATGGGCGGCGGTGTCGAAGCAGGCGACCTGCGGGAGCTCCGGCGCGCGCTGCAGCAGCGCGCGGATCGGCGCGAGGTTGTGCGGCTGATGCAGGGGCGCGAGCGGCACGAGCTTCTCCAGCTGCGCCACGACCGCGGCGTCGAGCCGGACGGGCGCGGCGTAGTCGGTCCCGCCGTGAACGACGCGATGACCGGCTGCGGCGAGGCGGTGATCGCCGCCGTGCGCCGCTTCCAGCCACTCGAGGATGTGCGCGAGCGCGCCGTCGTGCCCGAGCTTCGACCCCACCTCCCACCGCTTCTCGGCCGCCGGCTTGTCCGAGGCGTCCTTCGCGACGAAGTGCGGCGCGGTGTAGATGCCCTCGACCTGTCCGCCGGCGACGAGCGCGAGCTCGGTCGCGCGCACGGCGAACAGCGAGAACTTGATGCTCGACGAGCCGGCGTTGAGGACGACAATCGTGTCGGTCATCGGACCGGGCCGTCCCGGCGGCTCACGCGATCGCCTTCGCCGCGCTCTCCCGCCGCGCCTGGGTGACGAGCACCGCCACCGCGCAGGAGGCGAGGCGCGCCATTACCGAGTCGGCGCGGCTGGTGAGGATGATCGGGACCTTCGCGCCGAGCACGATGCCGGCAGAGTCTGCCTCGGCGAGGAACGAGAGGCTCTTCGCGAGCATGTTCCCGGCCTCGAGGTCGGGGACGATCAGCACGTTCGCGCGACCCGCGACCGGCGAGACGATCTTCTTGATCGCGGCCGCCTCCGGGCTGATCGCGTTGTCGAGCGCGAGCGGGCCGTCGAGGACGCCGCCCGAGATCTGGCCGCGGTCGGCCATCTTGCAGAGCGCCGCCGCCTCGACCGTCGAGGGCACCCTCGGGTTGACCGTCTCCATCGCCGACAGGATCGCAACCCGCGCTTCCGGGAAGCGCAGCGCCCGCGCGAGGTCGATCGCGTTCTGCACGATGTCGACCTTCTCCTCGAGCGTCGGCGCGATGTTCACCGCGGCATCCGAGATGATCAGCGCGGTCGCGTGCTTCGGCACGTCCATGACGAAGCAGTGGCTGATGCGGCGCGCGGTGCGCAGCCCCGTGTCCTTCCTCACCACCTCGGCCATCAGCTCGTCGGTGTGGAGGCTGCCCTTCATCAGCGCCTCGGCCTTGCCTTGCGCGACCAGCTCGACCGCCTTCGCCGCGGCGGCATTGCTGTGCGGCGCGTCGACGATCTCGTAGCCCGAGACGTCCAGCTTGCACCGCTTCGCGACCGCCTCGATCTTCGCCGTCGGGCCGACGAGGATCGGGCGGATCAGCCCGAGCTTCGCCGCGTCGAGCGCGCCGGAGAGCGCGCTCTCGTCGCAGGGGTGCGCGACCGCGGTCGGCACCGGTTGGAGCGCTTTCGCCGCGTCGATCAGCCGCTGATACTTCTCGTGGCTCATCGGCGCTCCCTCGCCGAAGTGGCTCGGGATTCGCCGAAGACGGGGGAGGGGCCCTGTCTTCCCTCCCGGGCGCGGCCCGGCGCGCTCATGCCGACTTCAGCTCCTGCACCGGGCTGTCGAGGCCGAGGACGCCCGCGACGCGGCGGAACCGCTCCTCCTGGAACGGCGTCAGCTCGCCGCGGCTCTTCATGATCGTCCGCGCGGTGTCGTAGCCCTGCCGGCGGTGGCGCATCTCGGGCGCGAGCTTCGGCAGCGCCGCGATCGCCCGCTCCTCGTCGAGCGCGAGCACGAACGCCTGCCGCTTCACCGCGGCCTTCAGTGCGGCGAGCGAGGGCGCACTCTCGGGCTTCAGCTCCTCGATCATGCGCCGGACCATGTTGAACGGGCGCTCGTCGACGGCGCTGCCCTCCGGCCGCACGTAGATGAGGAGGCGCACCCACGCGTCGAGCAGGGTGCCCTGCTCGATGTGCGACTCGAGCTCCTTCCGCTTGAGGCGCTTCAGCTCTTCCTGCTCCCAGGTCGTGGATTGCGGGCCGCGGCGCCCGAGGCTCCCGGCCTCGACGCCGACCGCCGCCGCGAGCCAGGGCGACTCGTAGATCGCCTTGAACATCCGCTCGGACATGTCGTCGCGCACGTCGCGATACTGGTCGAGCGCCTGCTCGATCTGCCCGGACACGTCGCGTTCGACCTTCACGAACGGGTTGTCCTGCGCGACCGGCCGGCGGTTCGCGCGCACGGTCTCGGCCATCGACTTGACCCAGAGCATCCACGGGTTGAAGTCCGAGAAGAACCAGCGCTCGAGCCGCGCCGGGTTGGTCTCCCGCAGCGCCCGCGCGGTGGCCTCGTTCGAGATCGCCTTCACGATCGGCGAGGCGAAGGTGTCGTAGAGCCCCTGGTTGATCTGCGACACGCGATTGACGACTTCGAACGCCTGCTCGTCCTTGCGGCCGTCGTCGAGCTTGAGGATGTCCTCGATCGTGCGCGGCGCGAACTGGATGAGATAGCGGCCGTCCACGTACTCGAGCCCCGGCATGTCGGGCTTGGTGTCGGTGATGATCGCCTCGTACAGCCCCGGCGGCAGCGTGTCGATGAGCTCGAGCGCCCCGGCGAGCTCGGCGGTCTCGCGCTTCGCCACGCCCGCCGAGACGAAGATGCCGAGATGGCCGATCTTCTCGTGCAGGCAGTAGACGATGGTCTGCTCGTTCAGGCGGATCTCCTCGACGCTGCGATAGAGGTCGGGGATCCAGTCGAGCGCCTGCTGCGGCGGGGTGATGTTGTCGCCCCACGAGGCGAAGACCACGATCGGGGAGCGGATGTTGCGCAGGTCGACCCGGTGCTTCCCGTCGAACGACTCGACCTCGCCGACGGCGAGCTTGTTGCCGACGAAGAGGTTCTGCGAGATCCACTCCATCTCTTCCTTGTTCATGAGGTAGTGGCCGCCCCACCACTTCTCGAACTCGAGGAACCGCTCGCGCTCGGTGTCGACCTTGGCGTACAGGTTGTAGAGCTTGGACCAGTAGGTGTTCGACGGATTGAGGTTCTCGAAGTTGTT